>Ga0075434_100007436_pt1 | contig 10135 bp, 9 predicted proteins | sample RhiMethybrSRZTD3_FD_75298 | JGI IMG/M metagenome (GOLD analysis project Ga0075434, IMG submission 75298) | Populus rhizosphere microbial communities from Tennessee, USA - Rhizosphere MetaG P. TD hybrid SRZTD3 | ecosystem: Host-associated > Plants > Roots > Rhizosphere > Soil | place: USA...
CTGCGAACGAACGTCGAGGTGCTCGCGCGCGGAGGGCTCCCTCCGGAGGAACGGCGGCGCGCGCTGACGGATGCGCAGGTGCAGATCGAGGAGCTGAGCGCTCTCGTTGCCGACGTCGTCGAGCTCGCCCGGGACGGCGAGGTGCCGCCGGTGCTCGAGGACGTTCGTCTCGACCTGCTCGTGAACGAGGAGCTGCGGCGGCAGGAGCGCCGTGGACTCGCGGTGCGGTTCGACGCCGGCCTCGAAGAGGTCGTCGTCCGCGGCGACGCCGATCGGCTGCACCGCGCGGTGGCCAACATCCTCGACAACGCCGTCAAGTGGAGCCCCGAGAACGGCGTGGTGGAAGTCGATGTCTCCCGCGACGGCCTCACCGTGCGTGACCACGGGCCCGGGATCGCCGACGAGGACCTGCCGTATGTCTTCGACCGCTTCTACCGCGCGCCCTCGGCACGCGGCAAACCGGGCAGCGGGCTCGGGCTGGCGATCGTGCGGCGCGTGGCCGAGCTCCACGGCGGGTCGGTGCGCGCCGAGACGCCCGACGGCGGTGGCACACGTGTCCGGCTCGAACTTTCAACCGCCTCTTAGCGAGTTCTCAGAACCGTCTTAGGAAGCCCTGCTTCCATCAAAGGCCACAGCGAGAGAAAGGGACGTGATGAGCATTCGCAAACGACCTGTACTCGCAGTCCTGGGCGTCATGGTGCTGGCCCTCGCCGTGGCCGGCGCGGCCTACGCGGTTGGGAAGAGTCACTCGAACTCCAACAATCAGTCGCAGAGCCAGAGCGGGACGACCCAGCAGAAGGACTGCCCGAACGGCGCAATGCACGGGGGCCCGGGCATGCGCGGCGGCTTCGGCGCCTTCGACGCGGCCGCGAGCTATCTCGGCCTGTCGAACCAGCAAATCTCCTCGCGCCTGCAGAACGGCCAGTCCCTCGCTGACATTGCCAAGGCGCAGGGCAAGTCCGTGAGCGGACTCGAGGACGCCATCGTCAAGGATGCGTCGTCGAAGCTGCAGAAGGCAGTCGACGACGGCAAGCTGACGGCGGCGCAGAAGAACGACATCCTGAGCAACCTCCGCTCCCACGTGAGCGACATCGTCAACGGCAACATGCCGAAGATGGGCAGCGGCGGACCGCCCGGCGCCTTCGGCGGAGGGCCGCCGATGGGTGCGCCGCCGATGGGCGGCAACGGATCCTCGAACAACGCCACCTACGGTCCTCCTGCGGCTGGCGCCTTCGCCTAACCGGGGAGTAAGGCAGGCGCCGGGGAGGCGTCTCGAGGTGAAGAGGGAGAGCGTCGAGCCCGGGCGGGGCACGGCGCTCTCCTCGCGTTGGACCAGACGCGGCACTTCCCTCGTGGGGGACCCAGGGTTCCCCCACGGACCCCCTCCTTAAGCCAGCAGACGCGACTTCGCGCGTCGTACCTCCGGCGGGCGAAGCCCGCCTGCGGAGAAACGAGCAGATTACGAGACAGGCAAGAGCAGGTCGATCTCGTTTGTGCGGCGGTAGTGCTCGATGCTCGGGCGGGATTCATCGGGCGTTGCCGCTTCGAGGAGGGCGTGGAAGGTCGGCGCGATCTGGTCGTAGACCTGCGGGGCTCGCCGCGCAGGCGCGCTCGCCGTCGGGTCGTCGCCCTTACAGAAGGTTTCCGGACTCCTAACGGCGTCCGCACGGCCTGCTCACGAGCATCCCGTTCACTGCCTCCGACAACGACCGGAAGGGGGTAGTGATGAAGGTCAAGCTACTCGGGATGGGCCTGGTCGGTGTGCTCGGGCTGGTCGTCGTGTCGATCGCTGCCGCGAAGGTCATCAACGGCACTGACGGCGACGACACGCTGCCCGGCACTCCGCGGGCCGACCTCATTCAGGGTCTCGGCGGCAACGATCAGATCGCGGGCCGCGGTGGCCCTGACATCCTGCTCGCCGGAAAGGGGAACGACACCGTCCGCGGCGGGTACGGCGGCGACGTCGTCTGGGGCAACTCCGGCGACGACCAACTCTACGGCGGGCCGGGCAACGACGTCGTCCGTGGCCGCGGCGGTAACGACGAGGTCTACGGTGGTCGTGGTGCCGATCAGCTCTTCGCCGGCTTCGGCGCCGACGACGTCCACGGCGGACCGGGGCGTGACACGCTCTATGCCGTTGCTCGGGACGGGCAACTCGACAAGCTCGATTGCGGTCCGGGCAACGACGTGGCGGTCGTCCGCGCCGGCGAGCAGACCGCGATCGTCAACTGCGAGACGGTGAAGGTCGTGCCGGACTCGGCGTCGACGGAGGAGCCGGGCGAGACGCCCGCCAACGACTGAGCAAGCCCTCGCTCCGGCTCCAAGACGGCCCGCGCCTGCGGGCCGTCGTCCAGGTTAGGCCCGCTCGAAGAGCGCGGCCTGCCCCTGACCGACACCGACGCAGAGCGTCGCCAGCCCGTAGCGGCCGTCGCGTCGCCGAAGCTCGTGGAGAAGCGTTACGACGAGGCGGGCCCCGCTCATCCCGAGCGGGTGTCCCAGGGCGATCGCGCCGCCGTTGACGTTCACGCGTTCCGGGTCGAGGCCGAGCTCGCGGATGACGACAAGGCTCTGCGAGGCGAACGCCTCGTTCAGCTCGACGAGATCGAGGTCGGCCGGCTCGATTCCGGTCCGGGCAAGAAGCCGCCGCACCGCCGGCACGGGCCCGATTCCCATCACGCGCGGGTCGACGCCGGCGACCGCACTTGCCACGAAGCGGCCGAGCGGCTCGGCGCCAAGCTTGTCGGCCCGCTCCTCGCTCGCGATCACGAGCGCGGCCGCGCCGTCGTTGATCCCGCTCGAATTGCCTGCTGTGACGGTTCCGTTCTGGCGGAACGCAGCCTCGAGCGCCGCGAGCTTCTCCGTGGTCGTGTCGGGCCGCGGATGCTCGTCGCGGCTGACGCCGTCGACGGCCACGATCTCGCTGTCGAAGCGGCCGGCTTCTGCTGCTGCGGCCCACCGTCGGTGGGACTGCAGCGCGAAGGCGTCCTGCTCCTCGCGCGAGACGCCGTAGCGCTCGGCGACGTTCTCGCCCGTCTCGCCCATCGACTCGAGTGGGAACATCGCCTCCATCTTCGGGTTGGGGAACCGCCACCCCAACGTCGTGTCGTAGATGACCTGGTTGCCGCGCGGAAAGGCTCGCTCCGGCTTCGCGAACACGAGCGGTGCGCGGCTCATCGACTCCACGCCGCCCGCGACGAACAGGTCGCCGTCGCCGGCCGCGACGGCGTGGCAAGCGGAGACGACCGCGGAGAGCCCGGATGCGCAGAGCCGGTTCAGCGTCACGCCCGCGACCGAGTCCGGGAGGCCGGCGAGCAGCGCCGCCATCCGGGCAACGTTGCGGTTGTCCTCGCCGGCCTGGTTCGCGCAGCCGAAGTAGACGTCCTCGATCTCACCCGCGTCGACGCCGGCGCGCTCGACCGCGGCCGCGATCGCGGTTGCCGCCAGGTCGTCGGGCCGGACTTCCGCTAGCGCGCCGCCGTAGCGCGCGACCGGCGTGCGGACGGCGGAGAGGATCACGGCGCGGCTCACGTTGTCGTCGCCTCGCGTCGCGGGCGCCGAACCAGCTCACCGCCGCAGTTCGGGCAGCGTCCCTGCAGCTCCCCGGCGCAGCCGGCGCAGAACGTGCACTCGTGGGAGCAGATGAACGCCTCGCCGTCGGCGTTCAACGCCGTTTCGCACCGTTCGCACGCCGTCCGCATCTCGAGGGCCACGAAGGCAAAGCTAGCCGAGCGGCTCCGCCTGCCGGTGTGGCGGAGAGCCGCGTCAGTGAGAGCCGGAGCCGACGAACTCGACGCGCACCGGCTCGTCGAACGCCCCGATCGCCTCGCCGCGGCGGAGGAGCTCGCGGACGGCCGCGCGGCCCTCATCCCCGTAGTCCTGCGTCAGCTCGTTGACATACATGCCGACGAAGCGGTCGGCGAGGTCGAGATCGAGATCCCGCCCGTACTTCAGCGCGTACCGCATCGCCTCGTCGCGATGCTCGAGCCCCGCCTCGATCGAGGCGCGGAGCACGTCCGACAGCCGTCTCAGCGCGTCGTCGCCGAGGTCGCGCCGCGCCACGTTCACGCCGAGCGGCAACGGCAGTCCCGTTTCCTCGAGCCACCACTCCCCGAGATCGATCACCTTCCGGAGCCCCAGCGTCTCGTACGTCAGCTGGCCCTCGTGGATGAGAAGGCCTGCCGTGGCGCGCCCGGACGTCACCTCCTCCGGGATCCGATCGAACGGCACCTCGCGGTAGCGGAAGTCTCCGATTCGCAAGCGGAGGCCGAGGAACGCGGTCGTCATCCGTCCCGGGACGGCGATCTCGGTCTCCCGCAGCTCGTCGTCCGTGAGCGGGTCGCAGGAAACGACGATCGGCCCGTACCCCGCTCCCATGCTCGCCCCGTGCGGGAGCAGCACGTAGCGATCCTGGACGAACGGATACGAGTGCAGCGAGATCGCGGTCACCTCGAGACGACCTTCGAGCGCCCACTCGTTCAGCGTCTGGATGTCGCGGAGCACGTGCTCGAACTCGAAGCCCTGGTTGTCGATCGCCCCCGCGGTGAGCGCCCAGAACATGAAGGCGTCGTCCGGGTCCGGGCTGTGGCCGAGCCGGATCTTCACGACCTATGCCCGAAGAACCAGCGCTCGAGGGGCTTCAGCACCTCGTCCTTGACGAAGGGCCGGACATGCCCGGGAATCCCGTCTTCCTCGGAGACGGTGACGTCGTCTTCGAGCACCTCGTTCGCGCGCGCGATCGCGTCGTCGAGCTCCCAACCCTCGAAGACGTAGTCGTCCCGGCGCGGCCGGTCGCTCGGACGGAACTCGGGATTGACCGCACGCCCCACCGCCCAGCCGCCGTCCTCCCGGCGCTCGATCCAGACGACGATCCGCTCCTGCGCGCCGGCGTCGTCGAAACCGTGCACTTCGCGCTCGGCGAACCGGCGTGCGCTGGAGGTCTCCCGCACGAGCCAAGGATACAATCGTGGTGTGGGCCGGTTCTCGCAGCTGTTCCGGAACCCGTTCACGTTCCTGTTCACGAGGTCGTCCGCGGAGGAGCGGGTCACCGCCTACGTCCTGCGCGAGCACCAGCTTGGCCGACCGCTCGCGGACATCCTCGAGGACCCGTACATCCGCAACCGTCTCACCCCGCAACAGCGTCAGCGACTGCTCGACCGGCCCGAGATCATCCGCGCGGTCGGCGACGACGTCGCGGCCGCGGCAAAGGGGCAGATTTCCTAGACCTCGCGGCCAACGCCGCGCTCGCGGGCGCGCGCGACGGCGATGCTTCCGATCGCTAGGTCCCAGGCCGCGAGCCCGTTTGACTTGAAGAGCACGATGTCGTCGTCGAGCTGCCGTCCCTGGAGCTCGCCGGCGACGACCTCGTGGAGCTCGTGCACCTCCAGCCAGTCGAGTACGCCGCGCTCGACGGGCTCGATGAGATCGCCGGACTCGACGCGCGCCTGCTCCTTCAGATCGCAGCAGACGAAGGCCGCTCGCTCGAGGACGACGTTGTCGAGCTCGCGCCGCGAGCGGTGGTTCGCTCCCGCGGCGCAGACCAGCGCGCCTGGCTCAAGCCACTCGCCGCGGAGCACGGGATCGGCGGACGTCGTGATCGTGACGACGACGTCTTGCCCCGCGGGGTCGCGATGGCTCTCGCCGGGCTCGGCTGCGGTGCGCTCGCAGAAGGCCGCGAGCCGATCCGGCGTGCGGCAGTAGACGACGACCCGCTCGATATCCGGGACGGCCGCCCGGACGCACGCGAGCTGGCTCTCGGCCTGCCAGCCGCAACCGATGATCCCGAGCGTCCGCGCGCCGGGTCGAGCGAGGTACTTCGCGGCGACGCCGCTGGCGGCCCCGGTACGCAGCTGGCCCAGCCGGTCGGCTTCGATGACGGCCTCCAGCTCGCCGGACGCGGTGGAGAAGAGGAGAACCGCGAAGCGAGTGCCGCTCGGTGTCGCCGCGTAGCTCTTCAGTCCGGCAACCCCCAGCTCGGCGTCGACGGCCGGCATCACCGCAAGCGCTCCCTCCGGAAGCCGGAGCCGCTCGCGCGGCGGGTTCGTGACCGCCCCGCGCGCGAGGCGAAGCGATGCCTCCTCGACGGCCTCGAGGGCGTCCTCGGGAGTGAGGAGCGACTCGACGTCGGACTCCGTCAGGTAGAGCGGCAACCTCTCAGCAGAGCGAGCGAAACTCGACGTGGCCGGGATCAGACGGCCCGCCGACCCAGTTGTGCCCTTCGCCCCACGTGAGCAGCGGCTTCCCGCAGCTCGGGCTCAGCACCAGGCCGAAGTAGTCGCCGTACGGGAACAGGAAGCCGTTCGGGCCTGACTGCGATTGCGTGGGATCGAACTGTGCGATCCGCTGGCTCGGGCCGGCCCATGTCGTGCCGCCGGTCGTCGACGTTCGGAGCCAGACGTTCCAGCCGTTCGTGTGGTCGATCGGGTGGCCGTTGCGGTCGTCCATCCAGGCCGCGTAGAGCTGTCCGGCCAAACCGCCGACGATCTGCGGGAAGAGCGCGTAGCAGGACGACGCCGCGCAGCCCGACGCGTTCTTGTCGTCGACGCGGCCGACGTGTGACCAGGTCTGCCCGCCGTTCGTCGAGCGTGAGAGCTGGACGACCGGCGGGCTCGCTCGCACGGGCGGCGCCTGCCCCTGCTGCCATGCGAGATAGAGGGTTCCGGCGGCGTCGATCGCGATGTCGTCCTGCGGGCCGAAGTAGTCGAAGCCGCACTTCGAGAACGGACAGTCCGGGCCCTGGGTGCCGCTCGCGACCGTCGTGAAGGTCGTCGTCAGTGTGCCCGCCAGCGTCTTGGAGACGCGGAAGTCGGCGGCCGGCACCCCGGAGCAGGAGCTCGATTGGCAGTCCGCCCATGCGAACCACGCGTTCCCCGCGGCGTCGACTACACCGCTCTCGACGAAGGCGACGACCCCGGCCCGGAGGACGTTGGCCTCCGTCCAGGTGGCGCCGCCGTCGGACGAATGCGCGATGAAGTGGTTCGTCGCCTGCGAGTACGCGGCGTACACGTCGCTGCCGCTGGTGACGAGCTTTTCGTGGTCGCAGTTCTTGCAGTCGTGCGTGTTGATCTTCGTCGCCGTGAAGGACGCGCCGAAATCGGTCGAGCGTGCGACGTAGACATCCGTGTGGCCGCCGTTCAGCCCGTACGCAAGGAAGCCGACGAAGATGGTGCCGTTCGCGCCGATCACCACCGTCGGGTCCGCCTGCTTCGGATAGTCGATGCCGCCCGGCTGTGGCGCAACGGCGTGGGCCGGACCGAACGTGAGCCCGCCGTCATTGGAAACCTGGATGTATGTGCTGTGCGGGCTCGCCGAAGCCGGGTCGCAAGTCGTGTCGCCGACGTAGTGCGTCCACACGACGTAGACGTGCCCGAGCCCGTCGGCGGCGACGTCCGGCTCCCAGTCGTCGCCGCCGCAGAAGCCCATGCGGATCGGCGGCGCCGGGGCGGCGGCCGCTGTCGTAACGAGCACCGCGAGGCACGCCGCTACGGCGAGAGCTGTAATGCCGAGAAGCCGTATCTGCCGCATGCCGGGGAACTGAAGCCTACGGATCCCGGCCGTGTCAAGCGCGAGAACGGCACGGCTAAACTGGGGCCGCGCGCCCTCTTAGCTCAGTTGGTAGAGCACCTCCATGGTAAGGAGGGGGTCGACGGTTCGAGTCCGTCAGAGGGCTCTGCAAAAGTCCCGCAAAGCGGGACTTTCTGTTTCGGACGGACTTGCGAGATCCCCAGCGTGCGGTAGGTATGGAGCCCTTTATGGAGCCTTCAGGTCGAGAACGCCCTGGTGGTTCGCACGAAACGACCACTTTCCTCGAAGTGGTCAGCCATTCGCGGGTCGTCTTCACGACGTTCGGCTCCGCTGCCGCCCCGCATCGATCTCCAACCGACGCGGGCCGCCGGCGCACGATGAATGGGTCAAGAAACGGCTCCGAGTACACGTGCAAATCATGCAGCGTGGCAGTCCGACGGCCGGGCGAGTCGGCTCGTGTTCGTGGCCGACTCGCCCAGGGAAAGGGACGGCTCAGGCGACGCGGAGCACGCCCTTCATTCCGGCGGCCGAGTGCCCGGGCACCGTGCAGAGGTACGGGTACATGCCCTTTTTCTTGAACGTGACCACGAGCCTCGCCGTCTTGCCCGGCTGAAGCAGCGGCGTCTGCTTGCCGTTGATCCTGAAGTCGTGCTGCACGCGACCGACGTTCTTGAAGACGAAGGTCACTTTGCCCGGCTTCTTGAGCGACTTGGCCGAGAGGCGGAAGAAGAACTCGCCTCCCTTCACCTGGATGGAGGTGCCCTTGACGCTCTGCGCCGACGAGCCGGTGTTGCCGCCCATGCCCGAGGGCGGTGCGGTCACCGTCTTCGCCCCGCTGGCGGGCGCGTTCAGCGAGTAGGCGACAACCTCGTTCTTCGGATGCTTGACCGTGCCCGGGGCGCCGGCACCGACGATCAGCATGGTCTTCGTGATCGCCGGGAAGGAGTTGACGCCGGCGGGCGCCGCGATCGTCCGCAGCAGCTTGCCGGTCTTCGCATCGAGCGCGTAGATCGTGCCCGAGAGCGTGCTGGTGAAGACGACGTCGTTGGCGACGGTCGCCGCGCCGACGTCGATGCTGTTGAACGCGTGCTTCCAGGCGACCTTTCCGGTAGCGGCGTCGACCGCTACGAGGCCTCCGGTCCCGGCGTTGGCATCCGGCAGCCCGAAGATGCCTTTCGCGTTCGCCTTGAAGCAGAGATTCACGTAGGGGACGTAGACGAGGTCCCCGCTCGCAGCCATCGGCGTCTCGACGCCGCCGTTCGCCCCGGGGAAGTAGCAGATCTGATTGTTGAGAGGGAACAGGCCGCTGTCGTACTTGTGGATGCCGACCTCCCGCGTCCAGAGCCGCTCGCCGTTGTTGGCGCGGAAGGCGACGACCTTGCCGGACTTGCCCGCTCCAATCACGATCTCGGTCTTGGTGCCGTCGATCGTCTGAGAGGTGATGATCGGCGGGACCTCGAAGTCGTAGTCGCGGAAGTCGTGAGGAGTCACCTGGTGGAACCAGTCGATCTTGCCGGTCGCCCCGTCGAGCGCCACGAGCGAGTCCGTGTACAGGTTCGCCCCTGGGTGGCTCGATCCGTTGGGGTACTTCGGCGTGCCAGGCCAAGGCGCGGGGTTGGCGACGCCCACGAAGACGCGGCCGCTGCTGTCGACCGAGGGCGGGTACCACAGACCACCGCCGCTGTTCACCCCGGGGTGGCCGAAGAGCTTGTAGCCGCCCTTGATGGTGTCGAACTTCCAGACCGTCTTCCCGGTCTTCGCGTCCAGCGAATAGGCGATCCCCAGGGCGCCGGCGTGGTAGAAGTTCGTCGAGCTGCCTGGGATGGTCGAGATGAGCACCCTGCCGTCGTAGAGCTGCGGCGCCATGTCGATCCCCTCGTTCTTGTTGTTGGTCAGCTTGTGCTTCCAGACCTGTGTGCCGATCTTCGGATCGAGGGCGAAGGCCGAGGTCGCTGTGGCGCCGAAGAGCAGTCCGTAGCCGAGCGCGAGGCCGTTCGGACCGCCGCTCGGCGTCACCGATCTGTAGAGGTGCTTCCACAGCACCGCACCGGTCTGTTCGTTCAGCGCGTAGACGCCCGAGTCGGGATCCTCGATGTAGACGACGCCGTCGAGGACGATCGGGTTCGACGCGTACGCCCCGAACCCGCCGACGTACCGGAGCTTGAACCTCCACTGAGGCTTCAGCTTCGAGACGTTCGTCGAATCGATGTCGGTTGCCGTCGTCGCCCTCGCGTTCGAGAGGTCGTAGTTGTGCGCGGGCCAGCCGCTGGCGTTGGCAGCCCACTCCGGCGGAGGGTTGCCCGCCGCAGCGACGTGGTGTGCCGGCGCGTTGGTCGACGAGCCTCCGCACGCGGTAAGCGCGACAGCCGCCGCAATGAGGGCCGCCAGTGTGAGTGCGGGTGCGAGTAAGCGACGCATCGTGTCTCCTTTGGTGTTGGGTGACGTCCCCCAACGTCGCACCGCGCCGGATGAGTCGTCGTCGCACTGTTCGGCCGATTCGCCGCCTGCGCGGCCCCGCTGTCAGCGTCGCCGGGCGGAAGGCGCGAGCAGCCCCAGCTCGCGGGCTCGGTCGACCGCCTCGGTGCGGCGGTGCACGCCGAGCTTGGCGTAGATG
>Ga0075434_100007437_pt1 | contig 10135 bp, 9 predicted proteins | sample RhiMethybrSRZTD3_FD_75298 | JGI IMG/M metagenome (GOLD analysis project Ga0075434, IMG submission 75298) | Populus rhizosphere microbial communities from Tennessee, USA - Rhizosphere MetaG P. TD hybrid SRZTD3 | ecosystem: Host-associated > Plants > Roots > Rhizosphere > Soil | place: USA...
TCGGCGTCAGGCCTCGGCGTCAGGCCTCGGCGTCAGGCCTCGGCGTCAGGCTTCGGCATCAGATCCGGACTTCGTCCCGAGTCTCACAGGCGGGCCGCCTGTGCCACACATGTGCGAGCACGAAACAGATTACGGTCCACCCTGATGCGGTTGCCCAATGCTTGAGACCAGAAGCCTGACGCCGCGCCGCAACATGCCATAATGCTGCAGAGGTCCCTTTGCTCTGTTCCATCTGCAATAAGCGCAGAGAAAAACGCTTCTGCCCCGCCGTGCACGGGCGTATCTGTCCCCAATGCTGCGGCGAGCAGCGCGAGGTCACGCTCAATTGCCCGAGCGACTGCGTCTATCTCCAGCAGGCGGTGGAGCATGAAAAACCGCGTCGGATCGACGATCTCGACCAGAACGCATTGTTTCCGAATGTCGAAATCGGCCAAGCTTTTCTATACGAGCAAGAGCATCTGATCCTGGGTTTGAGCTATGCGCTAGCCAAGAGTGCCCGTGCGGACCGCGGCATCCGCGACACGGACTTGCTCGCAGCCTTAACCGCGTTAGCGAGAAGGTACGAAACTCTAGCCAGCTCCGGTCTTCACTACGAAGCTCCGCTCACCAATCTTGCCCACCAGGCAGTCGCAGGCGAAGTTCAGCACATGGTGAAGGAATACCGCGATGCCGAGCAGAAGCACCTCGGCTACAGCCGCCTGCGCGATTCTGATGTTCTGCGCGCGCTGGTATTCTTGCTCCGTATGGGATACACGCGGACTTCGGGTCGGCCGATGTCCCGAGCGTTCGTGGATTTTCTGCGGCAGCAATTTCCCGAGCAGAATTCCGACATTGCGGCCCCGCAGGAAGCGAGCAGAATTATTGTTCGGTAAGTCTTGCCATTACACCTACCTGTCATCCCGAGCGCAGCGTAATCCGAGCGGAGCGAGAATTACGCGAAGTCGAGGGACCCTGTGTTTGCGGCTATAAAACGCAAGGTCTCTCGACTGCGTGGCGCGTGCAACGCGCCACTTCGCTCGAGATGACACAGTTTCGATCAAAGTTAGCATCGGCCCTGGGCGGATAAGAATGTCCGACCCACACCCATTCGACTCCTTCCCTTCGGTCAGTCCTTCAGGCCAAGCTACTGGCAACTGGCTACTGGCCGCCGGCAACTGGTTTTCCCACCACCCACTGATCCACCCAATCATTCACCGTCTTGTACCAGAGTTGTGAATTCTGCGGCTTGAGGACCCAGTGGCCTTCGTCGGGGAAGTAGAGCATCTTTGAGGGGACGCCCTGTCGCTGCAAGGTCGTGAAGAGATCAAATCCTTGCGATACATCCAGGCGATAGTCGAGCTGGCCGTGAATCACCAGCGTCGGCGTTTTGAAATTGGCCGCGCTCATGTGCGGAGACCACTTCCGATACATCTCGCGGTTCGTGTACGGCGTGCCCTTGAACTCCCATTCAGGGAACCACATTTCTTCAGTATCTCCCCACGCCGACTCGGTGTTGAACATGCCATCGTGCGAGATGATGCACTTGAAGCGGTTGGTGTGGCCGAGGATCCAGTTGACCATGTATCCGCCATAGCTCGCGCCCAGCGCGCACTCACGCTCCTTGTCAATAAAAGCGTAGTGTTGCTCGGCGTAGTCGAGCCCCTTCATCAGGTCTTCAAACGGAGCCCCGCCCCAGTCCCCATTGATCGCGTCAATGAACTTCTGCCCGTAGCCGGGCGATCCGTGAAAGTTGATGAACACGACCACGTACCCGTTGGCCGCAAACAGCTCGAAATTCCAGCGATAACTCCACTCGTCTCCGAACGGGACCTCCGGCCCGCCATGCACGATGAACTTCACCGGATATTTCTTGTTGGGATCAAAGTTCGGCGGCTTGACCAGCCAGCCCTGGACTTTGTCGTTGTTGGCACCGGTGAACCAGAAGGTTTCGAGCGGCGACAGGGAGATTTTGGAGAGGACGGAGTCGTTCAGATGGGTTCGAGGCGTTTCGTGATACAAGCATTTCGATTCTTCATACCAAGCGGGTGAACCCTTAATGCCAGATCTATCCTCAATACAAAGATGCTTCTGATCACTCGATGCAGAATAAATGACATTCGGACTGCTCGATGACATACGCGTGAACAACAACGTTCCCGTTCCATTTACCATCGCAATATCGTCGTTATAGCCGCTAGCAATCTCGGACGGCCAGTCCTGAACTCCTGGGATTTTCTTGATGAAGGTATGGAAGATCGGCGCAAACCCGGAATTCTCTGCAGTAAAGTAGATTGACGTCGAGTCCCAGGCCCACGCAATTGATCCTACCCATCGCTCGAAGTCCTCAGTTCTGTTTGTCTTCTCTCCCGTCTTCCGGTCATACAGCATCAACCGCCAGCGGTCGCTCTCGTATCCCGCGCGCTGCTGCGCGCGATAGGCGATGTACTTGCCATCCGGCGAATAAAGCGGAGTGTTGTCGGCGGCCTTGTTCTCGGCAGTGATGTCCTTCGTCGAAGCAAGCACGTCCTTCGACGTCGCGTCCGCCGCAAAATTCACCGGGACGGTAAACAAATCATTGTTGGTCGAAATCGCCGGCTCAGGATCGTGGTTCGAGGCATAGCAAATCTCCTGTCCCTCCGGGGAGAACGCATAGTTGTCCTGCCCCCCGATCGAAAACACGGGCGCATCGTAGTCGCCGGGAGTGAGGTCGCGAGCCACGGAGCAGGGACCCGAAGCCTCCTGGTCTCGCGTAGCCCCGGGTGCCCCCACCCGGGCGGGCGAGCTTTGCTCGCCAGACACTGCGGAGCTTGGCTCCGCCGGGCGGGTGAGGGCACCCGCCCCTACGTGGTTCGTGCCGCAGCCATCGACCGGGACAACAAACAAATGCGTTCTCTTCCCATCCTTGTATGCATTCCAATGCCGATACAGCAGATGCGTAAAGATCTGCGCCTTGACCTTCGAAATCGTTTTCTCCTCCACCTTCTTTGCATCGCACTCAGCTTCCGATTGCGGCGCCCCATCACACTCCTGCCACACATCGGACCTGAACAAAATGTTCTTCCCATCCGGAGACCACAGCTCGCCATCCGCTTCGGTCGCGATATTCGTCAGCCGGTGCTTCGCAGTCACCGTCCCCGTCGCACCATCAAAATCCGCAACCCAAATTTGCGATCCGTTTTCTTTGCTTGAAACAAATGCGAACCGCTTTCCATCCGGCGCCCAGCGCGGACGGTCCGCATCCTGATCGGAGATGATTTCCCTCTCACCCACATCTCCCAACCCCGGGGAGATGCGGGGCACCCCCGATTGAGTCTGATCAGAAGTGGGGTGCCCCATGTCTACCCGATTTTGGGAGACATGGGAGTCCAACAGCACCACCCAAACATGCGGCGTCTTGGTGTTCGCCTTCAGATCGACATCCACCGCCGCAAACTGCACCCACTTCCCATCCGGCGACGGTTGCGGCTCTTCGACCCGCTTCAGCGCCATCATGTCTTCGAAGGTAAAAGGATGCTTGGCCTGAGGGAGTGCGGGTGAGAGGCATAGAAGAGCGAGCACGGGCGAGAACGCCCTCATTTTCGAAAAAAAACGAAGAGCGCGCATCGAAACCTCCGGATGAAACCAGATAGTCTAATCCACCCGGGGATTGACGAGGCGAATGCCGCACCCTTCGAAGTCGGCGGTGTTTCGTGTCGCCAAGGCAGCGTCGTGGACGGAAGCAATTGCGGCAATCTGCGCGTCCAACTCTGCTATGGGACGGCCAATCCTTCGTCTCGAACTCGCGATTCGTGCGAAGGCGCGTGCAGCTCGTTCATCGAAATCGAGTATCCGCGAAGAGTAATCCTCAGCAAACATTCCCTCGGCATCGGCTTTCAGCTTGTCGTGGAGCCTTCCAGGCGGGAGCAGTTCGATTCCATAGAGAATTTCGCCGACAGTGATGCTGGTAATAAACAGTTCATCTGCGAGCCGCACTCCCGACAACCAGCTGACTACAGCCTGCGATGGAGCATTCAGCATTAACTCGGACACGACATTCGTATCGAAAATTATCATTCGCAATCAACGGATTCCGGGATCGCGAATGGGACCGCGTGGGGGGCTCTCCAGTTCAACGCCACCATAGGGGGCAAAGCGCCGCCTTATGGCGTCGGCAAGGTCTTTCCCGGTATGGGGCGCTTTCGCGGGAGTGGCTTTGGCGAGCTCATTTCTAAGAATGTCCCGTGCTTCCTGCTCCATCGAATGGCCGCGGGACGCCGCGCGGATCTTGAGTTTGCACTTGGTTTCCTCGGGCAGTTGACGAATCGTAATGCTTGCCATGCAATCAATGATATCACTGCAATCAATAGGCGTTCAGGCGTCAGGCGTCAGATGCCAGGCTTAGCTCGGCCTACGTTAAAGGCTTAGGCCTGTTGGATTCATTACGACACACTGTGTAGCGGCGGTTGGACCCCTCAGCACCAAGAGCCTGATGCCTGATGCCCGACGCCTGAAGCCCGCCTTCCCAACCTGCTATCATCTCTCGCATCGCTTCCATGCGAATTAAGCGCCGACTCCCCGTCTTATTCGGGTTTCTGCTGTTCGTGGCCGCCGTGGCGTTGGTGGTCTTTCTGCGCAAGCACGCCCCGCCTGAGCCTGCCCGCCTTCTCCCCGGCGCGGATGGCTTTGTTTATCTGAACCTCAAATGGATGCGATACACGGACATTGCGGGCAAGATCCCGCAGGTCCATCACGATCCGGAATACGAGCAGTTTATTCAAGCCACGGGATTCGAGTTCGAGCGCGACCTGAAGGAGGCCGCGGTCGCAATCCATTACGCGAGTCCGGCGAACGGGCCGGAAACGCGGTTCTCGTATGTGTTTTCGGCGAAGATCGATGGTGACAGGTTTCGCGCATACCTGAAGCAACTCGCCGCTTCGACGGAGGAATATCGCTCGGTCACGATCTATAACATCCCTCTCGAGGGTCGCATTTTACGAGTCGCCATTCTGGGGGTCGACACTGTCGCGGTCTCAAACCACAACGATCCCGTTGTCATTCGCGGAATCATTGATCGCTCGCGCAAGCTGGCCTCGCCGTTCGGTGGACCGGCGCTGTTGCGGCAGTTCTATAAGCACGTCCCATTGTCTAACCCCCTCACAGGGATGACGCTGGCATGGGCGATCTTCCGCGTGCCAGCGCCGGATGCGACCGGCGGAGGTCCCATGAACCCGGCTCCCTATCCACTTGCGAGCCAGCCTGGGACTTCAGTCGTCGGTTCAATTAGCGCATCACCGTTCCCATCTGTACAGCAAATGGATTTCCTGGCGGTGCGCAATATTCATTTTCGCGCCGAGGCGTTCACTCCCGACGAGCAGGCCGCCCAGCAACTGACCGAGCAGGCGGACAGCTATCTCGGTTTATTCCGCTCAGCGGAAATCTCCGTCGGGACGAAAGGCGCTGATCCCGACATCCAGAAAAGCATTGAAAGCCTGAAGATCGAACAGAAGAAAGACCGTGCAGTGCTGACGGCCACCGTGCCGGTCGAACTGATCCGCAAATTGGTCGCGCAAGCTCCGCGAGAAATCGGGCCGCAATCTCGGCAGTAACCTGCGGACACGAGCAGCGGGAAGGTACAATACTGCTGAATGTCGGACCTGCCTCTGCCGATCGCTGCTTTTGTGGCCGGCCTGGTTTCTTTTCTCTCACCGTGCGTATTGCCGCTGGTGCCGGGTTATGTGTCGCTCATCTCCGGCGTCGCTGTTGAAGAACTCAAAACCCAGGAAGCGTCTCTGCTCCGCAAGGTGATGCTGAACTCCCTGGCATTCATTCTCGGCTTCAGCATTGTGTTTGTGACTTTGGGTGCGATCTCAACCGAAGTCGGCCAGCTCGCGGCGCAATACAAAACGGTGCTCGCGCGTGCCGCCGGCGTCCTGATTATTGTTTTCGGCCTGCACCTGACCGGCATCATGCGGATCAAGGCCCTTTACGCGGATAAGCGGCTGCACAACGTAAAAGGCGGCAGCACACTCTGGGGAGCTTTTGTCATCGGATTTGCATTCGCTTTCGGTTGGACACCATGCGTTGGCCCGATCCTTAGCGTGATTCTTGGTTTCGCCGCCGCGCAGAATTCGGTTTCCAAGGGAATCTGGTTGCTCACGATTTATTCTCTGGGGCTGGCAGTGCCGTTTCTGCTAACCTCGTTAGGCATTGAGCGCTTCCTCAAGTTTTACGGCCGATTCCGCCGGCATATGCACGCGCTCGAAATCGCCAGCGGCGGCCTGCTCATCGCACTCGGCTTGCTGCTTGTGTTCGGCAAGTTCACAATATTAGCGAGGTATTTTTCAGCCTTGAACCGGTTCGTTCTCTGAGGGGCCGGGGGACACAACCGGTCTAGGGCAAAAAGGCATTCTCGTGAAACGCGATCCCGTCATTCTTATTGTTGTGGCCATGGTCGTCTCGATCATGCTGATCTTTGGCATTCAAAAGGCCCGCCACGGCTCGACTTCGTCCGGTTCAAATAAAATCCTCAATCAGCCGGCCCCCGACTTCACGCTCACTTCACTCGATGGAAAAACGCTCAAGCTCTCCGATTTTCATGGCAAAGCTGTGCTGCTCAATTTTTGGGCAACATGGTGCGAGCCCTGCAAAATCGAGATGCCCTGGTTTGTGGACCTGCAAAAAAAGTATGGCCCGCAAGGCTTGCAGGTGTTCGGCGTCGCTATGGACGATGCGAGTCCGAAAGAAATTGCCGACTTCGCGCAGAAAATGGGCGTGAACTATCCCATCGTGATCGGGAAAGAGGAGGTCGGCACGCTTTACGGCGGTGTGCAGTACCTTCCTTCGACTTTCTACATCAGCCGCGATGGCAAGGTGCTGGATCGCGTCTTCGGACTGGTCAGCCGGTCTGAGATTGAATCGAACATCCAGAAGGCACTGAGTACGCAGGTTGCAGAGAAGTAAGAATGCGAATTCTGCACGGCTCACGTTGGCCCGGGTGCCCTCACCCGGGCGGGCGAGCTTCGCTCGCCAGACTCCGCGCACAGCGCAGCTGGGCCGGTGAGGGCACCCGCCCCTGCATATTCATTGCTCTTCCCTTCCTTTTCCTCCTCACCGTTTTCGGCCAGGATTCACCCGGCTCCCGCCGGCCTTCTGTGACGCTGCTGCCGAATGAAGTGGTCTCTGTGGCCCGCGGTCACTCCGGAACCGTCGAACTCATCTTCCGCATTCCGCCCGGCTTCCACATCAACTCCAACGTGCCGCACCAAGAGTATCTGAAAAAAACGGAGTTGAAGCTCGACGCTCCCACCGACATTGTGGTGCGCAAAATCACCTACCCTGACGGTGAAGACCGCAGCTTTCCCTTCGCGCCCCAGGAGAAGATCAATGTGTATAGCGGAGACTTCACTGTCACAGTAGTGGTGCGCCCACTAAAGACTGTCCTTCCGACGAAATATGCTGTGCACGGCAGGCTGAAGTACCAGGCCTGCGACAACGCTGCTTGCTATCCTCCGCGGGAAGCGCCGGTCACGTTTGAAGTTAGAGTCACCAAAGCGTCGAGTGAAACCAGACACAAGAACACGCCGCAAAGCCCGCACACCCATCCGTAAAGCTGTGTGGGTCGGACTCCCTGTCCGACCAGTTGTCGAAACCTCAGTTCGAACTCTGGGATGCCAGCCGAGAATGTCCGAGCCAATGCTGTTAAGTTCTTCCAACCATCGCACGCGCCACTAAGGCTCCGACTTCCTTCAGGCGCAGAGTAGTGCGCTGTATCCCCAAGGCCATCATCACCGCAAACAGGCTGGGTGCGACGCCTTGGCCCGTCAGCGCCACTCGCGCGCCGTTGATAAGCGCACCGGCTTTTACGCCTTTTTCGGCAGCGAAGTCGCGCAGGATTTTTTCCGCCTCAGCTTCAGTCAACTCTGACGCTTGTTCATAACGCTCCCCGAGTTCGACCAGCAAGCTCCTGACGTTTTCATCTTTCAGGAATTTTTCAACCGCTGCGGGATCTGGATCAAACTCGTCAGTGAAGAATGCCCGGAATGAGACCGCGAAGTCCCTCAAGCTGCGGGCGCGCGGTTTAAGCAGATCAATGGTCGAGAGAATTGGGGTGCCCCATGTCTCGCCGCCTTTGCGAGACATGGGATTTTCCAATTCAGCTTTTTCCCACTCGTCCTCGATCAGTGGGAGAATCCGTTCTGCGGGATACGCGCGAATGTATTCGGTGTTGAACCAGTCCAGCTTGGCGCGATCAAAAACCGCATTCGATTTCGAAACCCCGCTCAAATCGAAGAGCCGAATCAGTTCCGCATCGCCCAGTACCTCCGGCGTCCCTTCCGGCGGCGTCCATCCCAGCAACGCCAGAAAATTGCGGAATGCTTCCGGAACGATGCCCTCATCGCGATAAGCCATCACGGAAGTTGCTCCGTGGCGCTTGCTTAACCTCGTCTTGTCCGGTCCGAGAATCAGCGGCACGTGAGCGAACACCGGCAAGGGAGCGCCGAGAGCCTTATACAACAACACCTGCTTTGGCGTGTTCGAAATATGGTCCGCACCGCGAATGATGTGCGTGATCCGCAGGTCGATGTCATCCGCAACCACGCTTAAGTGATATGTCGGGCTGCCGTCGGATCGTAGTAGCACGAAATCCTCAAGCTCGGAATTCGCGAACTCAACTTTGCCGAAGACGGCGTCATCGAATGACGTGCTCCCGCTCTCAGGAATTGCGAACCGAACTGCTGCAGCTTCACCAGCTGCTTTTCTTCGCAAGGCTTCCGAACCGTCCAGCTTTCGGCAAGTACCTTCGTATTTTGGCGGACGGCCTTCCTCTGCGGCTTTTTTCCGCCGCTGTTCTAATTCCTCTTTCGTGCAGAAGCAGTAGTAGGCCGCGCCGGAGTCGATCAGCGTCTGCGCGGCTTGTTTGTAAAGACCGACTCTCTTCGTCTGATAATAAGGCCCCTCATCCCAATCGAGCCCCAGCCAGCTCAAACCTTGCAGAATCCCGTCGACCATCTCGGGCGTGGATCGCTCCAGATCGGTGTCCTCGATTCGCAAAACCAACCTCCCGCCAAAGTGCCGGGCAAACAGCCAATTGAACAGGGCAGTACGGGCACCGCCTACATGGAGGTAACCGGTCGGAGACGGGGCAAAACGGACACGAAAAGGCGGACCCTGATTGGACGCGGCGTTAACGGACATCCTTGGTAACCAAACTGGATGTTACGGCCCATACAGGAGAGCGTCAAGCAAGCTAGGTTTTTGAGAACATTGACCTAAGAGGACTCCAAGGTCACTTCAAAATTATTGTTTTCCTCAGGAACGTGTGAAACGATAAGGACGGATTTCCCCGCGCTGCCACTGTCCCGAAATTGGTGTCGGTAACTCATGAATAGTCTTGTAATTAGCAATACGGTCATACCGGGCATTGTCGCCCTGCTGCTCTTTCTCGTCTTCACCTATCTTCACGAGCAGAGCCGGCAGCCGTATTTCCGTGCCTGGCAACTGGGATGGGCGGCTTACACTCTGCACTTTTTGCTGGATGCAGCCGCTTCGATCTGGCAAACCAAGCTCGTGTCGTTCTTCTCGTCCGTGCTGCTCGTGAGTATGGCCATGTGCATCCTGGTCTCGACCCGGCTCACACGCCGACTGAACGCAATTGAACGTCGGTCGTTTCATCTGCGATGGTACGAGTGGACGGCGGCAGGAGCATGCATCGGACTCGCCTTCTGGAACCCGAGTTTGCCGGCGCTGCACGGCCCGTTCTGGCCGGGAGTTGAGATCAACAAATTCGAAGTTGGAATCGCTCTTATACTCGGCTACAGCTCATTCGATTTCTACCGCATCGCCCGCCGCCGCGGCTCCGTCGCATTCCGCGGACTTTCATTTTCGCTGGCCTTCTGGGCCGTATTCATGGCCTTCGGGCAGCTTAAGACTCGCCTCGCGGGAGACCTGCTCGGCCCGGTGCCGCAGATGCTCCTCGGCCTCTCCATGGCCATGGTCCTTTTCGAGAATGAGCGCAATGCCGTGCAGGAGAACGCGCTCGCGTTTTCGAAACTGGATGTCGATCCCATGCGTCTGCTTTCGGCTGCCGATCTGGTTCCTAGTATGCAGGCCATCTTGGAGCGCCTGGTCGCGCCGCTGCCCACCAATCGCGCGGTGATCTGCATCTCCGAACGCTGGC
>Ga0075434_100007438_pt1 | contig 10135 bp, 7 predicted proteins | sample RhiMethybrSRZTD3_FD_75298 | JGI IMG/M metagenome (GOLD analysis project Ga0075434, IMG submission 75298) | Populus rhizosphere microbial communities from Tennessee, USA - Rhizosphere MetaG P. TD hybrid SRZTD3 | ecosystem: Host-associated > Plants > Roots > Rhizosphere > Soil | place: USA...
TGCCGAACTCGCCGGGTTCGTTCGACGCATCGACCGGGGTCACTGTTAACAACCTCGTGGAGATCGGTTCCACGAAGCCGTCGAACGACAGCTATACGGGGCGCATCGACGAGAATCTTTCCGCCAAAGACCGGATGTTCGGCGTGTTGACGCATTTCAAAAATGACTCGCCCGCTCAGCCGAAAATTCCAGGACCGTTGGAGAACAATGTTGGGCCGGGCGTGACGACCGGCTACCAGGTCATCATCGGTTATACGCACACATTCTCTGCGACGCTCCTGCTCGAAGCTCGCATAGGGTACTGGCGAAATGACAGCGAAATCCAACCTCCGAGCCTCGGCCTCAACGTGCAAAATGTGTTCGGAATTCAGCGTTCGATCGGACCGGCGTCGCCCACATTCAAAATCAGCGGATGGTCGGACTACGGCCTCAACAGCAACACGCTTCGCAGCCAGATCGACAATAACTTCCAGCCGGGCGGTTCGTTGACGAAGGTCTGGCGTAATCACGTCATGAAGTTTGGTGTCGATCTGCGTAAAAACCAGTTCAACATCTACAACCCCGGCGGCACCGGCAACAGTGGCTGGTTTACGGGCCAATATACGTTCAACGGTGAGATCACGTCGGCAACACGCAACAGCGGCAATCCCGTGTCCAGTCTGGCAGATTTTCTACTCGGTGCCGTGAAGAGTTCGGGATACGCGCTGCCGCAGCCTCCTGCCGGGCGAAGGAACTCGAATCTTGGAATATACGTTCAGGACGATTGGAAAGCCGTCCCGAAGCTGACGCTCAATCTGGGCGTGCGCTACGAATACGAGTCGCCGATGACGAGTTCCAACAATATTTACTCACGCGTCGATACCAATACCGGTCAGGTGCTGTTTGCCGGCATCAATGCCTCTCCAACGTTGAATCTCGAGGCGAGCAAATCGAACTTTGCGCCGCGCGTCGGTCTGGCCTACAACTTCACGCCCAAGACCGTGATCCGGTCTGGATTCGGAATCTTTTATAGCCAGATTTTCTCCGACCTGGGCGGGCAGGTTCTCTTTCCCGGCTACACGATCAGTCAGAGTTTCGGCAGTCTCGGCACGGGCATTGCGCAGCCGTTCACGCTGTCGGAGGGAATGCCGCTGATTGCCGTTCAGAATCTTCAGAATCCGCAATCGACGCTCTCGCAATTCAGTCCAACGAATCCGCTTTCAGCGAGCGCCTCATTTGCCGAAGCGGGTCCGCTGCCATACGCGTCTCAGTGGAACTTTGGAGTGCAGCGCGAGGTCGCGCGCGGATTGATCCTCGAAGCCAACTATGCCGGCTCGGCCGGCGTGCATTTGCCGCTGAATCTTCCCTACAATCGGATTCCGTTTTCGGCGGCGACCCAAGCCGCTCAGGTGGGCACGCAGGCCTTTACTCAAAGTCTGCGGCCGTTTCCGTCAGTGGCCGGCTTCAACGCCATCAGCATGGCCGGACACTCTTCGTATCACGGCCTGCAAATCACGGCGCGGCGGCAATACACCGGCAATCTCGCATTTATCGCTAATTACACGCGATCGAAGTCGATCGACGATGGCTCGGGTCTGTTCAGTTTTTCGCAGCCCGAAGTGTTCGATGAAGGCCAGTTCCCGTCCGAATTTCGCCAGTTCGAGCGCGCCGTGAGCGCATTTGACCGGCCGAATATTTTCTCGGCGGCAGTTCAGTATCGAACGTCCGGGCCGCGATGGTTGCGCAACATCGAATTCGATCCGATCATCACCGCGCGCGACGGTTTGCCTACGAGCATCACCCAGAACAACCTGAATTCGGCAGCGCGGGGTTTGCGTCCAAACGTGATCAACACGACCAGCATCTACGTCGAGCATCCCTATGCGAACGGAACGGGCATTCAGTATTTCTTGCCGGTGAGTGCCGCGAATTTTCCGCTCGGTCCCGTGGGACCGCTGTTCGCTGGGAGTGGCGCAAGCCGCACTCTAGTCCTTCCGGCAGGCATCGGCACTTTAGGCCGCGATGCTGTTCGCACGCCCGGAGAGTTCGATGTGGATCTCGCCGTCGGACGCGAATTCCCGATTCGAGAAGGGGTCAAATTCAAGCTTCGCGCGGAAGCATTCAACATTCTCAATCACACAAACTTCAGAGGACCGAGCGCAACATCATCAAGCACACAATTGACGGCGACGACGAATGCACAGGGCGAGCCGATCTTCAATTCGCCAGGGTTTGGAATCATTACTGCGGCTCGCGCCGCCCGTTTCATGCAGTTGGTAGCGAGAATTGAGTTCTGACTATTCTGACGCGAAGCGCAAGCGCGATAGCGCGCAGCCTGAAAGGATAGCTTCCATGAAGAACACTCATGAAATCTCCAGACGTGAGTTGCTAATGCTCGGCGCCGGTGCAGCTACTGCTGGCGTGATGAACCCGGGATTCGCTGTCGGGCAAACAGCTGAGGCAACGCGGCCCGCAGCCGATCCCGATCGCGAACGTCGCATGCGGTGGTGGCACGCCGCAAAATTTGGAATGTTCATCCACTGGGGTGTCTACAGCGTGTATGGGCGTCACGAGTGGGTGATGGAGATGGAAGGCATTCCGGCCACAGACTACGAGAAGACCGCAAAACTCTTCACTCCGAAGCCGAACGCGGCCCGCGACTGGGCGAGGCTGGCGAAGCGCGCTGGGATGAAGTACATGGTGATGACCACGAAGCATCATGAAGGGTTTTGTCTGTTTGATACGAAGACTACAAATTATTGCGCGCCCAAACAGGGTCCTGGCCGGGATCTCGTCAAGGAATACGTCGAGGCCGCGCGCGCGGAGGGCTTACGCATCGGCTTCTACTACTCGCTCATGGATTGGCACCATCCGGACGGCGCGCGATCGTCGGAAAACGAAGCGGCCCGCCGGCGTTTCGTGGATTACATTCACACGCACATCCGAGAGCTGATGACCAACTACGGCAAGATCGACATTCTCTGGTATGACGTCGCCTGGCCGCTCGACCCGCAGGGATGGGAGTCGGAGAAGATGAACGATATGGTGTTCAAGCTTCAGCCCGACATCATCGTCAATAACCGCAACAAGCTCGACGGCGACTTCAGCACGCCCGAGCAGCAGATCACGGCGACGACCGACGGCCGCGCCTGGGAATCGTGCATGACGATGAATGACAGTTGGGGCTATCACAAATCAGACGACAACTGGAAAACTCCGCGAACGGTTATTCGCAATCTCATCACGTGCTCGCATGACGGCGGCAATTATCTGTTGAACATCGGCCCAAAGCCGGACGGATCGATCCCGGAAGACTCGATTCGTATCCTGACGTCTGTCGGTCAATGGCTCGACAAGAACGGTGCTTCGATTTATGAGACCCAAGCATGCCAGCCGCGCCGGTGCAGATTCGGCAGCTTCAGTCGAAAGGGCAACACGCTTTTCCTGCACGTCGCCTATTGGCCGGGCAGCACCGTGTCGATTGCAGGATTGATGAATAAGGTGCAGTCGGCGAGCCTGCTTGCGACCGGACAGAAGGTGGCATTCAAGCAGGATGCGTACGCGCTTTCGTTCACAGGTCTTCCCGAGAACTTGCCGTTTGCTCCGATCGCAACGATAGCAATGGAACTGGACGGCGAACCGAAGCAGGACGAAATCTTCGTTCGACGAAGAGATCGCGGCACAGTGTAATTTCAGATGTTTGAGCTGACGAACAAGGTAGCAGTCATTACGGGCGGCGGCTCAGGCATTGGTCAGGCCATCGCGTCGCTGTTTGCGAAGCAAGGAGCCCACACCGTCATTTTAGACATCAACCCGGACGCCTCGTTCGCTACAGCGGAGTCCATCCGGCGGAACGGCGGCCGAGCGATTTCTGTTTCGTGCGACGTCTCGCGCGCGGCCGAAGTGAGCAAAGTTTTCCTTGGAATCGAATCTGAACTTCAACGAATCGACATTCTCGTCAACAACGCTGGTATCGCACACGTCGGCAATCTTGCGAATACATCCGAAGAGGACTTCGACCGCATTTACAACGTGAACGTGAAGGGCGTATTTCTTTGCTCGCAGGCCGCGATTGGAATCATGCTCCGGCAGAACAAAGGAGTAATCCTCAATATGGCGTCGATCGTCTCGTGGATCGGTGTTCCGGACCGGTTCGCTTACACCATGAGCAAAGGCGCCGTGCTGACTATGACGAGAGCCATCGCGGTCGACTACATGAAAAACAACATCCGCTGCAACTGCATCTGCCCGGCCCGCGTGCACACGGCGTTTGTGGAAGGTTATGTCGCGAGGAATTATCCAGGCCGTGAACAGCAGGTGCTCCAGGAACTCGCCCATTATCAGCCGATGGGCCGAATGGGGTCTCCGGAAGAAGTCGCGGCGCTGGCGCTCTATCTTTGCTCGGATGAAGCGTCATTTGTAACGGGGCAGGCTTATCCGATCGACGGCGGGGTGCTGGTCACTTGAAATTGAATCAGTCATGGAAGCGGGCCTCGAATCCTCGCCCGATCGTAATCGTCGGCGCAGGCGGTATCGTGCGCACGGCACACATTCCGGCGTATCGAAAACTCGAATACCCGATTGCAGGTGTTTATGACATTCGCCGGGACGCTGCCGTGGAGACAGCGGCCACGTTTGGAATCGGAGTAATTTTCTCCAGCATCGACGAGGTGGCCAATCTGCCCGGCGCGGTATTTGATATTGCCGTGCCCGGCAATCAGATTCTGAGTGTGCTCGAGCATCTTCCGGATGGCGCCGCCGCGCTGATTCAAAAACCCATGGGCGAGAGCCTGGAAGAGGCTCGAAAGATTCTGGACCTTTGCCACATGAAGAAGCTGAAGGCGGCAATCAACTTCCAATTACGCTTCAGTCCAAACATGCTGGCGCTGCGCGACTTGCTTGCGCAGAATGCGCTAGGCGCTGTGACAGACATCGAGGTTCGCCTTGTCGATCGGCAACCCTGGCAACTTTGGCCGTTCCTCAAGGGTGCGCTGCGGCTCGAGGTTCTCTATCATTCGATTCATTATCTCGATGCGATCCGGTTTCTGTTTGGCGAGCCGGAGGGAGTTTATTGCAAAGCCATCGCGCATCCCGAGATGGCTGAGTTCCGGGATACGCGAAGCACGATCATCCTTGATTATGGCAACAGGATTCGATGCAGCCTGACGTTGAATCACGCGCATCGGCACAATGAGAAGCATCAAGCTTCGGAGTTCAAAGTCGAAGGGACTGCGGGAGCAGCGTTCCTGACTATGGGAGTCAACCTCGATTATCCGGCTGGAAAGCCCGACACCTTGGAAGTCGCACTCGGCACCTCCGACTGGCAAGCACTTCCGCTTCGAGGTTCGTGGTTTACCGAAGCATTTGAGGGACCGATGTCGAACTTGCAGCGATTCGTTGCCGGCGAAGATGACGTTCTCATCACAAACGGCGACGATGCGATTCGCACGATGGCATTGGTAGAAGCCTGTTACGATTCGAGCAGCCGTCCCACAACACCGATTCCCGAGCTGTGACTCCTTATGATGCACATCGACTCTCACCAGCATTTCTGGAAGTACGATGCCGGGGAATACGGCTGGATCAACGATTCGATGAAATCGCTTCGCCGCAACTTCATGCCGGAGGATCTCGAGCCGGAACTGGAACGGAATGGTTTTGATGGATGTGTCGCCGTGCAGGCTCGGCAGACGCTCCAAGAAACGCGATGGCTGCTGGAATTGGCCAGCCGGCATCCTTTTGTTAAAGCTGTTGTCGGATGGGTGGACTTAAAGTCGCCCGAACTCCGGGTTCAACTGGAATCTCTCTGCGGCAATTCAAAGCTGACCGGCATTCGGCATATTGCCCAGAGCGAGCCCGACGATCGGTTCCTGATGCGGTCTGATTTCCTGGCGGGAATCGCGATGCTCGAGGAATTCAACCTTACGTACGACATCCTTATATATACGCGGCATCTGCCGGTATCAGCGGAATTCGTGGCTGGTTTCGAGCGCCAGCGCTTCGTTCTGGATCATCTCGCGAAGCCGGATATACGGGGTCGCGAGCTGGCCATGTGGTCGCAAGACCTTCGCGAATTGGCAAAGTTTCAGAACGTCTACTGCAAGCTCTCGGGCCTGGTTACTGAAGCCGATTGGGACAACTGGACGGAAGAGGATTTCATACCGTATCTGGATGTGGCGTTCGAATGCTTCGGTGCGGCGCGATTGATGATTGGTTCCGACTGGCCGGTTTGCACGGTGGCGGGGAATTATTCACGCGTTGTGGATGTGGTGAAGAACTATTTGCAGAAGTTTCCAACGGAGGTCAGGGAAGCAGTCCTTGGAGAGACGGCGAGAGAGGTGTACAGGCTATGCGAAAGTTGATTTGGTGGGGTCTGATACTGCTTTGCTCCGCGTGCGCACCAAAAGATACCGGCCCGCAACCAGACAAGCTGACGATCGCCGTCATCCCCAAGGGGACCTCGCACCTGTTTTGGCAAAGCGTTCATGCAGGGGCGCAGAAGGCCGCGACGGAACTCGGAGTGGGTATAGTGTGGCGTGGCCCGCTGCGCGAGGACGATCGCGACTCACAGGTTTCAGAGGTTGAAGGCTTCGTGAGCCGCGGCATAACCGGAATTGTCCTAGCGCCTCTGGATGAGTCCGCACTCGTCACCCCCGTATCCAACGCCGTGCGCAGCAAAATTCCGGTCGTGATTTTCGATTCGGGGCTGAAGGGCGAGGACTATGTCAGCTTCGTCGCGACCGATAATCTCAAAGGCGGACGCCTCGCAGGCGAGCACCTCGCGAGACTACTCAACGGCAAGGGGAAAGTGGCGATGTTGCGGTATGCCGAAGGAAGCAACAGCACCAGCCTGCGTGAACAGGGGTTCTTGGACGCGATGAAGGAGAATCCCGGAATCGAGGTCGTGAGTTCCAATCAATATGGCGGGGCCGATGTCGAAGGCGCTTACAAGAAAAGCGAAGCTTTGCTGAGCCGCTTTAAGGACTCCGATGGAAGTCAGGTTATCGATGGTGTCTTCTGTCCGAATGAATCGACCACCATCGGGATGCTGCGTGCCTTGGAAGACAACGGGCGCGCAGGCAAAGTGCGTTTCGTCGGCTTCGATTCGTCGGGAATCCTGGTGAAGGGATTGCGTGATGGCCACATCGATGGTCTCGTGTTGCAGGATCCGATGAAGATGGGCTATCTCGGTGTGAAAACGATCGTGGCGCATATTCACGGAGAAAAAGTGGACAAGCGGATCGATACTGGTGTGACGCTCGTCACTCACGAGAACCTCGACCAGCCTGCGATAAAAGATCTGCTCGAACCGGACTTAACGAAATGGCTGAAGCAGTAAACTATGCGGTCCGGTTCGAGATGACCGGCATCTCGAAATCGTTTGGGGCAACCACGGCACTGAAAGATGTGAATCTCAAAGTCGTCGCCGGTGAAGTCTGCGCGCTCGTCGGTCAAAATGGCGCGGGCAAAAGTACGTTGATGAACATCCTATCGGGCGCGGCGCAACCGGATACCGGCACGATGATGCTTGATGGAGTGTCCTATCACCCTCGTAATCCGCTCGAAGCGCGGCGATCGGGGGTCGCGATGATCCATCAAGAGCTGTCTCTTGCGCCCGATCTTTCCGTGGAGGAGAACATTGTTCTTGGCATGGAGCCGGCGCCATACGGCATCGTGCGCCGCGCGGAAATTCGCGCAAAGGCCGAGGACGTTCTTCGGCAGCTTCATCATTCCGAGATTTCCCCAACAACGCCGGCGGGTCAGCTCTCCGTGGCCGAGCAGCAGCTCGTCGAAATCGCGCGTGCTCTCGCCATCGGCTGCCGTGTCCTCGTCCTTGACGAACCGACGAGCAGCATCGCTCGTGCGGACGTCGAGAGACTGTTTGAAATCATCGGCCGGCTCAAGGCCCAGGGGCACGCCGTGGTTTACATTTCTCATTTCATCGATGAGGTGAAAGAAGTCGCGGACCGCTTTGCTGTCCTTCGCGATGGACGGAACGCGGGAGGCGGCGAGGTTCGATCTGCAACGCGTAAGGAAATCGTCGAGATGATGGTCGGCCGGTCAATGGAAGAGCTTTATCCTCGAACGTCGCGAAGTCCCGCCGAAGCGATTCTCGACATTGCTCCAGGCATAGCGCTGCGTCGCGGTGAGGTGCTGGGAATTGCAGGACTCGTTGGAGCAGGGCGAACCCGATTGCTTCGAAGACTTTTTGCACTGGAGTCGTCGTGGAAGTCAGTGGGAATGGTTAGTGAGGATCGCAAAGGCGAAGGTCTCGCCATGGGCATGACCGTTACGGACAATTTGACATTGCCCCGATTGACCGGATGGGTGAGTCCGTCGAAGCAGAGCGCCCTGGCGCGACGATGGATTCAGGATTTGGAAATCCGGTGCCACGACGACCGGCAGGAGATTTCCGAATTATCCGGCGGTAATCAGCAAAAGGTGGCGCTCGCGCGGCTGCTTTATTGTGATGTCGACGTGCTTCTGCTCGACGAACCCACTCGCGGCATCGATGTCGGGAGCAAGGCGCAGATTTACGAATGGATCGATCAGCTTGTCACCAACGGAAAAGCAGTCTTGATCGTCAGCAGTTATTTCCCGGAGCTTATCGGTATTTGCGATCGCGTCGCGGTGATGCACCGCGGACAACTTAGCGCTCCGCGTCCCGTTTCGGAGGTTGATGAACATCAGTTGATGCTGGAGGCCTGTAGCGGGCTTGATGACTCGCATGAACACCATGACTCGCGTTGAAAAAACAACAAGAGAATTCAAAGCCAGCGAAGAAAAGGCGAATAAATGGCTGAGCCGTTCCGGGCCGGTGCTGGGGTTGTTTCTTGTGTGTCTTATCTTCGGCTTCCTCGTCGGACCGCAATTCTTCCGCACAGGCAATCTCGAGCTTATTGCGCGTCAAACGGCGATTGTGGCGGTTGCGTCGCTAGGCATGACGGTCGTGATTGCGTCGGCGGGCATCGATCTGTCCGTGGGTTCTGTCGTCTCGTTGAGCACTGTTGTCATCGCGCTGCTCCTTCGATCGGGCGTCCCGCCGCTTGCAGCCGTTCTGGCGGCGGTAGCCGTTGGGGTGCTGTGTGGGGCGATTGTTGGTCTGCTTGTGACGCGCCTCTGTCTTCTACCATTCATCGTCACGCTCGGAATGATGCTCGTGGTCCGTGGCGCGGCGAAAGGCCTTGCAGATGAACAACGCGTGGAAGCGCCGATCACATGGATTAACAATCTCCTCCGCTCGCCCGCCGGGACTGAAAGCTGGCTGCTATTGCCGGCCGGCGTTTGGATCATCATCGTGCTGTCGCTGACGACTGGTGCAATGCTGGAATACACCCGATTCGGCCGACATATCTTCGCCATCGGTTCCAACGAGCGGACAGCGCGCCTTTGCGGCGTGCGCATCGATGCCTGCAAGCTGGCGGTTTATTCGATCGGCGCCGGCTTCGCTGGTCTGGCCGGAGTGATGCAGTTCTCGAAGCTGTCAGTCGGCGATCCGACCGTGGCCGCCGGTCTCGAGCTGGATGTGATTGCCGCAGTCATCATCGGCGGAGGCAGTTTGCTCGGCGGAAGGGGTTCGGTATTCGGAACGTTGGTTGGAGCCACCATCATGGCTGTGATTCAACTCGGTTCTTCTCAACGAGGGTTGGCGAACTGGGTGCAGCAGATCGTGACTGGAGCCATCATCATTCTTGCTGTGGCTCTCGATCATTGGAGACAACATGCCCACAATCATTTGCGACATTGAAGTTCTCGACCTGCGCTTTCCGACGTCACGGACATTGGACGGATCCGACGCGATGAACAAGGATCCCGACTACTCCGCAACATACGTCATTCTCAAAACGGATTCCGGCCTCGACGGACACGGACTCGCTTTCACCAACGGCCGTGGCAACGAAATTTGCGTCGCGGCGGTGCGCGCGTTCGCGCATTTGGTTATTGGGCGGCGGTTAGACAACATCACATCCGATTTCGCAACATTTTGGAAACAGCTTGCCTGCGAAACGCAGATTCGGTGGCTGGGTCCGGAAAAGGGCGTCACTCACATGGCGATGGCAGCCATCATCAATGCCATATGGGATCTTTATGCGAAATCGGAAGACAAGCCTTTGTGGAAGCTGCTCGCCGATATGACACCACGCGAAATCGTGGC
>Ga0075434_100007440_pt1 | contig 10130 bp, 8 predicted proteins | sample RhiMethybrSRZTD3_FD_75298 | JGI IMG/M metagenome (GOLD analysis project Ga0075434, IMG submission 75298) | Populus rhizosphere microbial communities from Tennessee, USA - Rhizosphere MetaG P. TD hybrid SRZTD3 | ecosystem: Host-associated > Plants > Roots > Rhizosphere > Soil | place: USA...
AGAATAAAAGCAACATGTTTGCGCATGCCCACTCCTGAAGTGAAAAGCGAACAAGCATTGTACGACATCATGAATTGACCAAAGCCGCCGTGGCACTTTGAACGCATTCTTCAAGTGGCCGGTCGGTATCGATCACCGTTCTTGGAAGAGTGATCTGCTCGAATCGCGCTTTGACTTCAAGATACAACTCGAAACTTCGATTAGCCGCGACGTGCTCGTTATCCCGCGTCAGCCGCTGAAGGGCACTTTCCTCGCTACAAATGCATTCCACGATCCGCCATGGCTGTCCAATCGCTTCAGCGTAACCGGTTGCACGCTTGAGTTGATAGGCTCGCGAAAAAGTGCGGCCATCAAGAAGTACATAACGATTCGAATCCTTCCGGAAAATGTAGCCGGCCACTTTCAGCATCACCGCCATGCAGAAGTCATCTTGCTCGGTGGAGTACTCAATATCAGAAGCAGGGAAGAGAGCGGCGCGGATCAGGTCTTTGTCGAGAACTGTACCGCCGAACTCATGGGCAAGCACGCGGCTCAGCGTGCTCTTGCCGGCTCCAGGTAGTCCGGCCATCAGAATGAGCATGGGTGGAGGATAGCATTGGAGCTCGAGCACTCAGCATTCAGCACTCAGCATTCAGCCAGGACACGCCCATTCTGGTACGAGCAATTTCTGATATCCGAGCGGGCTCGCAAAAAAAACCCAGTGATCTCGCGATCCGTGGAACCGACAATCTATGTTGTTCGGCTGAATGCTGACTGCTACTGAGGCAGCCCGATGCTGGTGATGTCGAGCAACGCCTGCGTGGAATCCTGCTGCGAAGTAATCATCCGCATCTGGCGATATTCCTCGTAGGCGCCTCCAACCATGATGTGGAAACACCAGTGGCGGCGCTCTTCTTCAGGCTCGATCAGGCCCATTTCCTTGAGAGGCTTCAGATACTCTTCCATCCACTTGACCTGGGCCTTGCTCATGCCGCGGCGCTGCAGGTCAACAGTAAGCCCGGCCAAATGCGATGACGCGGTTTCGCCGGATTCCGGCGCTGCGTTGCGGTTGTGCCGGCGAAGTTTCTTCTGAACCAGCACGGTCCGCACGGCCGAGTTCACCTGGATCTGATCATGAAACTCTTTGTAGTAGGCGTCGCTGATGTCGTTTAAGAAGTTGAGGGTCCACGGACGGCAATACCGTCGTGCAGGATCAAGCGAAGGCTGAATGCGCAAGGTCTCGCTGGGCGGAATGGACACCAAGTCGCCGTCCGCAATCAACGCCTGCAACTGCTTGTCATCGCGAATGCGCGGCAGGTTCAGCCGATTGATCTCGGCGTTCTGCAACAGCAGCGACTCATGCGACGGCTTGAAAACCGGGTTCCAGGGAATCCTGCGGATGCGGTGCATCCGATGATAGCGAGGGGAAACCATGGGCCGTACGGCAAATGCCTGGCAACTCACCGCCAGAGTGGCTAAGAAAACGAGGGCGCTGTTTCGGTTCATCGGCAGATTTGGCAGCAGGCGCTTATTTTAACGGAGTTCCGAAAAAAACCAAGGCCCAAAATGAACTCTCAACCATTACTTTAGGGTTCGGGCCGGAACTGCTGCTGATTACCTCCGGTTACTAGGTGTCGCGGACGTAATTTAGGGTGCAGCTAAGATGCCGTTTCCACAGCCCAGGCTGCCGAAGAACATCCTCTTTGGATTCAATGGGGCTTGGGTAAAACCCTTCACCGGAAGTGGCAAGTTTTTGCGGTCACGTTACGGAAAGTGTCAGGGCAAAGCATTTAACCGGAACATCAAATCGTTCAATACCCGGTTTCCCTGATGGCTAATGGCTGACGGCTGATGGCGGTTTTCAGATTCGCCATCTCCACCGCCGCCAGTGCCGCCTCGAACCCCTTATTTCCCATCTTCAGCCCGGCGCGGTCAATGGCCTGTTCGAGTGTGTCACAAATAAGGACACCGAAGGCATGCGGCACGCCCGTCTCCTGTGCCGATTGCCCGATCCCACGTGTGACTTCGTTGACGATCACGTCGTAATGCCCCGTGTCTCCACGCAGCAAACATCCGAGGCAGATGATGGCATTGTATTTTTTGGTCTCAGCCAACGTGCGCGCCGCAGAAGGGATCTCGAAGGAACCGGGAACGCGAACGATCTCGATACCTTTCTCTTTTGCCCCAGCGCGTATAAGCCCGTCGTAGGCACTTCGCAGTAATCGATCCGTAATGAATTCGTTGAAGCGCGAGACGACAATGCCGAAACGAAGGCCGTTCGCGCTCAGATTTCCAGCAAGCGTCTTCCGGCGAATCTTCTCTTCGGTGCTCTTCCCGGTGTCCCTGTGTCTCTGTGGTGAAATGGTTTTATCCGTCAAATCGATCTTGCTCTGTGGTGTTCCTCTGTGTACCTCTGTGCTCTCTGTGGTGAGGGTTCTAGAACCGTCAACCACAGAGGTCACAGAGTTACACAGAGAAAACCCACAGAGCTATTTACCCTTAAACTGCGCCGCCCGCTTCTCCAGGAACGCCGACGTCCCTTCCTTCTTATCCTCCGTTGCGCACGCGAGGCCAAATAACGTCGCTTCAAGATACAGCCCCTCCGCCAGGGTCGTCTCCATGCCTTTGTTCAATGCTGCCATTGTGTACTGCACGGCGAGCGGAGCATTGGCGATGATCTTCTGCGCAATGGCTTCGGCTCGGGGAATCAACTCAGCGGCAGCAACAACTTCATTCACCAGCCCGATCCGATGCGCCTCCTGCGCACTAATCATCTCGCCCGTGAGAACGAGCTGCATAGCGATTCCCTTGCCCACGAGCCGAGGCAAACGCTGCGTGCCGCCATAGCCAGGAATAATCCCGAGCTTAACCTCAGGTTGTCCGAGCTTGGCGTTTTCGCTCGCCAGGCGCATGGTGCAGGCCATCGCGACCTCGCACCCGCCGCCGAGCGCGAATCCATTGATGCAGGCAATCACCGGCTTGCCCAGATTCTCAATCAGATTGAGCACGCTCTGCCCGCGGTGCGTGTACTCCTTGCCCAACACCGCGTCGTGCTGGGCCAGCTCGCCAATGTCCGCGCCGGCGATGAACGCCTTCTCGCCCGCCCCGGTCAGGATGACGACGCGCACACCGGCGTCGTTCTTGATCTCGTGAAAGGCGGCGCGCAGCTCTTCCATGGTCGCCATGTTGAGCGCATTGAGAACCTTCGGCCGGTTCACGGTGACGTAGGCGGTGGCATTTTTGTCTTCGAAGAGGATGTTGGTGAAGGTCATAATCTTTGTGATGAACGTGACAAAGTATATTCGGCAACCCACTCTCAGCCAAACCTAGCATGTGCCGTAATGCTAAGATGCTGCGAAGTTTATGCGTAGTAGAACTCTCTGGATCTCAGTTGCGCTCCTCGCTTTGACAACGACTTTCGTTGGAACATTTCATCAAGGATATCCGCCAACACCGAGATTCTAGGTCGCAACGCCGGGTCTAGCCGTGGGCTTATTCAGCGGCTTTTCCGGTGGACCGTCGTTCCTGGTAATCCCACTCGCTATCGTCGTTAATGCAGTGACTTACTATTTTCTTCGGATCTGCCTCGTACGCGTCGTGCTTCTCTTCCGGAATAGATTCTTATAAATAAGTCTGTCGTCCTTGAGCGAAGTTGAGTCGAAGGACCCCGCGCCAGTAAACTTCACCAGCGACGCATCAGGGAATCACTGTACAGCCCGTACTCAAAATGCAATTACAGGTCCGTGCTTGTGCCCTCGGATGCGAGGTCCTTCGAGTCCTAAGAACTTGCCTCGCGAACTTCTTACTCCGCTCAGGATGACAGAGTATTTTATGAGCCACTCTCGGCACGTCTGAAGACGTACCCTGATACAAACCTCTCAGTCCCAAGCTTTTCCCTGTGTCTCTATGCCCCTGTGGTGAACCAGCGCAGATCCGCGTTTATCCGCGTAATCCGCGGCAAAGAAGTTACAGCCTATTCACCCTAGGATTATTCGGATCCGAATAATCGTAGAACCCTTTGCCCGACTTCCGCCCGTACCAGCCCGCCATCACCAATCGCTTCAACAGCGGAGGCGAGGCGAAGCGGCGTTCTTTGAATTCGTCGTACATCACGTGGGTGATGTAGTAGGTCGTGTCGAGGCCGACGAAATCGAGCAGTGTGAACGGCCCCATGGGATAGCCGCAGCCGAGCTTCATGGCGCTGTCAATGTCTTCGATCGAGCCCGCGCCCTCTTCGTAGGCGCGGATGGCGTCGAGCAGATACGGCACCAGCAGTCGGTTCACGATGAATCCCGTCTTGTCGCTTGCGCGCACCGGAACCTTGCCCAGCTTCTTGGCGAATTCATAAGCAGTTTCGAACACGTCGGGCGCGGTCGCGATGGTGCGTACCACTTCGACCAGCTTCATCAGCGGCACCGGATTAAAAAAGTGCAGCCCGATGAAGCGCTCCGGACGCTCGGTGGAGGACATCAGCTCAGTGATGGAAATGGACGAGGTGTTCGAGGCGAAGATGGCCTCTTTCTTCAGAATGCCGTCGAGCGCGGCATACATTTCTTTCTTCTGCGGAACGCTCTCGATGATGGCTTCGATAACGATGTCGCAATCGGCAAGATCTTCTTTGCGGGTGGCGCCCTTCAGCTGCGCGAGCGTCTGCTCCTTTTGCTGCTGAGTGATCCCGCCCTTCTCCGGCGGCCTCTCGGCAAACTTGCTTAGCGACTTCTCGATTCCAGCGAAGCCTTTGTCAAGGTATTTCTGCTCGACTTCGAGGACTGTGGTTTCAAACCCCGCCATCGCCGCAACCTGCGCAATGCCGGAACCCATCAGCCCACAACCGAGGACGCCAACTTTTTGAATTTCCATGAAACCTCTCAAGGCTCAGGTGCACGGCGAAAAGCGCGGTTATAGACAAAAGAAATGACGGCCATGACAATGAACCCAGGCCAAATGCATCGAGTGCGGGCGGTGTATGACCGACATGCGCTCGAAGCCAGAACCTCGCCAGCAAACTACCTATGCCCATGAGACCCAAGTACAACAGCGCCGATCCACCCAGGCTTCGGGATTCTCCACGAAATCAGAACAAGAATCGCTAACAGCCCGAACACCGGCACGTTGAGCCAATTGTCATCCAGTACAAAAGCCAGTGCGGAAAAGGCGCTTGCGGCACACGCCAGAACGACCAGAATCAGTGCCTTCATTTTGGTGCTCCAGGCATCTTCAGCAGCCCAGGTTCTCTCTGTGTCTCTGTGGTGAAAAATCTAGTTCAAACTCTCCACCACCATTGCAATCCCTTGTCCGCCGCCGATACACGCCGTCGCGAGGCCATATTTCTTCTTTCGCCGACGTAGCTCGTACAGCAGCGTGATCACCAGTCGCGTGCCCGTGGCGCCCAGCGGATGTCCCAGAGCAATCGCGCCGCCGTTCACATTGACTTTCTCACGATCCAAGCCCAATTCTTTTTCAACTGCGAGATACTGCGCCGCGAAGGCTTCATTCACCTCGATCAAGTCAATGTGCTCGAGCGTCATGCCTGCCTTTTGCAGCGCAAGCTTCGACGAAGGCACCGGACCGCTGCCCATAATCTTGGGATCAACTCCCGCAATCCCCCAGCTCACAATACGTCCCAGCGCCTGGATCCCACGCTTACCTGCTTCTTCCAGTGACATCAACACCACTGCCGCCCCGCCGTCAACGATGCCGCTGGCATTCCCGGCGGTTACGGTTCCGTTCTTGCCGAACGCGGGCTTCAGCTTTGCGAGACCTTCCATCGTCGTCTGCGGACGGCGATGATCATCCTCCGTCAGCGATTCGCCCGTTAGCTCGCCTTTCGACTTCAATGGAACCGGAACCAGTTCTTCCTGAAGATGTCTAGCTTTGTAAGCATCGTCGGCGCACTTCTGCGAGCGCAGCGCCAACTCGTCCTGCATCTCGCGCGTGATGCCCTGCTGCGAGCCATACAGCTCCGCTGTATTTGCCATGTAGAGATTGCAGTAGCTGTCGAGCAGCGCGACCATCAGCGAATCTTCCAGCTTCCCGCCGGGAGCGAGAGTAAATCCGTCGCGTCCGCGAATGACGAACGGGGCTTGCGACATGGCTTCCATCCCGCCCGCGAGCACGACCGACGCTTCGTCGGTCATGATCATGTGCGCGGCATTCACGATGGCCTGCATGCCGCTACCGCAGAGGCGATTGACGGTCAACGCAGGAGTTTCAATCGGCAGGCCCGCGCGCAATCCAACATGGCGCGCGCCGTACAACGCATCACCTGAAGTTTGTTGTGCGTTACCGAATACGGCATGGTCGAACTCTTCCGGTTTCACTCCCGCGCGTTCGATTGCGCCCTTGGCGGCAATCGCACCCAGTTCCTGTGCGGTGAAGTCTTTCAATTTGCCGCAATAGCGACCGAAGGGTGTGCGCGCGCCGCTGACGATGGCGATGTCACCTGGTTTGAGCATATTTATCGAAAACAAATTAGTTTACGCGGTTTGCGCCGGATAAGACCAGGGGATGCTCGCAAAAAGCTTTTAACCGCAGAGTTCGCAGAGATCGCGCCGAGGACGCAGAGAGAACTTATGAGAAGACTTACGCCACCGCGGCGGCTGCTAGTACGGCCTGCAGCGCCATACTTGTTCCCGCACCTTCGTCAACGGCTTTTTCAAGCGCTTGCTCGGCGCGGTTGATCACTTCCGTGACGATATCGACGGGATCGAATTGCTGGCGGAGAACAGCTTCGGCCACGCCGGCGTTTAACGAAGACGCCGCCTGCTTGTCATCGAGGGCGGTTGAGATCAGGCGCCGCATTTTCTCGACAACCATCAACGCTTCTTTTTCCGCAGTCTCGCCGAGGATGATGGCGATGGCATTCGCGGCGTAACGAAACGCGAGATCGTTCTGGCGAATATTCGCGGCAACCAGCTGTCCCAGGCGTTGCATGGCAGCATCCGCGGCGGCTTCACCTTGTTCCTTGATGATCGCCACACGATCGCCGAAACGCATCAACAGAACGCTGACCGGAGTGGATTGCTGGGTCGCGCGGCGGACCTCGCCCATCAATAGGTCCAGATAGGAAGCCCGCTTCAACAACCCAGAATTTTCGTCGGTGACGGAAAGGTTCTTGACCAACCGCCGCAGCCCGGCGTTGTTCAATGCAGTGGCCGCCTGTTCAGCGATCATCTTGAAGACGAGTACGTCGTTTGCCGCCCAGGCCCGAGAGGTGCGATCCATCAAGAGCAAAATGCCGAGTTGCTCGTTGCCATCTGATAACGGTAATGCGAGCAAAGATCGCGCGCCTAAGGAGGCGAGCTGCGAAGCGACGGTTTGCAATTCGGGTAAGGCCGTAACATCTGCGCAGACGAGTGCGCCCTGGCTGGCGGCGAGTTCATGGGCGGTCACGATGACCGGCTCAATCACCTCACGTTTAGTCGCGGTGCTGCCATTTGCCACGAACTCTTTGAATGCCGTGGTCGCCAGACCAGGCTTGCGCAAGGCGGCGATACAACGAGCGAGGTTCCATTGCTCTCCGATTTCGTTCGCGGCTGTAGTCAATACCGCTTCGGCGGTGCTCTGTTTGTTCAACTTGCGTGTGATGTCGGGGACGCGCGCGAAGCTGGTCATGTCGACATTGTCGGACGGAGCCGCAGCCGCCGCGACAGGCGCCGCGGCATGAGCTGCCGACGGCGCAGGAGCTGAGCTTCCGCCGGAGTACTGCGGCGTCATCCCGGCTGAAAGGTAAAGCTGTTTCAACTCTGGATTGCGCTCTTCCTCGTTGGGGAACAGCTGTTGAATCCGTTGCAGCCGTTCGAGGGCTTTGTTGCGCATTCCGTACTGCACCAGGATCTCCGCCTGCAGCATCAGATCCTGAAGGGTGCCTGCGCCAAGCGTCTTTTCCTCGACGTGGCTGCGAGCAGGCTGTGACGGGGCAGCGCCAAAACGCGAGGCGATCACTTCGTACCGGTTTTGATCAATCTTGCCTTTCAACGCCGCCAGCCGTTTCTGATGCCCAGGTTCGTAAGCGTCAATCTCTGCCGCGCGGTCGAGCGCGTCGCCAGCCTTCATGTAGTTTTCCTGCTGGATGTACAGATCGAACAGCTTGAGCAGCGTATTGCAATAATCGGCCTCGCGATTGGCGGTGTTGAATTGATCGGCAAGGAATTCAAGCATAAGAACTGACGGCCTATGACCAGCAACAATATCCTGCATCATGGAGAGCACGGCCCGGCGCTCGCCCTTCCGACGCTGAAAATGTTCGAGTTTTTCGGCGAGCGTGACTGCCTCTTTATCGAGCTGCGAATCAAGGAACGCGCCGATGAGGTCCCGCACCTGCTCGATCCGCGAAGGGTTCTGCTCAAAGATTTGCCAGACGAGAGGCGCGGCTTCGGTTAATCGATTGGCGCTGAGCAGAGCCTTCGCGTAAAGCTCGCGGAATTCCGGTGAAGTATTCTGCGAATTGGCCAGCGGATCGAGAACAAAGATTGCGGCTCCGATCTGCTGGTCGGCCATCAGGCATTTGGCATATCCGATAGCGATCGTCTCGTCGGTCGCATCCTCCGAATAGGCGCGCTCATACCACTGATTAGGCTTCCTACCAGACGATTCCGCCTGCTGGGCGAGCCGCAGAAATGCCGCGGCAGCTTGCTTTCCGTCGCCGACTTCAGACGAAAGCTCTCCAAAGCGGACCAGATTGCGCTCAGTTGGATCGAGCGCCACCATTTTCTTCATCACCGCCAGGGCATTCTGGGTTTTCGACTGTCGGGTGAATTCCTCGAACGCACTCTCGTAGGTTTCGAGCGCCAGCTTGCGGTTGGAACCTTCAAGCAGTTCTGCAAAGCGCACCTTCTGTTCACAGTTAGGGTTCGCAAAGCGCGACAGTTTCTTGTAAGTGAGGCTGGCGCGCATAGCATCGCCGGCGGCCATTTGTCGTTCGAATAGCTCTCCTAACAGGTGTACTGCGTCGGGCAAACGCTGGAGCGAGAGGCAGAGATCGGCGGCCATTTGCCGCACCGTATCGTTCGACTGGTCGAGCGCGAGGATCTGGAGAAACTCTTCCAGCGCCTCCGCGGCCTTGCCTTTTTGCAGTAATTTTTCGCCGCGCTCCACGCGCCTGGCGATTTCCTGACGATCAACGCGCTTTGAAATCTCGGGCATACGAGAGACGGTCCCACTCCGCGATATCAGCCGTCACGCGGAGTAGTCCAGCACAAAATTTTAGGTGAGTCCTGGCCATGAAAAGCGCAGTAACGAGAGTTCGGGATTACGAAGGTCATACTCGGGGCGTTCGCTCTTACCGAGAGATTACCCAGGTAAGCTCAGAGCACTGAATTCGACTGCCTTAACAAGCCTGCTTCGCTAACCTGCGAGAGGGCTCCCAGCGGGCCCGCGAGGCGCGTTGTGCCAGCCGCAATCCTCATTACTGCCAGATCATTGACCTTGCTGGCGTTTGCCGCAATCGGAATTTTTGCGGGCATGTCCTGGTTTGTGCATGGGTTCCGTCTGCTTCGGCGCAGACGCCTGATCTTGAATGCCCCTCAGTCGACAATACAAAACGCCGCCATCGGATTGGTGGATGTAAGCGGGCTTGCCGAGAGCCCGTACGTAATGCTGTCACCGCTAAACCGGACCGAGTGCCACTATTACCGCGCCGTCGCCTGGCAACTGAAACGGAGCGGTAATGACAAATTTTGGAGAAAAGTGGTAGACGAAACGCTCCATGTTCCGTTCTACCTGAACGACGGCAGCGGCAAGTTGCTGGTCGATCCACGCGGTGCCGAGACCGATCTGCAGTGCGAGTTCCATCAGGAATACCATCCTTCACTTCCAATGGCCGGACCGAAAATGCCCGGCCCCGTCGCGGAGTTTCTCGTCCGTCACGGAATTGACCCGAAGCCTGGCATTAAGGTCGAAGAGTACTGCATCAAGCCGAAGAGTCTTCTATTCGCGCTAGGAAGTTTGTCACAGAATCCGGGGCTCGACGCGAGCATAACGCCAGCTTGGGCAGAACGAATTGGCGAGAACCGAAAAGCACGGGAACATGCTAAGAACAGCGAAGCCCGAAATCTGACCCACGTCGTTCGCTTATCTGAACCGAATGCCGAAGTGCCAACCGTGGCAATGACGCAGCAGCAGAAGATCGCGGCCGCGCTGAGTAGAGCAGG
>Ga0075434_100007442_pt1 | contig 10129 bp, 9 predicted proteins | sample RhiMethybrSRZTD3_FD_75298 | JGI IMG/M metagenome (GOLD analysis project Ga0075434, IMG submission 75298) | Populus rhizosphere microbial communities from Tennessee, USA - Rhizosphere MetaG P. TD hybrid SRZTD3 | ecosystem: Host-associated > Plants > Roots > Rhizosphere > Soil | place: USA...
TGGAGGCGGTGCGCGCCGGGGCGCAGGACTTCCTCGTCCAGACCGACCTGGACGGTGAGCACCTCGCCCGCGCCCTCCGCCACGCGATCGAGCGGAACCGGCTCCATACCGCGCTGCTGGACCTCGCGCTCGTGGACGACCTGACGGGCTTGTACAACCGGCGGGGCTTCCTGACGCTCGCGACTCGGGATCTCCGCCTCGCGCGGCGCGGCAACGAGACCCTGCTCGTCGCGTTTGCCGACCTGGACGACCTGAAAGGCGTGAACGACACCTCGGGCCATGCCGGGGGCGATCGCGCGTTGCGCGACACCGCGGCCCTCCTGCGGCAGACGTTCCGAGACTCGGACCTCGTGGCCCGGATCGGGGGTGACGAATACGCCGTGTTGGTGCGCCACGCGGGACCCGAGAGCGCCGGCGTCCTCGCCGAGCGACTGAAGCGACAGCTGCGCGACTTCAACCGCCGCGCGGCACGACCCTATCAGCTCTCGATCAGCCTCGGCTTCGCGACGCACAAAGCCAGCACTCTGGGCTCAGTGGCCGGACTGCTCGACCGGGCCGACCGCGCGCTCTACCGGGACAAGCGGCGCAAGCACGACGCAGATTGAACGGACCCTCCCGATGACGGTCAAGCGCAAACCTCGTGGCTCCGATCCGCACCGCGCGCTCCGCGACCATGTGGTCGAGCTGCTCGACGGGGGTCACGCCCATGTCACCTTCGAGGACGCGATCGCCGACTGGCCGCCCGAGCTCCGGAGCGGGAGACCCGCGGGACAGCCCTTCACCCCTTGGCGTCTCCTCGAGCACATCCGCATCTCGCAATGGGACATCGTCGAGTTCACGAAGAGCCCGAACCACGTCTCCCCGGAGTGGCCCGCGGGCTATTGGCCGGCGAGCGATGCACCACCCGACGCCGCCGCCTGGGACAAGAGCGTCGCTCAGGTGGAGCGCGATCTCCAGGCCATGACGCGCATCGTGCGCGACCCGGCCACGGACTTGTTCGCCCGACTCCCGCACGGCACCGGGCAGACCGTGCTGCGCGAAGCACTCGTCCTCGCCGACCACAACGCGTATCACCTGGGGCAGCTCGTGTTGATCAGACGCCTGCTCGGCGCCTGGAAGACGGCGTAGATGGCGACGACGTTCACCCGTTTCCGCAGCCCCGTCGGCGAGCTCGTCCTCGCCGCGACGGAATCCGGCATCACCGGGGTCTATTTTCCGACCTCCCGGTACGGACCGGCGCCGCTCGACCGGAACGACTGGGTGGAGGACGACGGTCGCGGCCCCGCGAGCGCTCTGCTCGCTCAGGCTCGACGACAGCTGGAAGGGTATTTCGCCGGCTCACGCACGACGTTCGATGTGCCCTTGAGCCCCGGCGGAACGCCGTTTCAGCGGCGCGTGTGGGACGCCCTGCGCGCCATCCCGTACGGGACGACCCTGAGCTACAGCGAGCTGGCGCGCCGACTGGGCGACCTGCGCGCTACACGCGCCGTGGGTGCGGCCAACGGCAGGAACCCCATCCCGATCATCGTCCCGTGCCATCGGGTCGTCGGCGCCAACGGAGCACTCACCGGGTTCGGTGGGGGCCTCGATTGCAAGCGCTGGCTGCTCGAGCATGAGGGCGCGCTGATGATGCTGGGAGGCTGAAGCACCACACGCGGCTGAAACCAGCGCCGGAAACACCTCGAAACCGCCGGACCGAGGAGCGGTGCCCAGCCCATGGCTCATCTCCTGACCTGTCTCCTACCGGCGTGCTCAGCGCGCCACAGCAGTCCCCTTGCGAGTTCCAAGGTCCGTAGGGACAGAAACTTGCTCCTTAACGATGACCCACCTGCCGGCCATCTGTGATGGATCTCCCGTATCTGCGGTGGCGAACGTCAACCCGCCCAAGACTGCCGCTGGGGACGGGCTGCAGGGGAAGTCTGAGCCGGCGGAGCTCGAACACAACTGTGGCCCGGTACTCGTCCCGATCCCCAGCTGGCCGACGAAGTTGCCCCCCCAGCAGTACAGCGCGCCGCTCGTCGTGATTCCGCACGTCTCAGTTTGACCCGTGCTTATGGTGACAAAGGTCAGCCCGCCGGACACGGCCGCGGGCATAGTCGCGTCTCCCGGCGGCGGGAAGCCGAGGTCACCGTAAAAGTTGCCTCCCCAACAATACGCGGCACTGCCGCTCGTCAGGCCGCAAGTGTGAGCGGCTCCCGCGAAGGCGGTCACCGTAAGAAAAGTCAACCCGCCCAACACCGGCACCGGTGTCGTGCTGCATGAGAAACTCAGACATTGCTGCGGACCTGCCGTTGTGCCATTGCCGAGCTCGCCGTCTCTGTTGTCTCCCCAGCAGTATCCAGCGCCGCTCGTCGTGACGCCGCAGGCAAAAAAAGCCCCGGTTGCCACGGCGGTGAAGCTCAGGCCGCCCGTGACAGCCACGGGCACTGACGCTCCGGCCGTCGTCCCATTACCGAGCTCGCCGAACAGGTTGAAACCCCAGCAGTACACGGCGCTCGCGCGCGTGACGCCGCACGTGTAGTCGTCTCCCGCGCTCACCTGGATGAACGTGAGCCCGCCGGCGACCGGTACCGGAGTCGACGTGCTCGTGGTCGTGCCGTTGCCCAGCTCGCCGTTGCCGTTGCCTCCCCAACAGTGGGCGGCGCCGTCGGCGGTCAGGCCACAGGTGTGACGCGCCCCCGTGGTCACTGTCACAAACGTGAGGCCGCCCGAGACGGCCACAGGTGTTGTCGCACCAGCCGTCGTCCCGTTCCCGAGTTCGCCATCAGTGTTGTTCCCCCAGCAGTACGCGGCGCCGGCGGTCGTGATGCCGCAGGTGAAGTTGATCCCCGCACCCACCGCGGCGAAGGTCAACCCGCCCGCGACTGCCGTCGGCGCTGTCGCGCCGGCCGTCGTCCCATCGCCGAGCTCTCCATAGGTGTTGTCTCCCCAACAGTATGCAGCGCCGGTGGTCGTGACGGCGCACGCGTGCAGCCATCCCGCGCTCACTCTATGGGACGCGACTCGCTCATTGCCCGTCGCCGTGAACGTGACCGGGCTTCCCACCGCCCCCCTCGAGGTAGCGATCAGTGTGTTTGCCCCGGTGCTGGCTCCGAGGGTCCACGATCCCGGTGACGCCACACCGGTCGCATCGGTCGTCGTGGATCCACCTGCAACCGCGCCCCCACCGGAGCCCACACTGAAGCTGACCGTCTGGCCCGGCACCGGCGCGCCGGACGAGTCCTTCACGACCACGGACGGGGGCGTCGGGACCGGTGTGCCCGCTGGCGCGGTTTGACCGTCGCCGGCCCCTTTGGTCATCTGCGCGGGGAGCGCCCATCCGATCCGACTGAACGAACCTGTCAGGCCTCCGACGCCAATGTGCGCGGCGAGCAGGCGCTGCGGCACGAGGAAGCCCGCGACGGTCCGGACGCCCTGGTGCCCGAGCGCGAGCAGCCGCTCGAGCGTCCCCGCACCGAGGCCGACCGGCGTGGCAGCCGGGTGCGGCGCGTCGCAGGTAAGGAAGTGCGCCGCGACGTTGGGGAGCGGCGTGACGACGGGCGCTTCCTCTATGAAGTCGAGCTGGTGAAGGTGCAGTAGGCTGCGCTCGGCGGGCGTCAGGCCCTCGATGTCGACGCAGATGCCGGCGGTGACCGGCTGAGTGAACGTGTTGGGGCCAGGATCGGTGCTGAACTGGTAGCAGCCGCTGCGCTGGAGGAGATCGATTGGCAGGCACGGCCGCTCCGTCACGACCTCGATCGTGACCACGACGTCGGTCGAAAGGGCCCCGGGCGGGAACAACGCGCCGGCAAGGCCCGTGCTGGTGATCACCGTCCCGCCACCGGAGCCGATTGTTGCCTCGCCGCAGTCAGGGTTCGCCTTGCAGAACGCGCCGTTCTCGATCCGGAACTTGATCGGCAGCGTGCGGCCGTCTACGAGGCCGATGTATTGCCCCGTGTTGACGTTCCTGAGCTGGCTCCCGTTCGCCACTGGTGCGATGTCGGCGAACCCGAGCACTTTTCTGGCGCCGGGCGCGCCGCGCACTTCAATCCGGTAGAACTTCGTCAGATCGACCGCCGGCTCGCCGGTCATCCAGTTGACCTGATACAGCTGTTCCGTCGGGTCGAGCTGCACCATTCCGGGGTTGATCGTGGGAATCGTCTGGTCGCAGCCGAGTGCGTTTTGGCTCGCGTCCACGACGAGCTGACAAATGTCGACGACTGGCCTCAGGTTCGGGTTGAACACGCCGGCGAGCGCCGGCTGACTAGCGAGCGGCGGCAAGAAAAAAAAGTGCGGGTTCCCACCTGCCGCCCTCCCGTCCGAGAAGTCAGCGGAGAGACCGTGCGGCGAGGTTACCGAGCGCTGATCGTGACAACCGATGATGAGTCCAACACTGAAGACAAGCACGGCAACGCGGTTCATAGGCCGGGCCTCTGGGTCGTGGATGCCGAGCGCTCCAATGCCGACCAGTTCGGCGTGGCGCCTCTCGTGTTGGATTTGCGGCGAAAGTCGCGGTATGATCCATACGCGTTTTCCCTTATATCGAGCGTTGCTGGACGGAACGGTGACGCATGCGGCGGCTCGCCGCGGCCGACGTCGCGAAACTGCTTGAGTTCCTACGGACGAGCTACGCTACGCTCGACCGCTCCGCGTTTCGCACGCACGTCCTCTCGGCGCTGCGTCAGCTCATTCCCTATGACATCATCGCGTATAACGAGGTGAACGCACGGACGAATCAGATCACCTGGCTGTGCGAACCCGCCGACGCCCTCGACTTCCCCGACAGTACACAAATCTTCAGCCGCCATATCCCGGAACACCCGCTGATCGGGCACTATGCGCGGACTAACGATGACCAGGTTCTGAAGATCTCGGACTTCCTGACCCGGACCCAGTTCCATCGCCTCGGGCTTTACACCGAGTTCTATCGGCGTGCCCGAGTCGAGCATCAGATGGCCTGCGTCCTGCCCGCGCCGCCGCCGTTAGTGATCGGCATCACCCTGAACCGGACTCGCCCCGACTTCACGGAGCGGGACCGTTGGCTGCTCCAGCTCCTTAGCCCTCACCTGGCTCAGGCGTTCCAGAACGCGTGCATCGTGACCCGGACACTCGACGAGATGACGCTGTTCAGCCGCGCCCTGGAGGAATCGGGTCATGCGATCGTGGTGCTGACGCGGGAGAGGTGTGTGCGGTGGATGTCGAGCCGAGCCGGTCTCTGGATCACCAAGTACTGCGCCGGCTTCCCGCGGCGAGGCCGCCGTCTGCCCGAGCCGCTCGACGGCTGGGTGAGACATCAGCAGGCGTTGCTCGCGGGCGCGACCGTGCCACCTCCGCGCGTGCCGTTCGTGGTCGAGCGCGCCGGGGCGCGCCTGGTAGCACGGCTGTGCTCAGGGTCGGAGCAGCTCCTCGTCCTCCTCGAGGAGCAGTCGGACACCATTCGTCTCCCGGCGCTGCAAGAACTGGGTCTGACGCGGCGCGAAGCCGAGGTGCTCACGTGGCTCGCGCGCGGCAAGACCAACTCCGAGATCGGGAAGATCGTGGAGATGAGCGCCCGCACCGTGGAGAAGCATCTCGAGCACATCTTTCAGAAGCTCGGCGTCGAGAACCGTACCGCCGCTGCACGATGCGCATTGCAGGGCTACTGGCGGTGAAACGCGAGCGTCACTTCTTCGTAACGGTCTCCTCCTTCAGCACCTGTTTCGAAAACCAGAACACCAGCCAGGCCACGATGAGGAAGTCCACCGCCGCGCCGAACACGGGGCCGAGCAGCAGGTGCACGGGTCCTACGTCGAGCGTCGCGGTCCGCCAGGTGCCGCCGGGGATGAAGAACGTGACGATCGGCATCAGGACGCCGTCCACCAGGGCCGTGACGAGCGCGTTCGCCTTCCCGCCGATGATGACGGCAATCGTGAGACCGATCACGCCGTACTGCTTCAGGAACGCCAAGAACTCCTTGCGCATGTGTGTCTCCTCGTGGGTCAGGGGACCGCGAGCCACCCTTCGGGACATACGTGCGGGTGCGACCGGTGTCAAACCGGAACGGAGCATCGTGGCGCCGTCGCGTCGCTAACATTCGGCTGCATGGCGCGCAAATGGCTCCTCCCCGTCGGCCTGATCGTGCTGCTGGCGGTCGGCGTGGGTGTGTTGTGGCACACGGGAGTGCTGCATCGTATCTCGAACAAGGACCACCTGATCGCGCTGCTGCGCGCGGGCGGCCCGACCGGGGCGCTGTTGTGTATTGCCGTCCAGTTCCTGCAGGTCGTGATCGCCGTCATACCCGGAGAGATCACCTCGTTCGCCGCCGGCTACGTGTTCGGGACGTGGCGTGGGTTTCTCTATTCCGCCATCGGCGTCACGCTCGGCTCGGCCTTCAACTTCTGGTTCGCCCGCGTGGTGGGTCGGCCCACGTTGGAGCGACTCATCGGGCGGGACAGGCTCGCCAAGATCGACCGCTCGCTCGGGAGTGCCAGGAGCAAGTCGGCGATGTTTCTCTTGTTTCTGCTCCCGGGTTTGCCCAAGGACCTGCTGAGTTACGCGGCGGGCTTCTCCGGAATGACGATCATGGAGTTTCTGGTGTTGTCGGGTCTGGCGCGCTCGCCGGCCCTGCTCGCGAGCGTCATGATCGGCGCGGGCGTGTCACGGGGCGACTATCGATCCGTGATTGCGGTTTCGGCATTGGTGCTGCTCGCGATCGCTGGGTACTACTGGTATCAGCGGCGGAGCCTCCGTGCCGAGCCGCGGCTTCAGCCGCGAACGAAGCAGCGGCGACGTCACGACGGTCCTGAGCCGCGCATCACGGAAGATGGGATGATGCCTCCCGGTCGAACGCCGCCTGGATCTCCTGGGCAGGATCGAGCGGTGCGTCCGACAGATTCGTGAGGATGGCCACGACCACGCGGGAATCGCGGTCCACGCTGAGGACCGCCGTCCCGCCGACCGCGCTGCCGCCGTGGAACGCCCAGCGGTGGCCTAAGCTGTCGGTCCGCAAGAACCAGCCGATCCCGTAGCCGGTCTCGGTACCGGCGTTGGTGCGCTGCGACGTGAACATCACATCCAGCGTCTCGCGCTTCAGGAACCCCGGATCGAGTAGGGCCGACCCGAACTGCACCAGGTCCTCGGCGGTCGAGACGAACCCGCCTCCCGCCCACTTGTAGCTGTTGTCGACCGCGGGCGCGATATGAAGCGTCCCCGCGCTGTCGCGATGGTAGAACTGGGTGCGGCCCGGCAGCAGACTGTCCACCCGGTCCGGCGCCGTGTGGGTCAGGCCGAGCGGGCGAAACACGTGCGCGGAGATGTAGTGCACGAAATTGTCGCCCGACGCTCCCTCCAGCACCGCCGAGACGAGATTCCAGGCGTAGCTCGAGTAGGAGAAGCGCGTTCCGGGCGGAAAGAGCAGCGAGTCATCCTGAAAGATCGTGAGCCCGTCCAGCACCGTGGCGTAGTGGCGGTTGGAGAAGAACTCCTGCTCTTTGTAATGCCGGATGCCGGCGAGATGGCCGGTGAGTTGCCGGGTGGTGATGGGGTAGCCCTTGTCTGGGAACGACGGCACGTAGCGCTGCAGCGGGGCGTCGAGATCGAGCTTCCCCTGCTCGTACAACAAAGCGACGGCGGTGGCCGTGAGCGGCTTCGATACGCTCCCGATGCGGAACTGGGTCTCGCGGCTGACGGGCCGCTTGCGCTCCGCATCCGCGTACCCGAACCCCTCCGACCACACGAGCTTACCGTTCACCGCCACGGCCACCTGCACCCCGGGAATGCGGGTCGCGAGCCGCTCGCACACGAGCGTGCGCTCCCGGGCCACCGTGGCCGCGTAGGCCGCAGGGACGCTCCCCGCGCGCCGGGAGCTGCACGGCGTCCCTTGGGCTCCCAGGGCTATGGGGACGAGGAGGCTGGCAAAGGCAAGGCGACCAAGCATGTGCCCCAAACTCTCAGGACTTCTGGGCCGGCGCAATGACTGTCGCTCGCCAGCGGTCGATGCCGCGTGCGACCACCACCAGGATCGCCGCCGCCACCAGGATCCAGACCTCGGGCGACCCCATGGCCCAGAGCAGTGCGCCGCTGACCAGGCACCAGATCAGCGGCACAGCCAGAGTCCACCAACGGGGAGGCTGCTCCGCCATGAGCAGGAGGCCGAGCGTCGCCAGCACCGTCGGATCCGGCGCAACGCCGAAAATCTCCGACTGCCGCAGCCCGCGTCCCAAGAGCGGGGCGAGCAGCGGGTAGACTGCGAGGGAGAACACGAACAGACCCATGCCCAACCGGCCCACGAAGTCGCTGCGCGCGCGGTAGGTGAGCCTCACCAAGAGCACCGCTTCGATGAGGAAGAGCCACGCGAAACAGGTCGCCGCCCAGTTGATGGTGGCGTATCGCTTCCACAAGAATGCGACCGCCACGAACGCCCACAGCACGAAGACGATGCCGGCGATGACCCGTCGTCGCTCCGACGCCGGCCGATACAACAGCTTCAGGATGACGACCCCCAGCGCGAGCGTTGCGAGCTGCCCCGGCCACACGGCCTCGTTGTAGCGCTCGATCAGCCGGTAGTAGGTTCGCGGCGAGAACAGCAGGAAGTCCGAGATGGTGTACTTCCACCACTCGGACATCAGAGCGCCTCTACGTAGGCTGCCATGCGCCGACGCAGGGCCGCGTCAGGCAGCGGCCCCGTGCCGGCGTTCACGTTTTCGACCACGTGTGCGACCTTGCTCGTCGCCGGAATGGCGCACGTGACGGCCGGGTGCGAGACGATGAACTTGAGGAGGAACTGCGCCCAACTGGCCGCGCCCAGCTCCGCCGCCCAGGTGGGGAGCCTCTGGCGCTCGACCTGTCGGATGAGCGCGCCCTGGCGGAACGGCCGGTTGGCAATGACGGCGATGCGTCGCTCTTGGGCGAGCGGCAGGATGCGCTGCTCGACTGCGCGATCGAGCACGTTGTAGGTGACCTGCACGAAGTCGATTGGCTGACTCTTCATGATCTTTTCCATCTCTTCGTGGCGGCGACCCTCTGACGTGGTGACACCCACGTAGCGGACTCGACCCTCGGCCTTCATGGCGAAGAGCGTGGGCAGGTGGTCCTCCCAGTCGAGGAGGTTGTGCACCTGCAGCAGATCGAACCGCCGGACGCCCCACAGCGTCCGCGATTGCTCGATCTGCTCCGGCCCTCGCGAGCCGGACGAAATCCAGACCTTGTCAGCCGAGAACAGCGTCGGGGGCCGGCCCAGCTTGGCGAGGCCGTAGCCGATGACATCTTGGGAGGAGCCGTACATCGGTGAGGAGTCGATCAGACGGCCCCCCTCCCGGAAGAAGGCCTGCATGACGGCGGCGCACTCGTCGCGCAGCTCGGTGTCGTCGCCCACGTTGAAGGTGATCCAACTGCCTAAGCCGACGACGGGGATCGTCTCGCCGCTCGACGGGATCGGCTTGGTGACAGGAGTGGCGCGGGCAAGGGCCGAGGGCGGCCGTCGCAGCAGGACGGCGGCCGCACTGGCCGCGACGACGCCGATCGCCGCGCGGCGTTTCAATGATCCGCCGCTACGTTCCAACGCATTTTGAGAAGCAACGACTGGCTGACCCCGGGCGCAAGCCCGGGGATCACGCCACCGCTCGCCGTCCATCGATGCCTCTAAGTAGATAGCTTTCCTTTCTATGGAGCGGGCCCCTACGGAGCGCGTGCGTGAGGGCTGGGCGGCGGCCCTCGGCGACCGCTACACGATCGACCGTGAGCTGGGCCGCGGCGGCATGGCCACCGTGTACGTCGCCGAGGACCTCCGGCACAGCCGGCAGGTCGCGATCAAAGTGCTGCGCTCCGACGTCGCGGCCGCCATCGGCGCGGAGCGGTTCTTGCGAGAGATCGCGATCGCCGCGCGGCTCACCCACCCCCACGTGCTCCCACTCATCGATTCCGGCCAGGCGGCGGGATACCTCTACTACGTGATGCCATACGTCCGCGGGGAATCGCTGCGCGAGCGCCTCGTGCGCGAGAAGCGGCTCTCGTTCAAGGATGCCATGCGCATCGCGCGGGAGCTGGGCGCGGGACTCGACTACGCGCATCGCGAGGGGTTCGTTCACCGGGACGTCAAGCCGGAAAACGTGCTGCTTGCCGACGGGCACGCGGTGCTCGCCGACTTCGGGATCGCGCGCGCCATCTTCCAGGC
>Ga0075434_100007445_pt1 | contig 10125 bp, 8 predicted proteins | sample RhiMethybrSRZTD3_FD_75298 | JGI IMG/M metagenome (GOLD analysis project Ga0075434, IMG submission 75298) | Populus rhizosphere microbial communities from Tennessee, USA - Rhizosphere MetaG P. TD hybrid SRZTD3 | ecosystem: Host-associated > Plants > Roots > Rhizosphere > Soil | place: USA...
TACCAAGCGTTGCCTAAACGCTGGTTACCGAGCGGTTGGTTCCCCGCGACTCGGTCAGGTGTACGTTGCATTGGGCGCAATGTAGGGTCGCAAACCCGTGTCCAGAAGGCCCGCGACTGCGACCAGGGGTTACCTCAAGCTGCCACGTTCCTCGCGTCCTTGTGAAGGGGCGCGGTTCTCCCTAATGTCGCGCACAAGCAAGATCGTTGGCCATAGGGAGGACTACTGACGTGGACAGGCGAAGTTTCCTGAGGCTTTCCGGAGGTGGTGCCGTTGCAGCAACGACGGGCGGCATGGCCGCTATTTTGGCAACGGGGCGGGCCCCGGCGTACGCTCAGGCAACGACGGTTCACTGGCTGCGCTGGACCGACTTCGTGCCAGCTTCCGACCAGGTTCTGCGCAACGACATTACCAAGCAGGCCGAAAAGGACCTGGGCCTCAAACTCAATATCGAGACCATCAACGCCAACGACATCCAGGCGCGCATCACGTCGTCCATTCAGTCGGCGACGGGGCCTGACATCGTGTGCGTCCTCAACAACTGGGGCCAGCTTTACGCCAATAGCCTCGTCGACCTCAGCGATGTCGCCGAGGAGGTCGGCAAGGCGCAGGGCGGCTTCTATGAGACCTCCAAGACCGTCGCCAACGACGGCCAGAAATGGATTGGATTGCCCTGGTGCATCGTCGGCCTGCAGATCGCGTACCGCAAGTCGTGGTTCGCGGCGGCCGGTTACGCCGACGGCAAATTCCCTGAGACCTGGGAGCAGTACCGGGAGGCAGGCAAGAAACTCAAAGCCAAGGGCCAGCCCCTGGGCCAGACGCTCGGCCACACCTTCGGGGATGCGCCGGCGTTCGCCTACCCCTACCTGTGGTCGTGGGGTGGCAGGGAAGTGGAAGCGGATGGCAAGACGGTCGTGCTCGACAGCCCGGCGACGGTCGAGTCGGTGAAGTTCATGGTCACTTTCTGGAAGGAGGCTCACGACGAGGGCGGCCTCGCATGGGACGATTCCAACAACAACCGGGCGTTTCTGTCCGGCACATGCAGCGCCACGCTCAACGGCGCCTCGATCTACATCGAGGCGCTGCGCAAGCCCGATTCCTACAAGACGGAGACCGGTGCGCAACTTAAGGACGATATCTTGCACGCGGCTCTACCCAAGGGGCCGGCCGGGCAGTTTAGCTATCACGTGCCGTTCTCGAACCTGCTCATGGGGTATTCGAAGAACCGGGACGCGGCGAAGAAATTCTTGAGTTGGATCCACGGGCGCGACGTCTACGACAAATGGTTCGTGTCTCAGAAGGGCTTTTCTGTCGGCCCCACGACCGACTGGGAGAAGCACAAGCTCTGGGGAGACGACCCGATCATGCTGCCGTACCGGCAAGCGGCACGCTCTGGCCGTTTCGCCGGCTACCAAGGGCCTTCCACCCGCAAGGCGGCCGAAGTGGTGACCAAGTACATCATCATCGACATGTACGCCAAGGCTGTGCAGGGGATGCCCGCGGAGGAGGCCGTCAAGTGGGCGCACGGCGAGCTCCTCAAGATCTACGGCACCTGAGCGGAGCAGCGTCTAAAGAAAGCTGTAGGGGTCCACGTCCACCGTCAGCCGCAAGTCCTGGGGCAGCTTGGGCAGGCTCGCCAGCCATGCGCGCAGATAGGCCTGCAGATCGAGGTCGCGTGGCGCCTTCACCAGCAATCGCCAGCGGTGCCGGCCGCGGATGACAGAAAGGGGCGCTTCTGCCGGACCCAGCACCTCGATGCGGGCGGCAGGAGGTGCGTGGCGAGCAACGTCGCGAGCAAAGAGCTCTGCGAGCTCTTTGTCGCGGGCCGAGACCACCAGCGCGGCCAGGCGGCCAAAGGGTGGCAGCTGGGCGGACTGGCGCTGGCGGATCTCGCGCGCAAGGAAGGCCTCTCGATCGCCGGAGATGATAGCCTGCATCACGGGGTGCTCGGGCATGTAGGTCTGAACGTAGCCGCGCCCGGCCGCGAGCGCCCGCCCCGCGCGCCCCGTCACCTGATGCATGAGCTGAAACGTGCGCTCGGCGGCGCGCGGATCGGCCTGGCCCAACCCCAAGTCGCCGTCGACGATGCCCACCATGGCGAGCTGCGGGAAGTGGTGGCCCTTCGCTACCATCTGAGTGCCGATGATGATGTCCGCCTCGCCCGCCTCGATCTTCTTGATGATCTCGCGCATCTCGATCAACGACGGCACCAGGTCCGATGAGAGCAGCGCCCTGCGCGCTTGCGGAAAGCGCTCCGCCACCTCTTCGGCGATCCGCTCGACGCCCGGCCCGCACGCCACCAACGCGTCAGGCTCGCCGCACTTGGGGCATTTCTCCGGGATCGGTAGGGCAAAGCCGCAATGATGGCAGGTGAGCCGGCGCCGATAACGGTGCTCCACCAACCAGGCCGTGCATTGCGGGCAGTCGATGCGGTGGCCGCAGGCGCGGCACAGTGTGAGCGGTGCGTAACCGCGGCGATTGAGGAAGAGGAGCGCCTGTTGCGTCTTGGCGAGCGTCTCGGCCATGGCAGAAACCAGCACGGGCGAGAGCCATTTGCCGCGCTCGGGCGGATGTTGGCGCAAATCGACGGTCGCCACGTCGGGCAGTTGCCCGCCAAAGCGGCCGGGCAGTCCAACGTAGCCATAGCGACCGGATCGGGCATTGACGTGGCTTTCGATCGAGGGGGTGGCCGAGGCCAGCACCACTGCGTGCTTGGCAAGGCTGCCGCGCACAACGGCCATGTCGCGGGCCTGGTAGTGCACGCGATCCTCCTGCTTGAAGCCTCCGTCATGTTCCTCGTCAATGACGATGAGCCCCAGATCCTGATAGGGCAGGAAGAGAGCGGAGCGAGCCCCCACCACCACACGCGCTTGGCCGTTGGCCGTCGCGCGCCAGGCGCGGGCGCGTTCGGCGGGCGAGAGCGCGGAGTGCCACTCCACGGGCGCACAGCCAAAGCGCGCGGCAAAGCGGTCCATGAATTGGCTGGTGAGCGCAATCTCCGGCAGCATGATAAGCGCCTGCCGCCCTCGCTCCAGCGTGCGCGCCACGGCTTCGAAGTAGACCTCTGTCTTGCCTGATCCGGTGACGCCATCGAGCAGCGTCACCGAAAAGCTCGCAGCATCGGCGGCAGCGCGCAGGGCATGCACGGCAGGCGCTTGCGCGGCGCTGAAATCGACGTGCGCGTGATGAGGATTTGGGACAGGCAGGCGCCGCTCGGGGATGGCAACTTCGGTGAGCGTGCCGGCCGCGATGAGGCCGTCGATGACGCCAGTCGAGCATGCCGCCTCTGCCGCCAACGCGAGCTTGGCGCGCACGAGCCCGTCGGCGGCGATCTGAAGGGCGCGCCTGCGGGCCGGCGTCATACGTGGCGGCTCGGGGACCTCCTTGTTGCGGACAACGCCGATGCGTGGGCGTGAAGGCTCGAACACGGCGGGTGCGCCCATCATCATGCGCACCACCATGCCGAGGGGCGCCAGCGTGTAGCGCGCGACCCATTCGGCGAAGCGCATCGACAGTGCGGGCAATGGCGCAACGTCGGCGAGCGCTGCCGTGATGGCCTTGAGCTTGTCGTCGGCAACCGGTTTGCCGCTGTCTCCGACCGAGCGATCCCAGACCACGCCGAGGCGCTGCTGCGGCCCGAACGGCACCAATACGAACGCCCCGATAGGGGCCTCGACACCGTCGGGGAGGCGATAGTCGTAGGTCTGCTCGAGTGCCACCGGCAAAAGCACCGGCACGCGTCCGGCCAAGGACGCGCCAGATCCTCTGTCTTGCTCAAGCGGCGCGAGCAGGCTGTGCAAGGAGGCACCCCAGAACCTGGCTGCGGGGGTCGCCTCCCCCCGGCACACCCCCCGAAACGATCAGGCCGCGCCTTGCGCGTGACCCGAATCAGTCGGCAACAGCCGCACTATCGCCCATCCCTCGGTCGCGAATAAGGAGGCGACGTCGCACCCACGCGTGCCAGGGCAGCTCAGACAACCCGTGGGGCCGGCGAGGAGGCGACGCAGGCGACCACTAGGGCGCTGCAAGCGAGGCGTTCCTGCGGTCGGTGATCAGCATCGAGCCGGGCTTGTGGGTGATGCAGATCGCGGGCCGTGCAGCCTCGATGGCCACCTGCGGCGTCACCCCACAGGCCCAGAACACGGGCATCTCACCGTTGCCGATCTCGGCCGGGTCGCCGAGATCGGGCTTGGCGATGTCCACAATGCCGATCGCCTCCGGAAGACCCAGATGCACCGGCGCGCCGTGCACCGCGGGAAAACGCGAGGTGATCTGCACGGCTCGGATCGCGTCGGCCGGGCTGAAGGGCCGCATCGAGACCACCATCTTGCCTTTGAAGCGGCCGGCCGGCACGCACTCAATATTGGTGCGGTACATGGGCACGACCGTGTTGTGCTCGATGTGCCGCAGCCGCAGACCGGCCTCAAGGAGCGCCAGCTCGAAGGAGAACGAGCAGCCAAGGACGAAGGTGACGAGGTCGTCGGTCCAATAGCTGCGGATATCGGTGGGCTCGGCGACGAGCTTGCCGTCCTTGTACACCCGATAGCACGGCACATCCGTGCGGATGTCGATGTCACCGAGATCGGCGAGCCTGGGGTCACCGGGTGCACCCATGCTGATCAAGGGGCACGGCTTGGGATTCCTCTGGCAGAAGGCCGCGAACTCGAGCGCCAGGTCTTTGGGGAGGATGCACAGGTTGCCCTGCACGTAGCTCGGTGCCACGCCTGCCGTGTGGCCTGTGTAATCGCCGGCGCGGATGATGCGCCTGGCCTCTCGCGGACTTTCGATCCCCATCAGCGGGTTGGCGGATTTCGCGGGCGGTGCGCTCTTTTGCATGGTCGGCTCGGCGCGTGGAGGAACCTCGGCCCAAGCTATCACGTTGGCCGCCAACCGACCAGTCAGCCGGGAGCGTGCGCCGGCTCTGAGCCGGCCCTGGGCCGACCTTGAGCCGACCTTGAGCCGACCTGGGGGCTGCCAACAACGTTCGTTCTGGGCTCGTTTCTTCCGGCCTTGGTGGTGCAAGCCAAACTACCCCGACCGCTTAGCCCCAGAATCGTCGGCCCAGAATCGTCGCCCCAGAATCGTCGCCCCAGAATCGCCGCGTGCGGGATTGCGGGCCTCCGCGCTCTTTCCTCTCCCAGCGAGTGGCCAGCCAGGAGCCAGCCAGGGGCCAGCAGTGAAAAGGCAATAGTGCCCGCCTCAGGACTATTGCCGCTTGGGACCACGACAGGGGCTGGCCATGTGCGGGCCGCTTGGCCCATGTCGAAGCGCTAGATGCCCGACTAGGCTTGGCTCAGTCCGCCCCGCTGTTCGACGAAGCGCGCCACCGCAGGAGCACCTTCGCCGGTTTTGAGATTGGTGAACACGAAGGGTCGCTCCCCGCGCATCCGTCGCGTGTCGCGCTCCATGACCTGCAGCGAGGCACCCACGTGCGCAGCAAGATCCGTCTTGTTGATCACCAACAGATCGGAGCGCGTGATGCCCGGCCCTCCCTTGCGCGGGATCTTCTCTCCCTGCGCCACGTCGATCACGTAGATGGTGAGGTCTGCCAGCTCTGGACTGAAGGTCGCAGCCAGATTATCGCCCCCGGACTCGATCAAGATGAGGTCGAGCTTTGGAAACTTGCCGCGCATCTCGACGATGGCCGCGAGGTTGATGGAGGCGTCCTCGCGGATTGCCGTGTGCGGGCAGCCGCCGGTCTCCACGCCCATGATGCGATCCTCTGGCAGCGCCCCTGCACGGGTGAGGATCAGCGCGTCTTCCTTGGTGTAGATGTCGTTGGTGATGGCGCAGATGTCGTAGCGGTTGCGGAACGCCTTGCAGAGCGCCTCCATCAGCGCCGTCTTGCCCGAACCGACGGGTCCGCCGATGCCAACGCGCAGCGGGCCGTGGGGAGAGCGGGTCATGGGCTTGGACCTTCGATCAGGAGGGCGACGTAGGCGGCGCCAAGCGCCAAGGGGAGCGAGAATAGGCGCACCGATCGGATGAGGCAAAGGCAGCTCGGCGCGATGAGCACGGCGATGGACAATTGGACGGCAAGCAGCCCCGCGATCACGACCGGAAAAGCCGCGTGTACTGCGTCTCGTGCCGCATGGACGCGATGTCGGCTGCGATGGCTGCGCCGCCCACATCCTCAAGCCTGGCCGCCAAGGCCGCCTCGCTGACGCGCGGGATATAAGGCTCAAGGCCGGCCAGCGTGCGCAGCCCGGCGCTCTGCCCCAACGGTACGAGGCGCACCGCGGCCGAGACCAGATTGGCGACCCAAGCTTGAGCGTAGGCCTGTGCGGTCTCGGCCAGCGGTAAGCCATGCGCTGCCGCGCTGGCGCCGACGGCAACTGGGTAGGCCACTTGGGGCGCCTCGGCAGCCAGCGCATCTAGCTCTGGTTTTGGCCACGCGACGCGGGTGGCCGCAAGGAAGGCCGTGCCCTGCGCCAGGGTCTCGAGGCGCCGCTCGGCCGAAGACGCAAACGCTGCGGCGAGCTCGGCGACCCCCTTCAATGCCTGCCTGTCGCCCGAAGCGACGGCGCGCCAGCTTTCGGCGAGCAAGATGAGGTCGGAGCGGCCCGCACCATAGGCGAGCAGATCCTCGAGCCAACGAACCAGCGTTTCGACATCGCGGACCGCCCCCGTCTCGACCAGCCATTCAAGGCCGTGCGAGTAGCTATACCCGCCCACGGGATAGGCTGGCGACAACCAGGTCAGGAGACGCAAGAGGGCCGCCGCACCGCGACCGTGGGCATCTCTGGGATGGGGGGACGGCAAGCTCCCCCCAGCTGGCATCAGGTCCCGCTGGCGATCGCTCGACATGGCCCCAGTCTTGCCTCCTGGCCCCATTCACGGCCCCAGTCACGGCACCCAGTCACGGCGCCAGTTATGCCGCTAGTGATGATGGTGGTCGCCATCGTGCGCGCGATGGGAGTGCCCATGGGCATGGCCGTGCCCATGTCCACCGCCCTGACCGTAGGCGCCGCCCTCGGGATTGAATGGCCGCGACACGACGCACACCTCGCCGCCGAGACCTCGCACCATCTCGGCGATGACATGATCGTCACGGATGTGGATGACAGAGGCGGCGATCTCCGTGGCCAAATGGCGGTTGCCCAAATGCCAGGCTATGCGCGCGAGCAGCCGCGGGTCGCCGCAGGCGATCTGCAACAGTCGCTCCGGGGCCGCCTCGACGGCAATGATGCGCCCATCCTCCAAGCGCAGCGCGTCGCCGGCCCGCAGCACCGGTGCGCTGGCCAGATCGAGAAGGAAGGCAAGGCCGCCTTTGGCGACGAGACTGATGCGGCGACGGGTGCGCCCATCGTAGTCCAATTCGACGAAATCGGCGGGCTTGCCCTTCCACTCGCCGCTGGCAAGCACGTCGGTGGCTCTCAGCATGGGCGGCCTTCCCGATCACACCTTCGGCCGCGTCGCCTCGAAGGCGGGCACGGCTTTGGCGAACCGATCGAGCCAAGAGATGAGCTGGGGATGCGCGGCGCGCCATTTGCCCTCGTGGCGAAAGTCGAGATAGCCGAGCGCCGCAGCGAGTGTGAGGTGCCCATAGTCGGGGCTGGCACCCCAGGCGGGTGGGCCCTCCTCCAAGTGATCGAGGGCACGATCGATCTTGGCCTGCTGGCGCTGCTGCCAGGGGGCATGCCACTTCTCCTCCGTGCGAAAGCGCTTCTCGTAGACAAGCAGCAGTGCCGCATCGAGGATGCCGTCCGCCAGGGAGGCGAGCACCAGGGTCTTCCAGCGTTCGGGTCCGCCCTTGGGGAAGAGAACCGGTGCGGGCGCCAGGCTGTCGAGATACTCACAGATCACCTGGCTGTCGAAAATCGCCGTCTTGGGATCCACGATCAGTGCCGGGATCTTGCCCAGCGGGTTGGCGCTGTTGATCTGGGCGTTGTCGCCCGGATTGGTATCGACGGCGAGGATCTCGACCTGATCGCCGAGCCCTTTCATCGCCAAGGTCATCTTCACCTTGCGGCCGTAGGGCGAGAGCGGATTGGACAGGAGCTGCATCATGGCCAAGGTGCCTCCGGCACGAGCAACGCGCTTGCATGCGCGCGTTTTATCATGTGGATCGTGCAGCTGGGACGGGCAATCGGCAACAAAAAAAGCCGACGCGCTTCAGGCGGCGCGTGCCTCCGCGCCAGGCCCTCGTTGCACGCCGGCCCGCGTCGCAGTCGGGCCGTCGCATGCGCCGTCGTTGCATGCCAACCGTCGTTGATGAATGGGGGAGCCGACCCCCGCAGGTCCATCGGACGGCAGGCTGCCGACCCGTTGGACCTAATCCCCCGCTAACGATGTGCGGGCCGGCTCCCGTCAAGGACACTAGCGCTCATCCCACGGCGAGGCTCGCGCAAAAACGCCTTCGTCATGCGCACCTGGGGAAATCGTGCGTAAGCGGGCGCGCGGGCTTGATTTTGCAAGACGAGCATTTTGCAAGACGGGCCCAGATCGGATCTTGCCGCCTTCGCCGCACAGCCAGAGTGCGCGAGCTGGCGAAGGTCCACCAAATTCCGCCAGAGGTTGTGCGTGGTGTGCGGCATGCGACGCGTTCTCGCGCGTCAGCCGGCGACGATCGGCTTCAAGGATTCCACCAACAGCCGCAACTGCATATCGGGATCCTTGATCGCCAGTTGCGCCGCGAACCAGTCGCGCACCATCTGGCATACCTTCGCGGGTCCGGCATTGGAGAGTGCACGCTCATCGGAGAAGAGCTGCAAGTCGGCCTGGCTCCAACCCCGCCTCGTAAGGTCGGCGGCCAGTGCGTCATAGTCGCTCTTGCGCGGCTGGGGATAGGCCCGCGCGGTTTTGCGCCCGTCCGCGATCGCCTCGAACACCGCGAGCAACTGTGCCTGCAGCTGCGGCGTAAAGTCTGGGTTCTGCATGAGCGAGACCACAAGTGGGCCCGCTTCGCCCTTGGAGATGAATTCGAAGCAGGCCTCGTTGCTATGCTTCCCAAGCTGCACGAGGTTCTCGTAAAACGACGTGGCGACGGCCTTCAGCTGCGGAAAGCCTGCTGCCAGAGCGACGCCAGCGTTCTGGCGCCGCAGGGTCACGAGCGCACGCGCCAATTGCTGGCCGATGGCAAGATCGTCCTTGTTGTCGGCGGCAAGCGCGGCGATCTCCTTGAGGCGATCGGCGTACCAGTCAGGATAGTCGCGCTTCAGAACGCGCCAGAGCGGCGTTGCCTGCAGGGTTGGCTCGAGCGTGTCGGCTGGCCCCGTCAAACCCTTGAAGGGCGAGGTTTCGAGGTTCTTGGGCGCCATGGAGAACTTGCTGGTCGCCATATCGGAGAGACCGGCGGGGACCCACGTGGCGTACCGGCCGACCAATTTGAAGAACATGTCAGGGCGCGCGCTGGCGTACCAGCCGCCCGCGGCGAGAAGGCCGAGACACACGATCACAACCAGCGTCCGCCTGAGCCCTCGACCGCGCGGGGCGATCTCGGGAGCATGGTAGCTCTCGCGCGGTGCTTGTTTCGAACGCGTGCCCGACATCCGCTCCCGCGCCGCAGGGGCTTGCTGAGCGGGCGATCGCGGTGCCAACTGGCCCGGCCGCGCGGCAGGCCCCGGCCGCCCCATGGCTGAGGAGCGCGGCGGGAACACCACCATGGCCGGACGCCAGTCAGGGAAGCCCTCGCGCCAAAGCAGGTCGGTCGGCTGCAGGTGGCCGAGATCGACAAAGCGGTGAAGCTCCGCCTCCGACAGCGGCCCGAATTGCTGCCCGTCACGGGCGAGGTACCACTGCGTCTGTGCGGCGGGCGATGACATGGGTCTGTTCAAAAAGATCGATCCCAATCGGATGCCTCTCGAGGGTGGCGGCCTCGGCCGGTGACGCCGGCCGCCAGCCTGCATTTGCCTCTTTTCACACCCAATTCGGATAAATGTTGGCCCGCCGTCAATGATTCTGACCCGCATGGGCAGGACCGCCTGAAGCCGTGGCAACGCCCGGCCGACGCTGGACGCGTGCCTGCGGCGGCACGCGAAAGCTCATGGCCGCGGCGCGTCAATTGCGCTTCGCCGGCCGATAGACGCCCCCCGCGGGATCCCATTCGAGCGCGCCCAGGTCCTTTTCGATGCGGTCATCGGAGTGCCGGGGGGAGTGCCGGGGGGAGTGCCGGGGGGAGTGCCG
>Ga0075434_100007446_pt1 | contig 10125 bp, 7 predicted proteins | sample RhiMethybrSRZTD3_FD_75298 | JGI IMG/M metagenome (GOLD analysis project Ga0075434, IMG submission 75298) | Populus rhizosphere microbial communities from Tennessee, USA - Rhizosphere MetaG P. TD hybrid SRZTD3 | ecosystem: Host-associated > Plants > Roots > Rhizosphere > Soil | place: USA...
GGCGCTCGTCGGCCTGGCGTTCGGCGGCTCGCTGATCTCGGTGTTCGCCCGGCTCGGCGGCGGCATCTTCACGAAGGCCGCCGACGTCGGCGCCGACCTGGTCGGCAAGATCGAGGCCGGAATCCCGGAGGACGATCCGCGCAACCCGGCCGTGATCGCAGACAACGTGGGCGACAACGTGGGCGACGACGCCGGCATGGCCGCAGACCTGTTCGAGACCTACGCCGTGACGGTGGTCGCGTCGATGTTCCTGGGCGCCCTGTTCGGCAGCCACGACGCGGTCATGCTGCCGCTGCTCTTGGCGGCGTTCTCGATCCCCGCCTCGATCGTGGGCACGTTCCTCGTCCGCCTGTACGGCGGGATCAGCGTGATCTCCGCCCTCTACGTCGGGGTGATCGTCTCGGCGGTGCTCTCGGCGCTCATCTACATCCCGGTCGTGAACAACAGCGCCAAGAGCTTCGGCGAGTTCACGAACGGCGCGGGCTGGGGCAAGATCTACCTCTGCGGCCTGATCGGCCTGCTCATCACGGCCCTGATCGTGGCCATCACCGAGTTCTACACGGGCACCCGCTTCGGGCCGGTGAAGCGGATCGCCCAGCAGTCCGAGACCGGCCACGCGACCAACATCATCTCCGGCCTCGCGGTCGGCATGCAGGCGACCGCGCTTCCGGTGATCGTGATCGCCATCGGCACTGTGGCGTCGTTCAAGCTGGCCGGGATCTACGGCATCGCCATCGCGGTCACCTCGATGCTCTCGATGGCGGGCATGGTCGTCGCGCTCGACGCCTTCGGGCCGATTACGGACAACGCCGGCGGCATCGCCGAGATGGCGGACCTGCCGCACGAGGTGCGCGACAACGTCACCGACCCGCTCGACGCCGTCGGCAACACGACGAAGGCCGTCACCAAGGGCTACGCGATCGGCTCCGCCGGCCTGGCTGCGCTGGTGCTGTTCCAGTCCTACAGCGACGAGCTGGGGAAGAAGGTCGGCCACGGCATCACCTTCACGATCAACGACCCGTGGGTGTTGGCCGGCCTGCTGATCGGCGGCCTGATGCCGTTCCTGTTCGCGTCGCTCGCGATGGACGCGGTCGGCCGCACGGGCGGTCTGGTGGTGCAGGAGGTGCGGCGCCAGTTCCGCGAGATGCCGGGGATCATGGAGGGCACGGAGCGCCCCGACTACGCCCGCTGCGTCGACCTCGTGACCAAGTCGGCGATCCGCGAGATGCAGCTGCCGGCCCTGATCCCGGTGGCGGTGCCGATCATCGTCGGGTTGATCTCCTACCAGGCGCTCGGCGGCCTGCTGGTGGGGACGATCGTGACCGGACTCTTCCTGGCCATCTCGATGACCTCCGGCGGCGGCGCCTGGGACAACGCCAAGAAGCTGATCGAGGACGGCGCCCACGGCGGCAAGGGCTCGCCCGCCCATGCCGCGTCGGTCACCGGCGACACCGTCGGCGACCCCTACAAGGACACGGCCGGCCCGGCCATCAACCCGATGATCAAGATCACGAACATCGTCGCCATCTTGATCATCCCGCTATTGGCCAGGTGAAAACCGGGGACAGTCCCCGCGTCCGCGGGGACTGTCCCCAAACCCCGCTGACCCAGCCGCCATAATCACCGCATGCCGCTGAAGCGCCGCCAGGCCGGTGGGCTCCACCGAGTGCTCGGGACGGCGGCGCTGTTCTCGACGGCGTACGGCAACGTCGGCTCGTCGATCTACTACGCGCTCGGCCTGGTCACGGTCTACGCGCTCGGGCTGACGCCGGTCGCGTTCGCCGTCTCCGGCGCCATCTTCTTCTTCACCGCCGTCACCTACGCCGAGGCGACGGCCCGCTTCCCCGAGGCCGGCGGCTCGTCGTCGTTCACCCGCCACGCCTTCAACGAGGCGGTCTCGTTCTTCGCCGGCTGGGCGCAGATGCTGAACTACACGGTGACGATCGCCATCTCGGCGATCTTCGTCCCCCACTACCTGAACAAGTTCAACCTGGGCGTGAACCTGATCGGGCACCCGTGGGACATCGTCGGCGGCGGGATCGTCGTCGCCCTGCTCGTCGCGATCAACATCGTGGGCGTCAAGGAGGCGGCGGGGCTGAACATCTTTCTCGCCCTGACCGACCTGGCCACCCAGGCGCTGCTCGTGATGATCGGCCTCGTCACCGTGCTGAGCCCGTCGACGCTCGTGAACAACGTGCACCTGGGCACGGCGCCGACGTGGTCGAACTTCATCGTCGCGATCCCCGTAGCGATGGTCGCCTACACGGGCATCGAGACCGTCTCGAACATGGCCGAGGAGGCGATCGACCCGCCCCGGCACGTGCCGAGCGCGATCATATACGTCGTCCTCGCGGTGTTCGCGATCTACGCCTTCCTGCCGTCGGTCGCGCTCTCGGCCCTGCCGGTGCAGCCGGCCACGGCGCAGCAGGTGACGAACTCGAGGGACCCGGTGCTGGCGTGCCCGAAGGAGGTGAAGCTCGGCGAGCAGACGTCCGACCTGGCCTGCAAGTACGCGGGCGACCCGGTCGCCGGCCTCGTCGAGCACCTGACCATCCCGAACACGATCAAGGAGGGGATGGGCTACTACGTCGCCATCCTGGCGGCGACGATCCTGATCATCGCCACGAACGCCGGCATCATCGGCGTGTCGCGGTTGACGTACTCGATGGGTCAGCACCGTCAGCTGCCGGAGGCGCTGCGCCACGTGCACCCGAAGTTCAACACCCCGTACGTGGCCATCGTGCTCTACAGCGTGATCGCGATCTTCCTGATGATCCCGCCCGGGGCGATCGCGTTCCTGGGGAACCTGTACGCGTTCGGCGCGATGCTCTCGTTCACGCTCGCGCACGCGTCCGTGATCCAGATGCGGCGGACCATGCCCGAGGCCGACATGCCGTGGCGGGGGCCACTCTCGTTTCGGACGCGCTCCTACGACGTGCCCGTGTTCGCGATCCTCGGCCTGATCGGCACCGGCGCATCGTGGCTCGTGACCGTCGCGCTCCACCTCACCGACGGCGTCGCCCCGGTCGGCCTCATCTGGCTCGTGATCGGGATGGTCGTCTACGTCCTCTACCGCCGCTCCCAGCATCTGCCGCTGACGGAGACGGTGATCGCGGAGCGGCTCTCGACCGGCCCCGCCGTCGAGGTCGAGTACCGCTCGATCCTCCTCCCGCTGACCGCGCACCGGGTGACGGACGAGATGACCGCGACCGCCCTGCGGCTGGCCGCCGAGTCGGGCACGAAGCTCGTCGCGCTGTACCCGATCCCCGTGCCCATGAACCTGCCGCTCTCGGCGCCGATGGACGAGGCGGTCGAGAAGGCCGAGCAGGAGCTGAGCGAGGCGGCGGCGCTCGGGCGCCAGTACGGCGTGTCGGTGATCCCGCGCATCGTCCGCACCCGCAACGTCGGCCAGGCCATCGTCGACGAGGCCAGCCGGCGGCGGGCCGAGATCATCGTGCTCGGCGCCGAGCAGCGCAAGCGCGGCGGCGAGCGGATGTTCGGGAAGGTGATCGACTACGTGCTGCGCAACGCCGACTGCCGGGTCATGGTCGGCACGCAGCCGAGCGGGTGAGCCGATGCTGCTCGTGAACCGTGTCCTCGCGGTCGCGTTCCTCATGATCGGGGTCGCCCTGATCATCGAGACCGCGGCGCTCGGCGGGCGCGGCTTCCAGGTCGGCTACCTGGGCGGCGTCGTCTTCATCGCGCTCGGCCTGCTCCGGCGGCGGGCGGCGCGGTCGCCGAGACGCTGATGACGAGACGTGTCGATTTCGGCGGCCGCCGTTCGTCCTCGAGGACGGAGCGGTCGAGACACGGCCGCCGACACGAAGGGAGACGACCATGAAGTACCTGCTTGCGATCTACGCCGACGAGACCGAGTGGAGCGAGCTCGGCGACGAGGGCCGCCGGGCGATGTACGAGGAGTACTCGGCGGTGTCGGAGGAGCTGGCAGGCCGCGGCATGATGATCGACGGCGCCGAGCTCCGGCCCACCACGGCCGCGACGACCGTCCGCATCCGCGACGGTCGCACCCTCGTGACCGATGGCCCGTTCGCCGAGACGAAGGAGCAGCTCGGCGGCTACTTCGTCGTCGACTGCGAGTCGCTCGACGAGGCCATCGAGGCCGCCGGCAAGCTGCCCACGGCGCGGCACGGCTCGATCGAGGTGCGGCCATTGGTGGAGCGGTAGAACGCGACGCGGTCGCCGCCGCGTTCCGCGAGCACTGGGGACGCGCGGTGGCGGCGCTCATGCGCCGCTTCGGCGACGCCGAATTGGCCGAGGAGTCGGTGCAGGAGGCGTTCGGCCGGGCGGCGGCCCGGTGGCCGATCGACGGCACGCCCGGCTCGCCGCTCGGCTGGATCGTCGCCACGGCCGGGAACGTCGCCGTCGACCGCCTCCGCCGCGAGCGGGCTCTGCGCGAGCGGCTCCCGGCCCTCGCCGCGCCGCCCGCCAGACCCGACCCCGACCCGTTCGAGGAGCACGACGTGGTGCCCGACGACCGCCTGGAGCTGATCTTCACGTGCTGCCACCCGGCCCTGTCCGCCGAGGCCAGCGTCGCCCTCACCCTGCGGCTGGTGGCCGGCCTGACGACGGCCGAGATCGCCCGCGCCTTTCTCGTGCCGGAGCCGTCGATGGCCCAGCGGCTGGTGCGGGCGAAGGCCAAGATCCGCATGGCGGGCATTCCCTTCCGGCGCCCGCCCGGCCATCTTCTGGCCGAACGGCTCGACCACGCCGCGGCGGTGATCTACCTCGTCTTCAACGAGGGCTACTCGGCGTCCTCCGGCGCGGACGTCGTCCGCCGCGACCTGTGCGACGAGTCGATCCGGCTCGCCCGCCTGCTCGTCGCGCTGCTCCCGTCCGAACCGGAGCCGCGCGGCCTGCTCGCACTGATGCTCCTGCACCACGCCCGCGCCGCCGCCCGCACGACCGCGGCCGGCGAGATCGTCCTGCTCGAAGACCAGGACCGGGGCCGCTGGGACGCGGGGATGATCCGGTCGGGATCGGCCGAGCTGCGCCGGGCCGAGCGGGCCGGGGTGAGCGGGCCGTACCAGCTCCAGGCCGCGATCGCCGAGCAGCACGCGCGCGCCGGCACGTTCGCCGAGACGGACTGGAGCCGGGTCGCCGCGCTCTATGCACAGCTCGCGCTCGTCGCGCCCTCGCCCGTCGTCGACCTGAACCACGCGGCCGCCGTCTCGATGGCCGACGGGCCCGCCCACGGCCTCGTGCTGGTCGACGCGCTGGCCGCCTCGGGCGCGCTCGACCGCTACCACCTGCTGCACGCCGCCCGGGCGGACATGCTGCGCCGGCTCGGGCGTCCGGCCGACGCCCTGGCCGCCTACACGCGGGCGCTCGAGCTCGCCCAGGGCGACGCGGACCGCGCGTTCCTGGAGCGCCGCCGCGCCGAGATGCAGCGGGCGCTGGCCTAACCGCCCGCCAAACGGGGTCAGACCCCTATTGGCGGGTCCGCCGGGCAGGTCAGACCGCCGCTCTGTTGGCGGGTCCGCCGCTGTCAGTATCCTCTGCGGGCAATGGCGCGCAAGATCCCGTCTCTGGGCCGGTTCCTGGGTGCCCCAGCGCTCTACGCGATGGCGTACGGCGAGATCTCCTCGTCGCTCTACTACGCCCTCGGCCTGACCGCGATCTACGCGCTCTCGCTGACCCCGGTCGTCTTCCTCGCGGCCGGGGTCCTGTTCGCGTTCGCGGCGGCCGCCTACGCCGAGGGCGGCGCGACCCTGTCCGAGCCGGGCGGCTCGTCGGCCATGTCGCGGCGGGCGTGGGGCGACCTGGTCGGCTTCATCGCCGGGTGGGCGACCGTGCTCGACTTCGTGATCACGGTCTCGCTCTCCGCCCTGTTCCTGCCGCACTACGTCTCGGGCGCGCTGGGACAGGACCCGGGGGCGGTCTCGGTGCGCGAGGCCGCCGTCTACGCGGTCGGGATCCTGGTGATCATCACCACCGTGCGGCTCGCCCGCCGCACCGAGATCTACACGGCCGGCGTCGCCGTCGCCGCGCTCGACCTGATCGTCCAGGTCAGCCTGGCGGTGCTCGGCCTGGCCCTGCTCTTCTCGTGGAGCTCGCTCACCCGCAACATCGACGTCGGGTCGGTGCCGACCTGGAACTCGCTGGCGTTCTCGTTCCCGATCGCGATGATCGGCTACACCGGCCTCGAGAAGGTGAGCAGCGTGGCCGCGCTGGCGAAGGATCCCGAGCGCTCGGTGCCCGACAGCGTCCGCTCCTCGGTCTTCACCGTCGTCATCGTGTACGCCGCCGTGGCCACCGCGGCCGCGTCGGCGTTCCCGACCACGCCGGACCCGGCGGTGGTGCCCGCCCACGGCACGACCGACCTCGGGACGACGTGGCAGAACGCGCCGATGCTCGGGCTCGCCGAGCGCATCGGCAGCCACGGCCCGGACTGGTTCGCGGTCGCCCTGCGCATCGGCGTCGGTGCCACCGCCTGCGCCATCCTGGTGCTCGCGATCTCGACGAGCTTCTCGGGCTGCGGCCGACTGGCCGCCGCGATGGGCCAGCACGACCAGCTCCCGCCGGTGTTCGGCCGGGCCAGCCGGCGCGTGCTCCACCCGCCCGCCGCGATCCTCGGCGTCGGCCTGCTCTCGATCGGGTTTATCGTCGTCGGTGCGCTCTACCACGGCCAGGAAGTGATCACCCTGGCCTCGCTCTACAGCTTCGGGATCCTGATCGCGTTCATGCTGGTGCAGGCGGCCGTGGTGTGGTTGCGGATCACGGAGCCCGACCTGCCGCGTCCGTTCCTGATGAAGGGGAACGTGTGGATCCGGGGCCGGCTGATCCCGATCACGTCGGTCGTCGGGACGGTGCTGGCGTTCGTGGCCTGGGTGGTCGCGCTCGGGACGCACCCCGGCGCCCGGGTGGTCGGGCCGCTGTGGATGGTGGCGGGGCTGGCCGTCTACATCGTCGTGCGCGTGCGCGCCGGCCTGCCGATCATCGAGCGCGTCGACGACGTCCTGCCGCCGCCGGAGGACGTGACCGACGTCGCCTACTCGACGATCATCGTCCCGCTCGAGCGGCTCGATGCCGTGGCCGAGGAGACGATGGCGGCGTCGTGCCGGATCGCCGTCGACTCGGGTGCGGTCGTGGTCGGCGTGAGCGCCATCTACGTGCCGGTGCGGGAGCCGATCGACATCCCGATGCCGGAGCGCGAGCAGGAGGTGGAGGAGGTGCAGGAGCTGGCCCGCTCGCTGGCCTCGGAGTACGGCGTCGAGTACCGGTCGGTCGTCTCCCGCACGCGCAGCCCGGGGCGGCTGATCGTCGACGCCGCAATCGAGTACGACGCGCAGCTGATCATGGTGGGGTCGCCGTACAAGCGCCGCATGGCCCGCAGCCTGCACGAGGAGTTCTTCGGCCAGACGGTCGATTTCATCCTCCGCAAGGCCCCGTGCCGCGTGATCGTGACGCACTTTCCGGCGGAAGTTGCAGGAGAGTCGGCGAGTGTGTAAAGTCTTGTCAACTTGAAGCGCGCACTCCTCCTCGATCCCGATCTCCGCCGCCTGATGACGTCCGCCGTCCTGGTGGTCGCAGGCACGGAGGCCACGGCGATCGTGCTGGCGCTGAGCGTTCTTCGGATGACCGGGAGCACGTACTGGGTCTCCGCCGTCCTGGCGGCGTCCCTGGGCCTGGCGATGCTTCTCGGCCCCTTCGGCGGCGTCGTCGCCGACCGCTACGACCGCCGCCGTGTGCTGGTGGGCGTCGCGGTGGCCGAGACGGTCATCTTCGCGACGGCGGCCCTCGCCGCCACCCGGCCGTGGGAGCTGCTGGCGGCCGCCGCACTCGCCGCCATCGCGGCGGTCCCGTATGGGCCCGCCCAGGCGGCGGCGGTGCAGGCCCTGATCTCCGACGAACGCTTGCCGGGGGCGAACGCGGCGTTGTTCGGTTCGAATCAGGTGGCGGTGCTGGTGGCTCCCGCGGCAGCGGGTCTCGCGTTCGCGCTCGTCGGCGGGCGCGCGGCGATGGCCGCGATCGCCCTCGCCTACATGGGCGCGGCGCTCGCGGTGGCCCGTGTGCACGGCGACACCCGGCCGGACCCGGAGCCGCGGCGCGGCTTCGTCCGCGAGGCGTCGGCGGGGTTCGGCGAGCTGATCCGGGCGCGGATGGTGTTCACGACGACGGTCGCCGTGGCGATCATGATCGCCGTCGACGGCGCGGTCGTCGTGGCGATGATCCCGCTGGCGGGCTCGTTCCACGCCGGGGGCAGCGGCTTCGGCATCGAGATGAGCGCCTGCGGGCTCGGCATGCTGGCCGGCTCGTGGCTCGGCGGCCGGCTGACCGCCCACCGCGATCCACTCCACGTCTTCGCCGCCGGCTCCGCGGCATTCGGCCTCGGCATCGGCATGGTCGCGATCGCCCCGGCCTTCGCCGTCGTGCTCTTCGGCCTCGCCCTCTCCGGCGCGGGCAACGGGCTCTTCGGCACCGCCGAGATGCTGATCTACCAGCGCCACCTGCCCAACCGGCTGATGGGCCGCGTCCGGGCGGCGGCCGTCTCCATCCTGAACGGCACCTACGCGCTCTCGATGGTGTGCGCCGGCACGCTGATCCACGCGGTCGGCGTGAGCGGCGTCTTCGCCCTGGGCGGCGCCGCAGGCGCCCTCGCCACGGCCGTCGTGGTCGCGGTGGCCGTCAGGCCGAGCGTACGAGCACCGGAAGCACTACCGGCGCAGACCGGCTGAAGCCGAGGCCGGCGACCGCACTTGCGGCCGACCGCACCGAGCCCTCGCGGGCGGTGTGCGTGAGGATGACGATGTGGACGCCCCGGCCGGCGTGCTGCACGACCTGGGCCACGGACACGCCCTCCTGCGCCAGCGCCTGGGCCACCTGGGCGAGCACGCCGGGCTCGTCGTCCACCTCGAAGCGCAGGTAGAAGGGGCTGCGCAGCTCGTCGAGCGGCAGCCGCTGCAGGCCGCGGTAGTAGCCGTCGTGCTGCAGGAAGCCCGTGCCGGACGTCCCGATCACGGCCAGCAGATCGCCGATCACGGCGGTGGCCGTCTCCTCGCCGCCGGCGCCCGGGCCTTCGAGGATGACCTCGCGGATCGAGCTCCCCCGCAGCATCACGGCGTTGAACGCGCCCTGCACCGAGGAGAGGGGGTGGTCGGCGTCGAGCAGGCAGGGGTGCACCCGGGCGCAGACCGCCTCGCCGACCTGCATCGCCGAGGCGATCAGCTTCACCTGGTAGCCGAGCTCGGAGGCGTGGCGGACGTCGACCAGGTCGAGCCCGTCGATGCCGACGTGGTCGACCTCGTCCGTGCGCACGCGCGTGTGGAAGGCGATCGAGGCGAGGATGGCGATCTTGGCGGCCGCATCGGCTCCGGTCACGTCCTCGGTGGGGTCGGCCTCCGCGTAGCCGAGCTCCTGCGCCTCGTGTAGCGCGGCGGCGTAGGTGTCGCCGGCCGAGACCATGCGCGTGAGGATGAAGTTCGTCGTGCCGTTCACGATGCCGTCGATGCGGTGGACGCCGGTCACGATCAGCGACTCGCGCAAGACCTTCACGACCGGGATCGCGGCGCACACGCTGGCCTCGAAGCGCAGCTGCACGCCGCGCCGCTCGGCCTCGGCGAAGAGCTCTTCGCCGTGGCGCGCCAGCAGCTGCTTGTTGGCCGAGACGACCGACTTGCCCGCCGCCATCAGCTCGAGCAGATGAGTGCGGGTCGGCTCGATCCCGCCCATCACCTCGGCGACGACGGTGATCGACGGGTCGTCGCGCAGGCGGGCGAAATCGGTGGTGAGCAGGCCGTCCGGGGCGGACCGCCGCCGGGAGGGATCGCGGACGAGCGCGCCGGCCACCACGACCGGCCCGCCGGTGACCCGCTCGATCGCCTCGGCGCCCTCGCCGAGCAGCCGGTGGACGGCCGATCCGACGGTGCCGAAGCCGAGCAGTCCGATGCGCGTCTCGCTCATCCGCGCGACGATAGTCCACGGGCCGATTCCGGGGGCACAGGCGCCGCCCCGACGTGTACGCTTCAACGTATGAAAGTGCTCATTGTGGGCTGCGGCCGGGTGGGTTCGGCGCTGGCCCTGCGGATGACCGACGACGGCAACGACGTGACGGTCATCGACGAAGACCCCGAGGCGCTCGCGCGCCTCCCCGAGGACTGGCCCGGA
>Ga0075434_100007447_pt1 | contig 10125 bp, 6 predicted proteins | sample RhiMethybrSRZTD3_FD_75298 | JGI IMG/M metagenome (GOLD analysis project Ga0075434, IMG submission 75298) | Populus rhizosphere microbial communities from Tennessee, USA - Rhizosphere MetaG P. TD hybrid SRZTD3 | ecosystem: Host-associated > Plants > Roots > Rhizosphere > Soil | place: USA...
GCGTCGTACTCGCCGCGGATCGGCCAGCGGCTGTTCCAGAGGTTGAAGCGCGGGCGGCTGCCCATGGCGTCCTGCTGCGCGGCCGCCAGTGCGGAGAGCGTGCCGACGTCGCGCCAGTAGGCGCGCTCCTCGAACTCCTGCACGCCGGGAACCCGGTTCTGCCCGAAGTCGTAGGCGAAAACACGATGCGAGGCGCAAAGGCGCGGCAGGATGTCCCGGCCGAAGTCGGTGTCGCCGCGGCGCCGGGCGTCCTCGAGGACGCTCTCCAGCACCAGGGGCTCGAAGACGTAGTTGCCCATCGATGCGTAGGCGCGCGAGGGGTCGTTCGGCGCTGGCGTCGGACGCCTCGGCTTCTCGCGGAATTCCCGCACCCGGCCCTCCGCGCCCGCCGAAAGCACGCCAAAGGACGCGGCGTGGTCGATCGGCACGCCCACCGCGGCAACCGTGACGTCCGCGTCACGCTCGAGGTGAGCGGCGGTCATCTGCCGGACGTCCATGCGATAGATATGGTCGGCGGCGAAGACCGCCACCAGGTCGGGCGCGTGGGCGGCGAGCAGATCGAGATGCTGGTAGACCGCGTCGGCCGTGCCCTTGAACTGCCCGCCGAGCGTGTTGCTTCTCGGCAGGAGGACCTTGATCGCGCCGCCGCACTCCTCGAGCGCCGGGTGCCACGCCTGCGCGACGTGCTGCACCAGCGATTCCGGCTTGTACTGCGCCAGCACGTAGATGCTGGTGATTCCCGAGTTGAGCAGGTTGCTGAGAACGAAGTCGATGATCCGGTAGCCGTTGGCGAAGGGCAGCGCCGGCTTGGCGTGCTCCGCCGTGAGCGGATAGAGGCGAGTGCCTTCTCCGCCCGCGAGGACCATGGCAACGATTTTCATCTGTGACGCGCCTTTCTGGTTGAACTGGTTATTTCGACTAGCAAGCGACGGACGATCATAGAAAGTTGTAGTGCGGACCACTATCGGTCGGACTTGATTCCGTTTGTCATCTCCCGCTGTCGCCGGTGTAGTGGCGTAGCGACAGGAAATTCAAGCTGCGGCGATAGTCCGGATTTCCCCGGGCACCTAACATCAGCGTCGCTTCAAGGGAGCGTCTACCGGAGTGCTCGATGAGCGCGCATCTCAAGACCGCCCACACTCAATCCTGGACACTGGCGCTGGCCGCAGCGGCTTTCCTCCTTGCTGCCGCGCCGCAAAACGCCACGCCGGGACGCTGGGATAACTCGGGGTTCTGCCGCCCCGATGGCGCCGTCGCGGCGAAGCCAGCCGGGATCGCGGAAGAAGCCGTCGACCCGGCGCAGCGCGTGCTCATCGACTACCTGACGCGCCGCTTCTCCATCGCCGCGGCGCCGACCGCGCTGGTCGTTGGCACCGCCTTTCGCGCCGCGGAGGAGTCCGGCCTCGACCCGCTGCTCGTCCTCGCGGTGATCTCGATCGAGTCGCGCTTCAATCCCATCGCCGAAAGCGTAATGGGCGCGAAGGGTCTGATGCAGATCATCCCGAAATACCACCGCGCCCGGCTGCTCGAGCATGGCGGGGAGGACGCGGTGCTCGACCCCGAGAGCAATATCCTGGTGGGGACCAAGATCCTGCAGGAATACGTCTATCGCACCGGCACCCTGGAAGCGGGCCTGCAAACCTACAACGGCGCGCTGCGCGACGAGACGGCGCAGTACACGCAGCGCGTCTTCGCCGAGCGCGAACGCCTCGAGCAGGTGCTGCGCGCGGCGCGTGCGTCGCGTACCCTTGCGCTGAACGTCAAAGGCGCGCTTTGACGCGGCTCGCCGCAGTCCTGGCCGCGGCGCTGGCCTGCGCCGCAGCGACGCCGCGCACCGCCGAGCCCGGCGACACCCACTCCGCCGCCGAAAGACACTGGCTCGCTTACTGCGAGATGCGCCAGGCACAGTAATCTTCGCCGGATGAAACCCGGCCGGCCGCATCCCCTGGGGGCGACATGGGACGGCGCAGGCGTCAACTTCGCCCTCTATTCCGAGCACGCCGAGCGCGTCGAGCTGTGCCTGTTCGATGCCGCCGGGCGGCGCGAGGTGGAGCGCATCGCGCTCGCCGAGCGGACCAGCTTCGTCTGGCATGCCTACCTGCCGCAGGTGCGCCCCGGTCAGCGCTACGGGTACCGCGTGCACGGCGCGCACGCGCCCGAGCTCGGCCATCGCTTCAATCCGCTCAAGCTCCTGCTCGATCCGTACGCGCGCCTGGTGCAGCCGGCGGGATTCGCGCGCTGCGAGGTCGTGGACGAGGCGTTCAGCTGGGGCGACGACCGCCCGCCGCGCACGCCGTTGTGCGACACGGTGATCTACGAGGCGCATGTGCGCGGCCTGACCCGCCTGCATCCCGGCATTCCCGAGCCGCTGCGCGGCACCTACGCCGGGCTGGCGCTGCCGCCGGTGATCGAGCACCTGCAGCGGCTGGGTGTGACCGCGGTCGAGCTCCTGCCGGTGCACGCATTTGTCGACGAGCGCCGCCTGATGCAGCACGGGCTGCGCAACTACTGGGGCTACAACACTATCGGCTTCTTCGCGCCCGAGCCGCGCTACTCGGCGACCGGGAGCCTCGGCGAATTCAAGACCATGGTGAAGACGCTGCACGCCGCCGGCCTGGAGGTCATCCTCGACGTGGTCTACAACCATACCGGCGAGGGCGACGAGCATGGCCAGACGCTCTCGTTCCGCGGCATCGACAACAGCGTCTACTACCGCCTCGATCCCCTCGACCGCCGCAAGTACGTGAACTACGCCGGAACCGGCAACTGCCTCAACACCTCGCACCCCGCGGTGCTGGCGCTGGTCATGGACAGCCTGCGCTACTGGGTGAACGAGATGCACGTCGACGGATTCCGCTTCGACCTCGCGACCGCGCTGACCCGCGACAGCGCGTTCCTCGCCGCGGTCCAGCAGGACCCGGTGCTGTCGCGGACCAAGCTGGTCGCCGAGCCCTGGGATCTCGGTCCGCAGGGCTACCGGCTCGGCGGCTTTGCGCCGGGCTGGTCGGAATGGAACGACAAGTACCGCGATACGGTGCGGGCCTGGTGGCGGGGCGACGCCGGCATGGTCGGCGCGCTCGCCTCGCGCCTCACCGGCTCGAGCGATCTCTTCGAGGCGGCCGGCCGCGAGCCGACCGCGAGCGTGAACTTCGTGACTTCGCACGACGGCTTCACGCTGCACGACCTCCTCGCCTACGAGCAGAAGCAGAACCAGGCCAACCTGGAGGAGAACCGCGACGGCGCCGACGACAATCGCAGCTGGAACGCCGGCGAGCTGCGCGAGCGCCACAAGCGGAACTTCCTCGCCACGCTGCTCCTCTCGCAGGGCGTGCCGATGCTGCTCGCGGGCGACGAGCTCGGCCGCACCCAGCGCGGCAACAACAACGCCTACTGCCAGGACAACGAGATCTCCTGGCTGCAATGGCCGACCGAACCCCCGGATCTGGTGGCGTTCGTCGGTCGTGTTGTGGAGCTTCGCCGGAAATACCCCGCGCTGAGGCGCCGGCGCTACGCACGACCCGGAGAAGTGGTCTGGCTAAAACCCCAGGGCGGGGAAATGACCGAGCAGGACTGGCGCTCGCCGGCCTCGCGCTGCCTCGGCATGCTGGCTCGCGGCGAGCCGGACCTGCTGCTTCTGCTCAACGCGCATCACGAGCCGGTGACGTTCGCCCTGCCGCCCGGCGAGTGGCGCCCGATCCTCGATACGGCGGGCGCCAGCGCCGCGCCGCTGCCGGCGCATTCGCTGCTCCTGCTCAAAGCCAGCGGCAAAGGCCAAGCTCGAGAGGATGCGTGAGCAGCTCGTTCCTCGGCACGGCGCGGATGCGATAGTCGAGCCGCCCGGACATGCCGGGCTTGAGGTCGAGGAAGAACTTCTGCTCGCCCGACGGCAGCTGCTCCCCGGGCGTGAAGTCGTGGCTGTGCTGCACCGCCCGTGATTCCTGCAGGCCGCGCGCGAGGATCAGCTCGACGCAGACGTCGCTCGCCTCGAGCCCGTTCAGCTTGGCCGCGATCTCGATGCGCAGCGCGTCGCCGAACTGGATGCGCGCCTTCGGCGCGTCGAGACGGCGCAGCACGACGCCGGGCCAGGCGTTGCGCACTTTCGCTTTCCACGCCGCGAGCGACCGGGCCGCCTCACGGCCTTCGCGTTCATAGCGGTGCCCCTGGCGCGACGCCGGCAGGTAGTACTTCGAGACATACTCGCCGAGCATGCGCGAAGCGTCATAGCGCGGCAGGAGCGAGGCCATCGATCGCTTGGCGATGCGGATCCACTCGGCGGAGTAGCCGCCCTCGGCGCGCTTGTAGTAGAGGGGAATGACCCGGTCCTGCAGCAGCTCGTAGAGCGTGCGCGCCTCCTCGCCATCGCGGCGGTGCGGGTCGACGTGCGCCGACGCCGGCTTGATCGCCCAGCCGTTCTCGCCGTCGTAGCCCTCGTCCCACCAGCCGTCGAGGATCGAGAGGTTGATGACGCCGTTCATGCCCGCCTTCATCCCCGAAGTGCCCGAGGCCTCGAGCGGGTGCACCGGGTTGTTCAGCCAGACGTCGACGCCCGAGACCAGCCGCCGGGCGATATGCAGGTCGTAGCCCTCGAGGAACAGGAGCCGCCCCTGGAACTCCTCCTGGCCCGACATGTGCACCAGCGTGCGGATCAACTCCTGACCTGGCTCGTCGGCGGGGTGCGCCTTGCCGGAGAAGAGGAACAGCACCGGCCGTTCCTTGTCGCCCAGGATGCGGCGGAAGTTGTCCAGGTCGTTGAAGAGCAGCGTGGCGCGCTTGTAGGTGGCGAAGCGCCGGCCGAAACCGATGGTGAGGACGTTCGGCTTGGACGGGTCGGCGAAGCGCAGCAGGCGCTCGAGGTGCGACTCGCTGCCGTGATTGCGCGTGTGCTGCAGCGCGAGCCGGTGGCGGACCATGTGCAGCATCCGCGCCTTGATGTCCTGGCGCACGCTCCAGAAGATGTGGTCGGGAATGTCGCGGATCTTCTCCCAGATGCCGGGATAGCCGAGGCGATGCATCCAGCCGACGCCGAGGAAACGGTCGAGCACCTCGCCCCATTCGGGCGCGAGGAAAGTCGCGACGTGCACGCCGTTGGTCACGTAGCCGAGCGGGTTCTCTTCCGGCGTGAGATCGGGCCAGTACTCCTTCAGCAGCTTCGCCGACACGCCGCCGTGGATGCGCGAGACGCCGTTGTGGTAGCGCGAGCCGCGCAACGCGAGCGCGGTCATGTTGAAATCGCCGCCGGACGGCGGCCGGCCGAGCGGCGCGACGTCGAGCGCGCCGAACATCGACTTGAGGTAGGGCAGCACCACCGCGTCGGCGAACTGGTCGTGGCCCGCGGGGACCGGGGTGTGCGTGGTGAAGACCGTATTGGACGCGACCGCCTCGACGGCCGCTTCCGGCGAAAGGCCGCCTTCGACCAGGCTGCGGACGCGCTCGAGGATCAGGAAGGCGGCGTGCCCCTCGTTGATATGCCAGACGGTGGGCTGCAGCCCCATGGCGACGAGCGCGCGCGCGCCGGCGATGCCGAGCACCAGTTCCTGCTCGAGGCGCGTGGTGCGATCGCCGCCATAGAGTCGGTGCGTGATGTGCCGGTCGCGCTCGGCGTTGTCCGGCAGGTCGGTATCGAGCAGGTAGAGGCGGGTGTGGCCGATGCGCGCCTGCCAGACCTTGATCTGTATTTTTCTCGAGGGGAAATCCAGGGTGACCTTCAGCTCGGCGCCATCCTTGGTCACGGGCTCGATCGGCAGGTCTTCGAAGGTCGAATCGTGGTACTCCGCGCGCTGCCGGCCTTCGGCGTCGATGGTCTGCACGAAGTAGCCCTGCCGGTAGAGCAGGCCCATGGCGATGAACGGCAGCTGGAAATCGCTCGCCGCCTTGCAATGGTCGCCGGCGAGGATGCCGAGGCCGCCGGAATAGATCGGCAGGCTCTCGTGCACGCCGAACTCGGCGCAGAAGTACGCGACCAGGTCGTTGGGCCGGAAGCCGCCCGAGTTCTGCCGGAACGGCGGCTCGGCGTGATACGCGTCGAACGCGGCGAGCACCCGGGTGAGGCTGTCGAGGAACGCGGGGTCGGAGGACGCGTCGAGCAGGCGCTGCTCGTCGATGCGCTTCAGCATCGCCCTCGGGCAGTGCCCGACCGCGTCCCAGAGCGGCGGGTTGAGGCGCGCAAACAGCGCGCGCGTCGGCCGGTCCCAGCTGTACCAGAGGTTGCCGGCGAGCTCCTCCAGCCGCGCCAAACGCTTGGGCAGGCGCGGGTTCACTTCAAGAACGTATCGGGTGCCGGGCTGCGTCACTTGGGAGCTCCGCGCTGGTATTCACGCCTTGCTTGCGCGGCAAGCCAATTCTACCGAGCGACGATTTCGTTGCCATGTCGCTGCCTTACGACAGGCGTCGCGGGAACGCGACGTGCTAGCGAACGCCGCGCGGCGTCCAGCTCTGGTCTTCGACCAGGCGGAGAACCTGGTGCGCGTAGCGCGCATCGCCGCGCAGGCCGGCGATCTCGGACACCGAAAGCCGCAGCGTCACCTGGCCTTCGCCGTAGTTCTCGGCGACGACGCGGCCGCGCGGCAGGAAGCGCAGCGCGGCGGCATCGACGCTGGTCTCGTCGAGCGAGAGCGGCGGATCACCGCCCAGAGTGCCGCCGGTGAACTCGATGCGCGAGTCGTGCGACTCGATGCCGTCGCGCACATGCGAGTTGACCACGCGCACCTGCGAGCGGGCGACGGTCAGCCGGCCGACGCGCGCGTCGCTGATCTCGACGTCGACGCAGCCCTGCAGGGAAATCTCGTCGTAGTCGCCGCTGAACTGCCGGCCGCGCTCGCTGACGCAGCTGCCGCTGCGGCCGCCGGCGGTCGCGGCGAAGGGCTGCGCGTAGGGCCTGGCGGCGAGCTTGCCGCGCAGCTCGTCGCGCAGCAGGGCGTTGAAGCGCTCGGGTTGCGTCACCTGCGGCGCGTGACCGGCGTCGGCGATCACGACCAGGCGCGCGCCGGGAATCGCCGAGGCGAGCGCCTGCCCGGTGCGCGGCGGCGCGACCTTGTCGTCGCTCGACCAGATGATCAACGTCGGCGCGCGGATCGTCCGCAGCCCGCGGCTGAGATCGTGGTCCGCCAGGGCGAACGCGGCGATCGTCGTCGGATCGCCGCGCAGCAGCCGCTGGCGCACCTGCGGGCTCTCGATCGACATCGCGCCTTTCGCCGGCAGGTTCTCGGCCTGGGTGGTGATCAGCCGCATCAGCATCTCGAACCAGGGGTTTTCGGCGCCGACCTTGCGCCCGGCCATCGCCCGGCCGAGGAACTCCCCGTATACCGTGCGATGCAGGACCCCGGCCGCGTCGACGACGATCAGGCGACGCACGCGATCCGGATAGGCGATCGCGTAGGCTAGCGCGACCACGCCGCCCATGGAATGACCGACCACATTCGCCGGCCGCTTCAGCCGCTCGCCGAACAGCGCGTCGAGGACGCGCACGTAGTTCGCCGGCGAGTAGAGATGGTTGCCCTTGTCGGAGGCGCCGAAGCCCGGCAGGTCGAGCGCATAGACGTCGTAGCTCGCCGCGAGCGCGGGGATGACCTCCGCCCAGTCGCGCGCGCCGGCGTGTCCCAGCCCATGGATCAGGATGACCGGTTCAGCGCCGCGCTTGCCGGCGCGATAGAGCGCGACACGGCCGCCGAATACCGATTCGGGCAGGCGCTCGACGGAGGCACCTTTGACCGCGATCCAGTCGACATCCTGGGCGGGCGCAGCGCGCGCGCCGAGCAGCAATGCCGCGAAAAGCAGGAAGCGCGTCGTACGACCCGCTACGGAATGGGAACCGCCGCGAGCAGCTGCGCGCCGACGTCGACGCGCCGTCCGGAGTCGTGCGCCGGCCGCAGGCGGTGCGTGGCGACGCCGGGGACGATCGCCTGCACGTCCTCGGGAATGACCTTGTCGCGGCCTTCGAGCAGCGCCCAGGCGCGCGCGCAGTGCACCAGCGCCAGCGCCGCGCGCGGCGAGAGCCCGGCGATGTAATCGGGCGAGCGTCGCGTGTGCTCGACGATCGCCTGCACGTAGTCGAGCAGCGCCGGCGCGATGTGGATCTTCTGCACGCCGGCCTGAAGCTCCATCAGCTCCGCGGGCGTCATGCACGGGTCGAGCGTGGCGAGCAGGTCGCGCCGGTCGGTGCCGGAGAGCAGCGCGCGCTCGGCCTCGCGGTCGGGATAGCCGAGCTCGATGCGCATCATGAAGCGGTCGAGCTGCGACTCCGGCAGAGGGAAGGTGCCGACCTGCTCCGAAGGGTTTTGCGTGGCGATGACGAAGAACGGGTTCGGCAGCCGGCGCGTCTCGCCCTCGGCGGTCACCTGGTGCTCCTCCATCGCCTCGAGCAGCGCCGACTGTGTCTTCGGCGTCGCGCGGTTCACCTCGTCGGCGAGGATCACCTGGGCGAAGATCGGCCCGGGATGGAACTTGAAGGCGCCGTTCTCGCGCTCGTAGATCGACACGCCGAGAATATCCGCCGGCAGCATGTCGCTGGTGAACTGGATGCGCTGGAACTGCAGCCCGAGCGAGCGCGCGAGGACGTGGGCGAGCGTGGTCTTGCCGACGCCGGGCAGATCCTCGATCAGCAGGTGGCCGCGCGCGAGCAGGCATGCCAGCGAGAGCCGCACCTGCGTCTCCTTGCCGAGGATCACGGTGCTCGCCGCCTGAATGACGCGATCGATCGCCGACCGCCCGACAGCTTGCGGCTGGAATTCCGCTTTCAGCAGCATGCGGTGATTGTACTCGATGCGCTAAGATTCAATCGCTTATGCCGTGCGCGGTGATCACCCATCCGGACTGCCTGAAGCACGACATGGGCAGCCATCATCCCGAGCGGCCCGAGAGACTTGCCGCGATCGAGGATCAGCTCATCGCTTCGGGACTCGCGCCGCACCTGACAAGATTTGAAGCTCCGCTCGCGACCGACGAGCAGCTGGCGCGCGTGCATCCGCTCGAGTACGTGCGCGCGATCCGCGAGGCGGCGCCGCAGGCCGGCACGGTGCATCTCGATCCCGACACGGCGATGAACCGTTTCACGCTGCAAGCGGCTCTGAGAGCTGCCGGCGCCGCGGTTCTCGCTGTTGATTTGGTCATGGATAAAAAAGCAAGCAGCGCGTTCTGTCCGGTTCGCCCGCCCGGCCACCACGCGTGCCGCGCGCGGCCGATGGGCTTCTGCATCTTCAACAACGTCGCCGTCGCGGCGCGCCATGCCGTCGAAGCGCACGGCCTCGAGCGCGTGGCGATCGTCGATTTCGACGTGCATCACGGCAATGGCACCGAGGACATTTTCGAAGGCGACGAGAACGTGCTGATGGTCTCGACCTTCCAGCACCCGTTCTATCCGTACAGCGGCACCGAGGACCCGGGGCGCAACATGGTCAACGTGCCGCTCGCCGCTGGCGCGGGATCGCGCGAGTTCCGCGAGGCGGTGCGCGAGGCGTGGCTGCCGGCGCTGAACGACTTCCGCCCGGAGCTGGTCATTTTCTCGGCGGGGTTCGACGCGCACGTCGAGGACGACATGGCGATGCTGCGCCTGGTCGACGGCGACTATGCCTGGGTCACCGAGCAGATGAAGGACGTCGCCGACCGGCATGCCGGCGGGCGCATGGTGTCGATGCTCGAAGGCGGCTACGCACTCTCGGCCCTGGGACGCAGCGCAGTGCAGCACGTGCGGGTGCTCGCCGGCCTCGCCTAGAGCGTCGCGAAGATCCGCTGCAGTGATTCGAGCGCGACCGGCTTGACGAGGTGCTCGTCGAAGCCCGCCTCGCGCGAGCGTCGCCGGTCCGCCTCGCTGCCATGGCCTGTGACCGCGACGAATCCCACTTCGCGAAAGCGCGGGTCCTGGCGCAGCCGGCGGACTACCCCGAGGCCGTCGACGCCCGGCATGCTGATGTCGAGCAGCACCACCTCAGGGTGGTTGCCGCGCGCGGCTTCCAGCGCCGCGAGCCCGTCGTGCGCCACGTGCACATCGTGGCCCATCTGCTCGAGAAGCAGACGGAGCGCGCGCGCGGCGTCGACATTGTCGTCGACGACCAGCACGCGGCGCGGCAGCCGCGCGCGGGTCACGGTGCGCGCGGTCGGCCGGGAGGCTTCCGCCGGCTGCGCGGCAAGCAG
>Ga0075434_100007448_pt1 | contig 10125 bp, 9 predicted proteins | sample RhiMethybrSRZTD3_FD_75298 | JGI IMG/M metagenome (GOLD analysis project Ga0075434, IMG submission 75298) | Populus rhizosphere microbial communities from Tennessee, USA - Rhizosphere MetaG P. TD hybrid SRZTD3 | ecosystem: Host-associated > Plants > Roots > Rhizosphere > Soil | place: USA...
GGGCTGCGGTCCTTTGCGGATCGATCGAGCCCGACGTGATCGATCGTGAGCTTGAGCCCGGGGTGACGCTCGGCGATCCCACGCAGCGCATCGAGCGAGCCGGGCACCAGCACCATCAACGGGATCCCGGCTCGCTCGGCGGCCGGCCACAGCCAGTCCGCCGTGCCGTCGGTCAGCCAGGGACGCTGCCGATCCGTGTGGAACGTGAAGCGCATCCCGAGCATGCCCGGCTGCTTTTTCCAGTCGGCGACGAGAGCGCGGCTCTCCGGCCGCTCGAGCGCGAGTCGCCCCATCACCGCGAAGCGCTTCGGGTGCAGGCGCGCCGCCTCGAGCGCCAGATCGTTGCGGTCGCCTTCCCACGAGGGCGGAACGATCACGACGCGGCTGACACCCGCGGCATCCATCTCGGCCAGCAGCATGTCTCGGGTGACCGGGTACGGCTTCTGAGCCCGATGCGCGCCGTCCGCCGGCCACGGCCGGTCCGGTGAATCCGCGCCCCAGATGTGCACCTGCGAGTCGACGATGTGCATGCCGGTCCTTTCCGTTCTCGCGATATTATCGTGCCCTCGCTTCTCACGTCACGCGTCCGGGGAGATCGATCATGAGTGAGGCTCGCGGCACCACGGGCTCGACGCGCAGGGAGTTCTTGCGAACCGGCGGCATGCTGGCGGCCGGGATGAGCGTCGCCCCGCTGCTCTCGGCGTGCGCCACCATCGCGCCCGGTCAGGGCATCAACGTCGAGGAGATCAGCATCGCCGACCTGCAGACGGCGATGACCGCGGGCCGGCTCGACTCCGAGACGCTCGTGCAGATGTACCTCACGCGCATCCAGGCGATCGATCGCAGCGGCCCCACCTTGCGCTCGGTCCAGGAGATCAATCCCGACGCGGTCGCGATCGCGCGCTCGCTCGACGAGGAGCGGCGGGCCAAGCGAGTGCGCGGGCCGCTCCACGGCATTCCGATCTTGCTGAAGGACAACATCGCGACCGCGGACAAAATGGAGACGACGGCCGGTACCCTGGCGCTCGTCGGCGCGCGCCCCCGCGAGGACTCGACGATCGCCCTGCGGCTCCGGCAGTCGGGCGCCATCATCCTCGGCAAAGCCTCGATGAGCGAGTGGGCGTACTTCAAGTCGACCCCCGGGTCGAGCGGCTGGAGCGCGCGCAGCGGCCAGGCGCGCAACCCGTACGTCCTCAATCGCACGCCGTGCGGGTCGAGCTCCGGCTCCGCGATCGCGGTGGCGGCGAACCTCGTGACGGTGTCGATCGGCACCGAGACCGACGGCTCGATCGTCTGTCCCGGAGGTGTCAACGGCGTCGTGGGCATCAAGCCGACCGTGGGGCTGACCAGCCGCGCGGGCGTGATCCCGATCTCCGTGACGCAGGACACGATCGGCCCGTTCGGGCGCACGGTCGCCGACGCGGCCACCGTCCTGGGCGCGCTCGTCGGCGTCGACTCGCGCGACCCGGCGACCCAGGCGAGCGCCGGCCGCTTGCAGACCGACTACGTCAAGTACCTCGAGCTCAACGGGCTCCGCGGCGCCCGCATCGGCGTGCCCCGCGACGGCTACTTCGGCTACAGTCCGAAGGCGGACGCGGTCGTCAACCAGGCCATCGACGTCCTGCGCACCGGCGGCGCGGTGATCGTCGATCCGGTCAAGATCCCGAACTTCGATCGCACCGCGCTCAATACCGCCGAGATCACCGTGCTGCTCTACGAGTTCAAGGCCGGCGTGAACGCCTACCTGGCCAGCGTGGCCCCCGGGGCGCAGGTGCGGACGCTCGACGACGTCATCCAGTTCAACAAGCGCAACGTGCGCGAGAACCTGCCCTACTTCGGGCAGGAGCTCCTCGAGCGCGCGCAGGCCAAGGGCGACCTGACGGAGGCCGAATACCTGGAGGCGCTCGAGAAGTGCCGTCGTCTCGCCGGCAAGGAAGGCTTCGACGCCATCATGGACGAGCAACAGCTCGACGCGCTGGTCGCGCCCACGACGACGCCGGCGTGGCCGGTCGATCTCGTCAACGGCGATCAGTTCCGCGGCAGCAGCGCCAAGAGCGCCGCGCTGGCCGGCTATCCACTCGTGACGGTCCCGGCGGGCGCCACGATGGGGCTGCCGGTCGGGATCACGTTCATGGGGCGCGCCTGGAGCGAGCCGACCTTGATCAAGCTGGCGTACGCCTTCGAGCAAGCGACGAAGGCGCGACGTCCACCGCAGTACCTCGACGTGACACCGTAAAGGATCAGACTCATGCGTGCCGTGATCTGTCGTGCGTGGGGAGAAGTGGACGATCTTCGGGTCGAAGAGGTCGCCGTGCCGACTCCAGGGCCGGACGACGTCTTGATCTCCGTGAAGGCGACCGCCGTGAACTACGCGGACGCTCTGATGACCGCCGGCCGCTATCAGACGAAGCCGGATCTTCCGTTCAGCCCGGGACTCGAGACCGCCGGCATCGTGGCCGCGTGCGGCGCGCGGGTGACGAAGCTCAAGCCGGGCGATCGCGTGATGGCGATCCTCGCCTACGGCGGGCTCGCCGAGATGGCGGTGGCGCCGGCGTCAGAGACGTTCGCGATCCCGTCGCGGATGAGCTTCGAGGAGGCCGGCGCCTTTCCGGTCGCCTACATCTCGAGCCACGTGGCGATTCGCTGGCAGGGCCGGCTCGAGCCCGGCGAGACCGTGCTGGTGCTCGGCGCGGCGGGTGGCGTGGGCCTCACCGCGGTCGAGATCGGCAAGGCGATGGGAGCGCGGGTGATCGCGGCGGCGAGCACGGCCGAGAAGCTCGCGGTGGCGCGCGAGCGCGGCGCCGACGACCTCGTCAACTACTCGACCGAGAAGCTCACCGAGCGGGTGATGGCCCTGACCGACGGCAAGGGCGCCGACGTGTGCTTCGACCCGGTCGGCGGCGATCTCTTCGATGCGGCCCTCTCGGCGCTCGGGTGGGGCGGCCGCATCCTGGTCGTCGGGTTCGTGGGCGGCGTGCAGCAGATTCCCGCGAATCGGCTCCTGGTCAAGAACCGGTCGGCGATGGGAACGTCACTGCGCTACTTCCGATGGCACGCGCCGGACAAGCTCCGCGCGTCGGTCGACGAGCTCTTGCGCTGGTACGAGGAGGGCAAGCTGAAGCCCTGCATCTCGCATCGTCTGCCGCTCGAGAAGAGCGTCGAGGCCATCCGGCTCCTGACCGACCGCCGCGCGTACGGCAAGGTCGTCGTCGTGCCCGGCTTGAAGGGCGACTGAGCGTGGAGATCCAGGTTCGCGAGCACGGCCGGCACGTCGTGGTGCTCACGATCGACAATCAGCCGAAGCTCAATGCGATGTCGCGCCAGATGATGGCGGATCTGGCCCGGCTGTGGGACGAGCTCGATCGCGGCCGCTGCCGGTGCGTCGTCCTCACCGGCGCCGGCACGCGCGCGTTCTGCGCCGGCGCGGACCTGAGCGGCGATCTCTCCGCGGCGCCGGAGACCGCCCGCGTCGTCAGTCACGCGCTCCTGAAGCATCACGTCTTCTCCAAGCCGATCGTCGCGGCCGTCAACGGTGACTGCGTCGGCGGCGGCGTCGAGCTGCTGCTGTCCACCGACGTGCGCGCCGCGACGCCTCACGCCCGATTCGGGCTCCCGGAAGTGCGCTGGTCGATCTATCCGTTCGGCGGCGCGACCGTGAAGCTCACCGAGCAGATCGGGTACGTGCACGCCATGGATCTGCTGCTGACCGGCCGCCTCATCGATGCGGCCGAGGCCGCGCGTCTGGGGCTGGTCAACCGCGTGGTGCCGGCCGAGGGGCTCATGGCGTGGGCGCTCGACACCGCCGAGACGATCGCCGGCAACAGCCCGTCGGCGGTGCAGGCGGTGAAGCGGCAGATCAGCTCGACGATCGCCGATCACGCGCTCTCGCGCGAGGCGCTCGAGCAGGAGCTCGGCGATCGCGTGCGGGCCAGCGCCGATTTTCGGGAAGGCGTCGCGGCTTTTCGCGAGAAACGGAAGCCGCGCTACGACGAGCCGGCCTAGATAGCGCGGCGCGCCGTCGTTCAGGCGCCGCGGGCCGGATGCGAGCGCAAACCGCGCCCGGCGACGAGGAGCAGCGCCGCGGCGACCCACGCGAGCGCGCCGTCGAACACGAACGCGCCGGGGATACTGGCCGCGGCGATGGCGCCGCTCGCGAGCGGACTGGCCGCGGTGCCGATCTGGAGACCGAGACCCAGCCAGCCGAATGCGGCGCCGCGATGCTCCGCGGGCACGATGGCGGCCCCCAGCGAGTAGGTCAACGTGATCGCGGCGCCGAGACAGAGGCCGGTGAACAGGCGCAGCACGAGCAACAGGACCCAGCCGCGGGGCAGCGCCATGGCCGCGCAGAGCGGACCGCCGAGGAGCAGCCCGACCAGCAAGATGCGCGCGGCGGGCACCTCGCGCGCGAGCCGCGCGGCCACATTGGCCGAGGTCGTCGCGGCAATCGCGCCGATCGAGACGATCGCGCCGGAGGTGGCCGCGATCTTCTCGATGCCCGGCAGGTGCGCCACTTGCAGCGGAATCAAGAGCGCGAGCCCGCGGTCGATGAACTGCGCCACGAAGAGCAGTGCCATCACCACGGCGAAATTGGGGTACTTGAACACATCGCTGAGCGGCATCCGCGAGGCCGGCTGGCGCGGGGCTCCTGCGGCCGGCGGCACCTCCTGGAACAGCACGATGAGCCCAACGAGCGCCAGCGCGCAGAGTCCCGCCGTCGCGAAGAACGCGTAGCGGATCCCGAAATGCGAGGCCACATAGCCGCCGATCGCGGGGCCGACCGCGACGCTCAGGAGCTGCGCCGACTGCACCATGCCGATCGCCGCGGGCACCTTGTCCTTGGGCGCCGAGGTCGTCGCCAGCGCCATCACCATCGGCGTGAACCCGGCGAAGAGGCCCATGACCACCCGCGCGATGAAGAGCTGCTCGACCGAGGTGACCAGCCCCATCGCCGCCACGATGACGACGAAGCCGACCAGCGAGCGGATCAGCATCATCTTGCGGCCGAAGCGGTCGGCCAGACGACCGAACACCGGCGACAGGATCCCGGACATCGCGGGCGTGACCGCGGCCTGCAAGCCGGCCCACAGCGCGATCTTCGCCGGATCCGTCACGCCGAGCTCGCGGATGTAGAGCGGCAGGAACGGCGAGAAGAACTGGAAGCCGACGAACGAGATGAAGACGGTGAGGGTCAGCGCCCAGACGTTACGGCGCCAGTCGGTGGGCAGGATGCGCATCAGGCGCCGGTCGCGGCTCGCGCGCGCGCGAGCAGCTCGGCGAGCCGGAACTTCTGCACCTTGCCGGTGGCCGTGACCGGCAGCTCGTCGCGCCGCATCACCCGGAATTCCTGCGGTACCTTGAACGCGGCGAGCGCCGTCTTGCAGAAGGCGCGCAGCGCGTCGGGCTCGGCGTCGTGGCCGTCGCGGAGCACGACGACCGCGGCGAGGATCTCTTCCTTGCGCGCATCGGGGAGGCCGACGACGTACGCCTGCTCGACCGCCGGATGGCCGAGCAGGACCTCCTCGACCTCGAGCGGGGCGACGTTGATCCCGCCGGTCTTCACCATCTCCTTGATCCGGCCGCGGAACCGGAGCCGGCCGTCGTCGCCGAGCGCGCCGAGATCACCCGTGACCAGAAAGCCGTCGGCGTCGAACGCCGCGGCGTTCTTCTCCGGATCCTTGTAGTAGCCGGGTGTCACATAGCCGCGCACGAGAATCTCGCCGACCTCGCCCGTCGGCAGCGGCCTTCGCGTCTCGCGGTCGACGATGCGAATCTCCATGCCCGGCAGCGGGCGCCCGACGGTCGTCCTCCGGATGTCGGCCGGGTCGTGCGCGTCGGTGACGCTGCAGTTGCCGTAGGTCTCGGTGAGGCCGTAGACGTTGCAGATCTCGCGCACGCCGAGATCCATCACCATCTGCATCGCCGGCGGCGGGCCGATCGCCGCGCCGGTGCGGAGCGACGAGAGATCGCGCCGCGCCCGGTCGGGATGCTCGGCGAGGGCGAGCGCGATGTTGGGGGTGCCGTAGTAGACGGTGCAGCGCTCGCGCTCGATCAGGGCCAGCGCGGCGCCCGGCTCGAGCGCGTCTTGCAAGACGATCGTGCCCCCGTGCGTCATCACCGCCAGGAGCGCGTTGGCGCAGCCGAAGCTCCAGAAGAGCGAGATCCCCATCCACATGCGGTCCGCCGGTGTCAGGTGCTGGCGCTCGCCGATGTTCCACATGTTCTCGACGAGGCCGCCGTGCTGGAGCTGAACGCCCTTCGGCGTCGAGGTGGTCCCCGAGGTGTAGAGGATGTAGGCGACGTCGTCCGGCGTGACGGCGCGCTGGGCGGCGTCGAGCTCGGCGTCGCCGACCGCCGCACCGAGCTCCCAGAGCGTGTCGAAGGGCGTCAGCGGGCCCTGCCGCTCGCCGTCGACGACGACCACGCGCGCGAGCTTCGGCAGTCGCGCGGAGCCCGGGCCGCCCAGCTCGGCCAGCATGCCCAGATAGTCCTGTCCGGCGAAGCGCGCGATCGTGATCATGGTGGTGGCGTCGCAGTGGCCGAGCACGTAGCCGAGCTCACGGGCGCGCGACCAGGTACTGATCGGCACCAGGGTGGCGCCGAGCATCGCGACGGCGAAGTCGATCACGAGCCACTCCGGCCGGTTGCCCATCAGGAGAGCAACCTTGTCGCCGCGCCGGACGCCGAGCCGCAGAAGCCCCTTCGCCAGGCGCCGGGCGCGGTCGCGCGTCGCGGCGTAGCTCAGGCGCTCGCCGCTGCCGACGATGAGCTCGTGACCGGGGTTGCGGGCCGTGATCTCGTCGAGCAGGTCGGGCAGGGTGCGGCTCCGCGGGAGGGCCACGACCCATCATAAGCCGAGCGGCCGTTCATCCGGTATAGTGGCGCGGTTGACTCCTCACGCGCTCGCGCTGTCCAGCGCCCTGTGCTCGGCCGTCGCGACGATGCTGATCCAGCGGGGCCTGCGGCGCTCGAACTTCTACGCGGGCTTCTGGCTCAACGTCGCCGTCGGCGCCGTGGGACTGTGGGCGGCCGTGCTCTTGCTCGTCCCGCGCGAGGACTACAACTGGCACGCCGCGCCGTACTTCATCGCGTCGGGCGTCGTCGGTACCGCGGCCGGCCGACTCTTCCGAGTCGCCGCGATCGAGAAGGTCGGCGCCTCGGTCTCCGCGGCGATCCTGAACCTGGCGCCGCTGATCTCCACCGTGCTCGCGATCCTGTTGCTCGGCGAGCGGATCACCTTGGCGATTCTCACCGGCACCCTGGTCGTCGTTCTCGGGACCATCCTGCTCTCGATGAGCGGACGGCACGTCGGCTTTCGGCCGCGCGACCTCGTCTACCCGTTCGTCTCGGCCATGTGCTTCGGGGTGGTGGCCATCCTGAGAAAGCTCGGCCTCGGGCTGGCCGGGCCGCTCTTCGACTCGGCCATCAACATCACCGCCGCGCTGATTGCCTCGACCGCCTTCGTGCTCGCGTCGGGCAACCTCGGCGCGATCCGGTACGACAAGCGGAGCTTTCTCTACTTCGCCGGCGGCGGCGCCTTCGAGAACACCGGGGTCTTTCTGCTGATCTTCGCGCTCGGGCTCGGTGAGGTGAGCGTGGTCGTGCCCCTGGCGGGAACGTCGCCGCTGTTCGTGCTCCTCCTGGCCTATTGGTTTCCCAGCGGGATCGATCGCCTGAGCTGGCGCCTGATCACGGGCGCGGTGCTCATCGTGCTCGGCGTGTTCCTGCTCACCGGCTGGGGCATCGGCCGCCTGGCTTGACGCGTGGTCGAGCGCGGCGCTACGCTGCGCGGCATGTCATGGGCCCATCCCGAATACCTCGTCGAGACGGACTGGCTGGCGGCGAATCTCGAGGACCCGGCGCTTCGCGTGCTCGAGTGCACGACGATCCTGCACCCGCGGCCCGACGGCGGCTACAAGGCCGAATCGGGACGAGCGACGTGGGCCGCCGGCCACATTCCGCGTAGCGGCTTCGCCGATCTCACCGACGATCTCTGCGACCGCACGGCGTCGTGGCTCTACATGATGCCCCAGGCCGAAGCGATGGCGGCCGCGATGGCGCGCCTCGGCGTCGGCGAGGGGACTCGCGTCGTGCTGTACGACCGCGCGGTGAACATGTGGGCCGCGCGCGTCTGGTGGATGCTGCGCGCCGTCGGCTTCGACCGAGCCGCGGTGCTGAACGGCGGCTGGAAGAAGTGGACGCTCGAAGGGCGCCCGACCTCCACCGATCCGTGCGTCTATCCTCCAGCGCGCTTCGTCACGCGGCCGCGTCCCGAGATCTTCGTCGGCAAGGACGCGGTGCTCGCCGGCCTGGGGCAGCGCGCCACCTGCGTCATCAACGCGCTGTCCGAAGAGCAGCATCGCGGCACCGGCGGCGTCGCGTACGGGCGGCCCGGGCGCATCGCCGGCAGCGGCAATGTGCCGGCGCGCTCGCTCGTCGATCCGGCGACGCACGCGTACCTCGCGCCCGAGGCGCTGCGGAGGCAATTCGCGGCGTCCGGCGCGCTCGCCGCCGGGCGCGTGATCACCTACTGCGGCGGCGGCATCGCGGCCAGCAGCGACGCCTTCGTGCTCACCTTGCTGGGCCACGATCGGGTGTCCGTCTACGACGCGTCGCTGTCCGAGTGGGCGGCCGATCCGTCCCTGCCGATGGAGAAGGGCTAAAAGGAGCCACTATGGCCACCAAGAAGAAGGGCACCGGGCTGATGATGGTCTGGACTGATGTGCCGGCGGACAAGGAGAAGGAGTTCAACCGCTGGTACAACGATGAGCATCTCGCCGAGCGCCTCGAGCTGCCCGGATTCTTGAACGGCGCCCGATACGAAGCCGTCAAGGGCGGCCCGAAGCATCTCGCCGTCTACGAGCTCGAGAGCGTCGCCGCGCTCGAGACTCCCGAATACAAGAAAGTCCGCGCGAACCCCACGGCGTGGACCAAGAAGTGCTCGCCCGATGTCATCGGCACGAACTTCATCCGCAACGTGTACACGCTGATCCATCCCAAGAGCGTGACGCCGCCGGTGGCCGAGAGTCCGATGGCGCCAGCGCTCCAGCTCGGGCGCATGGACGTGCCGCCGGAGATCGACGCCGACTTCAACAACTGGTACAACACGATCTACATCCCGAACTACGAGAAGGTCCCCGGCGTGATCCGCGGCCGGCGCTTCCGCGCCGTGACGGGCACACCGACCTACCTCACGTTCTACGAGTTTCAGAACCCGAAGGTCTCGGAGACACCCGCCTGGCTCGCCCAGCGGGACATCGCGCCCGAGACCCAGCGCATTCGGCCGCACATGAAGCACGCGGCGGGCTCGCCGGGGGTCTACGTGAAGACGTTCGAGCTCGAGGGATAGCACCGAGCGGCACCGCCGGGAGGACGGATATGCGACTCGAGGACAAGGTCGTCATCGTCACGGGCGGCGCCAAGGGCATCGGGCGCGCGTACTGCCTCGGCATGGCGGCCGAGGGCGCGCGCGTCGTCGTGGCCGACGTCGCGAATCCGAAATCGACCGTCCAGGAGGTCGAGGCGCGCGGGGCGCAGGCGCTGGGCGTCGAGTGCGACGTCTCGCGCGAGGACGACACCCTGCGCCTCGCCACCGAGACCCTGGCGCGGTTCGGCCGCGTCGACATCCTCGTGAACAACGCCGCCCTGTACGGCCCGCTCGAGCGACGGCCGTTCATGGAGATCCCCGTCGAGGAGTGGGACCGCGTGATGGCGATCAACCTGCGCGGTCTCTTTCTGTGCTCGCGCGCGGTGTTTCCGGCGATGAAGGCGCAGGGCGCGGGCGCGATCATCAACATCGCCTCCGGCACGTTCTTCAAGGGGGTTCCGCACTACATCCACTACACGACGTCGAAGGGCGGTGTCGTCGGGTTCACGCGCTCGCTCGCCCGCGAGCTCGGCGAATTCGGGATCCGCGTGAACGCGATCGCGCCGGGCTTCACCTTGAGCGGCGAGAACGAGAAGAACATGCCGGACGCGGGCAAGGCCGCGAACGTCGCGATGCGGATGCTGAAGCGCGCCGAGGTTCCCGAAGACCTCGTCGGCACCGTGATCTTCCTGGCCTCGGACGATAGCCGCTTCATCACCGGCCAGACGATCGTCGTCGACGGCGGCGGCAGCGTGCACTAG
>Ga0075434_100007450_pt1 | contig 10123 bp, 6 predicted proteins | sample RhiMethybrSRZTD3_FD_75298 | JGI IMG/M metagenome (GOLD analysis project Ga0075434, IMG submission 75298) | Populus rhizosphere microbial communities from Tennessee, USA - Rhizosphere MetaG P. TD hybrid SRZTD3 | ecosystem: Host-associated > Plants > Roots > Rhizosphere > Soil | place: USA...
CTGCACGTGGTGGTGACGGGCATCGCCGACGTCGTCGTCTCCTCGGCCCACGCCGACATCGTCTGTCAGGGCGCACCCTCGTGCATCGGCGGCGACTTCGTGACCGGCGGCGGTTGGATCACCGGCACGCCATCGGGTGCGAAAGGGAACTTTGGCGTAGCCGGCGGCATCAAGCACGGCTCGTTCTGGGGCCACCTGACCTACCTCGATCATGGCGCGGGCGGACCGCAGGTGAAAGGCACCGGCGTCACCGCGTACGCCGTGGTGAACCCGACGACGCGGCACATCGAGGGTACCTGCACGATCAACGGGGCCGGCGGCTTCACCTATCGCGTGGACGTCAGCGACAATGGCGAGCCCGGCCGCAACGACACGTTCAGCATCCGGCTCTCGAACGGGTACGCGGCATCCGGGTTATTGGCGGGTGGCAACATTCAACTCCACAAGCCTTGCCGGTAACGGCCCTCGGACGACCTGGCGGCGACGGGCCCCGCGAACGCGGGGCCCGTTTTCCTCGGGCCCCGGCACCGCACTGCGCTGCGCGGTCGATTCAAATGTAGTGGCGAAGCTGCGGCCACAGCTCGCGTATCGGGATCCTGAGCCCGCGACCGATGGAGACCGGCATGTCCTGCTCGTAGGGCATCGCGTATTTCGATCGCACCGTGCCCACCTGCGTGACCTCGCGGAAAACGCGCCGGTTGTCCTCGGGATCGCCGCCCACGACGATCATCACATCGGCGCTGCGCTGGCCCGGCCCCCACAGCCAGAAGTTGTTGTGCCCCGAGAGCGACGGCGGCAGGCCGCGGCGCCGGCCCAGCACGGTGATGGCACCGGCCTCACCGTAGTTCTGGGCGAAGATGCTGCACCGGGCCTGCTCTTCGGGCGAGAGGCTGCGGTACGCCTTCTCGACCTCGCTCACCAGCTCCTCCCAGCCGAACATGTCGGCGTAGTGCTGGGGAAGGAGCCCCATGCGATGGTGCTCCTCGGTGGAGGGCGCCATGCCGAGCGCCTTCGCGTAACGGATGTAGGTGTCGACCGGGAGGACGGGAAGCGCGAACGGCAGCGTGATCGCGCCCATCGCGATCGTCACCGCCACCGCGAGCGGCCGCAGCGCGCGGGCCCGCGCCGCGGTCGCGCGCTCGAAGGCGACGGCGCCGGCCGCGAACAGCGTGACGTATGCGGGGGCGAGATAGGAGGCGCGGCTGCGGCCGCCCGCGATCAGGAGTGCTGCGACCGCGAGGTACATCACGCCCAGCGGCCGCGCTCTGCGGGCGTCACGCGCGAACAGCAGCCATGCGAGGCCCGCGAGCCACAGCGGGAGCGTCACCGGATTCATCGAGAGCACCTGTGCGACGAGGAAGCCGAGCGGGCTCACGCCCGCCATCTTCCGGGCGGTGGCGTTGTGCATGAACTCGAGCGTCGGCCAGCCGTTCCCCACCTGCCAGGCGACGTGGGGCGCGAACAGGAGCGCGGCGATGCCGACAGCTGCCCACGGCCAGGGCGTGAGCAGGACGCGGCGGCCGGGGGAGACGAGGATCCCGGCGGCGAGCCCGGCGATGAGCCACATCACGCTGATCTTGTTGAGGAGCCCGAGCCCCAGCACCACGCCGAGCAGGAGCCAGAGGCGCGGCGAGCCCGACGCGAGCGCGCGCAGCGTAAGGAACGCCCCCAGCGTCCACAGCAGGACGTCGAATGTGTTCATCGAGTAGTAGTGGTCGGTGCCGAGATAGACCGGGACGACCAGCGCCGCCGTGGCGGCGAAGGCCTGCGCGAAACGGCCGCCGCCCAGCTCGCGCGCGATGCGCCCCACGAGGAACACGGTCGCGGCCCCCGCGAGCGCGGGCACCAGGCGGATCGCGATCAGGGAATCGCCGAGCAGCGCGCGCACCAGCCCCAGGATCCAGATCGAGAGCGGCGGCTGGTCGACGTAGCCCGCGGCCGGGTGCTGCGCGCACACCAGGTAGTAGAGCTCGTCGCGGAACCAGCCGTACTGCGTGATCGCGGTGGCGTGGAGCGCGAGCTTGGCGAGCGCCAGGGCGAGCAGGGTGCCGTCGGCGCGGGCGCCGGCGCGAGCTTCGGGAGCCGGCGTCGTGGCGGGCACGCCCGCGCTCACACCATCTTTCGCAGCTTGAGGCGCACCGTCATCGCCTGCTCGCCGCGCTTGATCCCCAGCTCCACCTCGCGCTCGCCGCCGCGCAGCGCGCGCCGCACCTCCTCGAGCGTGAGCTTGTCGGCCGGCTTCCCGTCCACGCTGGTGATCACGTCGCCTTCGGCGAGCCCGGCGTCGGTCGCGGGCGAGTTGGGCAGCACGCGCCACACCAGGAAGCTCTTGAAGTCGTCGCCCTGCCCGAGCAGGAAGGTGCCGCTCATGTCGTAGTCGAAGGGCGTGGCGAACGCGCCGTTGGGCTCGAGCAGGATGCGCTGGCGCGGGTGGTCGAAGATCACGTGGCAGCGCCTGAGCAGGTCGCCGCCGATGATGCCGTCGAAGTCCGAGGTCGCGAGCACGCCCTTCTGGTCGAGCGACAGCACCACGATCGGATCGCGCACCACGAGCCCGCCGATCTTGAGCGCCTTGGTCCGCGTCGCCCGCCCGCGGGTCTCGCCGCCGAGCCCGTAGCCCACCGCGCCCTCGGGCCCGGCGGGCAGGCGGCTCATGAGCTTGTGCTTCTCCACGAACGGGCGGGTGAGCGTGAGGCCGTGGCGCACGCCGGTATCCACGATGAAGCGCCCCGCGAGCGAGTCCCCGCCGGGCAGCGTGACGGTCGCGCGCACCAGCATGAGCCCGCCGTAGATCACCGAGTACGGCACCGCAGCGCCCTTGCCCTTGTAGCTCCACGCCGAAGGGTCGTGGAAGCGGAATTTCAGGTTCTCGTAGTCGATGTCCACCACGAAGCGGCAGGCCAGCGCGTAGCCGATGAGCCCCGACAGCTCGCGGCCCTCGGCCGGGGCCGATCCGCCGAGCGGCGCCACCGCGAAGTTCATGTGCGGGTACTGGAGCGCGCCGATCGCGACGTCCACGTTCTTCGCGAACGCCTGCTCGAGCGAGCCCGCGCCCGCGCCTCCGGTCTGGAACTTGCCCTCGAGCGGAAGCCCGATCGCCTTCGCGCGCTCGCGGTCGACGAGCATGCCGGGCGAGCCGGTGTCGAACAGGAACTGCATCGGGTGATCGGCGATCTTCACCTCGAGGAACGGCTTGTTGCTCGTCAGCTCGAAGGGCAGCTCCACCGATTTCGCGCCGCCCGCGAACGTGGGCTGGGGGCCGAGCGGCGAAGGCCGGGCGAACGCGCCCGCCGGCAGCGGTGCGTCGAAGCGCGCCTCGAGCAGCGTGTAGCGCGCATCGGTCGCGGTGTCGCCGGTGCTGCGCCGGATCGCGTACGGCATCCGGATGCCGCCCACCGTGCGCCAGTCCCGCAGGTAGAGCGTCTGCGCGCGCTCGCCGGCGGCGTACGCGACCCGCGCCGGCAGGCAGGTGAGCGTGTCGAGCAGCAGCGTCGCCGGGGTGCCGCCCTGCGGCTCGACCCGCAACTTCACCAGACCGGTCGCGCGGTCCAGCCCGACGCGTTCGACCTTGCCCGGGATCCGCCCCGGAACGACGTGCATGAAGCTGCCGAGGTAGGCGTCGGTCACCTGGTCCGCGAGGTCCCGGTCGGCGAGCGGCAGCACCACGCCGTTGTCGCCGCGCTGCCAGCCGCGCGCCCCGTCGAACACCGTCAGCTCCGAGAACGCGCCCGGCACGTCGAGGCTCTCGCGCACCGCGCCGCGCACATCGCGCCAGACGATGTCGGTGCCGGTGAGCCCGCCGGCTTCGAACTTGTAGCGGGTGTAGATCGTGCTGACCCGCGCGATGCTCTCCATCCCGCCCAGCGCTTTGTTGAGGCACGCGGGGCCGGTCTTCGCGGCCGTGGCGGCGGAGCGGGGCGCCGCGGGCTTCTTCTTCGCGGACGAGGCGGCGCCGGTTGCGGCGTGGGCCGTGAAATGCAGTCCCGGAGCCGGACCGACGATCAAAAGGCACGCGAAAAGCGCGCAGCGCAGGCTCTGCCGTGAGCTCATGAGTCGATTCCTCCGTGTGCGCCGGGATCCGACGAAGCACTCTTATAGCACAGCGGCCGCGGCGGGGTACGGGCGGAGCGCCCGCACCGGTGCTACAATCCTCGGCGCTCACGCTGCGGGGCGGCCCGTGAGGCGCAGGACGCCGCCGGCCGCACCGATACCGGCGACGAGGCTAAGGCCATGGCTGATCTTTCCATCGATTTCGCGGGCATCAGGAGCCCCAATCCCTTCTGGCTCGCGAGCGCTCCGCCCGCCAACACCGGCGACCAGGTGATGCGCGCATTCGACCTCGGCTGGGGCGGCGCGGTGTGGAAGACGCTGGGCGACCCGATCATCGACACCTCGAGCCGCTTCGGCTCGCTCGACGTGAACGGCTCGCGCATGGTGGGCTTCAACAACATCGAGCTCATCACCGACCGACCGCTCGAGGTCAACCTGCGCGAGATCCGCGAGGTCAAGCGCAAGTACCCGGACCGCGCGCTGATCGTGTCGCTCATGGTGGAGTCGCAGGACGACTGGAAGGAGATCATCCAGCGCACGGTGGACACTGGCGCCGACGGGCTCGAGCTCAACTTCGGCTGCCCGCACGGGATGTGCGAGCGCGGCATGGGCTCGGCGGTGGGGCAGGAGCCCGAGGTGCTGAAAGTGGTGGCGGGCTGGGCGGTCGAGTACTCGAAGATCCCGGTGCTGATCAAGCTCACGCCCAACATCGGCGACATCCTCGAGGCGGGGCTGCCGGCGGTGCAGGCCGGCGCCAAAGGCCTGTCGCTCATCAACACCATCAAGAGCCTGATCGGCGTGGATCTCGACCGCTTCGTGCCGTACCCGGTGGTGGGTCAGCGCTCGACCAACGGCGGCTACTGCGGGCCGGCGGTCAAGCCGATCGCGCTCCACATGGTGGCGGCGCTGGCACGCGACCCGCGCATCACGGTGCCGATCTCGGGGATCGGCGGGATCACGACCTGGCGGGACGCGGCGGAGTTCATCGCGCTCGGTGCCACCAGCGTCCAGGTCTGCACCGCGGTCATGCACTACGGCTTCCGCATCGTCGAGGACATGATCGAGGGGCTCTCGAACTACCTCGACGAGAAGGGCATGAAGTCGGTGCGCGAGCTGCACCGCAAGGCGATCCCGGCGTTCACCGAGTGGGGCGATCTCGACCTCAACTACAAGGTGGTGGCCGAGGTCGATCCCGCGAAGTGCATCGGCTGCAACCTGTGCTACGTGGCGTGCCGCGACACCGCGGTGAGCTGCATCCACAACTCCGACGAGGGGCTCAAGCCCGGCCATATCGCGCCGACGCGCGACGCCGCGCTCGCCGCGTCGAAGGAGAAGGAAGCACACATCGTCTGGGTCGACGAGAGCGAGTGCATCGGCTGCAACCTGTGCTCGGCGGTGTGCCCGGTGGCGGGCTGCATCACGATGAAGGACGTGACGAACGGCGCGCCGTTCGAGTCGTGGAACGACCGCATCGCGAAGGGCACGGCGCACGTGCCGGGCGGGCTCCACGATCCCCCCGGGGCGGCCGTGACGGGGGCCCACCGCAAGACGTGACGGGCGTGCGCGCGGATCGGAAGCCGGCGGCCGCGGAGCGGGCCTGACATGGCGGATACGACCGGCCCCACGGCGGGCGCGGAGTCGCGCGGGACCCACGGATTGCTCGCATCGCACACCCGGCCCGGGCATCCGGACTTCCTCGATCTGCCCTGGCACCTGCCGCTCGTCGCGTGGCCCGGGAACTGCCCCCGCATCGTGCAGCTCGAGCGCGGGGTCTCGCGCCACGAGGTGGTGTTCGTGAGCTACGCGCCCGCGATCTACGCGCTCAAGGAGATGCCGGCCGGGGCCGCCGAGCGCGAGTTCGACCTGCTCGCAGAGCTCGAGAAGCGAAGGCTCCCGGCGGTGATCCCGGTGGGACGCGCGCGCACGCGCACCACGGCGGGCGAGGAGCTGAGCGTGCTCATCACGCGCTTCCTCGACAACTCGCTGCCCTACCGCACCCTGTTCCACGCCGCGGGCCTCGAAGTGTATCGCGAGCGCCTGCTCGACGCCGTCGCCGGGCTGCTGGTGAGGCTCCACCTCGCCGGCTTCTACTGGGGCGACTGCTCGCTCTCGAACACGCTGTTCCGGCGCGACGCCGGAGAGCTGCGCGCCTACGTCGTGGACGCAGAGACCTCGGCCTGTAACGGCGCGCTCACCGATGCGCAGCGCCACCAGGACCTGCTCATCATGCAGGAGAATCTGGCGGGCGAGCTGGCGGACCTGGTCGCGCCGGAAGCGGCAGAGCCGATCGGCGCGGAGACCGGGCGCCAGGTGCGGGAGCGCTACACGCGCCTGTGGGAGGAGATCTCGCGCGCCGAGACGCTCACCACCGACGAGAGCTATCGCATCCACGAGCGCATCCGCGCGCTCAACGCGCTGGGCTTCTCGGTGGGCGAGGTCGAGCTGGTCGCGACCGGGGAGCGCAACCGGCTGCGCATGCGCACCATCGTCACCGACCGCGACTACCACCGCCAGCAGCTCCACACCTTGACCGGGATCGTCGCCGGCGACCGCCAGGCGCAGCGCATGCTGGACGAGATCAACGAGATCCGCGCCATGCTGTCGCTCGATCAGCTCGGCGACGTGCCGGCCAGTGTCGCCGCCTACGCCTGGATGCGCGAGCGCTACGAGCCGGTGCTGTGCCGGCTCGCCCCGCTGGTCGCCGCCACCAGCGACGTGCCGGAGCTGTATTGCCAGGTGCTCGAGCACAAGTGGTATCTGTCCGAGCGCGAGCAACACGACGTCGGGCTGGAGCGCGCGCTCGAGGACTATCTCGCGCACGCGCACGCCTGACCCGGAACCAGGGAGGATCCCGTGGCCGCAAGCACCGTCGTCGCCGTCGAGCATTCGCCGCTCTCGAACCCCGACATCGCGCCCATCCCATCCCACCGCCGCACCTGGAACTGGTGGCACTATTGCGCGCTCTGGATCGGGATGTCGGTGTGCATCACCACCTACACCCTGGCCTCGGGCCTCATCGACTCGGGCATGTCGTGGCGCCAGGCCATGCTCACGATCTTCCTCGGCAACAGCATCGTGCTGATCCCGATGCTGCTGAACGCCCACGCCGGCGCCCGCTACGGCATCCCGTTCCCGGTATTCGCGCGCGCATCGTTCGGCGTGCTCGGCTCCAACGTGCCCGCGCTGCTGCGCGCGCTCGTGGCATGCGGCTGGTTCGGGATCCAGACCTGGATCGGCGGCGCCGCGATCTACGCCATGACGAAGCAGATCTGGCCCGGCGTGGCGAGCCTGCCCAACATCGTGCCGGGCTTCCTCGGGATCTCGACCGGCGAGTTCGCGGCCTTCATGCTGTTCTGGGCGATGAACGTGTGGTTCATCGTGAAGGGCACGGAGTCGATCAAGTGGCTCGAGTCGCTCTCTGCGCCGTTCCTGATCGTGGTGGGCCTGGCGCTGCTCGCCTGGGCCTATCTGCGGGCCGGCGGATGGGGCCCGATCCTCTCCCAACCGTCGCGCTTCCAGACCCGGGCCGAGTTCCTGCGGGTGTTCTTTCCCGCGCTCACCGCCATGATCGGCTACTGGGCCACGCTCTCGCTCAACATCCCGGACTTCACGCGCTACGCGCGCTCCCAGAAGGACCAGGTCGTGGGCCAGGCGCTCGGGCTTCCGACCACGATGACGCTCTACGCCTTCATCGGCGTGGCGGTGACGTCTGCGACCGCGATCATCTTCCCGGGCGGCGGCGTGGTGTGGGATCCCGTGAAGCTGCTGAGCCAGATCGGCGGACCGTTCACCGTGATGCTCTCGATGCTGGCGCTCACCGTTGCCACCATCACCACCAATCTCGCCGCCAATGTGGTCTCGCCCGCCAACGATCTCAGCAACCTCGCGCCGCGCGTGATCTCGTTCCGCACCGGCGGACTCATCACCGCCGTGCTCGGGATCGTGATGATGCCGTGGAAGCTGCTGGCCTCTTCGCAGGGCTACATCTTCACCTGGCTGGTCGGCTATTCCGCGCTGCTCGGCCCGATCGGCGGCGTGCTGATCGCCGACTACTTCGTGCTGCGCCGGCGCGAGCTCGACGTGGACGCCCTCTACCGCCGCGGCGGGATCTACGAATACCAGGGCGGCGTGAACCCGCGCGCGATCATCGCGCTCGCGGCCGGCGTGCTCCCCAACGTGCCCGGCTTCCTGGCGCAGGCGTTCCCTGCTGCGTTCCCGCACATCGGCGAGTTCTGGAAGGGGATCTACTTCTACGCCTGGTTCGTGGGCTTCGGGATCGCCGGCGGGCTCTATCTCGTGCTGATGCGAGGGAAGACGGTGGCGCGGCGGGCTTGAGGCTCCGGGCCGGGCGCCCTCAGGGGCCCGGTGCCGCGCCCTCGAGCGCGAGCGCGCGGCCGCGCAGCGACTCCGCGGTGGCGTGCGCGCCCTCTTCTTCGAACAGCGCGGCGAGCGCGCGGTAGGCCGCGGGCGGCGTGCCGAGCGCGGTGAGCGTGCCGTCGTTGTCGAAGAAGAAGATGTGCGCGCGGTCCCACTCCGGCGGCGGCACGATCGCGAATCCCAGATAGCGGGTGCCGGGGGCGAACAGGCGCAGGGACTCGCCGCCGCGCATCGCGGCCTCGAGCGGGATGTAGGAGCGCACGGCGCTTCCGGATGGTGCGCCGGCCAGGCTTCCATGCTGTTGCTGGTAGGGGTTCACGAAGCCGACATCTGCGCCGGGTGCGAGCCGCGCGGCGCGCAGGCCGGCGGACGCGTTTCGCAGCAGCAGGCTCTCGCGCATGGTCTTGTCCGCGGGCAACGGACCGAGCCGCGCGCCCTCGCGCGCGCGCACTGCGGCCCACTGCAGAGCGCCGATCACGGCGAGCGCCGACACCGCCGCCGCGGCCCCCACGTTCCGGGGCCAGCGGGCCGCCACGTGCCCGTACGCGGAGGGCAGGAGCCAGCACAGTCCCGCCCACGGCAGGTAGAGGTAGTAGTCGCTCTCGTGGTGGGCGAGCGGGAGCACAGGCAGCAGGAAGACGGTGAACCACGCGGCGCCGAGCGCCGCCGGGCGGCGCACCGCGCCGCGCTCGGCCCAGATGCTGACCGCGAGCGCCGCCATCACGAGCAGCGCCGGCACGAACGGCGAAGCCCCCGCGGCCGCCGCCGACTGCCCGACGGGATTCGCGGAAAAAAGGCACAAGCGCAGGTAGAAGCACAGCTGCGAGAACAGCGCCGCCGGCGCCAGCGCCAGTGCGTAGGCTTCCGCGTACTGGCCATAGGGCAGGAGCGCGCGCGTTGCCAAGAACGCGAGCCCGAGCGCAGCGAACAGGCAGGCCACGGGCAGACTCGCACGCAACGCCGCCCGCGGCGGCAGCATGAGCGCGGCGGCGAGCGCGAACACCACGGGCAAGCCGACCGCGTTCTCCTTGGCGAGCAGCGCCGCGACCGCGACCAGCGCGGCGGCCCAGGTTCGCGCCCGGGAGCTCCGCGCGATCGCGGAGAGTTGGAGCGCGAACGCTGCGAGTGCCAGCGTGGTCACCAGCGCTTCCACGATGCACGAGGCCCAGTGGAGCACGGCGAATGCGAGCGAGCTCGTGGCGAACAGAAATGCCGCGGCGCCCGCCTCGCCGCGGCCGCGCAGCAGGCGCAGCCCGATCGCGTAGACCAGCGCCGCGGATGCGAGGTGGAGCGCGAGGCGCAGGGCATGGTACGGCGCGGGCGATAGGCCGAAGAGCGCGTACAGGGCGCGCCACGCGAGACCTTCCGAGAGCGGGCGCGCCAGCGACCACGGTGTCGGCGCGAGCCCCGCCGCGCGCGAGAGGAACGTCACGTCGTCCTGGGCGAAGAAGAGCCGCAGCGAAGGCGCATAGAGTGCCAAGCCGGCCACGAGCGCAGGGGCCAGCGCCAGCGCATGATCGCGAAAGCGCGCACGTGGCGGCGGGCTCGACGGCTCGTGAGTCGTCCGGCCCGGCGCCGGACGCACGGGCGCCGGGCGATGGGGTCGTGGCAAGCGGCCTCCGGGGATTTCGGTTCAGCGCAAGCGAACGATGCGCCGCGTCTCCGCTGCTCCTCCGGCAGAGTACCGCACGATGTA
>Ga0075434_100007451_pt1 | contig 10123 bp, 9 predicted proteins | sample RhiMethybrSRZTD3_FD_75298 | JGI IMG/M metagenome (GOLD analysis project Ga0075434, IMG submission 75298) | Populus rhizosphere microbial communities from Tennessee, USA - Rhizosphere MetaG P. TD hybrid SRZTD3 | ecosystem: Host-associated > Plants > Roots > Rhizosphere > Soil | place: USA...
TCGCACACCTACCAACTGTTTACGCGTTAGTGCACGCCTGCCAGGAGCGGCCACAACTGGCTGCCGAACCCCACCGTTACGACCATGAACCACACAACGATCGTCGCGATGGCCATGACGGAAGTACGGACTTTTTCTGACATGGGTGTCAGGCTAGCGATGTATAGGGACGGGTTGGCACCTATACGTGCGTATAATGAGGTATAAGGCGTTACGCGCTGGCTCTCCGCGGGACGCTTTCACGCAGACCCGAGAGCCCGAGAGCCCGAAAGCGCGGCTTTCTAGGCATTCAGGCTGGGTGAAGCCGTCGAACCCTGAGAACTTCGTTCACCCGCTCAAGCATCTACGATCATTTCAAAGCCGCCGTAGATCATGCGCTTGCCATCGAAGGGCATGGGGTTGTTTTCGGGTTGCAGGCGAGGATCGCTCATGACTTTCGTCATGCCCTGATCCCGCACGTTGCGCGAAGGCCAGATGACCCAGGAGAAAACTACTGTCTCATCATCCTGGCGTTTAACGGCCATCGGAAAAGAGGTGAGCTTCCCTTCGGGTACGTCATCTCCCCAGCATTCGACGAATTTTAATGCGCCGTACTCCTTAAAGACTGCGGCAGCCGCTTCGGCGTGTTTCTTGTAGATTTCTCGGTTGGTGGTGGGAACCGCGGCAACAAATCCATCGACGTAAGCCATGTTGTATGTCTCCCCTTGGTTGCCAGACCGCTTTCCTCCGCCCGGTGCATGGTACCGGCGCTGTCGCAATCGGTCGCAGGTTTGCCAAGTCGGCCTGTCGGATCGCTACCTAGGCACGCAATTTGAAAATTGAAGACCATTGAAGGCCAACGAAGGCCGCCTCGATTGACGCATTGTCGGAGGATCTCGGTCTACGTCGTAACTGCTTACCGCCACGACAGCATGTGACCACATTGCCGCGGACAATCTCATTGATGTTGGTGTGCCGCTCTTTTATTATGCGGCGAACAATATGCTGTGTATGTTGTTTTACATAGCGTTCGCAGGAGAGCACACGCGCGGAGGCCCCGCCTGTGCATTGCGAAATGAGACACGGAGGTTTGAATGGCGCCACCGGGTCAGGAATGCCGCGACAATCGCTAACACAGTCGTTCGGGTGTTGACGTAGCGGCGAGTTTGCGAACGGCGCGACGGGAGCGGCCTCCGCGGGTCGCATCAGTCAGGCAAGACCCCAATTTGGCCGTTCCCGCTGGGCGCTCGGGCGATGTTCTGAGATCGCCGGCGCAAGGAAATCCCCAAGCCGCAATCGTGGGCGGGCGCCAAACGCGCCGGCCGATCTGCGCGCCTTCACGCTAGCCAAACCAACCTCAGCCGCGAGCAGCTTCTCGCCGTGCTCCTGACTTATACTAAATAATAACTGATGAATATTGACATTCGTCAGTGATCAGTTATCATTAATTACAAACGGAGGCCGTCTCTATGTCCCAACAGGCCGTTTTCCCCCAATTTATCAAGGTATTGGCGCTCATCTCGCCGCTCGCGCTTGCGGCTTGCGACCCGATGACAGCCCAACCGGCGGCCCCGGTTCGTCCGGTCCTAGTGACGCCGGTCCATTTCGAGGCCCAGATCAGCGACCGAAGCTTCGTGGGCACGGTCCGTCCGCGGATCGAGAGCGATCTGGGGTTCCGCGTGGCCGGAAAGGTTTCCCGGCGGCTTGTCGAAGTTGGAACGCGTGTTGAGGCCGGCCAGCCGCTGGCTGTGCTCGACGAAGTGGACCTCGCGCTGCAAGCCGAGCAGGCTGCGGCCGAACAGCGCGCCGCGACTGGCGTGCTTGCGCAGGCGAACGCTGCCGAAGGGCGCGCAAAGGAACTGCGACAGAAAGGCTGGTCGACCGATGCGCAGCTCGACCAAGCGAAGGCCGCGGCAGACGAGGCGCGCGCGCGGCTCAACCGCGCCGAAAGGTCGGTGGAGCTTACGAAAAACAGCCTGTCCTATGCCACGCTGGTTGCCGACGTGGGCGGCGTAGTGACCGCAACCTTGATTGAACCTGGTCAGGTTGTCGCCGCGGGGCAGACCGCCATTCGCCTCGCCCGTCTCGCCGAAAAAGAAGTTGTGGTTGCGATCCCCGAAACATTGCTGACCCGCGCCAAATCGGGCGAAGCGCAGGTGTCGATCTGGTCCAATCCGGACAAGCGTTACACCGCCAGGCTTCGTGAGCTTGCGCCTTCGGCCGATCCGGCGACGCGGACTTATCTTGCGAAGTTCACGCTGCTCGCGGCTGGCGACGAAGTGCAACTTGGTATGACGGCGACGCTGACCCTTTCCGAACCGGCAAGCGAGCGAGTGGCCCGTCTGCCGCTCTCGGCCCTGTTCAACCAGGGGCAGGGGCCTTCGGTTTATGTAGTCGACGAAAAAGGAGCCCTGACGCTCAGGCGCGTCTCGGTCAAATCGTATGAACGCGAGGATGCGCTGATCAGCGATGGCGTGGAAGAAGGCGCAAGCGTCGTCACTCTCGGTGTCCAGAAACTCGACCCTGCTCAGAAAGTAAGAATCGTGTCGTCGCTCTCGTTCTGAGCGTCGGATTGTCTTGGTACGGATCGCTAAAGGATAATCGCCATGCGTCATTTCAATCTTTCGGCATGGGCAGTCGCTCATCCAGCCCTGATCCTGTTTCTGATCCTCATGTTCGGCGCGGCCGGCTTGCTGTCTTACCGCAGCCTTGGCCGTGCCGAGGATCCATCATTTACGATCAAAGTCGTGGTCGTCACGGCGATGTGGCCGGGGGCCACTGCCGCCGAAATGCAGGCGCAAGTTGCCGATCCGATCGAGAAGAAGCTTCAGGAGCTGCCTTACTTCGACAAGGTGACGACCTACACCAAGCCAGCATTTACCGCGATGCAGATTGCCTTCAAGGACAACACGCCGGCGCGCGAGGTGCCGGAGCTCTTTTATCAACTGCGCAAGAAAGTCGCCGATATCAAGGACGATCTGCCGGCAGGCATCATCGGACCCTCTGTCAACGACGAATATGGCGACGTCGATTCAATTCTCTACATGCTCACCGCCGACGGTGCCGACTACGCCCAGATGAAAAAAGTGGCGCAGGCGTTGCGTCAGCGCTTGCTCAAGGTCAAGGATGTCACGAAGGTCAATCTTTACGGCACGCAGGACGAAAAAATCTTCGTCGAGTTTTCGAACGCCAAGCTCGCCACGCTTGGCGTAACCACCGAGCAGATATTTCAATCGCTTGCTCGGCAGAACGCCGTGGTGTCGGCCGGCATCGTGGAATCCTCGGCCCAGCGCGTGCCGTTGCGCGTCACCGGCGCGCTCGATGGCGCGAAGGCTGTCGCCGAAACCCCGGTCGAAGCGAATGGGCGCGTGTTTCGGCTCGGCGACATTGCGACGGTCACGCACGGTTTTGCCGACCCTCCGGAGTTCGTGGTTCGTCAGAAAGACAGGCCGGCCATCGGCATCGGTGTGGTGATGGCAAAAGGCGCCAATATTCTTGAGCTCGGCCCGGCCGTTAACAGCGCCACGGCCGAATTCATGGCTGCGGTCCCGCAGGGATTCAATCTCGAGCAGATTGCCGATCAGCCGGCTGTGGTCGAACACGCGGTTGGCGAATTTGTGCATTCCTTCATAGAGGCGCTGGCAATCGTCCTGTTCGTCAGCTTCGTTGCGTTGGGGTGGCGCACCGGCATTGTCGTAGCCTTGTCGGTCCCGCTGGTGCTGGCGATTGTGTTCATCGTCATGAACGCCATGGGGCTCGATCTCCACCGGATTACGCTCGGCGCATTAATTATCGCCCTCGGCTTGCTGGTCGACGACGCAATTATCGCCGTCGAAATGATGGTGGTGAAAATCGAGCAGGGCTGGGATCGCGTGCGCGCCGCCTCGTTTGCCTGGGAATCCACCGCATTCCCGATGTTGACGGGGACGCTGGTGACCGCGGCGGGCTTCCTCCCCATCGGCTTTGCCAATTCATCGGTCGGCGAATATGCCGGCGGCATCTTCTGGGTGGTCGCGATCTCCCTCGTCGCATCGTGGCTGGTGGCGGTCGTTTTCACGCCGTATCTCGGCGTCAAGCTGCTGCCAGCTCTCAAGAAGCTCGGCCACAGACACGATCCCCATGCGATTTACGAGACCCGTTTCTATCGCGCGCTGCGCCGGGTCATCGAGTGGTGCGTCAAGCGACGCATGACCGTGGTGCTCGCAACGGTCGGCGTCTTTGTGTTGTCGATCGTGGGGTTCGGCCATGTCCAGCAGCAATTCTTTCCATTGTCGGAACGGCCTGAGCTGTTCTTCCAACTGAGGCTGCCTGCCGGAACGTCGATTGGCACGACGCTCGAGTCAGTGAAGCGGGCCGAATGGCTGCTCAAAGGCGACAAGGATATCACGACCTATACCGCATACATCGGCCAAGGGTCGCCGCGGTTCTGGCTCGGACTGAATCCTCAGCTGCCAAATGAATCCTTTGCCGAGATCGTTATTGTCTCGAAGGATGTAGAAGCGCGTGAACGGATCAAGGAACGGATCGAGAAGGCCGTTGCCGACGGTGCGCTGTCGGAAGCGCGCGTGCGCGTTGATCGGTTCAATTTCGGACCGCCGGTCGGTTTCCCGGTCCAGTTCCGCGTGATCGGTCCGGACGCGAAGAAAGTCCGCGACATCGCCTACCAGGTTCGGGAGGTCATGCGCGGCAACAACCAGGTGATCGACCCGCATCTCGACTGGAACGAGCAGGCCCCATATCTGAAACTCGTTGTCGACCAGGACCGAGTCCGCGCCTTGGGAATGACACCCCAGGACATTTCGAAGTCGCTGGGCATGCTGCTTTCGGGCGTGAAAATCACCACGATCCGCGACGGCATCGAGAAAGTCGAAGTGGTGGGCCGCGCCGTTCCTGCAGAGCGACTCGATCTTGCCCATATTGGCGACCTGTCGCTCTATTCGCGTAATGGAATTGCAGTTCCGCTCTCGCAGATCGCGAAAGTCGAGTATGCGCATGAGGAACCGATTCTCTGGCGAATCAACCGCGACATGGCGATGACCGTGCGCGCCGACGTCGTCGACGGGGTCCAGCCGCCCGACGTTACCAACGCCATCTGGCCGAAGCTGCAACCGATCCGCGACCGCCTCGAGCCGGGCTATCGAATCGAAATCGGCGGCGCTATCGAGGAGTCGGAAAAGGGCAATGCGTCCATCTACGTGCTGTTCCCCCTGATGATCGGCGTCATGCTCACGCTACTCATGGTTCAGCTGCAAAGCATATCCCGGCTGGTGCTCGTGTTCCTCACCGCGCCGCTCGGAATCATCGGAGCGTCATTGGGCCTGAACCTTTCAGGCAAGCCTTTCGGCTTTGTCGCATTGCTCGGCCTGATCGCACTTGCCGGCATGATCATGCGCAATGCGGTGATTCTGGTCGATCAGATCGAATCGGACGTGAAACAGGGATTGACACGCGGCGAAGCGATTGTCGAAGCAACCGTCAGGCGGGCGCGTCCTGTTGTCCTCACGGCGTTGGCCGCCATTCTCGCCATGATTCCACTGTCGCGCTCGGCTTTTTGGGGACCAATGGCGATCACGATCATGGGCGGCCTGTTCGTTGCAACGTTTTTGACCTTGCTGTTCCTGCCAAGTCTGTACGCGTTATGGTACCGTAAGCGTCTTGGCGAGCGTGGCGACGAGGCAGGCGAGCTATCAGGCGCGTCGCAACTCGTGCAAGGGTTCGGCGGGATTCCGGTTGCCGCCGAGTGAGAGGAAAGGCTGGGACTTCAAATGAGCTACGTAACTGAACATGTTGAGACAGACGTTCGGGAAAGGATTCTCGTCGTTGCCGAACGTCTGTTTCGTGAAATCGGCTACCAGAAGACGACCGTGGCGGACATCGCCAAGGCTCTTCAGATGAGCCCGGCCAATGTTTATCGCTTTTTCGATTCCAAGAAGTCGATTAACGCCGGCGTCGCGCGGAAGCTGATGGGGCAGGTCGAGCAAGCCTCACAAGCTATTGCCACGAGCCGGGGGAGCGCCGCGGGGCGGCTGCGCAAGTTGCTGACAACCGTCCATCAAATGAATTCAGCCCGCTATGTCGGCGACTCCAAGATGCACGAAATGGTCGCCTGCGCGATGGAAGAAAATTGGGATGTTTGCCGCGCGCATATGGAATTTATAACTAGCGTGATTGCGAATGTAATTGCGTCTGGCGTCGCCAGCGCCGAATTCCATGTGCGCGACCCCGGCACCGCCGCCATGTGCACCTGTGCAGCGATGATTCGGTTTTTCCATCCGCAGTTGATTGCCGAATCTGCGAACAAGCCAGGTCCGACGCTCGATCAGATGATCGACTTTGTGATTGCGGGCCTGGGTGGAGCTGATTTGGCACAGTAGCCTGGCTGCTGCCGGCTTGCGTCGGCAAACGAAAATGTCGGAACTCACTTGTGGACGAAGACCACGTTTCGGCGCAAAGATAGACACGAAGCGTTAATCTCGCTGACACCGCAATGCTGCAGATCGCAATTTTGCTTGGCTGGGTGGTCGCTTTGGGCTTGGTGGTCTTTCTCGCCACCGAGTCGCTCAGGCATCGACGATGGGGCCGGCAAAGGAGAAAGCGGGCACTTCGCAGACTGTTGAAATTCAAAAAGCATCATCACTTTGATCCGAAACGCGGCCGTTGGGTCCGAAACGATAACGCGTCCTTTGTGGTCGACCAGGCCGCTGACGACCGGCGGCTGGTTCTTATCCTGGTTGGATGCTTGCTGCTGATCGTCTGGGAGGGCTATTGGATTTCGGAAATCGTCGAACGATTTTCCAGGGCCACCCACCCATTGCAGCTGCCGTACGGGTTTCTGTTATTGATGTTGGTTGGCGTGCCACTGGCCGTCTACCTGTATTTTCGTCGAAGACTGCGCCGGTCGGCGCGGATACCGATCTGACAGCGGTCCGGTAGAGAGGCAGCGCGATCGGACGGCCCTGTTTCACGTTCCGACCGCCGACCCTAAAAAAGGGGGCGTCGCTGGCGCCTCCCGGACGGCACTCCCTTGTTATTTTTGCTGTTTTAGGCATCCTCAAAAAAGGGTGCATCTGGGTGCAGGTTGACATCGTGCAGTTATTTACCACCGCCGAGGCAGCCGCCTATCTCCGCCTCAAGGAGCGGAAGATCTATGAAATGGTGGCTGAAGGAACCGTCCCTTGCACGAAGATCACCGGACGCTGGCTATTTCCAAAAGCCGAACTCGACCACTGGCTCGCGGCCAGCGTTTCGCGACCGGCGGGAACGGCGCGACCCGAGCCGGCGCCGATCGTCGGCGGAAGTCATGACCCGCTGCTCGAATGGTCCCTGCGCGAGAGCGGCTCGGGTCTGGCGACGTTGGCGGTTGGCAGCGAAGCGGGATTTTCTCGTTTCACCTCCGGCGAGATGCTTGCTGCGGCAATCCATCTTCACGTCCTCGACGACGTAAAAGTCGACGCAAATGTCGATGCCGTGAAAAGCCGCGGCGGATTGCAGGATGCGGTGATGATCGCCTTTTGTCGGCGCGAACAAGGTCTGCTCGTTGCGCCAGGAAATCCATTGAAACTTGCTTCCATTGAAGACGTGAGCAGGACACGGGCACGCCTGGCCATGCGGCCAAAAGGTGCCGGCGCACAATTGCTGCTGTTGGCCTTGATGCATCGGGCCAAGATCTCACTCGATCAGCTCGCCGCGGTCGCTCCCACTTGCCCGACAGGCCCTGATATTGCGCAGGCAATTCGCGCCGGACGTGCCGACACGGGAATCGCGACGCGCGGAGTCGCCAATGCTGCGGGCCTTGATTTTGTGCCTATCGTTTGGGAGCCGTTCGATCTGGTCATGCGTCAGCGCGATTATTTTCATCCGCCGATGCAATCGCTGGTCAACTTCATGCATTCGGAAGAGTTCAGAACGCGCGCCCGCGAGTTAGGCGGTTACGACCTCAGCGTCACGGGCACAGTACGGTTTGTGAATTGATGACCGACACGCAGGTTTGGCCGACGGAGTTGCGCCTGCACAAGGATCGCAAAACCTTGACGGTAACATTCGACGGAGGTGAGAAGTTCGATCTGCCTTCCGAATATCTGCGCGTGAAAAGCCCAAGTGCGGAAGTGCAGGGGCATTCGGCCGAGGAACGCAAGACGGTGCCCGGTAAGCGTGATGTCGAGATTATTGAGGTGTTGCCGGTCGGCAATTATGCGGTCCGGCTCGTGTTCGACGATCTTCATTCGACCGGGATCTTCGATTGGAATTATCTGCTCGATCTCGGCCGCAATCATACCGCCTATTGGCAGGATTACCTCGACGAGCTCGCGGCTAAAAATCTGACCCGCGATCCGCCCGCTCGGCGCAAGTAAAGGCCTGGCGCTCATGCTGACGCTGCGCCAAATTGAGGTCATTCGCGCGATTATGGTGACCGGCACCGTTGGCGGTGCCGCAAGGCTCTTGAATGTTTCGTCGCCGGGCGTCAGCCGCGTGATGAAGCACGCCGAGACATCCGTCGGCGTCAAGCTATTCAGCCGCAGAGGCGGCCGCTACAGCCCGACTCCCCAGGCCAACGCCATCTTCAGCCAAATCAACGGTGTCTATGACAAGGTCGAAGACCTGCAATTCGTTATCTCGCGGATCAAACGGGGTGCCAATACCGAGCTCAAGATCGGCTCGGTGCCAAGCATTGCAAACGTCATGGTGCCCCGCGCAATCGCCGACCTGCGCAAGGCATTGCCGAATCTGCTGATCGAGGTCGATATCCTGAAGATCGAGGACGCCATCGACTATCTTTTGCTTGGCAAAGGCGAACTGGTGGCATTGAGCTGCAAGCTCGATCACGCGTTGCTCGCGGTCGCGCCGCTGGCGCGGGGGCGACTGAAATGCATCGTGCCGGACGGCCATCCGCTGACTCGCCGCGCGCGTGTAACGGCGGATGAGATCGTGAAATATCCGTTGATTGGTGTAGATCCAAACGATCCTTATGGGCGGATCATGGCCGGGCTGTTCGCCAGTCACGACCTGCATTACGAAGTGACGATCCGCGCCCGGTTTGGGTCGACAGTTTGCGCCCTGGTCTCGCACGGTCTCGGCATTGCCATCGTTGACGAGTTCACCCTGGCCGCTGACCAGTGGCCACGGCTGCGGGTGCTGGATATAGCCGAACCGACCGCGTTCCAGACCTTCATCGCGCACCGCAAGGATGTCTCGCTGTCGAGCCATGCTGCGCGTTTTGTCGCGGCCTTGCGCGGTGAAATGGAAGCTGTATCGCGGCAGCGCAGCTCACGCAAAAAATAACAACATGTTAAGTTTGGTGCACGTCTTGGTTATTGACCTTGCGTCGCATGATCAGCAAGGTCGGGGTCGGCAAAACAGGCTCTGTGGGGGCCGTTGTGCCCAGAAGCCCGATTAACGGGCCGATTTGGCAAAGGAGGAGCTTCCTATGTTCCGTTCAGGGCTAATTGCATCTTGCATTCTGGCGGGTGTGGGCGTGACCAGCCCCGTTTTCGCGCAATCGACCGTCTACATTCCGGCCATCCTCGAACTGTCTGGCGCCGGAGCGGTATCAGGAACCAACTTCCGCGACGGCATGCTGATGGCCATCGACGAGATCAATGCAAAGGGCGGCATTCTGGGGAAAAAGATCGAAACGCCCTTGCTCGATACGCAGAGCGATGCCGGCATCTCGCGCGCGCAAGTGCAAAAGGTGCTCGACAACAAGCCTTACGTCATCATCGGTCCTGTCTTCTCCGGTTCTGTCCTCGTCGACATGCTGCTGACCCAGCAAGCGGAAATCCCCGAAATTGTCGGCGGTGAAGCTGCGGCAATCACGCAGAAGGGCAATCCCTACGTTTTCCGCACCTCATTCGGACAGCAATTCAGTATGCCGAAGATCGCCAACTACATGCGCGACGGCATCAAGGCTAAGACCGTCGGCGTGCTGTGGGTGAACAACGACTTCGGCAAAGGTGGTCGCGACACCTTCAACAAGGAGATGAATGCCCGCGACATCAAGGTTGTCGCCGACATTTCGACCGAGTCTGGCCAGGCGGACTTCTCGGCCGACGTCGTCAAGCTCAAGAGCGCCAATGCCGATGCGATCTTCGTCTACCTCAACGAAGAAGAGAGCGCGCGCTTCCTGCGCGAAGCGAGGAAGCAGGGT
>Ga0075434_100007454_pt1 | contig 10121 bp, 7 predicted proteins | sample RhiMethybrSRZTD3_FD_75298 | JGI IMG/M metagenome (GOLD analysis project Ga0075434, IMG submission 75298) | Populus rhizosphere microbial communities from Tennessee, USA - Rhizosphere MetaG P. TD hybrid SRZTD3 | ecosystem: Host-associated > Plants > Roots > Rhizosphere > Soil | place: USA...
GTAATCGCCTCTATGCTGCCGCCAAACTCACGCCGGCAAAGTCAAAGAGTGGTCATACTCAAGCAAGTCGAGGCAACTGCTAGTGATGACCTTGGCCGTAAGGTGCTCCGCACATTACGGCAGCATAAAGGCAAGATGCCGAGCACCGCGTTGAAGCGCGCGTTTCCCGACGCAGCGCTGCACGTCGTACTCGCCCGATTGGAGTCCCGTGGAATACTCGAGATCAAGGATCACCTGCCGATGCAACGAAGCAGCAAAGGTCACGCTTCTCCCATGGCAAGCGAGCCAACGACGAATGCGCCGGGAAGATTTCGCCTCACGCTCGAGCAGGACACTGCGCTCCGCGCCATAGAGAACCGCATCAGCAGCGGCGGCTTCGAGACCTTTTTGCTGCACGGTGTAACCGGCAGCGGCAAGACCGAAGTTTACCTGAGCGCTGCGGAACGGAGCAAAGCGCTTGGCCGACGAAGCCTGATTCTAATTCCGGAGATTTCACTCACGCCCCAGCTCTTGGATCGCGTCAGGGCGCGCTTCCCGAACAAGACCGGCGTCCTGCACAGCGCGCTTACGGCCGCTGAGCGCTTGGCGCAATGGCGCCAAGTCGCACGGGGAGACGTCGATGTCGTCATCGGTGCGCGCTCGGCAGTATTTGCGCCGATTCCTGATCTGGGACTGATCGTGGTCGACGAAGAACACGATTCCTCCTACAAGCAGGAGGAGACGCTTCGGTACAACGGCCGCGACGTTGCGGTGCTTCGCGGCAAACTGTTGGGGTGTCCGGTAATTCTGGGTTCAGCGACACCGGCTTTGGAGACGTACGAGAACTGCAGGCAAGCTCGTTACCGGCTCCTGGAGATCACCGAGCGAGTAGAACAGAGGCCGCTGCCGTCGATTGAGCCGATCGATCTCCGCAGACGAGTTGAGTCAAGCGGCTCCGGCACGGTTAGGACGGGAGAGCGTGAGTCCCTGGCTGCCGGGCGGCAACTTTTCTCGGACGAGCTGATAGAAGCGCTCAACGACAATTTCGCTTGCGGGCATCAAACCTTGATTTTCCTCAACCGCAGAGGGTTCGCCAACTTCGTCCAATGCCGTGTGTGCGGATACGTCTGGCGCTGTCCTCACTGTAGCGTCACCCTCACTCTGCATCTGAAGCTAAACAGAATGTCATGTCACCATTGTGATTACCGTCGCCCGCTAACCGACACTTGCCCGGAGTGCAGTCACGACACGCTTTCAGGCGTTGGCAGCGGCACAGAACGAGTTGAACAGGCTCTCAAGCAGCTCCTACCCGAGGCGAGAGTGGCGCGCATGGATAGAGATACGACGCACGGGCGCGGTTCACACGAACAATTGATCCGACGCTGGGAAAGGGGCGACATCGATATACTTGTCGGGACGCAAATGGTGACCAAGGGCCATGATGTTTTTGGCGTCACCGTGGTAGGTGCTCTGCTCGCCGATTTGTCGCTCAATATGCCGGATTTTCGCGCGGCGGAGCGAACATTTCAGCTTTTGAGCCAGGTCGCCGGCCGTTCGGGCCGCGGCGATAATCCCGGGCGGGTCATTGTCCAAACCTATTCGCCCGATCATTACGCGATCCGATATCTAACCGCCCACGATTACCGCGGATTTTTTAACGCGGAGCGCGAGTTTCGCCAGGCTCTGAATTACCCGCCATTTAGCCGTCTGGTCAATTTGCGCGTGGACGGTCCAAAACTCGCCGATGTCGAGAACAAGGTCCGGTGGTTGGCGGCTCGGTTACGCGCGCTGCAAACTCGCAATCCGGAAATTTACGATCAGGTCGAAATTCTCGGACCCGCGGCAGCACCCATTGAAAAACTCCGCGACCGCTATCGCTGGCAGCTTCTTCTGCGTAGCAAGCACAGTTCGCGCGTGTTGAAGCTCGCGCGCGCTGCCAGGGACGTACTGCCGAACTCCCGTGCAGTGCGACTCCACATTGATGTCGATCCATACAGTATGTTATGAATTTTTCTAGTTATGGCGATCTTGGAGATTTTAAAATACCCCGATCCATTGCTACAAAAAGCTGCCGCGCCGGTTAAAAATATTACCGAAAAAACAGCGCAGTTGATTGAGGACATGCTGGATACGATGTATGCGGCGCCCGGCGTCGGCCTGGCCGCGCCGCAAATCGGTGCTTCCGAGCGAATCGTCGTCATGGATGTCGATCATGAAAACCCCCGCAAGCAAGTTTACAAGCTCATCAACCCGGTGATTACGCAAGCCGAAGGCGAAGTCATTTGGGAGGAAGGGTGCTTGAGCGTCGTCGATTTTACCGCCGAAGTTCGGCGCGCAGCTCAGGTCGAAATCGTCGCACTCGATGAACACGAGAAGGAAGTGAAAATCGCGGCCGAAGGGCTTCTCGCAGTGGCACTGCAGCACGAGATCGACCATCTCGATGGTAAACTCTTCATCGACCGCATCAGCCGTCTCAAACGCGATCTCTATGCCCGTAGGCGAAAGAAGATGCTGAAAACCGGCACCGAGCCAGCCCAAGAAGGCGCGCGGGTAATGATCTGAACCGCTACCTGCGCCTGCAAAACAATCTCGCTAAAAACCAACGGATCGTCAATGTCACTCGAGTGGCCGATCGTTTTCATGGGCACCCCCGAGATCGCCGCCGCAACGCTCGACTCGTTATTTGGATCACCTGATCGCATTGTCGGCGTTGTTACCCAACCCGATCGTCCAGCCGGTCGCGGCCAACGGCCGGCGCAATCGCCGGTCCGCAAGCTGGCCGAAGCTCATGGCGTTCCGGTGATCATGCCGGAGAAGGTCAGGGGACCGGAAGTACTCGAAATCTTACGCGCGTGGCGCCCGCAAGTGATCGTGGTGGTCGCCTACGGACGGATTCTCCCGAAGACCATTTTGGATCTGCCGCCGTACGGTTGCATCAATCTTCACTATTCACTCTTACCGAAGTATCGCGGCGCGGCTCCAGCTGCGTGGACCATCATCAACGGAGAAGACCAAGGCGCTGTGACGACCATGAAACTGGTGGAGAAGATGGATGCTGGGCCAATTTACCTCCAGGAAGCAGTTCCGCTCGCGCCTGACGAAACCACTGGTTCGCTTCAGGAGAAGCTTACCCCGATTGGATCCCGTTTGTTGCTAGACACCATCCGACAACTCAAAGAAGGCTCGCTTACCCCCAAAGAACAGGACGATACCCAAGCCACGTTGGCACCGATGCTAAAAAAAGAGGATGGGTTGATCGATTGGCGGCGACCGGCCGTGGAAATCGAGCGGCGCGTGCGTGGTTTGGATCCCTGGCCGGGGAGTTTCACTTACCTGCGAGGGGGTCTACTCAAAGTGCACCGAACTGAGCTCATCAGCGAGAATCGCTCGGGCGAGCCCGGCGAAATCGTGCGCGCGGATAGCGGTGGATTTTGGGTGGCCACATTAGCCGGCGTCATCGGCCTCGAAGAGGTTCAATTCGAGAACAAAAAAAAACTGGCAGGCTCAGAGTTTCTCAGGGGTGCGCGGGTCGCAACCGGTGATCGCCTTGGCTGAAAAGCCGCGCCTAAACGTTCGAGCTCGCGCGGCTGAAATTCTCGCCCAGGTCGATACGCAGAAAGCTTATGCCGACATCTTGCTCGATCGAGCGCTCAGGGATGATGCTATGGATCAGCGCGATCGAGCTCTTCTCACTGAGATCGTCTATGGCACTCTGCGGTGGCGCGGGAAAATTGACGCAGAATTGGCTAAATATCTAAATCGCGCGCTTTCCCGGACGGATGCGCGGGTCCGCAATGTACTGCGTCTCACCTCTTATCAGCTCCTCTTTCTCGATCGCGTTCCCGACTATGCCGCGGTGAGCGAAGCTGTAGAAATAGCCAAGCTTTACGGAGGTCAAAAGACCGCCAGTTTTGTCAACGGTGTGTTGCGCAATTTGCTTCGGAGCAAACCCCCTGACCCAATCCGTTCGGAAAACCAGTCGAGCTCCTCTCTCGCTGCCGAATATTCCCATCCCGAGTGGCTGGTGAAACTGTGGACGGCACAATTCGGTTTCGAGTCCGCCGTAAGCTTAATGCGCGCCAACAACGACAAACCGCCTTTGGTGGTGCGCGCGAACTCGCTGAAATGTACCAGGGAGCAATTGTTGGAGCTGCTGCTAAACGCTGGCGTCACGGCAAAGCCGACCCGCCAATCACCCCAAGGAGTTTCTATCCAATCAGAGGGCGCCGTCGAAAAGCTTCCCGGCTTCGCCCAAGGTTTGTTTCAGGTGCAAGGCGAGTCGTCTCAACTGGTGGCGGCACTGCTGTCACCCATGCCAGGAGAACGGATTCTTGACGCCTGTGCCGCACCCGGCGGTAAAGCGACACATATTGCCGAAACCATGAAAGATCGAGGCGAGATCATTGCGATCGACAAATCGGCTGCGGGAATCAGCAAATTACGCGAGAACCTTACCCGCTTGGGCATTAACTCCGTTCGGCCCTATCGAGCTGACGTGAGCCACCTACTCGATGATGATTTTCGCGGGCCGTATGATCGCATACTCGTCGATGCGCCCTGCAGCGGCTTCGGAACCCTGCGCTCACATCCCGAAATCAAGTGGCATCGCGAGCTTGGTGATGTTCGCCGCCTCAGCGCGCTGCAATCAAAGATTCTCGACTGCGTCGCTCTGCATCTAAGACTCAGCGGAATTCTCGTCTATGCGACGTGTACCCTGACAGCGGAGGAAAATGAACGCAACGTGGAATCCTTCCTCACCCGTCACCCCGGGTTTGAGTTGGAAAATGCCGCGAGCTATCTTCCCAGTGAGGCACAACAGATGACCAGGGGAAATTTCTTTGAGGCGCTGCCGCACCGCCATGACACCGACGGCTTCTTTTCCGCTCGTATGAAGAGGGTGGGTTGGTGACATCGATCAAAATAGCGCCGTCAATCTTGTCTGCGGATTTCAGCCGGCTAAAAGATGAGATCGAAGCCGTGGAGGGAGCGGGCGCCGATTGGCTGCACGTCGATGTCATGGATGGTCACTTCGTTCCCAACATCACCATCGGTCCGGTGGTCGTCGAATCCGTGCGCAAAGTCACCAAGATCCCGGTCGACGTTCATCTGATGATTACCGATCCGGATAAATACGCGGCGGAATTCATCAAAGCCGGCGCCGACTCGGTATCGATTCACCCCGACACTTGTCTGGATCCGAACGCCACTCTGGAGCGCATTCGCCGACTGGGCGCGAAGTGTTCCGTCGCTGTGAACCCCGATGTGCCTTTGAGCAAAGTTGAATTCTGCTTCGATCACATCGACATGATTTTAATGATGACCGTGTTTCCCGGCTTCGGCGGACAGGCGTTTATTCCCGACGTTCTGCCTAAAATCGCCGAGGTTAAACAAACTTTCGCTCAACGCCGATTAGAAATTCTGATTGAAGTCGACGGTGGTATCAAAACCGACAATATTGCGCGCGTGGTGGCTGCGGGTGGAGAAGTGATTGTTTCCGGTTCTGGAATATTCAAGACGCCTGATTATGGCTCGACCATCGGCCAGATGCGCCGTGCGATTCACGCCATGTAATGACGATTCCATTCGGTGATTGTAACGGAAACACTACGGCGGAGCTGTTGTTTTCTGCTTTCCGTGTGTTAGTTTGAGCCGATCGGGGCGTGGCTCAGCTTGGTAGAGCGCACGGTTCGGGACCGTGAAGTCGGTGGTTCAAATCCACTCGCCCCGACCACTTTCCTGATTTTATCCAACAAAGAATTTCTTTTTGCGAGAATCGCGAAAATCGAGCTGCGCGCTTAATTCTCACGTTTGGCGTTCAGAATGTATCGAACCAGCAGGGTAGCACGGTCACCGTTTTGCGTTTCCTCCAGGATCGCGTCGCCGGGCCGCATCATTCGCGTCATGATGTCGTGACACTTCGGTATCCGAAGATGCGTTTTTGAACCACCTCCCAATTCGGCAAATAGATTGCCCGATTCGACATCGACGTAAGGCATGCCTTTGTGCCTGGCCGCGCTCAGGACAGCCAAAAGTTTGTTCCGAAAATCCCATTCAGTGGGTTCCATGCTTCCTCCAACTTGCTCTTTTGAATTGAGCCATGCTAACACAACCGCTGTCAAAAACTACCACCAAAGCGCTGTTTCTGAGCCTCGTGGAGCCGGCGCTTGCTCTCGGAAAATTTGGCCGTCGCCGTTGTTATTAGAAAACTGGTCGTGGATGGGCGTTGTCGGATTCGGCATCCGCTGCAGAGTCGTCGGAATCGGAATGGTTCCGCGCGGCGAGCTTAGGCTGATTTTGGCAGGAATCGGAACGCGATTAATGCTGGAAGGAGAGCCAATTCTGATCAGAATGTTTATTCGTCGGTAATGCTAATGGTGCTAATCACTCCCGTGAAGTTTCGTCGAGTTTTCAAAGAGTAACGTAATCACCGATTGGGGATCCGATTCAATTAGAGAACACCATTAGGTATCGCCACGATTTCGTCTGTCACACGGTTTGAAAACTCTCGTCCGCCAAAATTGTGGCGGATCGCTTTCTGCACATCGTGATAGGTAATCGGTTTTTTCAAACAGATTTGAATCCCACGCGCTTTCAGGTCGTACATTTCAGAATAGGGATGATTTCCTTCCATCGCGATCACCAGCGCGTTCGTCGTCCTCACTGCATGACGTACAATGGATCTCCATTCCGGACTGTCGAGATCAATGATCAGGACCGAGACATTCGGTATTTGATCAAGATACGAAAGTGTCGCTCGAAAACTTGATGCTTGAAAAACGCGGTAACCATCATAGCTTAACAAGGAGGCGAGCGCCGCCCGGGCGAAGGGATGTCGGTCAGCGACGATAATCGTCAGATCCGCTGGACCGGATTCAGTTTGTAGTTCATTACGCATTTACCCTCCAGCCGACAAGAGCTTTGCCGCCCGGTATGAGCAATCGGAGTGCCGCGCATCGTGCGTCAACGGCGAGACCTAGCGGGCTCAATGCAACCACCGGAAATTTGGCCCTTTAGCGTAAATTTTGTGTGAACTTGCCGGCCGAAATACCGGAGAAGTAGATCGTCAAATTTGACAAAACTGAGCTCGTTATTTTTCATTCACGGTCGCTCTGCACAGGTTTGTTCGCTGTGAACCGCTAGCAATCCTCAGAGCGTACCGCTTAGAACTAGACCGGGCAGCTGCGAATTGCGCCGATTCTCTCAACTGGTGTGGGGTGCGAATAATAATAGGCGGAATACCAGGGATGCGGCGTCAAGTTCGACAGGTTCTTGATCGTCAGGGTGACCAACGCCTCTTCCATCGCTTTGCCGTCGCGCAATGTGACCGCGGCGAACTGGTCGGCTTCATACTCGTGCTTGCGCGACAGAAGATTCATCAGCGGTGCAAGATAGAAGGTCGCCGGTCCAGACACCAGGCTGAACAAAACCAACGCCGCATGGTTCGACCGCTCCAAACCGAAGGCCGAAAACAGCGGATCATAATGCAGCAGCAAGCTCAGCAGGTACAGACCGATCAAGAGAAAAAGCGTTTGTACTAGAAGCATCCTCACGATGTGCTTCATTTTGTAGTGGCCCATCTCGTGCGCGAGCACCGCCAATCCCTGATCGATGGTCATTTGCTCGAGCAATGTATCGAACAGCACAATCCGCTTCGATCGGCCCAAGCCCGTAAAATAAGCGTTAGAATGTGCCGAGCGTTTGGAGCCGTCCATCGTAAAAATGCCACTGGTCCTAAACCCGAGCTGCTTCGCCAAAGCCACGATTCGATCGCGCAGCTCGCCTGCGGGAAGCGGCTCGAATTTATTGAACCAGGGTGCGATGAAGGTAGGGAATATGATGATCATCAGAAGCTGAAACGCCAAAATGAAGCCGAATGCCCAAACCCACCAGTAGGGTCCCATCACATTCATTAACCAGAGCACAACGTATAAGAACGGCACGCCGATCAGCACGCCCAGCGCGAGGGCTTTGAGCTTATCGAGAACATAAAGGCCAGCGGTCGTCTTGTTAAAACCAAACTTTGCTTCCAGATAAAACGTCGAGTAAATACTTGTCGGCAGGCTCGCCAGCGAAAATATCACCGCGACCGCAAGGCAGAATAAAATGCCTCTGCCGTAAACGCCTAACGAGTAGTGCTGCGCAACCGCGGTCGCCATTCGATCCAAGCTGACAAGTAATCCGCTGAACAGAACGAAAAGCGTGACCGCGCGGCCGTAAACTTCGGTCCACCGCCCAAAGCAGCCTCTTGCAAGAGTATATTGGACCGAACGCTCGTAGTCTTCGGCGCCAATTTTATCGCGAAAACAATCCGGGATTTTTCTCTCCGCCCAGCGCGCCCGAACGTAGCGCAAATTCAATTCGTTCAGAATAAATTCGATGCAGAATTCGACTAGAAATAAAAACAGGAAGAGCGCGATGATGAATGTTTCCATCTGCGCGGATGAAATCCAGCGAACGGAAAAGGCTGCGGCTCAGACCGCAGCCAACGCGGGCGTGCTATAGCTAAACGTTAACTTGCCTTCTGCTTCATCGACTTCGACCTTGCCGCCCACTTGCAGCCTGCCGAATAGAATCTCATCGGCGAGAACTCGCTTGATCTCGTTTTGAATCAGTCGCGCCATGGGCCGGGCGCCAAAAGTCGGATCATAGCCGCGTTCGGCAAACCAACGGCGCGCGCGCGGCGTGAGTTGCAGAAATACTTTGCGCTCGTTGAGCTGTTGGTCGAGCTCGATGATGAACTTGTCCACCACGCGCTCGATATTTTCTTGGCTCAGCGAATTGAACGTGATCATGGCATCGAGGCGATTGCGGAATTCCGGGCTGAACATCTTTTCTATCGCTTCTTTGCCTTTACCGACATTCGATTGAGCGCCGAAGCCAAGCGGCGAGCCGCTCATTTCCCGCGCCCCGGCATTGGTGGTCATGATCAAGACAATATTCCGAAAGTCCGCCTTCTTCCCATTGTTATCGGTAAGCGTCGCGTGATCCATCACCTGCAGCAAAATGTTGAACAGGTCCGGATGCGCCTTCTCGATCTCATCGAGCAGCAAGACGGCGTACGGGTTACGGTTGATCGCGTCGGTCAGCAATCCGCCTTGATCGAAGCCCACGTATCCGGGAGGTGCGCCGATCAGCCGCGACACGGTGTGTTTCTCCATATATTCGCTCATGTCGAAGCGCAGAAACTCGATGCCCATGGTTTTTGCCAGTTGTTTTGCCAACTCGGTCTTGCCCACACCGGTAGGCCCGGCAAAAAGAAAACAGCCGATCGGTTTTTCCGGATGGCCAAGGCCGGAGCGGGAAAGTTTGATCGTGCTGGCTAATGTATCGATGGCCGAATCTTGGCCAAACACGACGAGCTTCAAGTCTCGGTCGAGAGTTTGCAGTTGCTCTTTGTCGGAGCTCGACACGCTTCTGGGTGGAATCTTGGCTATTTTTGCAACGATATGTTCGACATCTTTCGGGCTGATGGTTTTACGGCGCTTTTCTTCGGGCTGGATCTTCACCGCCGCGCCGATTTCGTCGATGACGTCGATCGCTTTATCCGGCAGGCGACGATCATTGATGTGTTTGGCCGAAAGCTTCACTGCGGCGCGAATGGCGCTATTGCTGTAGCGCACACCGTGATGCTTTTCGTAGTGCGGCTTCAAACCCTGCAGGATCTTAACCGCATCTTCCTGGCTCGGTTCCGGGATTTCGATTTTCTGAAAGCGCCGCGCCAATGCGCGATCGCGCTCAAAATAGCTCTTGTAATCGTGGTACGTCGTCGAGCCGATGCACTTGAGCTCGCCGGAGGCCAACGCGGGCTTCAAAATATTTGACGCATCCATGGAGCCGCCGCTGGTCGCGCCGGCGCCGACGATCGTATGAATTTCATCAATGAAAAGGATCGAATTGGGATGTTTTTTAAGCCCGCTGAGAACTCCCTTGAGCCGCGCCTCGAAATCTCCGCGGAACTTTGTGCCGGCAAGCAGGGCTCCCATGTCGAGCGCGTAAATCACCGCGCTCTTGAGCGCATCGGGCACTTCACCATCATGAATTTTCATGGCGAGACCCTCTGCGATGGCGGTCTTGCCCACGCCGGGATCACCGACATAAATCGGATTATTTTTGCGCCGACGACAGAGCACGTGAATGGTTCG
>Ga0075434_100007463_pt1 | contig 10116 bp, 11 predicted proteins | sample RhiMethybrSRZTD3_FD_75298 | JGI IMG/M metagenome (GOLD analysis project Ga0075434, IMG submission 75298) | Populus rhizosphere microbial communities from Tennessee, USA - Rhizosphere MetaG P. TD hybrid SRZTD3 | ecosystem: Host-associated > Plants > Roots > Rhizosphere > Soil | place: USA...
GCGTCGACTACGCCTTCGACGTCACGCAGGCCGAGAACGGCTTCCGGCGCGTGCGCGGGCCGAAGCATCTCTACATCGGGCAGTTCGGCCATCCGCCGTCCACCTTCGCAACCCGTGACCTCGCATACGTGCAATCGGAGACGCTTGCCTGGTTCGATCACTATCTGAGGGGCGCACCGAACGGGATCGACAGATCGAGGCCCGTGACGATCGCAGCGGCGCGCGGTGCGAAGCGCACGTCGTACACCCGCCTGCCACGGACGAAGGTCGTCACCGTCGGCTTCCGCGGCACGACGCTCGGCCCACGCACGGGGCCGAGGTTCCGCGGCGCACTCGAGACCTTCGGCGTGTCGCTCCTCAAGGTGCAGGTGCGGCGGGTCTCGCGCTTCCCGCGGCTCGTGGCGACCGTGCGCGCCGGCGGCCGTGTGGTCACGCACGGAGCGATCGTTCCGCGCGTCGGCCTGCAGACGATCAGGCTCGCGAACTACGTGCAGTACCTGCCCCGCGGGACGAGGCTGAGCGTCACCTTCGGGGACAGCTCCGGCTCCGACCTCACCTACCTCGGCTTCGGCGACCCCGGCCGGATCTCACTCGGGCCGGCGGAGCTCGAGCTGCAGGTGCTGACGAGACCGGTCAGCGGATGAGCCGGCTCCTAACGGTCGTCGGCCTGGGTTCCCCTGCACCGATCCCACCGTCGGCGGCCAAACGGTGAGGGCCTCGGCGACGGTGAGCGGGTTCGGGTAGGGCGGCATGCCGGCGCCGATCAGGATCGGAACGTGCTCGTGGGCCGACGAGGCTCTCTCGAAGCACTGGTACCCGCGCGGGACGCCGCCGCGGGAGCGGCTGCCGTACTACGCGGAGCGCTACTCGTCGGTCGAGGTCGACTCGACCTACTACCGCGTCCCGGACGGGGACATGGTCCGCGGCTGGGCCGAGCGCACGCCGAAGGACTTCGTCATGCACGTGAAGGCGTTCGGTTTGATGACCCGCCACCCGGTGAAGCTCGAGCAGGTGCCGCCCGACCTGCGCGAAGGTCTGCCGGTCGACGACCGCGGCCGCGTCGACCGTCCGCCCCGCGAGGCCCGGGCAGCCGTGTTCCGCGAGTTCCTCGGCTCGCTCGCGCCGCTGCGCGAGGCCGGCAAGCTCGGCGGCATCCTCTTCCAGATGCCGCCGTACGTCGTCTGGAAGCCCTCGTCGCTCGACTACCTCGAGTGGGCGAACGAGCAGCTCGGCGACGACACGATGCTGTTCGAGGCGCGACACCGGTCGTGGTTCGAGGAGGACGTTCGCGACGAGTTGCTGCGGTGGCTCGAGACTCGCAAGATCGCGTGGGTGGTGGTCGACGCGCCGAAGGTCGATGCGGGAAACGTCCCGAAGACGCTCGTCGCGACGACGACGCCGACGGCATACGTGCGCTTCCACGGCCGCAACGCGGCCACGTGGAACGCACGCGGCGGCTCCGCGGCGGAGCGGTTCGACTATCTCTACCCGGAGGACGAGCTCCGCGAGTGGGTCGGCCCATTGCGCGAGCTGTCGAACGAGGCGAGGGAGGCGTACGCGTTCTTCAACAACAACAACCAGACGCACGGCGTCCCGCAGGCAACCGCCGGCGCGGATCTGCTCCGCAAGCTGCTCGAGGAGGAAGGAGTTCCGACCGCCTGATGCGCGTGCTCGCCCTCACGCATGGGCCGGACGTCGGGCCGGAGGTCTTCGGCGACGTCATCGTCGAGGATGGTCACGAGCTCGTCGAGTGGGACATCGTCGCGCGCGGGACGCCGACGCCGGCGAATGTCGACGCGGTGCTCGTCCTCGGCGGCGACCAGAACGTCGGCGAGGAGGTCGCGCACCCGTGGCTGCACGAGGAGTACACCGCGCTTCGGCGTTGGGTCGCAGAGGGGACGCCGATCTTCGCCATCTGCCTCGGTGCGCAGACGCTCGCGCATGCGCTCGGCGCGCAAGTCGGCCCCATCGGCTCGACCCTGGCGGGCTTCTACGACTCGGAGCTGACCCCGGCAGGGGAGGACGACCCGGTCCTGGGCGTGCTGCCGCCGCGCTTCGAGGCGTTCAACGTGAACGGCTACCGCTTCGACGTGCCCGCCGGCGCGGTGCAGCTCGCGACGGGACCGACGCCGCAGGCCTACCGCGTCGACGGCAACGCCTGGGGCGTCCAGTTCCACCCCGAGGTCCGCCGCGAGCAGGTGATGCGATGGTTCGAGACCGAGCAGTCGCTGACGCGGCCGCTCGACGAGCTCGCCGCCGAGCTCGACGAGAAGCTCGGCGCCTGGCAGGAGCACGGGCGCCGGCTCTGCCGCGCGTTCCTCGCAGCGGCACGCGCGTGAGCTTCCCGATCGTCCTTTCGAACGGCCCGCCGCCGACCGCGTTCCAGCAGATCGCCGATGCCGGCGTCACGATGATCCGCACCGGCCGCAGCGACTGGAGCCAGAGCACCGCGACGCTCGACGCGCAGATCGCGGCCGAGCGCGCGCTGCTCGACGACGCACACGTGCACGGGCTTCAGTGCTGGGTGTGGCTCGGTGCGCTCACGAACCTCGCGCCCGGGGCGAGCGACGCGGCGCTGCGGCGCGTCGTCGAGGCGCTGCGCACACACCCGGCGCTCGGCGCGTGGAAGGGCCAGGACGAGCCGAGGAACCCGTTCGACGCGTCGCTCTCGACCCCGCCGGACAATCTCGCGCGCGGGCACCGTGTCGTCTCCTCGCTCGACGGCGACCACCCGCTCGTGATCGTCCAGGCGCCGCGGGGCAGCGTCGCCGGGCTCGTGCCCTATCGCCCTGCGTTCGACATCGGCGGCGTCGACATCTATCCGGTCTCGTACCCGCCGGGCATCCACTCCGACCAGCCGAACAAGGACCTGAGCGTCGTCGGCGACGTGACGCAGTGGATTCGCCAGGCCGCGGGCACCAAGCCGGTCTGGGTGACGCTGCAGATCGCCTGGAGCGGCGTCACGCCGACGACGTCGAACCCGGGCCGCGTCCCGCGCTTCCCCTCGCACGCCGACCTGCGGTTCATGGCCTACCAGGCGATCGCGAACGGCGCGCGGGGCCTCGCGTTCTTCGGTGGCCACATCACGGCGGTGCAGCGGCCCGCCGACGCGCAGGCCGGCTGGAACTGGACGTTCTGGCGTGAGGCGCTCGAAGGGATCGTGCGCGAGCTGTCGTCGACGGCCCTCGGCCCGGCGCTCGTCGCCCCGCGGTCGGGAGTCGCCGCGCACACGCAGCCCCACTCGGACGACATCGAGATCGCGACGCGGGAGACGGCGCAGTTTCTCTACGTGGTCGTCGTCCGCCGCGGAGGGACGACGTCGCAGATCGGGATCGCCGGGCTGCCGGCCGGGACCAGTGGCGGCGACGTCCTCTTCGAGTACGCGCAGGACCCGCCCCCGCCGCCGCAGGATCCGGCGAACCAGAAGTTCCGCTCGATCGGCGTCAGCGGCGGCGCTTTCCGCGACTGGTTCGCGCCCCACGACGCGCACGTGTACCGCTTCCCGCGCTGAGCTCGGCGGGCGCCGCGCCAGGCTGCTTGGTCGGGATGCGCTGCGCGATGAAGAGTGCGACGAGCGTCGCGCCGGCGAGAATCGCGAGGGCCGCGCGGAGGCCGTCGATGCGCGCGTCACGGTAGGCGGTGAGCGCGGCATCCGTCGTCCGCCCGCTGACGTGAGCATCCTCGAGCGCGGCCTCGAGGTCGGCATCCGACACGAACGGCACACCCCCGGCCAGTTGCACGTGCGCCTGGGACTTCACCCGGTTCGGGATCGCGGAGCTGTGCTGGATGTTCGTCAGGAACGACGAGGCGACGGCCCCGATCAGGATCGAGCCCGCGAGCGCCGTGCCGAGGGACGCGCCGAGGTTCGTCATCGTGTTCTGCAGCCCGCCCACCTCCGGGCTCTGGTCGTCCGGCACCGCCGACACGGTGACCGCACCGAGCTGCGACGCCAGCGCGCCGATCCCGAGGCCGATCAGGAGCATCGGCACGAACACGATCTCGGCGCCGGCGTCGGCATCGAGCCCGGCGAGCAGCACGACCGTTCCGGCGAGGAGTGCCAGGAGGCCCGAGCGGACCACGAGCCTCGGCGAGACGGTCGGGAAGAGGCGCGGGACCCCGACGGCAGCAGCCAGGAGCGTCACGGAGAGGGGCAGCAGCCGCGCGCCGGTCGCGAGCGCCGACAGCCCGAGGCAGACCGACAGGAAGAGCGGCACCACGAAGAACAGCCCGGCCTGCACGAGGTACTGGAAGAAGAACATCCGCAGCCCGCCGCCGAGCTGCTGGTTCTGGAGCAGCGCAGGCCGCACGAGCGGCTCCTGGCCGTGCGCCTCGCGGCGGTTCTCCCAGCGGAAGAACAGCCAGAGCACGAACATGCCGCCGAGGACGAGCCAGACGGTCGGCGAAAGGTTCGCCCACGACGTCCCGCCCGGCTTCGGCTGGATCCAGCCCCACTCGCTCGAGCGGAGCACGCCGAACACGAGCAGCGCGAGGCCGGCGGCGGAGAGCGCCGCGCCGACGACGTCGAGGCTCGGCCGATCTTCGACCGGCGCGTCGGCGATCCGGCGGGTGAGCAGCAGGATGGCGAGCACGATCACGACCTCGCCTGCGAACACCCACCGCCACGAGAAGTAGGTCGTGCAGAAGCCGCCGATCAGCGGGCCGACCGCGACGGCGACCGCGCCGGCCGCTGCCACCAGCCCGTAGGCGGCCGGGCGCCGCTCCGGGCGGAAGTTCGAGGCGACGAGCGCGACGATCGCGGGCAGGATCAGTGCCGCGCCGACGCCTTCGAGAAAGGACCAGCCGATGAGGAGCACGGGCAGGCTCGTCGCGAGCGACGTCGTCAGCGACCCGCAGCCGTAGATGATGCAGCCGATCGCGAATGCGCGCTTGCGGCCGATCAGCGCCCCGACCTTGGCCCCGGTGATCATCAGCGCGGCCATCACGAGCGTGTAGGCGGTGATCGCGCCCTGGATCCCGGTCACGGTCGTGCCGACGTCCTTCGCCACCGTGGCGATGGAGACGTTCATCACCGAGCTGTCGAGCGTCATCAGGAACTGCCCGGCGGCGAGCGTGAACAGGACGAGCGTCGCCCCCTCCGTGCGCTCGGGTGCCGCAACGTCGGCGGTCGTCGCCATCGTGCGAGCTTTGCGGATCCGGGCGCGAAGTGCTAGAGGACGGCCGCGTCAGCGCTCGACCGGCAGCCCGTCGTGCCGCGACCACTCGTGCCAGGAGCCGACGTAGTTGCGGGCGTCGAAGCCGAACGAGCGCAGTACCTGCGTCGCGATCGCGGACCGCGAGCCGCCGTGGCAGTACGCGACGATCTCGGCGCCGGGCTCCAGATCGAGCTCGCTGCGGAGCTCGTCCGGCGACATCGCCATCAGCCGGTAGACGTCGAGGTTGCGCGCGCCGGGGATGTGCCCCTGGCGCGGGTCGCACGGCTTGCCGTGGCTCCCGTCGAACTCCTCCGGCGTGCGCACGTCGAGCAGCGCGAACTCGCCCAGCCTGCGCGCCAGCTCGTCGAGCGCGATCTCGCTCACAGCGTCTGCACGACCCCGATCTCGCGGGCGACCGACGGCCGCTGCTCGAGCTCCGTGAGCCAGTCGGCGATCCGCTCGGGCAGCTCCACGCCGAGCATGTCGCGTGCGCGGATCACCCATGGGACGTACGCGATGTCGGCGAACAGGCTCTGCCCGATCTCGAGCCGCTCGAGCTTGCCCACGAGATCGTTGTCCTCGCCGCGGCGGTACGCGTAGTAGTCGTCGCCGAGGTTCTCGTCGAACCGCTGCACGAGGAGGCGCGCCCGCACCCGCCCGGCAAGGTCGTCCGGCAGCAGCGCCGGCTCGGGATCCCGCTCCTCGAGGTACGCCATGATCACTTCCGACTCGGGCAGGATGAACCCGTCGTCGAGCACCGGCACGCGCCCACGTGGCGGGTTCAGCTCGACGAGCCACCGCGGCCGGTCCGAGAGGTCAACCTCCACGATCTCCGCATCGAGCCCCTTCTCGGCCAGCGCGATGCGCACGCGCGCGCAGTACGGGCAACGGTCGGCGTTGATCAGCTTCATCCCTCCACCCCCATCATCCGAGCGATTTCGTCGTACAACTCCTCCGCCGGCGGCAGCCCGGCCGGCGACGTCGCATTCCGCGCGACGCGCTTGACCTCGTCGCGGTCTGCGCCGGTGAGGCGCGAGATGAGCGTCGGGTTGGCCGCAAGCGCCAGCTCGTCGCCCTTCGGCAGCGGGCCGTAGTACGTCGGCACCGACAGGTATTCGTCCACCATCCGGCCACGCTCGTAGAGACGGAAGCGCACCACTTCCTGCTCGAGCGCGAGCGCCAGGGTGACAGCTCCCAACCGCTCCGACAGCTCGCGTGCGAAGCGCGCGCGAGCCTGCGGGTCGCGGTCGAGCACCGGGTCGGCGACACGGATCCAGCTCGCGTTGCGGCGGACGTCGGGCGACTCGAGCCGGGGCACGAACTGGTCGATCGCGCGGTGCACCGACTGCTCGTCGTCGGTCTGCACGTGCGTCGTCGCGCGCGTATCGCCCGACGGCGCCGCGGCGAGCCGCTGCTCGAGCGCGTCCAGCGGCGACGCCATCGCGACCGAGTACTCCACGAAGCCGAGCCGCCGCCAGGCACTCACCGCGAGCTGGTTGGACGTGAGGACCTCGAGGCTGACCCACGTCGCGCCCCGTTCCTTCGCGTCGGCGACGCAGTGGGTGAGCAACTCCTTGGCCGCGCCTTCCCGGCGCGCGCGCGGCCGGACGTATACGAGCTGGATGTGCGCCTGACCGTAGCGCGGCGCCTCGATGCGCGCGACACCCACCGCGCCCTCGTCGTCCTCGGCGAGGAAGACGCCGCCGCCGCGGATGTCGTCGAGCGTGTCCGCCCACTCGGCCTCCCACGGCTCGCCTTCGCCGTAGGGCTCGGGCACCTCCCGCTCGAACTCCGTCCAGAGATCGCGGAGCACCTCCTGATCACCCTCGGTTGCGCGGCGGACGTTCACGGCAGAAGCGCGCCCAAGAGCAGGTAGTGCGCTGACAGGTTCTGGAAGGGGTCGAGGAGCGGGCCAAGCGACTGCACGTCGACACCGTAGAGAACCTCAGCCGCCTTGCGAAGCGCGAGGTCGCCGGCGGGCCACGCCCGCGGCCGCGCCAGGTGGCGCGCGAGGAACCATTCGGCCGTCCAGGGGCCGAGCCCGCGGAGCGCCGTGATCCGCCTGCGGATCTCGTCGTCGTCGAATGCCGCGAGGCCGTCGAGGTCGAGGTTGCTGCGCGCGAGTGCCACGGCGTATGCGGCCTTGCGCCGCGTGAAGCCGACGGCGACGAGGTCGTCCTCGGCCGCGCCCGCAATCCGCTCTCGGGTCGGGAATGCCCACGCCTCCCCGACGCGGGCGCCGAGCGACTGGATCAGCCGGTTGCGGATCGCGACGGCGGCGAAGAGCGACACCTGCTGCGCGGTGATCGACGTGACCAGGGCTTCGAAGGGGTCAGGCTGGAGCGGCGGGCGGAAGCCGGCCAGCCTGTCCGTGAGGGCGGCGAGCGGCGGCTGCTCCGCGACCGCCCAGCGGTAGAACGGCGCGAGCTCGAACTCCGCGCCCAGGAGCTTTCGGGCGACCGGCCGCGTCTCGTCGTCGAGGGGCTCGACGTCGACGCCGCCCGGCGCAGGCCGGATCCGCACCTCGCGCCCGCCGACGGCGCGGTAGAGCGTGCCGTCCACGAGTCGGTTCGCCAGGTCGACGCCGAACGAGCGGAAACGGCTCGTCGAGAGCGCGAAGTCGTAGGGCTCAGGTAAGCGCAGCAGCGACATCGCGCAGCGTGTCGTACCGCTCGTAGGGCACGCCCTCTTCGTCGAGGTAGTCCGCGAGACCGGACCGCGCGAAGACGCGGTCGGCTGCGAGCGAGGCGCAGCGATCGGACCAGCCGTCGCCGACGAAGACGAGCGGGTTGCCGCGCGGCAGCGAGCGGCGCTTGCACTTGTCGCCGCAGATCTCGCACACACCCTCATCGCGGAAGATGACGCGCCAGCCGTCGGGGCTCACCTCGGCGTCGTTCGAACGCACCTCGACGTCCACGCCTTCCCGCTCGAGCACGGGCAGGATGAGCTGCGGCAGACCGCTCGAGACGATCACCGGGTCGTAGCGCTCGACGAGCTCGTGGAAGCCCGGGCTCACCTCGACGTTCTCGACCGCCCACCGCGCCGCCTCGTCGGCGCTCACGCGCAGCGTTGCGATCTCAGCCGCGAGCGCGTCGCCGTAGCTCGGGAACTCGGCGATGCCGACGTCGTAGACCGACGGGTCGCCGAGCGCGTGGACCGCGGCCACGAGCGAGTCCCGCACCGTGACGGTGCCGTCCCAGTCGAGCACGAGCTGCATCTAGTGTCCTTCCAGCGAATGTTGCCGCGTTCCCGGCGAGCGAAAAGCAAGCGCGGCAAGGACGCAGGGAGCCTCGATAGCTTTGCCTATCGGGGCGACCGAGGACGCGGCCGCGCGCAGCTTTGCAGCCGCCGGGGGCCCGGAGGACATTTGCTGGAAGGGCACTAGAAGTGCGAGGTGATGCCGGCCGGATCCTCGTCCGGCGTGCGGCCGTTCGACGCAGTCGTGTCCTCCGCCCACGTGTACATGTACTTGCCGTCGTCGAGGTCGCCGGCGAGCGAGGTGAGGCGCAACGGGTGGAACGTGTCGCACATCACTGCATACTCGTGCGTCTCCGTCATCCCGAGCGACTTCTCTGCCAATCCCGGCTGCGGCCCGTGCGGGAGGCCCGACGGATGGAGCGTGATCGAGCCGACCTCGATGCCCTTGCGCGACGAGAAGTTGCCGTCGACGTAGTAGATCATCTCCTCGCTCTGGAGATTCGAGTGGTGGTACGGGATCGGGATCGCCTCGGGGTCGAAGTCGAGCTTGCGCGGGCAGAACGAGCAGATCACGAAGTTCGGGCCGGCGAACGTCTGGTGCGACGGCGGGGGCATGTGGATGCGGCCGGTGATCGGCTCGAAGTCGTGAATCGAGAACGTCCACGGATAGACGTAGCCGTCCCAGCCGACGACGTCGAACGGGTGGTAGTCGAGGACGTATGTCTGGTAGCCGTCACGGACGCGCACCTTCACGACGAACTCGCCGCGGTCTCTGTGGGTGCGCAGCTCGGTGGGCGGATGGAGGTCCCGGTGGTAGTAGGGCGCGTGCTCCATCAGCTGGCCGTGCTCGTTGCGGTAGCGCTTCGGGATCGTGATCAGCCCCGGCGTCTCGAAGACGAGGTAGCGCTGCTCGCCGTCCGGGACGAACCGGTACGTCGTCCCGCGCGGCAGCACGATGTAGTCGCCCGCCTTGTACGGCACGTCGCCGAACACCGACTCGACGACGCCGTCGCCCTCGTGGACGAAGACGACCTCGTCGCGCTCGCCGTTCCGGAAGAAGCCGTCCATCCGCTCGGTCGGCCGGCACAGCGAGATCTCGACGTCGTTGTTCCACATCAGGAGCTGCCGGCCGCTGACGGCGTCGCCGGCGGGCGGCACGTCCCACGTGCGGAGGTGGCGGTGCGCGTGCGCCTCGGGCACCCACTCGGTGCGCGTGATCGGCTCGAACTCGCCGAGCTCGACGACGCGGCACGGCGACTGGAGGTGGTAGAGGATCGACTCGAGGCCGGAGAAGCCCTCGAAGCCCATCACCTCCTCGGTGAGGAGGGTGCCGTTGTCGCGGTGCACGATGTGACGCTTCCTCGGCAGGTCGCCGAGACGCTGGTAGAACGGCATGGATGGAGGATATCGGCGCGCGAATCGAACGCGAGGTCGGCTCGTGGGAGGGCGTCACCCTGCATCCGCACCGCTTCGGCGGCGTGGAGTTCCGCCTCGGCAGGCGCGCGCTCGGGCACATTCACCGCGGAGGGTGGGCGGACCTGCCGTTCACGGCGCGCATCCGGGAGATGCTGGTCGAGACGGGCCGCGCCGGCCCGCACAGGGCCGGCGTCCGCGGCTGGGTCTCCGCCGACCTCGACGAGGAGACAATCGAGCTGTTCCGGCTCTCCTACGAGCGCGCCCGCGTGGCGCAGGCGGTGCGCGAGGCTCGCGGCGGTGTCTGACACCTTTGCGCCGAGCACGACCCGCGTGTCTGACGCCTCTCCGG
>Ga0075434_100007467_pt1 | contig 10115 bp, 8 predicted proteins | sample RhiMethybrSRZTD3_FD_75298 | JGI IMG/M metagenome (GOLD analysis project Ga0075434, IMG submission 75298) | Populus rhizosphere microbial communities from Tennessee, USA - Rhizosphere MetaG P. TD hybrid SRZTD3 | ecosystem: Host-associated > Plants > Roots > Rhizosphere > Soil | place: USA...
AGCATCTACCTCGACAAGAGCTCGGACGGCTACTCGAACAACCTCGCGTGCAACTGCATCCTCTTCACCGACACGATCGGGGGCGTGCCGAACACGCCGTCCCAGATCCGTATCTACAACACGCCGGTCGTGCCGCAGGATCACGAGAACATCTACGCGTGGTACATCAAGGACAGCTGGCGCGTGTCGAGCCGCGTGACGGCGAATCTCGGCATCCGCTGGGAGCGGCAGCACTCGTTCCTGCCGGCGCAGTCCTTCGGCGGCGCGCGCGACTGGCCGACCGTGTTCCCCGCCGGCGACTTCCCGCAGATCGAGGTGCAGAAGCTGACGCGCGCCGTGCCGCGCGCCGGCGTCGCGTGGGACGTCGGCGGCAAGTCGGTCGTGAAGGCGACCGTCGGACTGTACAACTACATCCTCGGCGACACCTACGCCGATGCCTTCAACCGGAATGCGACCGCGAACGCCACGTTCAACTGGCACGATCTGAACGGCGACAAGCTGTACGAGCCGGGCGAGGTCAACCTCGATCTGAACGGGACGGACTTCAAGAGCATCACCGCCGCGAGCAACCGGATCCTGAATCCCAACCTGCTCTCGCCGAACACGTGGGAGGCGACCGCGGGCTACGAGCGCGAGCTGGCCGCGAACCTCGGCCTGCGCGTGATGTACGTCTACAAGACCGTCGCCGATTCGATCGTCAACTCGACGAACAACCTCGTGACGATCAACGCGCTGCGCCCGCTCGACGCGTGGAGCGTTCCGATCACGCGCCGCGATCCGGGACCCGACGGCGTGCTCGGCACGCCCGACGACGCGGGCAAGGTGACGCTGTTCGACTACACGGCGGCGTACCGGGGCGCGGCGTTCGTGAACTCGCAGGTCGTCAACGCGCCGAACACCGACCGCTATCACTCGGTCGAGTTCACGATGACGAAGCGGTTCTCCTCGCGGTGGACCGGACAGGTGTCGTACTTCACGGTGAAGAACCATCGCTGGATCGCGTCGGTCTTCGTCACCCCGAACGATCAGTTCTTCCCGATCGACGACAACTGGACCTGGGCCGGCAACGTGAGCGGCACGTACCGTCTGCCCGGCGACGTGAACCTCTCGGGATTCCTCCAGAGCAGGAGCGGCGTGCTCGGCCAGCGCACGTACATCTTCCGGCAGGCCGATCCGGACGGCGGCCCCGCGATCGCGCAGAACGGGAACACGACGATCCGCCTCGAGCCGTACGGCAGCCAGCACCTCGCGGCGCAGAACATCCTGAACCTCCGCGGGAGCAAGGATTTCCCGGTCGGCGGCGGACGGCGGTTCGAGATCGACGTGGACGTCTTCAACGTGCTGAACGCGGCGACGCCGACCGGCGCGAACTTCCAGTCGGGTCCGTCGTTCGGGTTCGTGACCGGCGTCATCCCGGCGCGGATCGCGCGCCTCGGCGCGCGGTTCCGCTTCTAGCGGCGAGAGCGCGAAGCACTTCTCGATTCCGTTCGACGCGAGCGGAAAAGCGTGGGTGCGCTCGCAGAAGGCGGTTCAGACGACGAGCGCGCGATAGAGATGGGTGATTTATGGATTCCACGAGACGCAAGATTCTGGTCACCGGCGCCGCGGCGACCGCAATGGCGGCGACGCGCGCGTTCGCGCAGCAGACCGGCGGCGGGGCGCCGATGTCGTTCTACGAGCGGGGCCCCGTTCGCATCCACTATCAGCAGTTCGGTTCCGGCTTCCCGCTGCTGCTGATAGCCGGCGGCGGCCTGAACTCGACGATCGCAGGGCTGATCAGCGGCTCGCCGTTCAACCCGATCGAGGAATTCAAGAACGAGTTCCGATGCATCGCGTCGGACCTGCGCAACGCGAACGGCGGCCAGTCGTCCGGTCCGCTGGAAGTCGAGCGCCCGTGGGACGCGTTCACCGACGATCACGTCGGCCTGATGGATCACCTCGGCATCGACAAGTTCATGGTGCTCGGCTTCTGCATCGGCGGCCCGTTCATCTGGAACATCCTCAAGCGCGCGCCCAACCGCGTCGTCGCCGCGGTGCTCGCGCAGCCGAGCGGCTCACGCCCGGAGATGCGCGATCTGTTCTACGAGACGAACACGAAGGGTTGGGGGCCTGACTTCCTGAAACGCCGGCCCGACGTGACGCCCGAGGTGGTCGACAAGTTCCTGACGAAGATGTACCGCACGAATGCGGACTTCGTCTTCACGGTGACGCGCGATTTCGTGCGCTCGTGCCGGACGCCGGTCCTCATCCTGCCCGACGACATTCCCGCGCATCCGTACGCCGTGGCGATGGAAGCGGCGATGCTCGCGCCGAACGCCGAGGTGAGCATGTTTCCCTGGAAGGAGCCGAAGGAGCGGATTCCCCTGGCGGTGCGCCAGATCCGCTCCTTCCTGCGCGCGCATCGTCCGCCAGCCTCGAAGTCGGACTAGCGTTGCTGCAGCGTCTGATGCGACGCTGCAGCGCCGATTTAGAACTGGCCGCTGTTCGAGACGGCGATCCGCTTCGTCGCGCGTTCCGCCGCGCGCGCGACGTTCTTCTCCGAGTCGTGTGCGAGCTCCTGCAGCCGCGGCAGCGCCTCGGGATCGCCCATCATCCCGAAGACGTCGGCCAGGCTGGCGCGCGCCGTCGCGCTCGCGGGGCGCGGCGCGAACAGCGCCTGACGATCGGCGCCCTGCGTCTCCTGCAGATACTCCTTCGCCAGATCGCGCGTCGTCCAGCTGTCCAGGCCGCGAATCAGCTCGTCGAGGTACTCGCTCTGCCCGAGGCGGAGGAGCGCGAACGCCTGCGCCGTGCGCACCCAGGCGTTCTTCTCCACGAGCCGCGCCCCCGAGATCTGCGTCTTTGCGCTCGCGTCGGCCGTGCGCGCGATCCCCTCGTTCGCGTACAGGCGCATCAGGTCGTCCTTGTCGGCCCTGTATCGCTCGAAGAGCGGCGCCGACGCCGGGTCGGCGATGTCGGCGAGCGCCGCCAGCGCGAGGATGCCGGCGGGATCGCCGCGTCTGGCCTGCTCGACGATGCGCGTCAGCTCGGGAACCGCGCCGTTGAACCGCATCGATCCGATCGTGGCAATCAGCTCGTTGCGCACGCCATCGCCGTTCATGTTGAGCAGCGGCACCAGCTCGCCGGCGATCGACGCGTCGCCGATCTTCCGGAGCGAGCGCACGGCGTCGAACCGCAGCCCGTCGTCGCGATCCTCGCGGACGACGCGCAGGAGATCCGGAACCGCCGGCCGCGCGAGGAGAATGCCCAGCCCGCGAATCGCGCTGCGGCGAATGCCGCGCTGCGTGTCGGTGATCCGCACCCTCAGCGTCGTTACGACGTCCGGATCGACCGGCACGTCGGGCTCGATCACGAGGTCGAGATCGCCGTCCTGTCGGCCGACGATGAGATCGCGCAGGCCGGTCAGCGTGCCGGTGACGCCCTCGATGTGCGGCAGATGCAGTTCCACGAGCGCATCGACCGCGCGGGACCGGATGTCGTTCTCGGCGTCCGCCGCCAGCGTGAGGAAGCCGGGGAGCGCGGCGATGTCGCGCATCCGCTCGAACGTCAACTCGACCTCGCGCCGCACGCTCGCGACGGGATCGGTCGAGAGCGGAATCAGCTGCGGAATCGCGGGCTTGTGCCGCGCGATGCCCAGCTCGCGCGCGGCGGTCTGGCGTCTCGCGGGATCGGGGCTCTTGAGATCGTAGAGCAGGCTCTCGATGGAGACCTTGTGCGTGTCGGCGGCGAAGGCGCCGCGTCCCGGCGCGAAGGCGAGCACCGCGGCGAGCACGCAGAGTCGCACGCGCTGACGGCGTGACAGAGTGGGCATGCGTCCTCCTCACCCGCCGCGTCTCCGCTGGGCGTCCGCGCGTTCACGCGTCCGCGCGCAGGTGGACCGTCGACGGGACGGAACGTGTGTTTCGAATCGTTTGCCGGCGCCACGCGCTGAGATCGCACGGCGGAGGGGCGGCAGTGAGCCGGACGCGGAATCCGGCCTGCGGGAACCGAACTGCCGCGAGTGTAGCACACGCGGTCAAGCGCTCGGCCGCACTTCGCGACACCCGCGTCGCCGCAGCATCAGCGCTCAAGCATACGAAGCCGCCGTTTCCAATCAGGGCGATGCGCGAGCGGCCGATCGTCGCCATCGCGGTCGTCCGCGCGGCGCAGGCGTCGCGGCTCGCGCTCGCCGATCTGAACGCGTCCGCCGTCCTCCTCGTAATCGCCGCGATTCCGGCGCGGATGTCCGCCGCCGCGCTCCTGCCGGCTCTTCGGGCGCCGCGGGCGGACGTCGCGGCGCTGCTGCGGCTCTGAGGACTCGACCACGCTACCTCGCGGTCATGATCGCCGCGAGCGTCGCGATGCCGCTCCACAGATTGCCGAGGCGCAGGTTCTCGTTGTCGGTGTGCTGGTTGTCGTCGTAGTTCGCGAGCGAGATGCCGAGCGTCGGCACGTGGAACGCATCGATGAACGGGCCGGCGGGCACGCCGCCGCCGAGCGTACGGATCCGCACGAGCCGGCCGCCGTACCGCGCCGTCAACGCGTCGGTGATGAATCGCGCCGCCGGCGTCTCCGGATCCGTTCGCCACGCGCCGCTCGCCGCGCCGCCGCGCGAGGTCACCTTCGCGATGCGCGGATGCGCCGCGAGCGTCGCCGCGTCGGGGTCGGCCTCCACGACGAAGTAGCCCTGCCTGCGGATGTGGGCGAGCACGCGATCGATCATCTGCCGCGGCGAGTTCTCTTTCACGAGCCGCATCGCGATCTCGGCCGTCGCTCGCCGATCGAGCATCCCGCGGAGCAGCTCGGCGTTGCGTTTGATGTTGGGAAGGTCGGATCGGACGTCGGGAATCGCCACCAGCTCCATCAGCTCGCGGACGATGGCCTGCTGGTGCTCGCGAACGTAGCGGTCGACGTCGGCCTGCTGCGCCGACGCGAGCGCCGCGCACGTCAGGACGAGGGCGACACAGACGCGCTTCACGCGCGCATTATGTCAAAACGCCGCCGCGCTCACTTCCGCCTGGGGTGGTCGTCGGCGGCGTCGACGCCGGACGAATGCCCCGATCGCTCGCGGCTCGATGAAGGGCGCTCACCGGTCACCGGTTCCGCCCATCCTTCCGACAGCATCAGGCAGCCGAGGGCCGGCCCGACTTCGTACGTGTGGCCCGGCTCGAAGCGATTGAGCTCGAGTCCATCGACGGACGCGACGGTCGGCCGCCGGATGACTCGAACGCGCATGGACCGGCCATTATGTGCTTGAGGGGTCAGGCAGCGCAATAGCCGCCGGCCGAGCTAGGTCGCCATTAGGGATGCAACAAATGGCGCTCAGCGCAACACGATGACGGTGATTTCTTCGTCGGTCGTCAGCGCGCCGTCGTCGGCGCGCGCGCGCAGGACGTAAGTCCCGGGCTCGTCGAAGGCGGCGCGCGCGACCCATTTGCCGTCCTTGGGCGGCGGAGGCACCGAGAAGAGCGGCGCCCATGGCGAATACGAGCCGGTGCGCGTGTCCTCCCAGACCTTGATCTGCGGCGGATCGAACGACACGCGGCCGGCGCCGCGGTAGACGAACCACGACAGGTGCAGGCCGACGCGCTTGCCGACGGTCGCCTGGCGCGGCGGCACCATCATCGGGTTCGTGACGCGGCGCCCTTCGGCCTCTTCTCGCCGCACGGCGGCGGACGTCTGGTCGAGGCCAATCGAACGCTGTTTCGGCACGCCGTCGTCGGTCACGTACGCGACGAGCGGCAGCGGCTCGCCGACCCTCACCGTGCGTTGCTTCGCGCCTTCGAGCCTGACCACGGGCGCCTTGTTCGCGCGGACCTCGGGGCTGCTCGTACCGGCGCCGAGCGCGCCGGTCTCCGACGCCTTGACGACGTCGTCTACCATCGAGTCGAGGCGGAGCGTCGCGTACGCCTTCTCGGTCTTTCCCTGCGTCGTCAACGTCCAGATCATCTCCTTCGTGCCCCAGTCCTTCGGCACACGCACCTTGAAGATGAAGCGGTTGCGGCGCGGCAGGAAATGCGTCGGCTGTCCCTGATCGGGTCCGCCCGGCTCGACGCTGTTGTCCGGTCCGACGGGAACGTCCAGCTCCTCTTCCCAGTTCCGGTTCATGTAACCGAACAGGAAGTTGTAGGAGCCGTCGGCGTTCTGCTCCCAGCCTTCGAACCCGGGCGAGACGTTCTGGCCGGACGAATACGTGAGCGATTGCGCGCGGGGCCGTCCCGCGGCGGACGCCGCCAGGACAATCGCCGCCGCGACGAGCGCGGGCTTCGTGCGCGGGCACATGACGCTACGGGCGTCCGCCGCCCGATCGCGTCGCGTTCTGCGCGGGCGTCTTCGGGACGACCATGCACAGCGGGCAGCCGATGAGCACGTCGTTCAGCGTCAGGTGCAGCTTCTCGCGGCGGCGCGCCATCTCTTCCTGGAACTGATCGTCGCTCATCGAGACGCCCATGCCGAGGTCGATGAACATATTCGCAATCGAACGATTGCCGGAGCCCTGCCAGTTCCGCGGATCGGGGATGTTCCTGTTCGACGGCGAGTTGTCCATGAAGCCGATGATGTGCAGGATGGTGCCCTTCGGCAGCAGCGGCGCGTAGTCGTCTTCGTACGCGTAGCCGCGTACCCAGTTGTGATCGTAGCCGGCGCAGGAGAGCGTCTGGATGTTGAACCCCCAGATCGCCTCGAGGCACATGCGCATGCCCGGGGCGTGCAGGTGCGGCTCGAACGTCGTGATCTTCGTGTTCTCCTGCAGCACCGTGTACGCGTGCAGCTGCTGGTTCGCCTCCATCGGGCGGATGTCGATGTCGACGCCGTTGCCGAGCCCGCGCGTCAGCGATCGCTTGTAATCCGGCTTGTAGCCCTTCGGCGCGAGCTTGAAGCCGACCTCGAGGTGCGCCTTCGTGTCGCGGCCGTTCGAGTGCAGGTGGACCGAGTTGGAGACGAGCCACGACTTCGCCCGCAGCAGGCGCGCGCCCTTCGGATCGAAGAAGTCGGCGTTGCGGCCCACCTCGTGCACCGGCCACGACGTGCTGTTTTCCTGATCGATCCCGATGTCGGGGCTCGTGTCGACGTGGCCGTCGGGGCCTTCGACGCGCGTGCTCCAGATCATGTGGTGGAAGACGTAGCGGCCGCCGACCGTCGCGCGGCCCGTGCCGTCCTTCGGCACGTCGTTCACCTCGCGGACCTGCAGCGCGAGCACGTACCGATCGTCGTCGATTCCGATCGGCACGCTCTCGATCTCGCCCCACCAGTCCGGCGCGTTCACCCTGACGACGATGTCCTTCGTCCTGACGATGAGATCCGGCGTCCCGATGTTCCAGGTATCGAGATCGAGGAACCGCCCCGGCGGCGGCATGTCGGCGGGATCGCCCTTCGGCGCGCCGCTGTCGGCCCACTTCGCGATCGTGGCGATCTCCGCTGCGCTCAACGACGGATCGTCCTTGTAGTGCTGGATGCCGATATTCTTCTCGACATACCACGGCGGCATGACGCCGGCGCGCGGACCGACGCCGGTGCGCTGCTTGATCGCCCTCGCCCACGGCCGCACGTCGTCATAGGTGACGAGCGACATCGGCGCGACGCCGTCCGGGCGATGGCAGTTCTGGCAGCTGCGCTGCAGAATGGGCGCGATGTGCCTGGTAAAGGTGACGCTGTCGGGAACCGCTGGCGGCGATGCGATCACCCGAAATGGCGCGACGGCGCCGGACAGGATGACCGCGCCGATTCCGATGGCCAGGGTGCAAGCAATCTTTCGACCCGCCATACGCGACTCCCTCGCACTGATGCCGGCGCTACGCGGACGCCAATCGACACGAGAATAGCAGATCGGTCAGTCCTTTCGGGTGCCGAGCGTCGACGGCGTGTTGTTGACGACGTGGCGGTCGATGGCGTACGCGACGCCGCCGAACGCGACGGCCGCGCCGATGGCGATCAGAGTTTTCGAGCGCCTGCTGAGGCCGGCCGCGGCGAGCCCGCTCGGCTGCTGCGTCGCCTGAGCGGCCTGAGCGCTCAACGCGTTCGCGCCAGCTGATGCGGCTACGATCGGCGGCGCGTCGGTCCGGGCGAGCTGCCGGGCGGCGCGAACGGCCGACGCGAGCAGCGTGTCACCCGCAAATGCCGGCATGCTGCCGGCGACCGACAGCGCCAGCGTGAAGACGATCACCTTCATTGTGTATGCCTCCGACCGGTTATGGGGTCAGCGTGGGGTCAGACCGGGGTCGGACCCCACTCGGACCCCGGTCTGACCCTGTTCAGAAGTCGATGCCGAACGTGAACCGCGCAAGACGCGGGTCGAGAAACGCCGTTGGCCTCAACCAGGTGTTCGCCGTCAGGTTGTACGCCGTGTTCATGTTTTGAACCGAATTCGAGTTCAAGGCGTTGTAGACGTCGATGGCCGTCCGCAGCCGCGCCCAGCTCAGGTGCCACGTCTTGTTGAGCGCCACGTCGAGCTGATTGAAGCGCGGCCCGAACATCGAGTTCGGCGTGAACAGTACGATCGTCGTCGCCGCGTTGAGCGCCGTGCGTGCCGGGTTGACGAACGACACCTGCGGCGAGGCCACCGTCAGCAGTCCGTTCTCGACGGCTCCGGGCGTGTTGCGGTAGATGAAGCTCGCGTTCAGCCCGAACCGCAGCGGGAAGCTGCCGCGGAAGCGCGCGTCGAGGTTGTCGGCCCACGCCGTGACGATCCGGCAGAACGGGTTGAGGCCGCTCGTGGCGCTCGCGCCGCCGTTGAGCGGGACGTTGTTGATGTCGAACGGCTGGTTCGGGATGCTCACGGTGTAGCAGTGATCATCCACCTGACGTCCGAGATCGACGCCGCCGCCCAACTGGATGCCGCGCGGCAGCCGGCCATTCGCCGCAAAGGTGAACCCGTCCCAGTAGCGCTGCTGCTTGCCGAACTGGTTCGCGTTGGTCACCTTCAGCACGCCCTGCCCGAATAACTGCGGCTTCACGTCGTAGTACCCGCACTGCCGCTGTCCCGCGTTGGGCAGCCGCGGATCATTCGGGATCGCGACGCAGAACTCGTCGAAGCTGTCGGGCGCGAGCAGCTGCCCGTTCACGAGCGTCTCGGTGACGATGAAGTTGCCGTCCCAGTTGTGGTTGTAGGCGGCGGTCACCGACAGGCCGCGCATCAGCTCGTGATCGACCTCGAGGTTGACGTCCCACAAGAAATCGCGATTGTGCTTAATCACCGAATCGTCGAACTGCGTCGCCTGCGGGAGGAACTTGCCGAAGTTCAGGTTGCTGATCTGCCCGCACTCGCCGTTGAGGAGGAAATTCGACAGATCGCAGTCGGGGATGAAGTTGTTGTTGCTGTCGGTCCATCCGCGGAACGCCGAGTTAATCGACGAGCTGAAGGGATGGAAGCGCCGCGTCATGTCGCTGCGACTGAGCTGATTGTAGCGGCCCGCCGACGCCTTCACCGCGGTGCGCCCGTTGCCGAAGATGTCCCACGACGCGCCGACGCGCGGGTTGATGTCGGTCCACTGCGGCACGCCGCTCAACGCGTCCACGTGCCGCGCCGGCGTGAACGGCCCGGCCGGCAGATCCGCTGCCGGGTACCCCATGCTCAGGTAATCGAGCCGCAGGCCGAGGTTGAGCGTGACGCGCTGGATCTTCCACGCGTCCTGCGCGAAGACGCCGAGCTCGATGGTCTGCCGCTCCTGCTGGAAGTACGGCTGCGCGTAGTACTGAATGCGCGCGGGCCGGCCGCCCGAGAAGTCGTAGCTCAACGCGTCGCACGCCGGCGTCGTGCAGTCGGGCCCCGGCGTGTTGTTGCGGCTGCGCGACTCGTCGTTGAACGCCTGCTCGTCGGTGACGCCGAACTTGAAGTTGTGCGTGCCGGTGACGTAGGAGATCGAGAACCGCTCCGCGCTGCGGCCCGTGCGCGCGATCGGCGCGGTCAGGAGCGACGTCGCGCCGTAGCGGAAGTTCGCGGGGATCGTCGACGTGCCGGTGAGCTCGAGGATCGACCGATCGTCGCGCCGCACGCCGGGCTCGGCGAAGTTCACCCAGTTGGCGACCTGCCACGACGCGCCGGCCTCGAGCAGCAGCCTGCTGGTGAGCGGCGCCGTCCACGTGCCCTGCACGACGCCCGACGGCCACCAGTCCCAGCCGCGCTCGGACTCGATCGCGTT
>Ga0075434_100007470_pt1 | contig 10115 bp, 4 predicted proteins | sample RhiMethybrSRZTD3_FD_75298 | JGI IMG/M metagenome (GOLD analysis project Ga0075434, IMG submission 75298) | Populus rhizosphere microbial communities from Tennessee, USA - Rhizosphere MetaG P. TD hybrid SRZTD3 | ecosystem: Host-associated > Plants > Roots > Rhizosphere > Soil | place: USA...
GTGGTAATCCGCTCCTATAATGATCATTGTCCGGCTCCTTATCTCCCGAGCCTCTTTGGTTGGTTTTGGCGCCACCAAGTTTACTCGGGCGTGGGAGCCGGCATTGTTATGGAATCAATTACGCTCAATGACCAGCAGTCAAAACGTGCTATCGCCTGTTTACGTTAGCTATTGGCGGAAGTTCATGCGGCGCGCACCACTACATTAACAATTTGGCGATATCTCTTGCGAAAAACACGATCTCAGGAGCACAATTGACGCCCCAGAGCGCAGGTTGGGACGTATGTTACGAGCGTCTGGTCGCTCTCTTTTGTTTTGTGTATGTGTCTTTACCTGGAGCGCACTTCTTGCCTCCGGTCAGGTGCTTCGTTTTTCCACATACCTTGGCGACAATAGACCGGGCAGCAGCCCATTCGTGGGATCTATTGCGGTAAACGGATCCGGCGAGGCATGCATTTCTTCAGATCCTTTCGTCAAGCTCGATACCAACGGTTCAATCATCTATTCCGTTACATTCAAAATCTCCGGTTCCACCATAGCTGGCAGATTCGCTGCTATCGATTCCCAGGGAAATTGTTATGTGACGGGGGTCGGCATCATAGACCCGACCCCAGGCGCATTCCAGAGCACGCCGAAATTCGCCAGCTTCGGTCAATTCGTAATGAAGTTTGATGGAACTGGCAAAACCGTTTTCGCTACCTACCTCAGTGGAAGCGGTACAGATGCCCCGCGAGCAATCACCGTGGACACTGATGGGAATGTATATGTCACTGGGAGAACCAACTCGAACGACTATCCTACCCTGCATGCATTTCAACCCGCGCTGGCGGGCGCCGACGACGCTTTCATTACTGTTCTGAATGCGACCGGCACCGCGCTCATTTATTCGACATACTGGGGTGGAAGTTCTGGAGAGAGTGGTGAAGCGATCGCGGTTGACAATGGAAAGAATGCGTACGTTACCGGGTCCACTTCTTCAGCCGACTTTCCTACAGTTTCTGCATTGCAAGGTGCTTTGGCGGGAAAGGACGGCAACGCATTTATTGCGAAACTAGATGCCGGTGGAATGCCCAACTATTCTACTTACCTTGGGGACACCGGCAATGCAGGCGCAGCCGGCCTCGCCATCGCCGCCGATTCTGATGGCAACGCATATGTTGCGGGTTCAGCGGGCACCGGGTTTCCTTTGGTAACCCCCATTCAAAATACAATCATTGCCCAATCCGCGTTTGTCACCAAGGTCAACGCCACCGGATCGGCACTGCTGTATTCGACTTATCTGGGAGAGTCAGCTACTGCGACCGCAATCGCGGTGGATCAAGCGCGCAATGTGTACGTCGCAGGTGATGTGCTCGTGCACAGCGTACCTGCCGGAAGCATTCCTCTTGTGTCGCCTATTCAGAGCAACTTTGGTGCCGGAATGTCGGACGGCTTTGTCACCATTCTCAGCAGTGCTGGCACCGACCTCATATTTTCGAGCTATCTGGGCGGAGACTCAGATGGCGTAGCGGGATTGGGTATCGACTCCGCGACAAATGTTTATCTTGCCGGTACGTCGACTGGTCCCTTTCCAATTGTTAATGCACCCAACGGTGTCTATCTGCCGCTTACGTTCGAATCGCTATCCAAACAGTTCTCGCCTGCCCCCCAAGCTTACGCCCTGAAAATTAGCTTGCTCGCTGGTACGTCACTCAGTTTTCCAACCACCGTAGACTTCCGCCCCGATCCCTTAGCCGTGGGCAACTCTGCCAAAGCTACGGTGCTCTTGGCCAATACTAGTACGTCGGGCAATATTGATATCACCAACATTACAATTACTGGCGACTATTCCGAGACCAATGATTGCCCACAAAGATTGTCGCCTGCCCACAGTTGCAAGTTCCAGGTCACGTTCGCTCCCATTACGGCAGGAGATCGAAAAGGGACCATTACAGTTACTGATACGGCGCCGGGAAGTCCGCATGTAATCAGTCTAATTGGAACTGGGTTGGTGTCAGATGTAAGCTTGAGTCCCAACTCTCTGACATTTGCTGCTCAAGTCGTCAGCACCTCCAGCGAAAGTAAAGTCGTGACTTTAACGAACATCGGGGGCGCTACTCTTTCTATTGCCAACATTTCCACGACGGGAGATTTTGCAGAATCGAATGATTGCGGCTCCCACGTCGGCGCAAACCAGAGTTGTCACATCTCAGTCGTTTTTTCACCGAGTGCTACGGGGGATCGAGCTGGCGCGCTGTCGATTATTGATAGCGCATCCGATAGTCCGCAGAGAGTAAACCTGTCCGGCAACGGAACTGGTCCGAGCCTTGGCTTGGGAGTACCAGCCGGGGGCACCAGCACCGAAACCGTCCCTGCAGGAGAGACCGCGAGCTACACGTTATCTATCGGCGGTGGCGGAATTGGTGGAACCGCGTCGTTGAGTTGCACTGGCGCTCCAAAGGGAGCCACTTGCTCAGTGCCTGCATCTGAGAACGTTGATGCTGTTAAGGCTTTGACTTTCGGTGTCAGCGTGACTACAACGTCACAGAGTGGACTCCGCGCTGGGAGCTCACTTTTAGGTTCAAGTTGGATTTGGGCTTTGACAATTATTGCCTTAGTTCTGCCTTCAGCGGGAGTGAGCAAGCGGTGTAAAAGGTGCCAAATCGCATTCTTCTCACTGATGCTCGTCTTGCTACTATGCTCTTGTGGTGACAATGGCAGCAATCCATCCGGTAATCCCAACGGTACACCGATGGGAACTTATAACTTGACCATCAACGCGGTTTCCGGGGCAAACACTCAAAGTACAACGCTCACCTTGGTTGTAAGGTAAACCGGTGGTCCGCGTGAGCATGGGGCGGAAGTACGTGAAGACGATAACCCAGATTGTGGTTTGTCCTCATGGCACGTTGGTAGGGTCCCCGTCGTGCTTTCGATCTCAGAACTGTAGAAGTCAGACTGACACGCCGCCAACCATCTACTGCGTTGACTTCCAAAACCTCCAGGCCATAGCATTCCCTGCGATGCTCGGTCAAACGATCTCGCATTACCGGATCATCGAGAAGCTGGGCGGCGGCGGCATGGGTGTCGTGTACAAGGCCGAGGACACCCGCCTGCACCGGTTTGTCGCGTTGAAGTTTCTGCCCCAAGAAGTAGCCCGCGATCCGCAGGCGCTCGCCCGTTTTCAACGCGAGGCGCAGGCCGCGTCGGCGCTTAATCACCCGAACATCTGCACAATCCACGACATCGGGGAATATGAGGGGCAAGCCTTCATCGCCATGGAATTCCTCGACGGCATGACCCTGAAGCACCGCATCGCAGGGCGGGCGTTGGACTTGGAGATGCTGTTGCCACTGGCTATCGAGATCGCGGATGCTCTGGACGCCGCGCATTCGGAAGGTATTGTCCGTCGCGACATCAAGCCCGCGAACATCTTCGTGACCAAGCGCGGGCATGCCAAGATTCTGGACTTCGGCTTGGCCAAAGTGAAGCCGGTTAGCAGTCGTATCCCCGAAGCGGTCGGAATATCGGCGCAGCCAACAGTAGTCAGCGAGGAACACCTCACTAGCCCCGGCGCGGCACTGGGAACGATTGCCTATATGTCTCCGGAGCAGGCAATGGGGAAAGATCTCGATGCGCGTACCGATCTTTTTTCTTTTGGCGCAGTGCTATATGAGATGGCTACGGGTACATTGCCCTTCCGAGGGAATACATCGGCCCTGATCTTCCAGGCGATCTTGGATCGAATTCCTACTCCTGCTATCCGGCTCAATCCTGACCTTCCTCCGAAGTTAGAAGAAATCATCGGCAAGGCGCTGGAAAAGGATCGAGAATTGCGCTATCAAACCGCCAGCGAGCTGCGAGCCGACCTGAAGCGGCTGAAGCGGGATTCGGAATCTGGACGAGCCCTAGCACCCGCCCTTGCCACGGAGAGGGCCCCGGTGACTGGTGCGCTCCCCTGGCCGCTTTGGGTAAGAAGGCTGCTTGTTGCAGGATGCATCGCCCTGGTGATAGCTGCAGTTCTCGCCTTGTTGTTGACACGCCCACTGCAGCTACCCAGAGTGGTGGGATCCGTCCAAATCACGAACGATGCTCGATGGAAGGGCGGAATAGTAACTGACGCCCGACGGATCTATTTCACTGAGACATCAGGTGGCGGAACCGTGCTCGCCCAAGTATCCGCTTCAGGTGGAGAAACGGCCATCATTCCCACAAGCTTCCAGCTCCCCACAATCCTCGATATCTCTCCGGTCCGATCCGAGCTGCTGGTCGCAGGCTCATCGTTATCGGGAGATTCGCAGCTCACAGTCTTGCCGGTTCCAGCCGGCTCAGCTCGTCGGTTAGGCAACATCATGGCCCATGACGGGACTTGGTCTCCTGACGGACAGATGATTCTTTACGCCAATGGTCCCGACTTATACGTGGCCAAGAATGATGGGAGTGGATCTCGAAAGATTGTGACCACGGCTGGCATTCCATTCTCCTTGCGATGGTCACCTGACGCAGAAATCTTGCGCTTCACCGTTCAAGACACAAAAACAAACTCAAGCTCAATTTGGGAGGTTTCAGCCCACGGGGCCAATCTCCATCCGCTGTTGCCCGGCTGGAACAACCCGTCCGAAGAATGTTGCGGGAATTGGACGCCAGATGGGAAATATTACGTATTCCAGTCCGGGCGTAACGGCAGGACTGATATATGGGCTATCCACGAAAGACACGGACTACTTCGAAAGACCACAAGTCAACCTTTTCAATTGACCTCTGGGCCAATGAACACCTTTTCTCCCCTTCCAAGTACAGACGGAAAGAAGCTATTTGTCATTGGTACTCAGCCGCGAGGAGAACTGGCGCGCTATGATTCGAGGTCCGGACAGTTCGCACCCTACCTTTCGGGCATTTCCGCGGAGGGAGTTGACTTTTCCAAGGATGGCAAGTGGGTAGTTTACGTGGCATATCCCGAAGGCACTCTTTGGCGAAGCAACATTGACGGAAGCGAGCGACTTCAGCTGACATACCCTCCTATGGCGGTTGGTATCCCGACTTGGGCTCCCGACGGGAAACGGATTGCTTTCATGGCAAATGAACCTGGCAGACCCTTCAAGATCTACACAGTTTCGGTTGAGGGCGGCATTCCCCAACAGGCGATGTCAGCAGAGCAAAATGAATCCGACCCTACCTGGTCCCCAGATGGAAATTCGTTGGCCTTCGGTGGCACACCGGGAGGGGATGTTTTTTCACCTCGCACAGCCATTCATGTGCTCGATTTCCGGTCGCAGCAGGTTACAACTCTGCCTGGCTCTGAGGGACTCTTCGCACCTCGCTGGTCGCCCGATGGCCACCATATCGTGGCCCAGCCGACCGACCAACAGAAGTTATTTCTCTTCGATGCGAAGAGCAAGAAGTGGACGGAACTCGTGGGCCTGCCCGCTCAATACTATAGTTGGTCCCGGGACGGGAGGTTTGTCTACTTTGATGTCTTTTCGACAAATGAACCGGCCATTTATCGTGTCCGAACCGCTGACCGCAAGGTCGAGCGAGTGGTGAGCCTAAAGGGCTACCGCCGCGTATTTGGCTCTTTTGGTGACTGGATGGGTCTGACCCCAGATGATTCTCCACTGATCCTCCATGATGTGGGCGTCCAGGAAATCTACGCGCTCGATGTACAGTGGCCTTAGCATTCACTCTGGGAAGCGACCCCGACATCCCTATCCTGAAACAAGCCAAGGCGGAGTACGCGAGGTTGCAGTAGTAAATAGGAATCGTGCCTCGACTCCTTGTTCACAAGGAAGTCCACCCGGCGAACTTTGCGTTGACTGGCCCCACGAGCGCGCCTACCATTCTCATCTCGTAGCAGAGCGAAGGGCCGCGCAGTGATTGGCCAAACCATCTCGCACTACCGTGTCATCGAGAGGCTGGGCGGCGGCGGAATGGGAGTGGTGTATAAGGCCGAGGACACCGAACTCGGTCGCTTCGTAGCATTGAAATTTCTACCCGAGGATGTAGCTAAAGACCCACAGAGTCTGGAACGCTTTCGCCGCGAGGCTCGCGCTGCTTCTGCCCTCAACCATCCCAACATCTGCACCATCTACGAAATCGCGAAATACGACGGCCAGTCGTTCATCGTGATGGAGTTTCTGGACGGGCAGACAATGAAGCACATGATCGGTAACCGTCCGATGGAGCTGGAGACGTTGCTCTCACTCGGAATCGAAGTTGCCGACGCGCTCGACGCTGCTCACTCCCAGGGTATCGTTCACCGGGATATCAAGCCTGCAAACATTTTCGTGACAAAACGCGGCCACGCCAAGATTCTGGATTTTGGGCTGGCGAAGGTGACTGCAACCGGGACAAAGTCAGTGTCCGACGCCACCGAAACTGGTACAGCAGAACCACACTTGACGAGTCCGGGCACAGCGGTGGGTACGGTGGCCTACATGTCACCCGAGCAAGTCCGGGCGAAGCAGTTGGATGCACGCACTGACCTGTTTTCGTTTGGAGCGGTGCTCTACGAGATGGCGACGGGGGCGTTGCCGTTCCGTGGGGAAAGCTCTGGTGTGATCTTTCACGAGATTCTGGATCGAGCCCCGGTTCCTGCGGTGCGGCTTAATCCCGACCTGCCCGCCGAACTGGAACGAATCATCAACAAGGCGCTGGAAAAAGACCGGGATTTGCGCTACCAGGTCGCATCGGAAATGCGGGCCGACCTGAAACGCCTGAAGCGGGAGACGGAGACGGGGCATGTGGTAACAGCGGGTTCTGGGTCGGTGGCGGTTGCGCAGGATACCAGCGCTCAGCCCGCTGCTCAGTGGCCGGTGCCAACATCAGGTTCGGCTCCTGCCGTTGCTCCCTCGTCGTCCTCGGCTACTGTGAAGGTTGCCGAAGTTCCAGCCGGTGTCAGAAAGCTCTGGAAGATTTTGATTCCCGCTGCCGGGCTAGTGATCGCCGGTCTGATTGGTGGTGGTCTCTACTTCCGCTCGCGTCTAGCAACCCCGCTAACGGAAAAAGACACTATTGTGTTGGCTGACTTTGACAACAGTACGGGCGACACCGTGTTTGACGGTACCTTGAAACAGGCACTCTCGGTCGAACTGGGTCAGTCTCCCTTTCTCAACATTCTCTCCGACCGCAAGGCGGGCGAGACGTTACGCCTGATGGGGCGTAGTCCCACTGAGCACGTCACGCAAGAGGTAGCCAAAGAACTTTGCGTGCGCACGGGAAGCAAGGCGATATTGGAGGGTTCGATTTCCAGCCTAGGCAGCCAATATGTGGTTGTTCTGGAGGCAGTCGCCTGTAACACGGGGGACACGCTGGCCAAGGAGCAGACAGAGGCAAACAGCAAGGAAGGTGTGCTCAAAGCGCTGAGTATTGCGGCATCTAATCTGCGAACGAAGCTCGGTGAATCGCTCGCCTCCGTGCAGAAGTTCGATGTTCCGGTTGAGGCGACGACAGCATCGCTAGAGGCACTGAAAGCCTTCAGCATGGGCATAGCAACCTTCCGCAGAAAGGGAGCTGCCGAAGCTATTCCGTTCTATAAACGCGCTCTTGAACTTGACCCCAATTTTGCCGTCGCCCACGCTAGTCTAGGCGTCGTGTACGTGAATCTTGGACAGGCCAGTCTGGCCGCCGAAAATATCAGGAAAGCATATGACCTGCGCGAGCGAGTCAGCGAACGGGAAAAATACCGCATCGCTTCCTTGTACTACACCTACGTCACTGGGGAATTGGAACAAGCCAGCCAGGTCTACGAACTGTGGGCCAAGAGCTATCCGCAGGATGCGATACCACCCGCCAACCTGGGGGACATTTACGCCCAACTTGGGCAGTGGGAAAAGGCTTCAACTGAGGCCGAGGAGAGCCAGCGTCTGGAATCGATCGTAGTTGGTTATAGCAACCTCGCAGGCGACTACCTTGCCGTCAACCGACCGGATGACGCCAAGAAAGTGATCGAGCAGGCTAAGAAGGGCAAATTCGAGGGCGATCTCCTGCACGGCAGAGTCTATCAACTAGCCTTCCTCAAGGGCGATACAGCAGAAATGGAGCGGCAGGTGGCTTGGGCGGCTGGCAAGCCCGGAACCGAAGACCTCCTGCTCTCGTTCCAATCCGACACCGAGGCTTATTACGGACGGTTGATGAAGGCCCGGGACTTCTCCCGGCGTGCGGTGGATGCAGCAGTCCGTGCCGACTCGAAAGAGACCGCCGCACTATGGCAGGTGAACGCTGCCCTGCGCGAGGCGGAGTTCGGTAACGCAGCAGCCGCGAAGCAAGGTGTCGCGGTGGCATTAACGCTGGCTCCGGGCCGAGATGTGAAAATGCTTGCTGCCTTGACGCTAGCGCGAGTTGGCGAAACCGCTCCGGCAAAGGCAATCGTAGAGGAACTGGAAAAGAGCTACCCGTCGCAAACGGTGTTAAAGGTGTACTGGTTGCCAACCATTAAGGCAGCCATAGAACTGAATACCAGCAATTCCGCCCAAGCTCTGGTGTTTCTGGAAGCAGCCGCACCCTACGAACTCGGTATGCCGCCACAATTTAATTTTTTGGGGACTATGTGCCCGGCCTACATTCGCGGCGAAGCCTATTTGGCAGCCCACAACGGCACCGCTGCTGCCGCCGAGTTCCAGAAGTTTCTCGACCACCGTGGTATTACCATAAACTTCCCGCTGGGCGCACTCGCCCATCTCGGACTCGCGCGCGCCTATGCCCTACACGGTGACACCACCAAAGCCCGCGCTGCGTACAACGATTTCTTCACGCTGTGGAAAGACGCCGACCCCGACATCCCCATCCTGAAGCAAGCCAAGGCGGAGTACGCGAAGCTGCAGTGAAATCTCCGCTGCGCCCGCAGGTGTCGCAAGAAAGACATGAACATCATGAGCCAAGACAACACCCCCATTCGGTCTGGGAACGGGCTGCTACGCGGCCAGCAGCGAGATCTTCTGATGAACCGCCTGGAGATCTTCCGTGAGCAAGTTCGCATATCGCCGCGTCATCTCAAGCGTTGAATGGCCGAGCACCTTTTGGAGATGGAACACGCTCCCGCCCTTTCTGAGATAGTGGACCGCGAACGTGTGGCGGAATGCGTGCAGTGTTCTCTCCGGTGGCGTCACACCTAAACGCCGACAAAGCAATTTCACATCTCGCAGCACATTCCGCCTGCCGAGCTTCCTGCCGTGGCGAGTGGCGAAGATCAGTTGTTCCGGATGTAGATCAACCAAGAATCGAGCGAGATGCCGACGAAGCTCGAATGAGAACGGGATCTTGCGCTGCTTGCGTCCCTTACCGGTGACTGTGAATAGCAGATTGTCCAGATCGCAGTCTGCGGCTCTCAGGCTCAGCACCTCATCAATCCGGCAGCCGGTATCCAGCAGAACGAGAACCAGCAAGTGCAACCGGCGCTGATAGAGGTTCGTCGGCTTGGGTCGGTAGCTGAGAAGGCTCTTTATGTCCGGCAGCCTGAATGTCGGCAGCACACGCTGATCTTCTTTCAAGTACAGGACACGATGCGGTGAGCTTCTCCATTTCAGATATGCGTTGATAGCGCGGATTGCGGAATTGCAGCCTGTTGCTTTCAATCCCCTCTCGCGCATCCGGATTACGGCGGCCCGCAATTCTTCCTGCGAGGGATTTTCATTAGGCAGCCATTTGAAACTGTGCCTGTACCATTCGATCGTTGCCGGCGAGACGTTCTGAAGATATTGCCGCTCTCTGATGAATTGAGCAAATTTCTCGGACACGCTTCCTCCAAGGCGAGTAGTCAGATTTGGAGGAAATGCACCGCAGGGGGATGTAAGTCGTTGAAGGGTCAGGATTGGTCGGGACGAGCGGATTTGAACCGCTGACCCCTCGCACCCCAAGCGAGTGCTCTACCAGGCTGAGCCACGTCCCGACTGTTTTGTACGACTTAACTTCAATTCCTCCAAATTTTGAGTACTCGCATTGGAGGAACCGTGACCGCAAGTTTTTCGCAGTTCATTCGGGAACGTCAATACCTTCACAACCTCTCGCCGGCAACGATCGAATGGTACAAGCACAGTTTCAAATGGCTGCCTAATGAAAATCCCTCGCAGGAAGAATTGCGGGCCGCCGTAATCCGGATGCGCGAGAGGGGATTGAAAGCAACAGGCTGCAATTCCGCAATC
>Ga0075434_100007474_pt1 | contig 10112 bp, 9 predicted proteins | sample RhiMethybrSRZTD3_FD_75298 | JGI IMG/M metagenome (GOLD analysis project Ga0075434, IMG submission 75298) | Populus rhizosphere microbial communities from Tennessee, USA - Rhizosphere MetaG P. TD hybrid SRZTD3 | ecosystem: Host-associated > Plants > Roots > Rhizosphere > Soil | place: USA...
GGCCCACCACCACAACACGAGCGCCGTCGCGAGAACCGCGGTGGCCGCCGCGTAGAGCGGAACCGACGGCGCGACGCGACGCACCAGCGTTGCGACGCCGGTGCCGAAGAGATCCACGGCGTCGCCGCTCACCGCCGAGAGCCCGCTGCGATGCAGCAGCATCCAGATTCCGCCGACAACGGCGACGACGATTGCGACGATCGCGACGTTGAATCCCGCGTCGAACCACTGGTCGCTGCGCCAGCGCGCGCGGCGGACGCGCGTCAGCGTGCGCGCCGTGAACTGCGCCGGCGGACGCGGCACGGGACGCATCTGCAGCATCCGCTCGAGCTGCTTCGCCGTTTCGAGCGCCGCGCCGCAGTTCGGACACGTCGTCAGGTGCTGCGCGATGCGGCCGTCGGCGATCATCTCGCCCGACGCAATTGCCTCCACGGCGTTCAACGCTTCATCGCAGAACATTACGTCTTCTCTGCGTCCTCCGCGCCCTTTGTGTCCTTTGTGTCATCGCAGATCGGTTTCCAGCAATCGTCGCAACTGCTGCTTCGCGCGATGCAGCTGCGTCTTCACCGTGCCGAGCGGCAGCTGCAGCGCCTCGGCGAGCTCTTCGTACTGCACGCCCTCGAGATAATGCGCCGCGACGAGCAGCCGGTAATTCGGCGCGAGCCGGCTGATGGCTTTTTCCAGTCGATCGCGCAGCTCGAGATCGCCGAACTGTCGATCGGCGCCGCCGGTCCGCGCCTCGATGCGGCCGTCCTCGAGCGATTCGATCTTCCGCGGACGGCTCTGCTCCTGCAGGCACACGTTCGCGACGATGCGATAGATCCAGGTGGAGAGGCGGGCCTCTCCGCGGAAGTACGGCAGGCCCCGATGAATGCGGAGAAACACGTCCTGCGCGAGATCTTCCGCGCGCGATCGATCCTGAACGGTGCGGGCAATCAAGGCGAACACCAGATCCTTGTATCGATCGACCAGCTCCTGAAACGCGGCCTCGTCGCCCGAACGGCAGCGTTCGACGAGCTCGCGCTCGTTGACGGCGTGCATTCGCCAACATTATTAGAGCACGCGCCTCACGATTAGAGCACGCGCCTCACGGAATTGTTTCAAACGGGCGTCGTGAAACAAATCACGCGGGCTTCTAGTCTAATCAGGTCAATGGAAGTCAGCATCTTCTGGATCCCCATCACGGCCATCATCGGCGCGTTTCTCTACATCATCATCAAGACCATGACATCCGCCCGGGTCCGGGAGCTGGAAATCCGCGAGCGTATCGCGATGATCGAGCGAGGGCTCGTGCCGGCACCGGAAGCCGATCCGCGCGGGTTCGACAACGTCATGCATCGCCTCGAGCAGCGCGATCTCCGCTACGGCTCCGGCCGGCATCGGCGCGCCGGCGTGACGCTGATCGGCGTCGGCGTCGGTCTCATGGTGCTCATTGGATTCGCCGGCGGCGAGCCCAACAACGCCATCGGCATCGGCGGCTTCCTCGTCGTCATCGGGATCGCGTTTTTCATTAATGGCCTGCTCGAGCCGCCTGAGCGGCCTGCCGTCGAGCCGCCGGGTCCGTTCCCGGGTGCCCCGGGAGCTCCTGGAGTCACGGGAGCGCACGGGGTCTGGACCGGCGCGCCCCCGCCCCCGAAGCCGTCCGAGCCGCCCCGCCACGACTGAGCACCTCGTCGTTTCTTTCCGGACACCGGAAATTATCCATATCGATACAGCCGCGCCTGGCCGATAAGGTCTGTGACGCTGTATCGGTGTCCACCTGACGCCGTATCTTCACGGATACGAAGCGTCCGTGGAGTCCCCTCGGTTTACACCATTGCGTTACGCTGCACGCCCGCCCTGTAACTGAGAGGGCGGAGCTGTCTCGAATGGCCGACCCCGGTGTTCGATATCTTTCCCGATATCATCCGCGTCAACCGCCGCCTTTTGAAACGACTCCCACTCATATGCGAGACACCGTAGTCGCTGCCATTGCGACGTCTGCTCGCTCCCGCGGCGCGAGCGGGCCCGCGGCCGAACTGCTCGGCCGATCCCCGGCAATTGCGCGCGTCCACGAGTTGCTGCGTTCGGCGGCCGCGGCGCAGGGCGGCGTGCTCATCACCGCGGAGCCTGGTGTGGCTTCGAGGGCCGTCGCGCGCGAGCTGCACCTGCGCAGCTGCCGTTCGACGTCACCCTTCGTTGCCGTTGAATGTGGCGAGGCCGATCGCACCGGCGTTGAACGCCTGCTCTTCGGCGGTCCGTGTTCGGACTCGACGACCGATCTCGAATCGGCCGCGATCGACAGCCGGATCGTCGCGGCACGAGGCGGAACGTTGTTGCTGCACGACGTGACGGAGCTTCCTTCGTCGATTCAGGCGCGCGTGGCGCGCGTGGCGCGCGACGGTGAAGTGCGAATCGACGGGGCGCCGGTGAGGCTCGAGTTTCGTCTCGTCGCCACCGCGCCGCCCGCGATTGATGCAGAGGTCCACGAGCATCGCTTCCGCGCAGATTTGTTCCGCCGGCTCACGGCGACGCGGATCGATCTGCCGCCGCTGCGCGAGCGAGCCGAGGATCTGCCGGAGATTGCGGCGTGTCTGCTCGAAGAGGTGTGCGCCGAACGCGGCGTGTCGCCGCGAGCGTTCACCGACGCGGCGCTCGGATTCGTCGCGGCGCTGACGTGGCCCGGCAACCTCGTCGAGTTGCGCGGCGTGCTCGACCGCGTCGTGTCGAACACGCGCGGCGAGGTCGTTCAGGTCGAAGACGTGCTGCCGGAGCTGCAGCTGCATCGTGCGCCGGCGCCCTTCGTTCCCGACGGAAGTCTGCGCGATGCGCGGCAGCGATTCGAGCGCGAATACATCGCCGCCGTGCTGCAGTATCACGGCTGGCGTGTCGCCGATGCCGCGCAGACGCTCGGCATCCAGCGTCCCAACCTTTACAGAAAAGCGCGTCAGCTCGGCATTCCGCTGATGCGGTGATGGGTGGCGTCGGGATTGGGATTGGGATTAGGGAGTAGGGATTAGGGATTAGTAGGGATCAGGGACAAGGGATTAGTAGGGATCAGGGACAAGGGATTAGTGATCCTAATCCCTACTCCCTAATCCCTGCTCGTCAGGACTGCATCATGAAGTGGCTCTTCGCTCCGATCTGTTTGATCTCGCTGATCGCGCCGGCCGCTCTGGAAGCCGCGCAACAAGCCGCGCAGACGTCCGCTGCCGCGTCGGCGACGCGTTATACGCTCGGCCCGCGCGATCGCGTGAAGATCACCGTGTTCGACGAACCGGAGCTGACCAACAGCTACACCGTCGACGGCGACGGGTTCATCTCGTTCCCGTTGATCGGGCGCGTCGGCGCGAGCGGTCTCAGCGTCGGCGAGCTGCAGGATCGGCTCCGCTCGATGCTCACTGCGGGGTACATCCGCAATCCCGAAGTGCGCGTCGAGGTCGATCAATTTCAGAGCCGGAGCGTCATCGTGAGCGGCGAGGTCCGATCGCCGGGCAAGATTGCGATGACGGGCGCGATGACGCTGCTCGAAGCCCTCGCGCTCGCAGGCTCGCCGACGCCGTCGGCGAGCAACGAAGTGCTCGTCGCGCATCCGAAGAAGCCGGGCGATACGGAGCTGCTCGACGACGCGAACGCCGACATCAAGCGTGTGAACCTGAAGGACCTTCAGCTCGGAAAAGCCGGCCAGGACATCGAGCTGCAGGACGGCGACGTCATCAACGTCCCGAAAGCACAGACGTTCTTCATCATGGGGCAGGTGAAGAACGCGGGCGCGTTCATCTGGGAGTCGACGCTGACCGTCGAGCAGGCCATTGCGCTCGCGGGCGGTCTGAACGAGCGCGGCTCGACGCGCGGGATCGTGGCGCGCAGACAGATGGACGGCAGGCTGAAGGAAATCTCGGTGCGGCTCGAAGACAGAGTTCAGCCGAACGACACGATCGTCGTTCGCTCGCGGTTTTTCTGATCGTTGCCGTGACGCTGTGGAACGACGCGCGGGAAGCGCTGAAGCGCTCGCTGACGCCGCGGCAGCTCGTGCGCGTGCGGTGCCTCGTCCGGAGAAAGCCGATCCCGCGCTGGGGAAATCTGCGGCGCGTGCAGCCGTTCTCGCACGACTTCGGATTCGATCGCGGAACGCCGATCGATCGTTTCTATCTCCACCGATTCCTCGATCGACAGCGGGCATTGATCAGCGGCGACGTGCTCGAGATCCAGTCGCCGGGCTACACACGGCAGTTCGGCTCGAACGTGCGCGTCGCTGACTCGGTCGACATCAATCCGGCAGTGCGTCCGACGTACCTGTGCGATCTCGCCGAGGCTCATTCCGTGATTCCATCGGACCGCTACGACTGCTTCCTGATGCCGAACACGTTGTGCGTCCTCCGCCGAATCGACGCATGTCTCGAGCAGGCGCTGCGTGTCGTCAAACCCGGCGGTGCGGTGCTCGGGACGACCGCGGCGTTCGTACCGCTCACGCCGGACTATCCCGATTACTGGCACCTGAGTGCCGACGGCTGGCGCGAGATCGCGAGTCGCGTCTGGCCAGGCCACAAGGTGACCGTCGAGGCGCACGGCAACTGCCTCGCCGCGACGGCCGCGATGCTCGGCCTCGCGGCGGAAGAGCTCGACGATGCGGAGCTCGAGGTGCACGACCCGCGCTATCCGGTCCTGGTTACGTTGATGTGCGTAAAGCAGTGATGCAGCCGGCGCCGAGAGCGATATCCGCGGCGGTGAAGCGGGTCCTGTTCTCGACCGGTCATTACTCGCGCGTGCTGTCGGGAGCGGCGTTCCACGGTCTCGTCGTGCTCTGCTACCACAATCTCCGCGGCCGGGACGTGTCCGCATCGGCGTTGCCGTTCGCGCCGCTTCACGTGGCGGCCGACGAATTCGAACGCCACTGCGGGTTCATCCGCGACACGTGCCATCCGATCTCGCTCGACGACTGGCGATCGGCGCGGCGCGCGCGACGGCCGCTGCCGCCGCGCGCCGTCCTGGTCACGTTCGACGACGGGTATCGATCGATTGTGACGATCGCAAAGCCGATCCTCGAAGCGTGCCGCATTCCCTATGTCGTGTTCGCGTGCACCGGCGCGATGGCGGAGCGATCGCTGTTCTGGTTCGATGCGATCGCGCGTCAGGAGAGCGATGCGGCCGTCGACGTGTTGAAGGGCGCGTCCTGGACCGAATGGCAGGCGCGCACGGGGAGCGCGCGCGTCGCCGCAGCGACCGACGATCCGTCGGCGCCGCTCACACTCGCCGATTTGAAGGCGTTGTCGACATCGTCCCTCGTCGAGATCGGCGCCCATACGGTGACGCATCCGATTCTGGCGCGTGCGCCGCTCGCGGAGCAGCAGCGCGAGATCGAGCGCTCCCGCGACGACCTCGAAGCATGGACCGGCAGGAAGGTGAGAGCGTTCGCGTTTCCAAACGGACGTCCGCGCGTCGATTACACGGAGGGAACGGTCACGCTGCTCGAGCGGCTCGGGTTCGATGTCGCGTTCACGACCGACAGCAGGATGGCGCGCGCCGAGGATGCTCCGCTCGAGATGCCGCGGTTTCTGATGATGGCCGGTATGACCGCGCCGGATCTCGCGCATCGTTTCGCCTACCGGTACGCACGCGCATGAAGATTGTCCAGGCGGTCGGCTGGTACTTTCCGGACAGTCTCGGCGGCACCGAGGTGTACGTCCGGGCGCTGTGCCATCGGCTGCAGGCCGCGGGCCACGAGGTCGTGGTGGCCGCGCCGGATCCCGGCGCACCGGCCGAACGCCGGTACGAAGACCGCGGCGTGCGCGTGTACCGCTATCCGATCGCGAAAGACGTCACGCGCGCGGAAGCCCGAGGCGAGGTCGCGGTTCGCGGCGCCGAACGCTTTCATCGCTGGCTGATGGACGAACGCGCGGGCGTCGTGCACTTCCACACGTTCGTCACCGGAGTGAGTCTGCCGGAACTGCGCGCCGCGCGGCACTCGGGCGCGCGAACGATCGTCACGACTCACTCGAGCAGTCTCGGATTTCTGTGCATGCGCGGCACGCTCATGCACTGGGGCGAGGAGCCGTGCGACGGGGTCGTCGAGCCGTCGAAGTGCGTCGCCTGCGCGCTGCACGGCCGCGGCATGCCGAAGCCGGTCGCGCGCGTGTTCGGCGCGGTGCCGCTGTCCTTCGCGCGCGCCGTCAGAAACGCGCCGACGCCTCTCGCGACGGCGCTCGCGCTGCCCGACGTCGTGCGCGCGAACCTCGCGCGTCAGAGAGAGGCTCTCTCGATCGCCGATCGATTCGTCGTCCTGACCGAGGCGGCGCAGGCGATCCTCCGCGCGAACGCATTCGACGCGGCGAACGTGTGTGTGAATCGCCTCGGGATCGCGCAGACCGTGACGAGAAAATCATCGCCGCGCGAGCGTCCGACCGTACGCCCGGTTCGCATCGGCTACCTCGGTCGTTTCGAGTCGATCAAAGGAGCGGACGTTCTGGCTCGAGCGATTGCGCTCACGCGTCGCGATGTTCCGCTGCGCGTCGAATTCCGCGGACCTGTGAATACGGCAGCCGATCGCGCGGCGATCGAGCGCATTCGTGCCCTCACGAGCGGCGACGCGCGTGTCTCCATCGCTCCGGCTGTTCCGCCCGAGCACGTCGCAGACCTGCTTGCCGATCTCGACGTCCTGTGTTGCCCTGCGGTCTGCCACGAGGGTGGACCGACGGTGGCGCTCGAGGCGCTGGCAGTCGGCACGCCTGTGATCGGCAGCCGCATCGGCGGACTTGCCGAGATGATTCGCGACGACGTGAACGGGCGGCTCGTGCCGGCGGGCGACGCGTCGTCGCTCGCGTCGGTGCTGACGGATGTTGCGTTATCGCCGGATACGACGATCGATCAGTGGCGCGCGTCAACCACGAACGTGCGGACCATGGACGACGTCGCTGCGGATTACCTGACGTTTTACAACGCGTGAAGCGGCATCTCGTTGCGTTCCCGCGTCCATTCGAGCACGCGCGGCAGGTCGCGGTTGCGTTTGCGGAGCAGGGTTCGTTGTCCGCGTACGCGACCGGATTCGTCTGGCCCGAGACGCTGTCGGGACGCCGCGTGCGGCGGATCCTCGAACGCGTCGGCGCGGCGGGCGCCGTCGCGCGCCGCACGATCGTCGATCTGCCGCGAACCGTCGTGCGATCGTTTCCGCTCATCGACGTCGGCCGGACGGCCGCGTCCGCGCTGCGCCGGTACGGTCTCGAGGATCGATTGTGGGAGCGCGACGATCATCGCTTTCCGCGGCTCGTCGCCGACCGCCTGCTCGACGGCTGCGACGTCGTGCACGGATGCGAACACGCATCGCTCGAGCTGTTCGACGCTGCGCACCGGGCCGGCAAACGGACCGTATTGCACGTCGCGAGCCTGCATCCGGCGTTTCACGACGCGATGCTCGATCGTGAATACGCGCGCTATCCCGAATTGAAAGAGTCGGTCGACTTCGAGCTCCGCGAGCGCCGGGCGCCCCGCGATCGCAGACGCCTCGCCGAATATGCGTCCGCGGATCTGCTGATCGTGTCCTCGTCGCTGTCACGGCAGCTCCTGATTGAAAACGGGATTCCGGCCGATCGCATCGCGATCGTTCACCTCGGCGGACCGAACGCACCGGGCACCGTTGGCACCCCTGGCACCGCTGGCACCCGTGGCACCTCTGCGCTAGACGTTCTATATGTCGGCAAAGTGAGCGTTGCGAAGGGATGCCACGTTCTGTTGCACGCCTGGACGACGCTGGGTTCGCGGGACGCTCGTCTCGTGATGGTCGGACGCAATCAGCTGCCGGCGTCCGTTCGGGTTCCGCCGCGCGTGGAGATGCTCGGATCGCTGCCGCATGCGGCGGTGCTCGACCTCATGCCGCAATTCGACGTGGTCGTGTTGCCGACGCTGTGCGACAGCTTCGGGGCCGTGATCCTCGAAGCGCTGCAGCGCGGCGTTCCAGTGATCACGACGGCAAACGCCGGGGCCGCAGACCTGGTGCAGGAAGGCGAGAACGGCTGGATCGTCGCTGCCGGCGACGCCGAGGCGCTGACTGAGCGCCTGGCGTGGTGCGAACGGCACGTTCGGTCGGTGCGCGCGATGCGCGCGCAGGTGAGGCGCGGATCGCGATCGCGCACGTGGCCCGATTTTCGCCAAGAGGTGCGCGACGCGCTCGCGCAACGAGGATGGTTATGACAACGCGTACGCCACGAATCTGTATCGGTGTGTCCGGTCATCTGTCCGGTTGTCCGCGCATGGTCAAAGCGGCAACCGCGCTCGCCGAGGCGGGCTACGAAGTCCACGTCGTCAGCACGTCGCACATCCCGCGCTTGCGCGAGTACGACGCGAGCCTCGGTGCGTCGCAGCCGTGGACGTGGGAAGCGGTCGAGTGGGGCCGCGACGTGAACCAGCTGTTGTGGCTGCGTACCGCCGTCGCGCATCGACTCGCCAGGTCCGCAGCGACTGCGGTAGGCCCGGAACACGTGCCGTTGAACGTCGCCGCCGCCGCGTACTCACGACCGCACGCGCAACTCGTTTCCAGGTTGAGGAGAGTCGACGCTGATTTGTACTACGGTGGCGCCGGCGGCGGCATTGCCGCCGCGGCGATCGCGGCGCGTCATCGCGGCGTCGGGTACGCGATCGACGTCGAGGATTTCCACAGCGCGGAGAACGCGAGCCTCGTTCGCGCGCGAAGCCGCGCGGCGCTCGCGAGTCGCATCGAGCGGGACGTGCTGCCAGGCGCGCGCTTCGTCACCGCCGGCAGCGCCGCGATCGCGGACGCGTACCAGCAGCGTCACCGCGTGCCGGTCACTGCCGTGTGCAACACGTTTCCGCTCCCCCCGCGTCCACCGGCGCTCGCGCCGCGAAACTCGGGTCCGCTGCGGCTTTACTGGTTCAGTCAGACGATCGGCGACGGCCGCGGTCTCGAAGACGTGATTCGCGCGATCGGCGCATCGCGGCTCGATGCCGAGCTTCACCTGCGCGGCACGTCGGCAAACGGATACGTCGAGCGGCTGCGGTTGTTCGCGCTGTCGAATGCGCCGAGGCTCAAGCTGTACATCCACCCGCCTGCGCCGCCGCACCAAATGATCGATCTCTGTGCCGGGTACGACGTCGGCCTTGCGGTCGAACCAGGGACGAGCGAGAACAACGCGCTCGCGCTGTCGAACAAGGCATTGACGTATGTGCTCGCCGGCCTGCCGCTCGTCATCACCGATACGCCGGGTCATCGGCCGCTCATCGACACGCTTCGCCGCGCGGCGATCGTTTATCAGCCGGGAGACATCGCACAGCTTGCCGGGTCGCTCACGCACATCGCCACCGACGGCGGCTGGCATTCGAACGCGCGAGCCGATGCCTGGCAGGCGGCGCTGAGCCGGTGGCACTGGGAGCATCACGCCGATCGCGGCACGCTGCTGTCGTCGGTCGCCGCCGCGCTGCCGTGCTGATGCGACGCGCAGTTGCGTTGGTGCGCACACGCTCGTGATGACCGTTCGACTCGCTCGCCCTGAGCTTGTCGAAGGGCGAGCGGTACGCGGGTGCCACGGCCTGCCGGAATTGGTTCGACATTGAGGACGAGACTCCGCATCGCGCTCACTGCGGATCCGTACATCCCGGTGCCGCCTCCGCTTTACGGCGGCATCGAACGCATCGTCCACCTGCTCGCCGAAGGTCTCGTCGCGCGCGGTCATGACGTCACGTTGTTCGCGCATCACGCGAGCGCAATTGCCGGCGTTCCGGTAATTCCGTACGGGATGCCGCCGCACGTCGGCTTCCGGCGCCGCGCGGGCGAGCTCGTGCAGCTTGGCGGCGCGTTGTGGAAACGGCGTGGCGCGTTCGATGTCGTTCACAGCTTCGGACGACTCGCGGCGCTGGCGCCGGTGCTGCCGCTCTCATCGCTCGCGAAGGTGCAGAGCTATCAGCGTCCGGTGCCGTGGCGCGGGGTACGCCGTGCGGTGCGCGTGTCAGGGCAATCGCTCGAATTCACCGCCTGCTCCGCGAGCATGTTCACCGGTCATCAGCGCGGCGTTGTCGGCACCTGGCACGTCATTCACAACGGTGTTCCGATCGATCGCTATCGCTTCGTTCCTGCCGTGCCGCCCGCGGCGCCGCTCGTCTATCTCGGAAAGATCGAGCCGATGAAA
>Ga0075434_100007475_pt1 | contig 10111 bp, 10 predicted proteins | sample RhiMethybrSRZTD3_FD_75298 | JGI IMG/M metagenome (GOLD analysis project Ga0075434, IMG submission 75298) | Populus rhizosphere microbial communities from Tennessee, USA - Rhizosphere MetaG P. TD hybrid SRZTD3 | ecosystem: Host-associated > Plants > Roots > Rhizosphere > Soil | place: USA...
CAGACACCGCCGGAGGCCAACTTCAACTTCTCCTCCGGCAACAGCATCGTCGACACCAACGCCAACGAACTGTGGACCGTGCTGGTCTGCAAGCCCTGGCTGGATGGCGAGTTCGGCACCACCGCCTACACCGTGGGAGGGGGCAAGCCAACGGTAGTCAACACCTACGGCCGGCAGTTGCTCTGGTCGCAGGCCATCGCCGCGAACGAGAAACCCACGGCCGACGTCATCAAGGCCAAACAGGCCGCCTACGCCGGGCTGGCCGCCTCGCTGAAACAGAACGACCCCGGCACCTACGCCCTGTTCCAGGGCAAACAGTGGACCACCCGGCTGGAGATCGGGTTCGCGGCCTTGTTCGCCGCGCTCTTGGCCGGGGTGCTGGTGCTGCTCATCGCGATCACCCTGATCCTGCTGAAACTAGGGTTCCTGCTGCTGCTCGTAGCCGGGCCGTTCTTCCTCATCATCGGGACCCATCCAGGGTTCGGCCGGGTCATCGCGCTGCGCTGGGGCGAACTGCTGATCGGCGTGCTGCTCAAATCGGCGGCGATCGCGATCGTGCTATCCGTGCTGCTGTACGCCTACTCGCTGATCATGGGCACTAGTGACGCGGTGCTCCCGTGGGCGCTGAAGATCCTGATGATCTCCCTGGTCACCGTGGCGGTGTTCATCTACCGCAAGCCGTTCACCCACCTGTTCTCCGCGGTCGGCTACGGCGTCATCGGCTCCCGGGACCGGGCCGACGTCCACCTTGCCCGGGCGGGCAGCACCGCGTCCCGCAACACGGTCGACGCGGCCACGGTGGCCGTCCCCGGGTTCGCCGCCTATCGCGCGGCCCGGTGGGCGCGGCGCAACCCGGCCCAGGCGGCCGGCGTCGCCGCACAGGTCGCAACGGCCGGGGCCGCGGGCACGGCGGGCGCCCTGGCCGGTGCCGCCGCGGCGGCACCGGGGACCTCCGGCGCGGCCGGCGAGGCCGATGCCGCGGCGCCCGACCCGAACGCCCCGGATGCCGCGGTCAGCCCGGGCGCCGGCTCCGCCGCGAAGGGGCGGGCCAGGGGCGGGATAGACGGTGCCCCGGGCCGTACCCCGCCGCCGTTGGACCTGCCCTCACGAACCGAGGAACCCGCGGAGCGGCCGCCGTCCGGCTGGGCGCGAAGCGGCACAAACGGCCCGCTCGTGCCGTCCCAGGGCCGGAACGGGCGGCCGGGAACCCCGGGCCAGCCCACCAGCGGAGCGGCCCGGCCCCGGTCGAGCGCGCCCGGGCCGGCCGGCTGGCACTCGGGGAACGGCCAGCCCGCGGCCGGCCGGACTCCGCCCGCGATCCCGGTCCGTGCGCCATCCCGGGCCGCGCCCGCATCCCCGGCGCCCGCACCCCGGGCGCCAGCATCCCCGGCGCCCGCACCCCGGGCGCCAGCATCCCCGGTCCCCACATCCCGGGCGCCTGCATCGCCGCCATCCTCGTCCCAGTCCCGCACGGCACCGCCCGCGCGCCGGTCCGCGCCGCCCGCCGCGCCCCGCGCCACGCCGGCGTCCCACGCGACGCCGGCCGTGTTCCCGGGCAGGGGTTCCGCGCCGTCCGGCAGCGGGGCCGGGGCTGACGAGCCAGCCGGCCCGGCCCCGTTCTGGCTGCGCCCGCTGCGGCGCAGGAAGTAACGGCGGCGGCGATGGATCTCAACCCGGCGCAGCGCAAGCTGGTCTTCGCCGCGGTGGTCCTCGTCCTCGCCGGGCTGGGCGCATTTCTGATCATCCAGGGCCCGCTGGGCAAGCACGGCAATACCGGCCATGGCCGGGCCGTGGGCCTCACCCAGCCGTTGTCCACCCCGTCGTCGGCCCCGGGCCTCGGCAGCCCGGAGCCGACGACAGGCGGGCTTGGCTCCACGCCGCCCCCGGGCACCGGGGTGAACATCTACCAGTGGCTGCCGTTCAGCCAGACAGGCCTCCGCGCGGCCGCGGACGTGGTGCGCCGGTTCGCGACGGCCTACGCAAGCTATAGCTACACCCAGAGCACGGCCAGCTACGAGCGTCAGATGAACGGGCTGGTCACCCCGCAGCTGGCCAGCGTGATCGCCCGGGGCTTCGCCACCCCCGGCGTAGCCCAGATCAGGACCAGGCAAAAGCAGATTGCCACGGGCGCCGGGCAGATCACCGCCATCCGCACGTTCGGCGCGTCGAACATCACCTTCCTGGTCACGATCAACCAGAAGGTCACCGGCACCCAGGGCACGAAGCGGACCGCCACCAGTTACGCCGTCACGGTCACCGGGGCCGCAACAAACTGGCAGGTAGACGACGTCCAACTCGCCTCAGCAGGAAACACGTGACCTGGCAGGCCAGCTGGCGGGTGTCGGGGCGTACCGCAGCGGTCATCGCCATCGGCATGGGCGGCCTGCTGGTACTCGGCCTGGCGCTCGCGGGCGCGGGAATCTCCGGCGGCAACATGCTGTTCGCCGCGGGGCAAGGCTGCGGCGGCGGTACCGGCGGCAGCGCCGTGGTCACCTCGGCGGTCCAGCCTGCCCCGAGCAAGGCCGCAGGCACCTCCATTCCCGCTGACTACCTGCAGTTTTACCGGAACGCAGGGCGCATCTACGGGGTGGCGTGGACGATCCTGGCCGGCATCGGGGAGGTGGAGTCCAACCACGGCCGGTCCACGCTGCCCGGCGTGCACAGCGGCGCCAACGCATTCGGCGCGGCGGGCCCGATGCAGATCGGTATCGGCGGCGCGGCGGGCGACACCTGGGGCGGCGCGCCGGTCCACCGGGCCAGCGAGCACGTCGGCGGCGTGGCCACCGACGGGAACTCCGACGGCACCGCCAGCGTCTACCAGCCTGCCGACGCCATCGACGGCGCCGCGAAGTACCTGGTGGAACACGGGGTACTGACCAACCCGAGCGGTGCCATCTTCGCCTACAACCACCTCACCTCCTACGTGCAGGCGGTGCTCGGCTGGGCCGGGGTATACGCGGGCGGCGGGTTCACGGTCACCGCGGCCACCGCGCCCGCGCCGCAAGGGTCCTGTCAGCCGGGGACGACGAGCATCTCGGTGCCAAACGGGTCAGTGGCCACCGTGATCGCCTTTGCGCGGCGGCAGATCGGCAAGCCGTACCTGTGGGGCGGCACCGGGCCGGACGCGTTCGACTGCTCCGGGCTGATGATGATGGCCTACCGTGCCGCGGGCATCGACATCCCGCGCACGGCGGAGTTGCAGTGGTTGTGGGGCCCCCGGGTCCCGCCGGGCCACGTGGAGCCGGGTGACCTGGTGTTCTTCGCGGGCTCCGACGGCACGACCACGTCGCCTGGCCACGTCGGCCTGGTCATCGGGCACAACCTGATGATCGAGGCGTACGCCACCGGCTTCCCGATCCGGATCTCGGCTTTTGGCAATAGCAAGGCGGCGGCCGGCGACACGAACCCGGTGGGCTTCACCCGGCCGTGGGCGCATGCGGGCATCACGCTGACCAGCCAGACCCAGGGCGGCTGACATGTTCAGCCGCGCGGCTATCGGCGCCAGCCCATTGACGCAGGGCTGACGGCATGTCCATCATCTCCTTACCACGCGGTAACCGGCTGGAGGGGGAGACGTCTGCGATGCGCCTTGAGGTCTCGCGCCACTGTCCCGCCAATCCGACGCTGCGCAGCCGCGTCTTCCGCGCCTGCGCCGCCGTGGCCGGGGGGTCGCTCCTGGTCATCGCGCTGTCCGGTACCTCCGGCGCACGCGTGTTCGGCCCGCCCGGTGCCGCTGGCCCGCCCCACTACGTATCGCTCGGCGACTCCTACACCGCGGCACCGCTCGTCCCGAACCAGACCGGGTCTCCCGCAGGCTGCCTGCGGTCCACCCACAGCTACCCCTTCCTGGTAGCCGCGGGCACCGGCGCCGCCACTTTCACCGACGTCAGTTGCCAGGGCGCGACCACGGCGAACATGACCCACCCGCAGTCGGTGCCGCTGGGCACCAACCCGCCGCAAGACAACGCCCTATCCGCCGCCACCACGCTGGTCACGCTGCAGGTCGGCGGCAACAACATCGGGTTCAGCGACATCATCATCCACTGCACGACGCTCAGCCTGACCAACCCGTTCGGCTCTCCGTGCAAGGACCACTACACCTCGGGCGGGACCGACAAGCTCCGGGCGAAGATCAACGCGGCCGCGCCGAAGGTCGCCGCCGACCTGCAGGGCATCCACGCCGACGCGCCGAACGCGCAGGTGTTCCTGGTCGGGTACCCGGTCATCCTGCCCAACAGCGGCAACGGCTGCTGGCCCTTGGTGCCGATCGCCTTCGGCGACGTGCCCTACCTGCGCGGGGTGGAGAAGGCGCTGAACTCGATGCTCGCCGTGGTGGCTGCCGCGAACCACGCGACGTTCGTGGACACCTACACCGCCAGCATCGGGCACGACGTCTGCCGGGCCCCGGGGACCAAGTGGGTGGAGGGGCTCATCCCCACCTCACTCGCAGCGCCGTTCCACCCGAACCAGCTCGGTGAGCAGGCCATGGCCCGGCAGGTGCTCACCGCCCTCGGCTGACCGGGCCAGGAGACGCCGGGTCAGGGTTGCTGCGGTTGCCAGCCAGCCGAGCGCCGAGCCCGGCGGCGGGCCAGCGGGGGCTTTGCCAGCTCCTCGGGAATGCGCAGCAGAGGGTTGGTGGCGCTGTCCACGACCTCGGTCGCCATCTCGAGTACCCGCCGCCCCTGGGCCCGCGCCACGGACCGGAGCAGCTCGAACGCCTGCCGCGGCCGGAGCCGGTGCCGCTCGGCGAGCACCCCGATGGCTTGCTCGACCCGAACCCGGGCGGTCAGCGCGTGCTCCAGCTGGGCGACGGTCCGCTCCAGCTTGCGGGCGTCCGGGGGCTCGTCTGCGGCCGGTGCCGCCGTGGCAGGGGTGGCCGGCGTGCCCGGCCCATGCATGTCGGCGGCCAGCAGGTCGGCCAGCACCATAGCACTGGTCAGGTCAGAGACTTCCTCGTCGCCGACCCGCCAGCCCGTGGCGGTGCGTCGGGCCACCGGCTCCGCGCCGAGCACGGGGCTCCCGGGGCTTCCGGAAGTCCTGTCACCGTCGGCGGCATCGGTCCGGCCTGGCTGGCCCCGGCCCTGGTCCGGCGGGCCCTGGGCGGCGTGCCTGCCCGGCCTCCGGCCAGGCCGCCAGGATTGGTCTGCAGTAGCGGCAGCGCTGCCGCCCGCCGGGGCGACGGCCTCGCCGCGCTCCCGGCCGCGCGGGCGGACAGCGTCCCCCGTATCGCCGTGTCTGCTTGTCATGGTCCCTTGACGAGGGTGGCGAGGCGTTCCCTGACCTGCGCGGCTGACGGATTCGTCAGGGCCGTCCCATCGGGGAACACGATCGTCGGAACCGTCTGATTGCCGCCGTTCACGGACATCACGTAGTCCGCGGCGGCCGGGTCCCGCTCGATGTCGACCTCGGCGACCTCGATTCCCTCCCGTGCGAGCTGGCCCTTGAGCCTGCGGCAAAAGCCGCACCACTGCGTGGTGTACATCGTTACTCGCTGTGACACCCGCGTCTCCTGTCCTTTCCCAGAGTAGTTCCGCAGATGCAACACCGGGGCCGACTCTGAGCTTCCCCGCATGTCGGACGGATGCGCGAGTATGACGGTGGTGAAGGAGGTGCGCGGTGGACGACGGCCCGGACGCGGTGCTCGCCGCGCTCGATCCCGAGCAGCGTGAGGTGGCGCTCGCTGCCCGCGGCCCGGTATGTGTGATCGCCGGGGCCGGCACCGGTAAGACGCGAGCGATCGCCCACCGGGTTGCCTATGCCGTCCGGGCCGGCCTGGTGAACCCGGGCCACGTGCTCGCCGTCACCTTCACCACGCGGGCCGCGGGCGAGCTGCGCGGGCGGCTGCGCGAGTTGGGCGGGCCGTCCGGATCCGGGCTGGACCGGGTCGTGGCGCGCACCTTTCACTCGGCGGCGCTGCGCCAGCTTGTCCACTTCTGGCCGCAGACCATCGGTGGCCGGCCGCCGGCCGTGCTCGGCTCGAAGATCGGCCTGCTCGGCGAGGCGGCCCGCGCGGCGCGGGTGCCCGCGAGCGGCCCGGAACTGCGTGACCTGGCTACCGAGCTCGAATGGGCGAAGGTCATGCAGGTGCGCCCGGAGGACTACCCGGGCGTCGCGGTCGGCCACCGCCGAGCTCCGCCGGTGGAGCCCGAGGCGGCAGGCCGGGTGTTCGCCGCCTACGAGCAGCTGCGCCGGGACCGGCATCTGGTCGACTTCGAGTCGGTGCTGGAGCTGACCGCGGGGATCCTGGGCGGGCACCGGGGCGCGGGGGCCGAGGTGCACGACCGTTACCGCTACTTCGTGGTGGACGAGTACCAGGACGTCAACCCGCTGCAGAAACTGCTGCTCGACGCATGGCTCGGCGACCGGGACGACCTGTGCGTGGTCGGCGACCCGCGGCAGACGATCTACTCGTTCACCGGGGCAACGTCCGCCTACCTGACGGGGTTCGCGGCGGAGTACCCGGACGCGACCCTGGTGAGGCTGGTGCGGAACTACCGGTCCACGCCGGAGGTGGTCGGCTGCGCGAACCGGCTGGCCGAGGCCGGCGGGCACCGGGGGAGGGGCGCCCTGGCCGGCCCCGCCCTCGTCGCGCAGCGCGCGAGCGGGCCGCCCGCCGAGTTCACCGAGTACGGCGATGAGGAGGCCGAGGCCGAAGCCGTCGCGGCGCGGACCAGGCAGTGGATGGACGCTGGGGTACCGCCGCGCCAGATGGCGGTGCTGGTCCGGGTCAACGCGCAGACCGAGCGGTTCGAACGCGCGTTTGCCGCTGCGGGCGTGCCCTGCCAGGTGCGCGGGGCCGAGCGGTTCTTCGAACGGGCCGAGGTGCGCCAGGCGACCGGGCTGCTGCGCACGGCGGCCCGGAGCGCGCGCCCGGAGGCCGGCCAGGACAGCCTGGCCGCGGGCCCGCCCACCGGGGCGGATGCGGTCGCGGAGGTGCGGCACATTCTCGCCGGGGTCGGCCTGACCGCCGAGCCCCCATCCGGCCGGGGCGCCGCACGGGACCGGTGGGAGTCGCTGGCCGCGCTGGCCCAGCTTGCCGAGGACCACTGCGCGGCTGTTCCCGGCGCCGGCCTCGCCGAGGTCGTCGCCGAGCTGGCTCGCCGGGCAGTGACCGAGCACGCCCCGCAGGTGGAGGGGGTGACCGTGGCGTCGCTGCACGCGGCCAAGGGGCTGGAATGGGACGTGGTCTTCCTGCCGGGCCTGATCGAGGGCAACCTGCCGATCATCCACGCCGAGACGGACGAGGCGGTGGCTGAGGAACGCCGGTTGCTGTATGTCGGGGTGACCCGGGCCCGGCAGCAGGTGCTGGTGTCCTGGGCGCTGGCCAGGGTCCCGGGCGGCCGCCGCGGCCGCACGCCGTCCCGGTTCCTGACCGGGATGCGCCCCGGCCGCCGCGAGGCCCGGGCCGTTCGGGCGGCGGCCAGCCAGCTCGAGTTCGACGGCGCCGACCCCGCGCTGGAGGAGCGGCTCCGCGAGTGGCGCCGCCGGGCCGCGCGGGACGCCGGGGTTCCCGCGTACGTGGTGTTCCCGGACGAGACACTCCGGTCGATCGCGGCACAGCGCCCGGCCAGCAGGGAAGGACTTGCCCGCATCCCCGGTCTTGGGCCTGGCAGGGTGGACCGGTACGGTGCCGCCGTACTGGCGTTGTGCGCGGAGCCTTCCGGCCACGCCAGTACCGACGACAAGAAAGCGGGATCCCGCGCATGAGGACGGACGCGAGCAGGCTGTGACCGACACCCTGGGCAAGCTGCTGGACCTGCTCGACCTGGAGCAGATCGAGCTGGACATCTTCCGCGGCCGCAGTCCCAGTGACCGGCGGCAGCGGGTCTTCGGCGGCCAGGTCGCCGGCCAGGCGCTGGTCGCCGCGGGCCGGACCGTGCCGGCCGACCGGCCGGTGCACTCGCTGCACGCCTACTTCATCCGCCCCGGTGACCCGGCGGTCCCGCTGGTCTACATCGTGGACCGGGTACGTGACGGCCGGTCGTTCACCACGCGGCGGGTCTCCGTGATCCAGCACGGCAAGGTCATCTTCACCTTGTCCGCGTCGTTCCATCACGCCGAGCCGGGGCCGGATCACTCCGCCCCGATGCCGCAGGCGCCACCGCCAGAGTCGGTGCCGCCGCACGCGGAACGGCTGGAGAAAGCGTTCGGCCGTGAGGCGGCGAAGTATTTCCGGGACAACCCGATCGATCTGCGTTTCGTCGGGCCGCTGTCGGTCGAGGCGCAGCGCGACCCGTCGCTGCGCACTGACCAGAGCCTGGTCTGGCTGCGTGCCGACGGCGACATGCCCGACGACCCGCTGCTGCACGTCTGCCTGATGACCTACGCCTCGGACATGACGCTGCTGGACTCCATCCTGCTCCGGCACGGCCTGTCCTGGGCGGACGGCAGCACGACCGGGGCCAGCCTGGACCACGCGATGTGGTTCCACCGCCCGTTCCGCGCCGACCGGTGGCTGCTTTACGTGCAGGAGTCGCCATCCGCGACCGGCGCTCGCGGCCTGGCGCGGGGCCAGGTGTTCACCCAGGAGGGGCACCTGGTGGTTTCTGTGGTCCAGGAGGGCCTCATCCGCACCGCTCCCAAACCGTCCTGACCCTCGCGCAGCGGCCAGCGGCCGCCCCGTGCACCGCGCCATGTATCAACGGCCGGCGCCGGCCCTCTTAACAGACGACGGAGTGGTAAGGCCGAAGATTCCGGGCGAGACAAAAACGTGGCGAAAAACCAGTTGCCCCGTTGGCCGGGCTCTTCGTAGGCTGCATTCATGTCCAAAGAGTGGGCCCATGACGCTGTGCGGAAGGAGGTGCCCACGGTGAACAACCTCGGTAGCTACGCCGTTCCAACGGACACGCATGCCTACCTTGCCGTCGCGGGCGCCTGCCCGCGGGGTGATCTGGTGGCTCAGCTCGTCCAGGACAGCAGCGGCATCGTGTCCGCGCGCACCGCCATGCGTACCGACGTCGTGGTTGCGCGGCCACGGATGCAGCAGCAGAAGAACCCGTTCACGACCCACGGTGCCGTCATCGGCGGCGCCAAGTCGGGTCCGCATAGGGCTTGGGATCCGGTCTAGAAAGACCGGCCTCGATCCCCACAGGCCGCGGACCCGAAACCGGGTCCGCGGCCTTAGTTATGCCCGGGCCGCCGGATCAGCCGAGTGGAACACACGACGAGCAGACCGACGAGGACGAGAGGGGAACGGACATGTACTGGCCCGGCACCACCGCCGCGGGGGGCGCGGCGGGGTTCGAGGCAGCACTCGCGTTGCGGGTGACAACGCAAGGAGCAGAACCGGTGGCGTCGCCGCCGGTGGCTTCCCGGCCGGTAGGGCAAGTGGCCGATGGCACCCTGGTTCCCGGGGCGCACACCGCCGCTGACCTGCCCTGCATGGATGAGCCTGACCTGTTCTTCGCAGAATCCCCAGCCGACGTTGAGACCGCCAAGGCCCTGTGCCGTGGGTGCGCCATCAGGATCGCGTGCTTCGCCGGCGCCATGGAGCGCCGTGAGCCGTGGGGAGTCTGGGGCGGCCAGTTGTTCCTGCGCGGCGAGGTCGTGCCGCGCAAGCGCCCACGGGGGCGCCCGCGGAAGACGGAAGTCGCGGCCTGACGGCCACGCTCCGGCACCCGCCGGAGCCCAGCGGACGGCCATGAGCAGGACTGACGACGACCAGAACAGCCAAACGAGTGAATTCGCTACGAGCAGACGAAGGGAGGTATGCCATGTACGTCCACACCCGGCTGGCGTCGGAACGCCACCGTGAAAATCTGGCACGAGCACACGAGCAGCGGCAGGTGGCGCGCGTCCTAGCGCTCAGGAAGGCAGCCCGCCGGGTCGCGCGCGCGGAGCGCCGACTGGTCGCCGCTCAGACCAGCGTCCTGAGTGCACGTGCTGACCTGGTGTCCTGACCAAACATGGTGACCTCGATGGATGGGCCGGCCCCGGAGACCCCGGGACCGGCCCATCGCCGTGTTGCGGGCCGGCCGCTGGCCACGCCAACTCGTTGATGCGGTGGAAGCCGTGTCCATCACGGTGCGGTGAAATAGTCGCCGTTGTCGAAGTCGGCGATCAGGCCGGGGTGGGCTGGTTCCCACCCGAGGACCCGCCGGGTCGCGAGGTT
>Ga0075434_100007477_pt1 | contig 10109 bp, 11 predicted proteins | sample RhiMethybrSRZTD3_FD_75298 | JGI IMG/M metagenome (GOLD analysis project Ga0075434, IMG submission 75298) | Populus rhizosphere microbial communities from Tennessee, USA - Rhizosphere MetaG P. TD hybrid SRZTD3 | ecosystem: Host-associated > Plants > Roots > Rhizosphere > Soil | place: USA...
GCTTTGGGCCAAAAGCGGACATTCGCCAAAAAAGCCAGTCGCGTATGATCACGACTGGCAGGCGCTTTGGAAAAACCTACTTCGTGATCGCCTTCATCAATCCTTCGACCATCTGGTCTACGCTGAAGCTCGCCGGACGCTGGCTTGGCGGATAATCCTTGAAGGTTGCTAGGAAGGGCGCCACTCTCCAAACGCCGTACTGGATCAGGTAGGCGTTCTTGGCCAGCCAATCGTAATACTGATCCGACACGACGTCCGCTCGCTCCATCGGATCCATCCGCAGGTTGAACACTTTTGGTGCACGCAGACATATGAACGGATTTGACCACACCTCGAAGCCGCCCGGACGGCGTTGCTCGCAGAACACGATTTTCCAGTCGCCGTAGCGGTAGGCGACCATGTTCCCGTCGTCGTTGAAGTAATAGAATTCAGTGCGCGGGGATTTCGGCGCCTGTCCCGTCAGGTACGGCAGCTGGTTGTACCCATCCAGATGCACCTTGAACGTCTTGCCACTGATGTTCGCGCCATTCAGCAGGCGGTCCTTGACCGTCGTATCGCCCGCGGCTGCGAGCAGGGTCGGGAACCAGTCGAGGCCTGAAACGATCTCGTTGGAGACCTCGCCGGCCTTGATCCGGCCCGGCCAGCGGATCATTGCCGGCACCCGGAACGCACCTTCCCAATTAGTGTCCTTTTCGCTGCGGAACTGCGTGGTCGCAGCATCCGGCCATGACCATTGGTTGGGCCCGTTGTCGGTGGTGTAAACAACGATGGTGTTGTTGGCGATGCCGAGGTCATCGACCGCTTTCAGCAGTTTGCCGACATCTTCGTCATGCTCCAGCATACCGTCGGCGTAGTCATTGCCCGGCATTCCGCTGCGGCCTTTCATGGATTCGCGCACGTGTGTGAACACGTGCATCCGCGTTGTATTCATCCACGTAAAGAACGGCCGGTTGGCCCGAACCTGCCGCGTCATGAAATCTATCGCCGCGGCTGTGGTCTCGTCGTCGATGGTTTCCATTCTTTTGCGGTTCAGCGGGCCGGTATCTTCGATTTTGCCGTCCGCCGACGATTTAAGAACGCCGCGAGGAGATTGGGTCCTGACGAAATTCGCATCGTTCTTGGGATAGTAGGGGCCCTCCGGTTCCTCTTCGGCGTTGAGGTGGTAAAGGTTGCCGAAGAATTCATCGAAGCCGTGCTTGGTCGGCAGATATTCATCGCGGTCGCCGAGGTGGTTCTTCCCAAACTGACCGGTGGCGTAGCCGAGCGGCTTGAGCGCCTGCGCGATGGTGATGTCGCGATCCTGCAGCCCGACTGTCGCGCCGGGGATGCCGACTTTGCAGAGCCCGGTGCGCAGGCACACCTGCCCGGTGATGAGAGTTGAGCGCCCCGCCGTGCACGAGTTCTCCGCATAGTAGTCGGTGAACATCATGCCTTCTTTGGCGATGCGGTCGATGTTTGGTGTCTTGTAGCCGACCAGCCCGTGCGAATAGGCGCTGATATTCGATTGACCGACGTCATCACCGAAAATGACAAGGATGTTCGGGCGCGCTTGTTGCTGCTGCGCCAAAGCCGGTTTGCAAAGGGGTACGGCACAGATGAGCGCCGCGGAGGCTATAAGCACCTTCGCAGAAACAAAAAGAGCCGTCGTTCTAGATGCATTTCGATTCGTGCCCATCAACATGTCCTCCGAATTGCGAGGCTACCCCCTCGCGGAGGCCATTTTTGATGCTTTGATGCTCGGGATCGAGTTGGACCGAAGGCCAACATTGAGGTGCGGAACAGCTTGATGTCCGCTTTGGGTCAAAAGCAGACATGTGCAGTGCGTTGCTTAGCCTATCGGGGGCTCATACCGGTGGAGCGCGTCAAACATCTTAATGTTGAAGTGAACGCGCAGAGATGGATGGGGCCGGGCAAACATATCGTCGTCTATTACGTCGCTGCCAAACGATTGCTCAACTTCGTCGGGATTGTCGAGAAAAACACTTGGACCGGGGAGTCGTGGACCGATCGCGGCGGTTTGAAGGCTGTATCACACATCTCCGGAACTCCCTTGTTGGAAGTCCCTTCAGGCTATGAAATTGTTACGCTGTCAGGCTGACAAATCGAGTTGGACGATAGTCCCATGTCCGCTTTGGGTCAAAAGCGGACATGTGCAGCGCACTCGCCCATGTCTGCTTAGGGCCAAAAGCAGACATCAGCGCGCGACTAAATAGTTAAAGGACGCCCTTTGCCCGCGCGGTTAGTACTGCCCATTTCTAAGGACGCCGATAGAAATGTCATAGAAAAGTGTCGTTACTTTTTCGATTTATAACCAGTGCAGAAAAGTCACATCCCGTGAAATGTGTCTCGTCACCGTGCTCTGACATTTTGCTATTTTGGCGCGATTTCCGCACCCCCGAAAGCAGACATTCGTCAGCAGTCGCTACCCCCACGAAAATTGGCGTTGTGCTTTTGGGCCCGCCGCTTTAAGCGTGAAAATACGGTGTCAGCGATTTGATTCCGTCTCCGGCACCTGTCTTTCACCTTTCACTGGTATGCTGCGCAAGCATGGTGATCTCGCGCACAATTTCCCTTTGGATCCTGGCACTCTCTGTAACGTTGATATGAGTAACGCTGAGATCGTTCGAAAAATTGAAATTTACGATCTTGCCGCGGAAACCGCGATCCGCAGCGATGGGCTGGCCCCATCCGGGAGCATAATAGTTGATTGCCTTCACGACGTTGGCAGGAATTGGATTTTGCAGAAGCGGAGAAAGCGTCACCAGGAGGTCGACTGTGATATCGTGTGCCTTGAGCGAGCGCGCCATATCGATCACGTTGTTAGCTCCTTGCGAGTGGCCTACGAGGACTATAGAACCAGTTTGACCGGAAGACCGTTTGCGCAAGATCTCGGCGACTGCGGTCGACCAATTCAAATGCCCGGCGACCTCGGCCTCGATGCCTTGAGCCCGGAGTTGTTGGGCGATGCTGTCGAGCCCTGTGGAGAATACACCGAACCATCCGCGCAGCAGAACCACATGAGGACCTGCCGCGAGGGCACTCTCGCACCACAATAGGACCATTGCCACGAGGGTCCCAAGTAGGCGTGCGCCTATCCTTTTCGCTAAACTGCGACGCTCTCCGTGTGCATGGACCGCCCAATGTTTTGTTTCGCCCGAGTCTTTCGGGCCGCCTCGGGCCGCTACCACCGGCATAGCTCCTAATACGCGATTGTCCCCGATCGTCTTCTTTTGCATCATCGAGCCGCAGAGCCGCCACGCCCAATAACGTTTATTGGAACGTTTATGCCACTCCTTGCATTCCTAACTTCAGCCGCCGTCATCAGTATCTTCATTATACCGGTACTTTTAATACGGCGCGACGGCCACCGCCGGGCGCAAGATTACTTCGTCTCGTCCGATCACGTTCTTCCGAAGGTGATACAGAATTCTTCGATCGCGTATGCAATCGGATTGGCGACATTCGGCCCTTTCTTCGCTTGGGGTGCGAGCGGCGACTTCTGGCCGGCGATCCTCCACGCGGCCTTCTTCGGATTGGGCTTGATACTCCTCTACGCCTTGCGCCGGCCAATGCTGAAATTTCTGGCCCGCGCCTTAAGTCACGACCGTTCGTTCACCGTGCATGAATTCATTGCGCGGCGACATGGCAACGACCCGCGGATCCGCGGCGTGGCGGCGGCGCTGACCGTGTTTGCTCTTTCTGGCCTCGTCATCTGCGAGACACTTGGCCTGGCGACAGTGCTCAAGCCGCTGCTTTCCGGTAGCGAAAGCCTCACCCATCTGTTCATAGCCGCGGTTTTGGTGGTCGTGACATCGTGCACAATTTTGTCCGGGCACGCGGGTATCATGCACGCAGCCCAGCTCCAACTGGGTGTGTTATATTTTGGACTATTTGGATCGATGACGTTCCTATTGTATCTGCAAATGTCGGATCTCGGGTCAATGCCGGAGCGGGGCACGTTTGCCACCGCACTTATCATCGTTGCTTCTAGTGTAATGTATTTCTATCGGCGTGTGCGATACGTGGATAGCAATTCGCTTCGGTATCGTGTGTCAAATATCGTTGCCGCCGATCGCGACCGTGAGCACCTACAGTTTCGTTTGCTGAGTCGATTTCAAAAGATTCTCAATGCGCTGATTGCAATTTTCACCGTCTTGGCGATCGTCGTTGCCGCAATCGAATTGTTCGTCGCGGGATTCCCGACTATCGCCCACGACAGCGCCGCCGCGTTGCAGACCGGCACGCAGCTATCCAACCTAACGTTGATTTCTCTCATTCTGCTGCCGCTCTTTCATCCGATCGTCGACATTGTGAACTGGCAGAGGCTTGCGGCATTCGAAAAGGAGCGGGACTGGGACTATTTCGGGGGAGGTAAATGGACGGAGGCATTCAAGAGTTTTTGCGCGACCTACGCCTTCGAGGTTCCCCTAGTCAAACTGTTGATCTGCCTGATTGGTGCCGTTGCCGGGCTAACGTTGACAACGCCGGGCCGGGGGGACGCCGGGCAGGCCTTCGTCGCGCAACTGGTGGCGCAGGAGAATTTTGTGGCCACCGCGGTCTTGGCATTTTTACTGTTCAGTCTGTTCGCGATGGCCGTTTCGACGATGAGCTCGTTGTTCGCGGCGAGCCTGTGCACTGTTCGCTACGATATATGGCCAATATTCTGGTCTAAATCGACGTCTGCGCAGACGCGCGGCACGGAGAAAGCACAGGGCATACGGTGGACCATGATCGCGGGGGCCGGAATGGGGTTCGCGGTCTTCGCGGCATTCTATGTTTTCGACGCGAGTCTTAAGATAACTTTTGCAAGTGCTGGGTTTTTGGTCCTGGTGTTCGGATTCAGCTCCTTCCAGCTTTCTTTCGTGCCCCTCGTATTGGGACCGCTCATCGCCAGATCTGGCGGACGTGGAACCGTTAGCCCCGGATGGGCCCTCGCCATTATGGGTGTCAGTGCCGCGGTCGCGATCGGCACCACCGCCGCCTATCTTGTAACCGGATATGACCTATTGCTGTCGGTCGCGGTGCCCGGTTGTCTTGGATCGGGCGCTTTGCTTTTTTTGACTGCACGACTCTGGCTGCGGCAGACCCCGGTGGCCGCGTAAGGGCAGTCACATCCGGAGGGAGCTACTGAGCGGGGTCCCGCTCGATCAGCTGAATGATATGGTCGCGGTGCGCGCTTTGGGTCATTAGCGGACATTTTGCATTGCAATTGCGATGTCCGCTGTACCCCCAAAGCAGAGACTTGCATTCGTGCCCATCGTCGACCGACAGCGCTACCGATTACGGTTTCTTCTGGCTGATTTCCCTCTTTTGCCCACCCGAAATTTGCGCCGCCAGTGTCATCGCGAATTTGACATGCGCTGCAGCGGTATAATGGATCCCGTCCCATTGCAACAAATCTCGCGGTATCACTGGATCAAGAACAATGACGCGGATATGACGCCGCCGTAGTCGATCAACAATGGCAGAAATATTGGCGGCTCGTTGCTGCTTAGACCCGAAAAAACGGAGATCATTAGTACCCGGTTGCAGGATGACGATATTGGTGTTGTCGGGAACAGCGGTATCGATGCGACGGAGCATGCCGCCGGTAGTATCACCGATGACGCCGGCACTGGTGACTTTAGCATCGATGCCGCCTTCCTTGAGGATGGTCTGCAATCGTGCCGGGAAGGCATTCGCGGCACCAACACCCCAACCCGCTGTATTGCTGGCGCCAACCACAACAATGTTAAGCGAACGGGCATGGCCGGACCCGACGCCAAAGATGAGCACCATCGCGATCGCAAATCTGCGCATTATAGACATCACGCCACCGCTACCTTGATTCCCGCACGATCAACTTCATCCGCAGCACTTAGTGAGAGTCCGGGCCGCGCAACATAGCCGTTGTCAACTTCCATGAAGACGTCGCTAAAGGCGAGATGTTCGCCCCGTGAAGGATCGCGGGCGGCAAGCCCAATGTCCCACTCGTCTTTACCGAGGCTCTCATTGTACCGCGCCGGATTTTCATACGGCATCAAGCGAATGGGAACGCTCAGCTTAGTGGCGAATGCGCGCGCAAGTTCGACCGATACTCCACCCAGCTGACCATCAGCTCTCCGCGTGACGAGAACCGGATTGGAGACTATTAGCGCAGCGCGAAGCTCGCCCTTGGGTGCAAGTTTTGTAGCAGCGTCGCTCTGTGCGCGTGCCGTCAACGGCCACACAACCGCGCCACCCATCAAAGTAATTAAGTCGCGTCGCCTCATCGTGGTCGCCCCGAGGCTCAAGACATTATCTTAGCTCTCTAGTCCGATGCACTGAAAGAGCTTGAATGTCCGCTTTGGGTCATTAGCGGACATATGCAGTGCAAAAGGGCATGTCCGCTTTGCCCCCAATGCGACCGCGAAAGCGGATTCGCAAACGGTCATGTCCGCTTTACCCCCGAAAGCGGACATGCGCGATGCACCAGTCCATGTCTGCTTTGGGCCAAAAGCGGACTCATGCGGTGCAGCAAAAATGTTCGTTATTCGATCACCTCGTCCGCACGCCCGATAAGTGTGTTGGGAATGTTGATGCCGAGTGTCTTGGCCGTCTTCAGGTTGATGGACATTTCGACTTTTGTGGTGGCCTGCTGGATTGGCAGGTCAGCGGGTTTGTCTCCCTTGAGAATCCTGCCGGTGTAGTTGCCCGCTAGGCGATATGCGTCCGTCATGTCCGCCCCGTAGCTCAGCAGACCTCCAGCCGCGGCGAACTCGCGGTTCGCATGGACCGCAGGCACCGCATAGCGAAGCGCAAGTGCTCCGAGCTGTTCCCTCTGGCTCGTGAAGAATGGGCCTCCGCCAATTACGAGCCCGCCTACTCGCAATTGGGTCAATTTTGCAAAGACACTATCGAAGTCATCTTCGCGACTGGCGTTGAGGACGTGGAGCTGTAGCCCGAGTTTTTGCGCGGTCGACAGCAACTCTTTCGATTGGTTCTCTGCAAGGGTAGGCTCGGCCGGATTGACAAGCAGCGCAAAGCTGGTCGCCGTTGGCAGCAGCTCGTGTAGCAATTGCAGTCGCTTCGGCGTTAGTTCCTGACTCAATTGGGTTATGCCTGTGATATTGCCGCCGGGCCGGTTGAGATTAGCGACCAAGCCGAGCCGTATAGGATCGCCTCCCGTTTCGAAAACGATCGGAATGGTCGTGCCAGATGCTTTTGCAGCGAGAGCCGCTGGAGTGCTTGTTGCGGCAATTACAGCGACCTGACGACGCGCCAGATCGGTCACCACCGCTGGCAACCGATCACTTTGGCCATCCGCCCAATGATATTCGATTGTAACGTTGCGGCCATCGACGTAACCGGCCTCACTCAGTCCCTGGAGAAAAGCCGCTAATTGTTGCTTGTAGCTCTGAGCAGCAGAGGCGTTGATGAAGCCGACAACCGGCATCGCCTGTTGCTGCGCGCGCGCCGTCAGCGGCCACGCCGCCAAGCCTCCTACTAATGTGATGAACTCCCGCCGCCTCATGTCCGCACCCGATGATCAGGACAAGCCGTCGAAAGCTCCTCAGACTAGCACATTCTAAGGGCCAGCGATGGGTCGTTGAGCGGTAGCCAATGTCTGCTTTGGGTCATAAGCAGACATGTGCGCCGCAAAAAGCGATGTCCGCTTTGCCCCCGATAGCGACCGCGAAAGCGGACTCCCGCAACCGGTCATGTCTGCTTTACCCGCGAAAGCGGACATGTGCAGTGCACTCGGCCATGTCTGCTTTGGGCCAAAAGCGGACATTGGCACGTCAATAACGTTTCGATTAACTTTTGCCAGCCGCTTGCGAAATCGTCTCTTTGCATGGATCGCTCACATCCGCGAAATGGTCTTTCAAGCAGGCCTCGATACGCCCGCCCCCCGGCTTAATGTCTGCGCAATTCTTTTTGACGTCCGCTCTACAAGCCTTCCTGACGGCACGCGCCTTTACCAGCGCAAGTTGGCAGGCCAAAGAAAAATCCTTGAACCGCAGCTTGATACACGCAGCACGGGACTCGCCCCGTGTTCCCGCGCAATGAGCGTCTACGTCGGAACTGCAGGCTGCAGTGGTGCCTTGTTGCGCGAGCACCACGGACGATGTCGCGGCAATCGCGAACAAAGACATAGCCACGACAGTGGTGAGTAGAAAGGTGGTCCGTGCAGTCATCTTGAAATTCCTTTGGTTGCGAATTGTCCCGTGGGTAGTTTGAAGCTACGACGCGGGAGACGGGTTGACCTTTATCAAACGTCTACAAACCATTAGTGATGTCCGCTTTGGGTCAAACGACCAAGGCCGATGCCAGCATCGGCCAAGGTCGCCGCCCGGTCCCGCTCTGGAGGTTCACGCCTTCCCGGGACCGAACACGATGCGTTCTTACTCAGACAGCATCAGACCCGCAGATTTTTGAAATTGGACCATGGTCCAACCTCGACAAGACCGATTAAGTAGGGCCGGAAGCGGCGGTGTTCAAAATTCCCAATGCCCCCGAATCAATTTACAGATTCGGCATTCGGGGGTGTGCATGGCAAACCGCAACCGATTGTCACCCGCGACCTTCATCGACGCCAACCGCTGGCGCGTCACACCGCAGGACGTTGCGCGACGGTTTGCCGAACGTGACCAACGTATCGAGCTCGACACCCGAACCGAAGCGCAAAAATATCTAGGCGATCCGCCGCCGGATCGTTCGGCATTGGCGCAACGAACGCGTGCCGCTGGTTCGTGAATACTTTTATCCGCCATTGATGTCCGCTTTACACCCAATAGCGGACATGTGCGGTGCAACTAAGGATGTCCGCTATGGGCCAATAGCGGACATTTGTACCGATCACTCGATCACCTCGGTTGCGATTTGTTCGCCTGCGAACGCGATTGGCGATTAGTACTCAATTAGTAGGAATGTCAGCTGTGAACAAAAACGATCTGCTCAGATGCGATGTGGCGTATAGTTGGTAATGCGTTGGAGGACTCCAAATGGACCTCTACAGCGTGACCACCGTCATGAAGGAATATGACGGCTACAAGAATGCGTCTTTTCACTGGTTCTACTGCGACGCGCGGACGCTACCCCGGCCGTATGTGGATCTGATTGAGAACTACAACGGCATGAATAGGCTCCGCGCGGCATACGCTGAGGGCTACATCGACGAGTCATTTACACTGGACGAAGCCCAAGCGCTCAAGGACTACCTAGATCGAACTTTTGGTCACAAAGGAACGACCACGATCAAAAAACGCAAGCTGCCGATCACGAACAATGTGGTGGGCTGGGGAGCGCTTGCCGATTATTGCGATGTCTGGAAGCTGTATGAAGTTCCAGGCTATCCGCTGCCATTCAAAGCTCAGAGTTGCTTTGATCACGGCGATTCACTTACGGACGGATAAGTTAAAGCGGGTGCTCACGAGCAAAACAGTGCGTCGCCTTGATGTCCGCTTTACCCCCAACAAGCTTTGCCCACATGGACCTCATCGGGTCTCTTGCGGTCTTGGTCTCTCCATCTGCCACGTAAGGTTAGCCTTCACAGTCGGCCACTCGGTTGCAATAATGCTGTACACGCAAGTATCGCGGAGTGTGCCGTTGTCTGCTATTTGATGGCTGCGCAGTATACCGTCCAGTTTTGCGCCCAGCCTCTCTATGCCATGGCGACTCTGGTAGTTGAAAAAATGAGTCCGAAACTCAACCGCGATGCAATGCAGCGTGTCAAAGGCATGCTTGAGAAGCAGAAACTTGCACTGTGTGTTGACTTGAGACCGCTGGACGCTCTTCCGATACCACGTTCCGCCAATCTCCAAGCGGCGATGGTCCGGCTCGACATTTAGATAATTCGTAATCCCTACGGCCTTGCCTGTTGTGTTGTCCAGAACAGCAAAAGGAAGCAAGTCGCCCTTCGCTTGAGCGGCGAGTCGTTGATCAATGAAATCAACGAGTCTGTCGGGCGATGGAATCGACGTGTACCATAGCTTCCAAAGTTCACCATCGTGTAAAGCTTCTACAAGATCATTCTTATGACCATGACTGAGGGGTACAAGGCTTACTCGAGAGCCTCGTAACTTGACTGGTTGAAGCCAGGTCATATGGAGTTCTTGTTTTTGGATACATAAAGCGCGCGAATACTATCA
>Ga0075434_100007482_pt1 | contig 10104 bp, 10 predicted proteins | sample RhiMethybrSRZTD3_FD_75298 | JGI IMG/M metagenome (GOLD analysis project Ga0075434, IMG submission 75298) | Populus rhizosphere microbial communities from Tennessee, USA - Rhizosphere MetaG P. TD hybrid SRZTD3 | ecosystem: Host-associated > Plants > Roots > Rhizosphere > Soil | place: USA...
AATCGCTGTTCGACATCGGGGCCGCGGGGCCGATCGCAGGACTCGTACTCTCGATCGTAGCGGTGCTCGTGGGGCTTCAGCTCGAAGCGCCGCCGTCCCGCCCCGATGTAACTTTCTATTCGTCTTATTTATTTAGCTTCCTCGTCAAGCTCGGGCTGGGCTCCATTCCCGCTGGAGAATTTGAGATCCATCCGGTGGCGACAGCCGGCTGGTTTGGCCTGTTCGTGACCGCCATCAATTTGCTCCCCGCAGGTCAGCTAGACGGCGGCCACGTCTCGTACGCCTTGTTCGGCCGGATGCATGTCTGGGTCTCGCGCCTGACCGTAATCGTGTTGTTTTTCTTCGGATTTATCGGCGGTTGGGTCGGCTGGATTTTCTGGGGCGTCTTGATCCTGGCATTGACGGGGGTGCGCCATCCCCCGCCGGCCGACCCGGAGACGCCGCTCGACCCGAAGCGAAAGGTTATCGGCTGGCTTCTCCTCGCGACGCTGGCCGTGACTTTTACTCCGGTTCCGTTTACATTCAACGAACCGGAGATTCGCGAAGAGCGCCCGCGCCCGCCTCGCGGGCGCGAAGGACTGCAGAGAACCGCCGGAAGAGAGGTCGTCCATGAGCGAGCGATTGAGCTGGCACCAATATTTTCTCACCATCACGCGCCAGGTGGCCGAGCGCTCCACCTGTAACCGCGCCAAGGTCGGCGCGGTCATCGTGCGCGATAAGAACATTCTCGCGACCGGCTACAACGGCGCGCCGGCAGGCATGCCGCACTGCACCGAGGTCGGCTGCCTGATTTACCAGTCGAAGACCCCCAACGGCGACATCGAGGAGAACTGTTTCCGCACGATCCACGCGGAGATGAACGCGATCGCGCAGGCGGCGAAAAACGGCTCCTCGATCCGCGAGGGCGCGATCTACATCACGCACACGCCCTGCATCCATTGCCTCAAGGTGCTCGTCAATACCGGGATCAAGAACGTCTACTACGAGAGCCCCTACAAGCTCCACACGCTGGAGGAGATTCTGCACCACACGCAGGTCCATCTCGAGCGCGTCGAGTTCCCCGCGAAATAAAAAAGGGACGGAGCCGAAGCCCCGTCCCTTTTGTGGTCTCTCCCGTCTTCCGGCGGTTAGATCTTGCCCTGCAGGAAGAACGCGATCACGAACGCGTACAACGCGAGCGCCTCGATGAACGCGAGGCCGAGAATCATCGGCAGCTGGATCCGATCCGCCGCGTTCGGGTTGCGGCCGATGCTCTCCATCGCCGCCGCGGCCATACGCCCCTGGCCGAGCGCCGCGCCGAAGGCGCCGATCGCGATCGCGAGGCCCGCGGCGATCGCGAGCGCCGCGCGGGTCGAATCGCCGCCGGCCGGCGCCGCGGCTTCCGCCGCCGCCAGCGCGATGCCGGAACTGAAAATCCCGAGCACCGCCGCGGTTACGAACGATAATAGTCTGCGCATTTTCTACCTCCTTTCCAGCGAACGCTGAAGCCCTTCCGCCCCTCTATCCTCCTCCTCGCCGCCGGGCCGTCCGCTTTAGTGCTCATGGCTGATCGCCATGGCCACATAGATGACGCTGAGTATGGTGAAAACCGCCGCCTGGATAATCGACACGAGCGACCCCAGGATGTAAAAGGCGACCGGGATCACGAGCTTGGTCAGGTTGCTGAAGATTTCCAGCACGAGATGGTCGCCGAACATGTTGCCGAAAAGCCGGATCGAAAGCGAGATCGGCCGAAAGATGTGCGAGAAGAACTCGATCAAGATGAACAGCGGCGCGAGCAGCAGCATCGGCCCCATGAACTGCTTGAAGTAGGCGGCGCCGTTCTCCCGTGCGCCGAAATAGTTATAGGCAACGAAGACGACGAGCCCCATGCCTAAATTAACAAAAAAGCTGCTGGTCGGCGGCACGACGCCGGGAATGAGGCCGAAGAAATTGCCGATCAAGATAAACAGAAACAGGCACCCGAAAAGCGGCACATACTTACGCCCCTTCTTGCCGATGATGCTGTCGGAGAGGCCCACGACGATCTCGACCAGGACCTCCATGACGTTGCGGACCGTGAGACCCTGCTCCGGGATCACCGGGTCTTTGGCGCTCCGGAGCGATTTGCGGAACGCGAGCGCGAGGCCGATCAGCACGAGCGCGACGATAAGCGCGGTAAAATTAGGCTCGGCGATGCGACTCAACGGATAAGGCAGCAGCGAATACCAGGTGAATGGATGTTCCATGATTTTCCTATCGAGACAAGGCCCACAGGCGCTCGGCCAAAATCGCCGCCAACAGCGAAGAAAAGCCAAGCGTGAACGAGAGCGGGTCGAGCGACACGCGCGTCAGCAGGAGCGAAATCGCGCCGAGAAAAAGCGCCATTTTCACGATCAACAAAACGACGCCGCTCCGCACCCGGCCTTTGCCGGCGAACGGCGTCAGCACCCAGCGGATGCCGGAGCTTAGCAGAAGAAAATTGATGCCCATGAACAGCCCGCCGGCGAGGAGAGACGCGGGATCGACCGCCTTCATCGGCGCGAGCGCGAGCCACAGCGCGGCGATCAGCACCACGTGCAGTAGCTCGATGCGAACGACCGTCAGTCCCAGCGCTTCAGCTCTCATCGGTTATCCGTCCCGCTGCCGTCGGAAAAATATTTTAAATATTGCGTCAGGCGAACTACCGCGCCGACAAAGCCCAGCACCGACGCGGCGACGGTGACCCAGGGCGACGTGCCCAGCCATCGGTCGATCAGGTAACCGACGACGAGCGAGCCGACGATGGTGCTGGGAATTTCCAGACCGACCGCGAGATACTTGGCGAATTTGGCGAACGGGAAATTAACCTTGCCCGGATCTTGGTCCGGCTGCTTCGCCCCTGGCGCCACTCCGCACGTGATTTATCACGCGCTCCGCGCGACTTCAACCTTTCATCTCCGCAGCCGCCCAAGTGTCGAAGGCCGCGATAGCTTTATCGAGGTCGGCAGCCGTGTGCGCGAGCGAGACGAACGCCGCCTCGAACTGCGAGGGCGGCCAGTAGACGCCGGCGGCGAGCATGCCGTGAAAAAAGCGCGCGAAGCGCTCGCGGTCGGCGCCGCGCGCCTCGTCGGCGTCGCGTACGTGCTCGACGCCGAAAAACAGCGTCACCATCGAGCCCTGGCGGTTGACGACGCCGGGCATTCGGCGCGCCTTGAGAATATTTTCCAGCCCGCGTTGCAGCCGCTCGCCTTTTTTCTCGAGCTCTTCGTAGACGCCCGGCCGCGCCAGCGCGCCGAGCATCGCGAGGCCGGCGGCGACCGCGAGCGGATTGCCGGAGAGCGTCCCGGCCTGGTACACGGGCCCCTCGGGCGCGAGCATATCCATGATCTCCGCGCGGCCGCCGAAAGCGCCCAGCGGCAATCCGCCGCCGAGAATCTTTCCCAGACATGTCAGGTCGGGACGGATGTCGAACAACTCCTGCGCCCCGCCGCGGGAGACGCGAAAGCCGGTGATGACCTCGTCGAAGATGAGCAGCGCGCCGTATTTCTGCGTGATCTCGCGCAGAAAAGCGAGGTAGCCCGGCGCCGGCGGAATCACGCCCATGTTGCCGCAGACCGGCTCCACGATGATCGCGGCGATCGCATCGGGAGCTTCCGCGAACAGGGATTCGACGGCGGCCGGATCGTTGTAGGGAACGACGCTCGTTTCGGCCGCGAAAGCCGGCGGCACACCGGCGCTGTCGGGAAGCCCCAAGCTCGCAAGGCCGGAGCCGGCGCGCGCGAGCAACGCATCGACATGGCCGTGGTAGCAGCCGTCGAACTTGACGATCCGGTTTCGCTTGCTGAAGGCGCGCGCCAGCCGGATCGCGCTCATCGTCGCTTCCGTCCCCGAGCTCACCAGACGGAGCTTCTCGATCGACGGAAAGCGCTCCGCTACCGCTTCGGCGAGCTCCACCTCGCGCGCAGTCGGCGCGCCGAAGCTCGTGCCGTCCTTCACCGCCGCGCCGACTGCGGCGACGATGTCGGGATGCGCGTGGCCCAGGATCAGAGGACCCCAGGAACCGACGAAATCGGTGTACGAACGTCCGTCTACGTCGACGATCTCGGCGCCGGCGCCGCGGGCCATGAAGCGCGGCGCGCCGCCCACCGCCTTCCAGGCGCGCACCGGGCTGTTCACGCCGCCGGGAATTTTCTTTTGCGCGCGCTCGAACCATGCGCGTGATCGATTCGACATCGTTTTTGGCGTAACACCGCGGCGCTTTTGGTGTCAAGCGCGGGGGCATCGGCAAATATTTTTTTTCGGCAAATTTTTTTCTTGCAATGGGTGTTGAAAAGGACTATGAATTCTCCCCGCGACAAAAAATTATCCACAGATTTTTTTGATCGCTCTGTCGCCCGCTGCAAAACGAAAGAAAAACGAGACGCGATGTTCGATCCGGCCTCCGACCAGAGTGGATGTTTTCCGCGCGTGCCGGATAAACTCCTCTCCGCGATCGCCGCTCGCCTGTTTACTTCACCGTCCAGCAGCGCCTGTAAATCGATAAGGTCTTTGACCATTTTAGAGTTATCCACAGGTGTGGATAATTTTGTTCGTAACTCCAGGCCCGATTTTACTGATTTGTCGATGGGTTAGCCCTCGCTCCCCCCGAGGTTGGCCATGAGCCAGATTTGGCAAGTATCCCTGGAACAGCTCCGCGACCGTCTGGGTCAGCAGAATTTCGAGACCTGGATCAAGCCGATCCGGGTCAAAGAGGCCGACGACGACGAACTTCTCCTCGAGGTTCCGAATAAGTTTTTTCGCGACTGGCTCGTCGAGCATTTTCTCCGTGCGATCCGCGAGACTCTGGCGGACGCGGCGCACCGCGACATAAAAGTTTCGATCGCCATCAACCAGAAGCTCCAGGCGGCTGCGCCGCTTCCCGTCGAGAAGCGCGCCGAGCGCGAAGCGCCCAGAGCGCTTCCGCGCACCAACAATCTCATTCCGAAATACACCTTCGAGAATTTCATCGTGGGCGCGAGCAACCAGTTCGCTCACGCCGCATCGCTAGCGGTAGCGAATCAGCCCGGTGAGCACTACAACCCGCTGTTCATCTACGGCGGGGTCGGCCTCGGGAAGACGCATCTCATCAACGCCATCGGCCATCGCGTCATGGAAAAGCGTCAGGCGCTGAAGGTTCTCTACCTCAGCTCGGAGTCGTTCATGAACGAGTTGATCGCCTCGCTGCGCCGCGACAAGATGGACGAGTTCAAGACACGCTTCCGCAACATCGACACGCTCATTCTGGATGATGTGCAGTTCATCGCCGGGAAAGAACGAACCCAGGAGGAATTCTTTCATACCTTCAATTCGCTGTACGAAACGCATAAGCAGATCGTCATCACCTCTGATAAATTCCCGAAGGAAATTCCCGACTTGGAAGATCGGCTGCGGAACCGCTTCGAGTGGGGGCTGATCGCCGACATTCAGCCGCCGGACATGGAAACACGCGTCGCGATATTGCAGAAAAAGGCCGAGGTCGAAGGCGTCATGCTGCCGCACGATGTGGCGATCTTCCTCGCCACGCACATCGATTCGAACGTGCGGGAGCTCGAAGGCTCGCTCACGCGGCTCGGCGCCTTCGCCTCGCTCACGAAGGCGACGATCTCGATCGATCTCGCCAAGGAAGTCCTGCAGAACACGCTCCGCGGCAACTCGCGCGAGGTGACGGTCGAAAGCATCCAGAAGACGATCTGCGACTACTACAACATCAAGATCAACGACTTGAAGGCGAAGCGGCGCACCAAGAACATCGCACTGCCGCGGCAGGTCGCTATGTACCTTTCGCGCAAGCACACCGCGACCTCTTTTCCCGCGATCGGCTCGAAGTTCGGCGGCCGCGACCATTCGACCGTCATCCATGCCGCGAAGACGATCGAAAGGAAGATAAAAGAAGACCCGCAGATGCAAAACACGATCGAAAAGCTAGAGAAAAATCTCAACATCAAGCGCCAGTGAACTAGTTGTGGGTAAAAGATGCGATACGTGAGCAAAACTCCCCCGCCAAGCCGTGTATGACGCGTCCCTGTTACGGATGTGGAGAAACGCCGATTTCCATACACAGGGAAAAAACGCAGCCGGCACTGGACATAGCCCGGTTGTGCGCGTTATACACAGGCCCTACTATTACTTCTCTCTTTATTTTATATAAGAGAAGTAATAAGAGTCGGAAGGGATAATGGAATTCCGGGCCAAAAAGGGCGACCTCCTCGGAGCGCTTTACTGGACGCAGGGGATCGTGGAGCGGCGGAACACGATGCCGATCCTCGCCAACGTCCTGATCGAGTCGCGCAAGGGTGGCATCCATCTTACCGCGACGGATCTCGAGGTGGGCATTCGCGGCAAGCTCGACGGCGAGGTGGCGCGCGAGGGTGTCGTCACCGTCGGCGCCAAGAAGCTCTACGAGATTGTGCGCGAAGCGCCGGAAGAGACGCTGCAGTTGAAGCGTCTGGAGAACGAATGGGTCGAGATCAAGAGCGGCAAATCGGTTTTCAAGATCGTCGGTCTCGACGCGCGCGAGTTTCCCCAATTCCCCAAGTTTGAGGGTGAAAAGCTCACGAGCGTCCCGGCGAAGACGCTGCGCGAAATGATCGAGCGCACGATCTTTTCGGTCTCGAGCGACGAGACGCGCTACAACTTGAACGGCGTTTTTATCGAGGAAGTGAAAGACGGCAAGGTGCGCATGGTGGCGACCGACGGCCATCGGCTGGCGATGATCGACCGCGCGGTCGGCGCGCTCGGTCTCGGCAAAGGCGTCATCCTGCCGCGCAAGGGACTGACCGAGCTCAAGCGTCTTTTGGAGGGCGCCGAGGAGGGGCTCGTCTCGGTCGGCTTCAAGGAAAACATGGGGCTCGTGATCAAAGACGACGTCGAGCTTTTCATGCGCCTTATCGAAGGCGATTTCCCCGACTACACCAAAGTCATTCCCAAGGACAATCCCCAGCTCGCGCGTCTCGAGACCGGCGATTTTCTCCACGCGCTCCGCCGCGTCTCGCTGCTCTCGAGCGAGCGCTACAAGGGCATCAAGATGGAGCTCAAGCCCGGCAAAGTCGCCATCATGGCCAACAACCCCGAACTCGGCGAAGCGGTCGAAGAGATCGAGATCGACTACCAGGGTAAGGCGCTCACCGTCGGCTTCAACGCGCGGTATCTCATGGACGTGCTCGCCGTGATCGGCGACGGCGGCGAGGTCGAGGTCGCGCTCAAGGACGACGTAAGCCCGAGCATCGTGCGCAAGACCGACGACCAGGGCTATCTCTACGTCATCATGCCGATGCGCCTCTAGTCGCGCGTGCCGACGATCACGCCGGCGATGATGATCGCGCCGCCGGCAATCTGGTAGAACTTCAGCGTCTCGCCCAAAAAAATCCCCGCGAGAATCACCGCGAAGAGCGGCAGCGTGTTGTAGGCGAGGCTCGCCCGGCTCGGCCCGAACGTGCGGATCGAGCGGTTCCAGAGCGCAAACGACAGAAACGACGGAAAAATCCCGAGGTAAAGGATCGCGAGCAACGCTGGGGCATTGAATAAATCAGCACGCGTCGCGCTCAGCTCCAGCGCCGCGACGGGCAGCAGCAGGAGCGCGCCGAGCGCGGTCGTGACCGCCGTCAGCGTGAGCGGCGACATGTGGCGCATCATCGGCTTCGCCATCACCGTGTAAAATCCCCAGAGCGAGGTCGCGAAAAAAACGATCACGTCGCCGAGATTGAAATTCAAATGGATCAGCGCGGCGAGCGAGCCGCGCCCGACGATCCAGCCGATGCCGATGAACGAGAGCGCGATGCCGGCGACGCGCCGCCGCGTGATCGCTTCGCCGATCAGAAAATGCGCGATCAGCGTCGTCGTCACCGGCGTCGTCGCGTTGACCAGCGTCGCGTTGATCGCGCTCGTATACTTGAGCCCGGTGTAGAGCACCGCGTTGAACGCGAACACGCCGGTGACGCTCATCAAGACGAGCGGCAGCCAAGTCACGCGCGGCGGCCATTCCTTCCGATAGAGCCACAGCGGCAGCAGGATCAGCGCCGAGACCGCGAAGCGCCCCGTGTTGAGCGTCCACGGCGGTACTTTGCCGACCAGCGCCTTGCCGACGATGAAGTTGCTGCTCCAAAAAATCGGCGGTAAAAATAATAAGGCATACGCCGAGAGCGGCGGCTCTGCCGGCGGCTTGGTCGTGGTATCGGTCATGGGGATGCGGCGGCGAGAGCGGCCGCGGAGTTTTTCCGCGCCGCCGCCGCGCTTAGAAAGTCTCCGCCGCGGGCCGGATGTCGAATTCGTGCGTCCAGGCGTTTTTCGGCTGCTTCAGCGAGACGATGATCGCATTCGCGATCGCCTCCGGCGGGATCATAGTCTCGCTGTCGCGCTTGGGGTCGCGCGCGCGGATGCGCGGCGTATCGATCTGGCCGTCGACGATCACGTGCACGACGTGGATCCCCTGCGGGTGGAACTCGCGCGCGAGCGACTGTCCCAGCATGCGGAGCCCGGCCTTGGCGATCGCGAAGCCGGCGAAGCCCGCGCGGCCGCGGAGCGCGGCGGTCGCGCCGGTGAGCGAGATGAAGCCGCGCCCGCCTTCCAGCATACCCGGGATCGCCGCCTGCGCCAGATGCACCGCGCCCATCACGCTCACCTCGAACGCGGCCCGGAGCGCTTCGGGGTCGACCTCGAGGAATTTTCCGCGGCCGTAGCCGCTCGCGTTGTAGGCGAGCGCCGTCGCCGCGCCGAATTCGCCGCGCAATTTCTCCACCGCGGCGAATACCGCCGCGCGGTCGGTTACGTCGACCGCCAGCGCGAGCGCCTTGCCGCCGCTTCGGCGGATCTCTTCCTCCAACGGGGCGGACGATTCCAATTTCCGCGCCAGGAGACCGACTGCGTAATCTTCGCGCGCGAAGGCGCGCGCGAGCGCGGCGCCGAGCCCCGGCCCGACGCCGGCGATGATCGCACTTTCCATGAGGCTTTTGACTGTAACGAAAAAGAGCGGGGGCGTAAAGGCGGGGCGGGATCACAACAAATAGGACTGGATTCCCGTTTTCACGGGAATGACGGATTAGGAGAGACGCTGCTTTTTGAGTCACCCCCGCGAAAGCGGGGGTCCAGGTTTAATCTCGAACAACGCGACCGGGCCCCGAGGTCGATTTACAATTTCATCTCCGCGAACAGCTCCTCGACCGGCACCTTGCGCTCAATGAAGCCCTGCTCCTGCGAGTACTGCATCAGCGTCTCCAGGTTCTTCCGGTTCGCCGCGCCGAGGCCGTAGACCCACGGGTCCTTGCCGAGAAGCTCCTCCTGTTCCTCCAGCGCGTGGCGGAACCAGGCGAGCGGCACGCGCCGCGGGTTCTCCATCTTCTCGTAGGCGATCGCCTTCGACCGCTCGAAGGCCTTATACAGGCTCGCTGGCAGCCACGGGTGGCGCTCCACCAGCTCGGCGCGGATCGCGGTCGTGTGCATGATGGGAAAAATCCCCGTGCGCTTGAAGTACTCGATCTCGCGCTCCTTGTAATCGGGAAAGAGCCGCCCGACGCGCGGGTCGCGGTCGAGGATCGGCTGGATCAGCTCGGGATGGAGCAGCGCGTCGATCTCGCCCTCGGCGAGCATGTCCTCGATCTCGGCGCCCGCAGGAATCTTCTCGAGCGACAAATCTTTCGGCAGCGCGATCTCCACCTCCTCGTCGTCCTGCTTGAACCATTGGATCTTCTTGTGCGGCACGCCGTGCTCGTGCTCGAGGATGCCGCGCATCCACAGGTTCGCCGTCGCCGAGAAGTTTCTTAAACCCACCTTGCGCCCGATCAGATCCGCCGGCTTCTTGATCCCCTTGCTCACGTTCGTATAAATAAAACTGTGGCGGAAGCGGCGGTGGAGAAACACCGGGATCGCGACGAACGGCTGGCCGCGCACCTTCGCCGCGAGATAGTTCGACATCGAGAGCTCCGCCACGTCGAACTCGCGCCCCCGAATCATGCGCCAGTGGCGGATGTCCGACGTCATGTCGGTCAGCACCGTGAGCTCCACCCCCTCCGGCTCCACGCTCCCGTCGATCAGCGCGCGCACACTCTCGTATTCCCCGCACGCCAGCGTCAGATGAATCTTTTTCGCCATGAAAATCCCTGTATCATGCCT
>Ga0075434_100007483_pt1 | contig 10103 bp, 9 predicted proteins | sample RhiMethybrSRZTD3_FD_75298 | JGI IMG/M metagenome (GOLD analysis project Ga0075434, IMG submission 75298) | Populus rhizosphere microbial communities from Tennessee, USA - Rhizosphere MetaG P. TD hybrid SRZTD3 | ecosystem: Host-associated > Plants > Roots > Rhizosphere > Soil | place: USA...
CTTCTATCCGCTGCTGATTCTGTACGCGCTCTGCTACATGCCGACGCTCTCACTCACCAACTCGATCTCGTTCCACCACGTGAGTGATCCGGGTCGCGACTTCCCGTTCATTCGAGTACTCGGCACCATCGGCTGGATCGTGGCCGGAATTCTGGTCGGCAAAGTCTTCCACGCCGACGCGCTTGTCTTACCAATGCGGTTGTGCGCAGGCGCTTCGATCATCATGGCGGTTTACTCTCTGGTGTTGCCGCATACTCCACCACCCAACGCAGGTGGTCAGTTCAGCGTGCATGATGCGCTTGGTCTTGATTCACTGGCGCTTCTGCGGAATCGCGACTTCTTCATCTTCGTCGCCGGTTCGTTCCTGCTCTGCATTCCGCTCCAGTTCTACTACACCTTCGCCAATCCATTTTTGAATGAAGTAAAGGCCCCGGATCCTGCATTCATTCAGACCTTCGGCCAGATGTCCGAGATCCTCTTCATGCTGCTGTTGCCAGTCGCACTGCGTAGACTCGGCATCAAGGTGATCATGCTCGTTGGCATGGCAGCGTGGGCGCTGCGCTATTTCGCGTTTGGAATGGGTGCAGTCGGTCCGGTGATGGCCTTGCTTTATCTGGGAATCATTTTGCACGGTGTCTGCTACGATTTCTTCTTTGTCAGCGGACAGATCTACACCGACCAGCGTGCGGGTGAAAAAATCCGTGCGGCAGCGCAGGGGCTCATCAACTTCGTCACCAACGGACTCGGCTACTTTGTCGGCGCTTTCGTCTCTGGCGCGGTCGTCAACAGGTACGCCACTCCAAATCCGGCCTGCTCGCCGGACGCAGCGGCGGCCCGGCAATGCCTCACTGTCACGCACGATTGGCATTCGATCTGGCTGGTGCCATCGGCTGGTGCGCTGATTGTGTTCATTCTGTTCGCGATCCTGTTCAAGCCGAGGGGTGGAGCACCGGTGCCATCGACAGCGGCGCCTGAGCCGGCAGTCGGACCGGGAGGCGTTCCAGCGTAACAAATGTTGACGGAGACACGTACGGCAATGAAAACCCACCGGAAATTGTCATGAGCGATCCAGGAAAAGTCATCATTGCCGTTGTGTTCTTCGTGAGTATGGCGACCGTTATCAGGAGCGTTGCCGCAATGTTCTTTTCGTGGCGCCGCAGCCATAGCGGCGCCGATTTCACCAGCCCTTCGCTCAATGACGCGAGACTCTCACGACTGGAGCAGGCAGTCGATGCAATTGCGGTCGAGGTGGAGCGGATTTCTGAAGGACAGCGTTTTACGACCAAGCTCCTTAGCGAACAGGCGAGGCAAAGCAGCAGGCTCAGTCGCGAGCTGACAAACACTCCAACCTGAGGTCAGGCCGGAATGTCGAAACGCAAACTCGTGGTCGGCGGCGCGTTCATTGTGTCTGGGTTGTTTGGTTGTACGCAGCAGGATTCCGGTCAGACTACCACACTCACCGAGCGGCAAAAGGACAGCGTTATCGCGCGCTCGCCAATTCCCGGCGCGAAAGCTGTCGGGAAGGCGATGAATGTCGCCGACTCAGCATCGGCTCGCGTCAACCGAATCAACACCGCCGATACCTCTCAGTAAAATCCCGCACGGGACTTGAAAAAGGGCTGACCCTTGCACTGACTGTAGCCCATGTCAGTTGCAAGGGCACTCGAGCGACAGCCAGAAGGTGAAGAGCAGCCGCTAGTCGAGCCGATCGCCGCGCCACCGGAAGGCGCGCCGCACAAATACCTGATCGCATTCGCCGTCGTGCTCGCGGCGCTGATGCAGGTCATCGACAGTTCCATCGTCAACGTCGCGTTGCCCGACATGATGGGCAATCTCGGCGCGAGTCTCGACGAGATCGCGTGGGTATCGACCGGTTACATCCTCGCCAGCGTCATCATCATCCCACTCACGGGGTGGCTCGGCGATTTTTTTGGCCGGAAGAGATACTTCGTCGGATCTATCATCCTGTTCACCGTCACGAGTTTTCTCTGCGGCGCGTCGGGATCGCTTTCGTCACTGGTGTTCTGGCGGATCGTGCAAGGTTTGGGGGGCGGCGCGCTGATGACCGTCTCGCAAGCGGTCTTGTTCGAGTCCTTTCCAAGGCGCGAAGCCGGAATGGCGATGGCTCTTTTCGGGCTTGGTGTGATGGTTGGACCGACGATCGGTCCGACACTGGGCGGCTGGCTAACCGACAACTACGGCTGGCCCTGGATCTTTTACGTGAACCTGCCGGTTGGCGTGCTCGCTTCGATCATGATCATCGCGTACGTGCACGACCCCGCACACCAGAAAAAACCGCCTTCGGTCGATTACATCGGCATCGCGCTGCTGGCGATGAGCGTTGGTTGTCTTCAGTACCTGCTGGAGTACGGAGAGCGCGAAGACTGGTTCCAATCCAGCACGATGACTACGTTGGCAGTGGTCAGCGCGGTTACGGGAGTTGCGCTGCTATGGCGAGAGCTCACCACCGATCACCCCGTGATCGATTTCCGCGTGCTGCGACACCGCCAAATGTGGGTCGGAACCCTGCTCGGTGTGGTGATGGGAGTCGGTTTGTACGCATCGGTGTTCACCCTGCCGGTCTTTCTGCAGGGGAATCTACGGATGACGGCGCAGCAGACCGGAATTGTCCTGCTGCCCGGAGCACTCGCCACCGCCATGTCGATGGCTGTGGTCGGTCGACTGACGAATCGCTTCGATCCGCGGATCCTGATCACCATTGGTGCGCTGCTTTTTGCCGGCGCCATGATTCGGTTGTCGCGAATCACTGGCGAAAGCGGGAGTGGTGATTTCTTCGCTGCGCTGATCATGCGCGGCGTTGGCCTCGGGATGATGTTCGTTCCCTTGACGACAGTGACGCTCGCGGAGCTCGATCATCGGGAGCTGGCGCAGGGCACCGGGCTGTACAATTTCTTCCGGCAGCTCGGCGGCTCACTGGGAATCGCCGCGATCGCCACCATGCTATCGCACTATACGGCGCAATTTCGCGCCATCCTCGCCGAGCACATTTCGTACGGCGATCCGACAACGATGTCGCGAGTCGACATGCTCACTCGTGGACTGATGTCGAGGGGCGCCGATGCGTGGACGGCGCGAGCGCGGGCACTGGAGATTCTGGATCGTGAGCTAATGGGCCAGGCGAGCGTTGTCGCCTATAGTCGGATTTACGTTCTGAGTGCCGCCTTGATACTCGGCCTGATTCCGCTGTTGCTGCTGGTCCGGCATACGAAAGGAGCGGCTGGCGCACAGCATGTCATGGAATGAATGAGCGACAAAGGAAGACTACCAGCCGGCCGCCGGCCGCCCCAAGCCGGCTGGGCCGAGCCCTATCGACACTGGAGTCGGAATGAGCCTGAAGGGTCTACGGTTTGGAAGGGGATTCTCGGTCGCTCTTGGCAACAAGCGCGCGCAAATCGCCACGATGGTGATTGCGCCGGGCGACTGCGAGGGCGGGCCGGACAACCGGCATCGCGGAGCAGATCAGTGGTTGTTCGTTCTTTCGGGGAAGGGCAGCGCGACGGTAGGTCGCCGCATTCACGCGCTGCGCACGAACTCGCTTCTCCTGATCGAGAAGGGTACGACGCACGAGATCCGAAACACCGGCCGCACTCCCCTGCGAACTCTTAACGTCTATGTGCCGCCCGCTTACAAGAAGAACGGAGACGAGTTACCCCGTGGACGTAGCTAGCCCTCATCTCGCAGCTAGCTTCCCAACCCGCAGCTAGCCCGCAACTCGGACCGATAGGTTGGCCCGCAGCACGCAGCTCTGTCTATCTCTTGCCGGCCTTTGCCGCCGGCGCCTCAGCCGCTCCGCCGGCAGCTCGCGCATCATCCGGATCCGCAAAGCTCACGTCCTTTCCACGCTGCTTGAGCATGTTGAGGATGCCGACCTTGTCGGTCGCCTTGAGATAAGCTTCCTGCGGCTCGACCTGCTTCGAGTCGACCAGCTCCACCAGCGCATCGTTCATCGTCACCATTCCGAGGCGACGCGACGTTTGCAGTACTGACGGAATCTGGAAGGTTTTGCCTTCGCGAATGAGGTTCGAGATCGAAGGCGTCGACAGCATGATCTCGCGCGCAGCCACTCGACCGCCGCCAACTTTCTTGCAGAGCACCTGCGAGATAACGCCTTTGAGCGACTCCGACAGCATGACGCGGATCTGCGCCTGACGGTCGGGCGGGAACTGGTCGATGATTCGATCGACAGTGCTAACTGCCGTCGAAGTGTGCAGTGTGCCGAATACGAGGTGTCCGGTCTCCGCCGTCTCGATTGCCATTGAGACGGTCTCGAGATCGCGCAGCTCACCGACCAGCACGATATCCGGGTCCTCGCGCAGCGCAGCGCGCAGTGCGTGCTTGAACGACGAGGTGTGCACACCGACATGGCGCTGAGTGATCAGACACTTCTTGCTCTCATGGACGAACTCGATCGGATCCTCAATCGTGATGACATGGTCCGAACGGGTGCGGTTGATCAGATCGATCAGCGCGCAGAGCGTCGTCGACTTACCCGAACCGGTTGGTCCAGTGACCAGAACCAGTCCTTTGGTGAGGTGACATAAGCGCTGTACTTCCGCTGAGATCCCCATCTGATCGACGGTGACGACTGCCGCGGGAATTGCGCGGAAGACTGCGCCTGTTCCCTTGCGGTCGCGGAGCGCGTTGCCGCGGAAACGAGCAACGCCTGGGATCTCGTGGGCGAAGTCGGAGTCGTTCAACTCCTTGAACTCCTCGCGGTTGTGCTGCAGCATGACTGCGTTCAGCATCGTCTCGATGTCCTGTGACGAGAGTGCCGGCTCGTTCGCGATAGGAGCAATGTCACCGCTCGCGCGCAACATTGGCGGGGAGCCCGCACGCAAATGCAGGTCAGATGCTTTGTTGGTTATCAGTACGCGGAGGAGGCTCTCCATTTTCTCTAGCGCGCGGCCGCCGCTTACAGCCGGCTGCGAAGCAGGCGCGGCTGGTGTCGGTCGACTCTCGACGCGCGGCGCGGCGGCTGGTGTTGGCATTGCGGAAGACACCGGGGAAGAGCTTACTGTGGGAGTGAAGCCGAGCGGCGGGACCGGCGACGGGTCTGTTTTCGGCGATCCCGCGCGATGGGCTTCAATGCGCGCTGAGATCTTGCCGTTCTGCGTCAGTGACACCTGGAAGTTTCCGTCGGCGCACGCATACTCGAACCGGACATTCCCTTGCGCATCGAGCTGATGTGGCTGGTTCTGCGGTGCGATCTCGCGAACCAGCGTCAGGATCTGTGCACTCGTGAGCGGCTGCTTCATCACCGGACGCGGAACGTCCTTGATGGTCAGCGTTGCGATCTCTCCCTCGGAAAGAACGAGAGCGGTCGCATTGTTGGTGACGAGAAGGTTGAGAAAGCGATCTAGCTGGGCCATGTCAGTCCAGTGGACGAACGCGATCGATCAGGGAACGATTGATCAGACGCGCTTCGTTGGATGTGTAGAGTGTGAGGAAGCGTGAAGTGAGCGCGTTCAGGTAGTCGAGCACACGCGCTCTGTCCGGGCGAGCTTCCAGCCGAATCGAGCCAAGACGAACTTCGCCGCTGATCAGAATGATCTGCAGCAAGGCAGTCGGGATCGGACCTTCGCTTGGATTCTGGTCGGACGCCTCTTCGCCGCGATTGGCGGCAACTTCGGCTACGCGCTCCTTTGAAACCAGAACTACTTCACCAGTCTCCAGCTCCAACGGAAAAAACGTCGTTGTGTCGTTGAAAAGCTCAGAGACATCGGCGAGCTCGAACGGCCGGAACGAGGAAAGGTGAATGAAAACGTTTCCTTTTAGCTCTTCGCCGTTCAGCATTGTGAGGATGACCGCCTTTCGAGTAGTCTCGATGCGGTAGAGATTCGCGGTGTCATTTGTATAAGGCATCGGCACGCGCGAAACCGGGTTAGGCGTGGATACTACTGCGTTGCCTAAAGGACGGTTTTCTGACCTCAGCCGTCACGTTTCTGCCTCTGAAATAGGCCTCCGAAACCGAGGGTATTTACCAGAGGCGTTAACACAAAAGTGATGCGCGGGCCGCCCTAGTGCCTGACGCCCCCAACTCGTACTTTCCCGTGTCCTTTTCACCAGGGATGGCGATGACTACAGGTTTGGCGCTTCCGTTGGTTCAACCACAAAGACAGACGTACGACGTCGTCATAGTAGGATCGGGAGCCGGAGGTGGCATGGCCGCCTACGAGCTCACCCGCGCCGGCGCGAAGGTTTTGTTGCTGGAGGCCGGCGGTCCCTGGGACAATCTCAAGGACTCCCAAATGCTGCGTTGGCCGTACACGTCTCCTCGTCGCGGGGCATCGACGCCGGATCGGCCATTTGGTGAGTTCGACGCATGCGTCGGCGGCTGGGAGCTGCAAGGCGAACCCTTCACCGTCGCCGAAGGAACGGAATTCAGGTGGTGGCGCGCCCGCATGGTTGGTGGGCGCACCAATCACTGGGGCCGCATCTCCCTTCGATTTGGACCAAACGACTTCAGGGCGAAAAGTCGAGATGGACTGGGAGATGACTGGCCGATCTCGTATGACGACGTCGCACCCTATTACGATCGACTGGACAAACTGGTCGGTGTGTTCGGCAACAACGACAACCTGCCCAACCATCCTGGCGGTTATTTCCTGCCGCCGCCGGCGCCGCGTTGTTACGAGCTGATGGTCAAGGATGCGGCGGATCGACTGAACATCACCTGCGTTCCGGCGCGACTCTCAATCATCACCAAGAACCACAACGGCCGTATGGCCTGCCACTACTGTGGCCAATGCAACCGCGGCTGTCGCACCAATTCCAATTTCACTGCGACGAACGTGTTGATCGGACCGGCGCTGCAGACAGGACGTCTGACTTTGCGTACCAACTCGATGGTGCGCGAAGTCAATCTCAACGATCGCGGACTCGCCACCGGTGTCACGTACATCGATACCAAGACTGGTACCGAACAACAGGCCAACGCGCGCGTGGTGGTGCTGGCGGCCAGCGCATGTGAGACCGCGCGACTTCTGCTCAATTCGAAGTCCTCGAAATTCCCGAACGGACTTGCAAATACGAGCGGCACGGTAGGAAAGTACCTCACCGATACTACCGGCACCGATGTCGGTGGCTTTGTGCCCAAGATGATGAATCACGTTCCGCACAACGAAGATGGAGTGGGCGGAATGCACATCTACATGCCGTGGTGGCTGGACAATCGGAAGCTCGACTTCCCGCGCGGCTACCACATCGAAACCGGCGGCGGCCTCACGGGTCCACCCGAGTACGGTTTCCTCAATGGCATCCAGAACTACCCGTCCGGCGGCGGCTACGGAAAGAAGCTGAAGGACGATTATCGACGCTACGCGGGGGCGCAGATCTACTTCTCTGGTCGCGGCGAGATGATCCCCAACGAGAAGAGTTACTGCGAGATCGATCCAGCAATGAAGGACAAGTACGGGATTCCAGTGCTGCGATTCCACTGGGAGTGGACGGATTACGAATACAACCAGGTTCGTCACATGCAGCAGACTTTCCGCTCCCTGATTGACGAGATGGGCGGTCAGGTTTTTAGCGCGATGCCGGATCGACAAAAGGGTTATGGAATCGCGCGCGGTGGGGAAATCATCCACGAGCTTGGCACTACAAGGATGGGCGCAGACCCCGCCAAGTCAGTAGTCGATCCGAACTGTCGTGCGCACGACGTCAAGAATCTTTTCATTACCGACGGCGGTCCCTTCGTCTCGCAGGCAGACAAGAATCCGACCTGGACAATCATGGCGCTCTCAATGCGCACCAGCGATTTCATCACCGCCGAGACCAAGCGAGGGGCACTCTGATGGCATCAAACAAGGACATGAGCCGCCGCGAGGCGGTGCAAGTGCTGGCCGCATTGCCGGCTGCGGTTTTTTGGTCGACGGCGGAGTTGGAGAAGGCGCGCAAGTTTGTCGACAATGCGCTGGCTGCCGCGGCGCAGGGCAAGGCGTACGCGCCGAAGTTCTTCACGCCCGCAGAGTGGAAAACGGTGCGGGTACTTTCGGATATGGTCATTCCGCGCGACGAGCGGTCGGGCGGCGCAGTCGATGCCGGCGTCCCAGAGTTCATGGACTTCACGATGACTGATCGACCACGCTATCAGCAGAGAATGCGCGATGGGTTGGCATGGATCGACGCGGAATCCAACCGGCGCTTCGGAAAGGCGTTTGCTGATGCGACTACGACCCAGCGTGAAGCGATTCTCAACGACATCGCGTGGCCTGCGCGTGCCCCGGCATCGATGAAGGCCGGGGTCGAATTCTTCAACGGCTTCCGCGATCTGACGTCGTCCGGCTACTGGTCCAGCGAGATCGGTGTGAAGGATCTCCGCTACATGGGCAACGTGTTCAATCCGAACTGGAACGGCTGCCCGCCTGCTGCTCTGCAAAAGCTCGGCGTCACCTACGCCAAGTTCGACCGCAGCAAGCTTCGTCTCACTCCAAACGAATGACCTCCACCATCCGCGCGAATTGACATGAGCGAACGACTCGGGATTGGTTTTATCGGCAGCGGCTTCAACGCCCGGTTTCACATTCTCTCGCTGACTTCGGTGCGGGAGATCGACGTTCGCGGTGTTTACAGTCCGAACGAGAAAAACGCAGCGTCGACCGCCGCGCTCGCGCGCGAGCTCGACGTCGGTGATGCGCGGCCCTACAAGTCGATACGTGACATGGTCGCCGACCCGGCAATCAATGCCGTATGGCTCTGTGGACCGAATCAGGCACGCATCGACAACATCACCGAGATCGTCGATGCGATCAAGTCGGGAGCGGGAACGCTGCGCGGCCTCGCCTGCGAGAAGCCGCTTGCGCGCAACGTCGCTGAAGCGAAAAAAGTCGTCGACATGGTGAAGAGCGTTGGCCTCAACACCAGCTATCTCGAGAATCAGCTCTATTCACCCGACATCACTCGTGGCAAAGAGCTGGTCTGGGCGCGTGGCGCATCATTGACTGGCCGTCCGTATCTCGCCCGCGCTGCCGAGGAGCACAGTGGACCACACATGCCGTGGTTCTGGCAGGGAAACATGCAGGGCGGTGGAGTTCTCAACGACATGATGTGCCATTCCGTCGAAGTGGTGCGCCATCTCCTCACCAAACCAGGCGCGCCGCGCTCGTCGATCAAGCCGCTCCGCATCAGTGGTCACATCGCATCTCTCAAATGGTCCCGACCACACTACGCCAAACAGCTGGCGGAGACGATGGGCAAGGACATCGATTACACCAAACGACCGTCTGAAGATTTTGCGCGTGCAACCATCGAGTATGAATCGGAGGACGGTGAGCCGTTGGTTGGAGAGGTGACCACTTCGTGGAGCTTTGTCGGCGCGGGACTGCGGCTGTCCGCGGAGCTGCTTGGTCCCGAATACTCGATGTCCTGGAACACGCTCGACTCGAGCCTCAAGCTGTTCTTCAGCCGTGAGGTCAGGGGTAAGTCCGGCGAAGACCTCGTGGAGAAGCAGAACGCCGAAATGGGTCTGATGCCGGTAGTCGCCGAGGAGGCCTCGGTTTACGGCTACAGCGCCGAAAACCGTCACAGCGCTCGCGCTTTTCTGGCTGGTGAGAAGCCGATGCTTACCTTCGACGACGGCCTCGAGGTCGTAAAGATCCTCATGACCGCCTACATGAGCGCCCAAACTGGCCGGACGCTTGAGTTTCCGCCCAAGGATCTGGACTCGTTTGTGCCCGCTGTGGCGCAAGGAAAGTGGAATCCGAGGGCCAAATAGGCCGAATTCGTGCGATATGGGGCTTGACTTAGCGTTCTGGCACAGGCAATGCTACTGATGAGCTGCATAGCCGCTTCGGGATACGGGACATGAAAATCGCCAATCTGATCTTCGCTTTCGCACTAACAGGGGCCGTCGCCTGCGCCAGCGAGCGTGTTGTTGCCCCCCAAACTTCGGGAACCGTCGTCGGGGTCAGCCCGACCTTGAGCGTGGCCGAAGTTCCAATGCTTTACGTCGTCGATGGGGTCAGGTACCAACGAGACCAGATCCCCTCGCTCAATGCCGACCAGGTTCTTTCGGTAAGCGTCATGAAAGGACACCTGGCACTCCAGAAATATGGGCCCGACGCCGCGTACGGCGTCGTGGTGGT
>Ga0075434_100007487_pt1 | contig 10100 bp, 7 predicted proteins | sample RhiMethybrSRZTD3_FD_75298 | JGI IMG/M metagenome (GOLD analysis project Ga0075434, IMG submission 75298) | Populus rhizosphere microbial communities from Tennessee, USA - Rhizosphere MetaG P. TD hybrid SRZTD3 | ecosystem: Host-associated > Plants > Roots > Rhizosphere > Soil | place: USA...
CTGCACGAACTGGCGGTGGAGGACGCGCTCCACGCGCATCAGCGGCCGAAGCTCGAGGTCTACGACGAGACGCTGTTCGTGGTGCTCAAGCCGGCCCGTTACATCGACTCGCAGGAGGTGGTCGAGACGGGGGAGATCCATCTGTTCGTGAGCGACGCCTTCGTGGTCGCCGTGCGTCATGGAGAGGCAAGCTCGCTCAAGGAGGCTCGTAAACGCCTCGAAGGGCGGCGCGACCTCGTCGCCGCCGGCACCGGCGGCGTGCTCTACGCGATCGTCGACAAGGTGGTCGACGACTACGAGCCCGTGGTGGAGGGCCTCGCCCACGACATCCAGGAGATCGAGGCCCAGGTGTTCTCAGACGACCGCTCCAACCCGGCCGAGCGCATCTACAAGATGGAGCGGGAGGTGCTCGGGTTCAGCCGGGCCGTCACTCCGCTGACCCCCGCGATCGACCGGCTCGCGCGCGGGCACTTCGCCCTGATCGACGACGACCTGCACGAGTACTTCCGCGACGTACACGATCATCTGCTCCGTGAAGGGCAGCGGATCGACGGCTTCCGCGACCTGCTCTCGAGCGCGCTCCAGGCGAACCTCACCCAGGTGAGCGTGCGCCAGAACGAGGACATGCGCCGGATCACGGCGTGGGTCGCGATCCTCGCGGTGCCGACCCTGGTGGCCGGTATCTACGGCATGAACTTCGACCACATGCCGGAGCTTCACTGGACCTACGGGTATCCGGCCGTGTTGCTCGTGACGCTGGCGATCTGCGCGCTGCTGTACCGGCGCTTCCGTGGAGCCGGTTGGCTCTAAACCGCGGCGCCGAGCAATTCCGCGATCGCCTCCGCCGGCCGTGGCCGCGCGAAGTAGAGACCCTGGCCGACGTCGCAGCCGAATGACTTCAGGAGCTCAACCTGCTCGCGCGTCTCGACGCCGTCGGCCACCGTCAGGATGTCGAGCGCACGGGCCATGTTGATCACCGCGGCCACGATCGCGTCGTCTTCGCCGTCCTCTCCCAGTCCGCTCACGAACGACTGGTCGACCTTGAGCACGTCCAGCGGGAAGCGCTTCAACGCGCCGAGCGAGGACTCGCTCGAGCCGAAGTCGTCGATGCTGAGGACCACGCCGATGCCCTTGAGCGCGCGGAGCGTCTCGATCGCGGAGTCTGCGTCGCTCATCACGACCCGCTCGGTGATCCCAAGGCAGAGACTCGATGGGTCGATGCCGGCCTCGTCCACGATCCGCCGCACGGTCTCGACCAGACCAGGATCCCCGTGCTGGCGCGCGGACAGGTTCACGCACACGCGCAGGGGGGTGCGACGCGGACCCGATTCCTGCCATTGGGCAGCCTGTCGACACGTTTCCTGAAGCAGCCAGTCGCCGATCCTGGTCATGAGCCCGGTCTCCTCGGCGAGCCACAGGAACTCGGCTGGCTCGAGCAGCCCCTGGGTGGGATGGTCCCAGCGGAGCAACGCTTCCAGGCCGACGATCTCGCCGCTGTGCAGATCGACCTGCGGCTGGTACAGAAGTCGGAAGTCTCCCTCCAACAGCGAGCGCCGCAGTTGCCGCTCCATCTCGACGCGCTCGCGCACGCGCGTGCGGATGTCGTCGTCGAACACCTCGAAGGGAACGCCCTGCTCCTTCGCGCCGTACATCGCCGCGTCGGCGTTCCGAATCAGGCTCTCGGCCGTGTCGCCCTTGCCGTCCGTGATCGCGATGCCCATGCTGGCCCGCACCTCCAGGCGCTCGTCGTCGATCACGAAAGGTTCCTCGATCGTGCCCAGGATTCGCTGCGCGATGCTGATCACGTCCTGGAGGCCCGTGACGTCTTCGCACAGGATCATGAACTCGTCGCCGCCGAAGCGCGCGGCGGTGTCGCTTCCGCGCAGTCCCTCCTGAAGCCTGCCGGCGAGCGCGACCAGCAAACGGTCGCCCACATCGTGGCCGTACGTGTCGTTGATCGGCTTGAAGCCATTGAGATCGACGAACATGACGGCCATCACCGAGTGGTGGCGCTTGGCGCGCATCACCGCATGCTTGAGGCGGTCGAGGAACAGCGTGCGGTTCGGCAGTCCGGTGAGCGCGTCGTGCATCGCCTTGTGGGACAGCTCCATCTCGGCGTGCTTGCGTTCCACGGCATAGGTGATCGAGCGGCCGATGGCGTGTCCGTCCACCCGCCCCTTGACGAGGTAGTCCTGCGCTCCCTCCTGAACGGCCTTGATCGCCAGCAGCTCGTCCTGGAGCCCGGAGAGGATCACGATCGGCACGTCGGGAGCCGCCGCGCGGAGCTGCATCAAAGCCTCGAGCCGCGACGCGTCGGGCAACGAGAGGTCGAGCAGTACGCAGCCGGCGCCGGTCTCCATCAGCGACTCGCGAGCGTCGGCGAGGCGCTCCACGTGCAAGACCTCGAACCGGCCGGTCTCAGCATCCTTGAGCAGCTCCTGAACGAGCCGTGCGTCTCCCCTGTTGTCCTCGACGAGGAGGACCGGGAAGGTCTGGGCCTCGTCAAGCCGCAGCGTCATGTAGCTGTCCCGCTAGCTCGCCGGCAGGCGCGCGGTCGTCAGCCAGAAGTCCTCGATCGCGCGCACGACGTCGAAGAACTCGTCGAGGTCGAGGGGCTTGGTGATGAAGCAGTTCGCCTGCAGGTCGTAGGAGTGGAGGATGTCGGCCTCCGCCGCCGAGGTGGTCAGCACGATCACGGGGATCCGGCTGAGCGCCGGATCGGACTTGAGCTCTTGCAGCACCTCGCGGCCGTCCTTGCGGGGAAGGTTGAGGTCGAGCAGCACCAGCTTCGGGCGTGGGCTGTCCGCATACGGGCCCTCGCGGCGGAGGAAGGCGAGCGCCTCCTCGCCGTCCGCGACCACGTTCAGGTGCGTCGAGAGGCGGCCGCCCTCGAACACCTCGCGCGTGAGGCGCGCGTCGGCCGGGTTGTCCTCGACGAGCAGGATCTCGACGGCGCCGTCCATGCCATTCGCCGTCATCGGGATATCGACGGGACGTGGCTGCGGGGCGGCGGGCAGCTCTTCGGTGGCCGTCATTCCCATGCCACTCTCTCTAAGCACCCGAAAACCCAAAGCGTCCGCCTTTCTGTCGTGCGCAGCGGGAACGCCCCGCTGCTTCCTCTATGTATTTGTCGAGACCGGCTGTGACACGTGCCATCCAACATCTGTCCGCGGCGTCATTCCGCTGACTCCGGAGCGGGCATCGTGAAGCAGAAGCGGCTCCCCCCGCCCTCGTTCGGCTCGACCCAGATGCGCCCCTTGTGGCGCTCGACGATGCGCTTGCAGATCGACAACCCGATGCCGCTTCCTGGATACGCCTCCCGCCCGTGCAGCCGCTTGAACACGGCGAAGATGCGCTCGGCGTGCTTGGTGTCGATCCCGATCCCGTTGTCCGCGACCGCGAACAGCCATTCCTGGCCCTCGCGCCTGGCGGACACGTGGATGCGGGGCGGCCCCTCCTCCACGAACTTGATCCCGTTCGAGATCAGGTTCTGAAACAGCTGGCGGAGCTGGCCCGGATCGCCGGACACGGTCGGCAGGCCGTCCTGCGTGACGATCGCGCCCGACTCGCCCACGGTGGCGCGCATCCCCTTCAAGGTGTCCTCCACGAGCTCCGCGAGGTCGATGGTCTCTTGGCGGTACTCGGACGTGCCCACGCGCGAGTAGGCGAGCAGATCGTCGATCAGGCGCTGCATGCGGTTCACTCCGTCGACCGCGAAATCGATGAACTCGCGCGCGTCCGAGTCGAGCCGGTCGCCGTACCGGCGTTCCAGAAGCTGCACATAGCTCGACACCATCCGCAGCGGCTCTGAAAGGTCGTGCGACGCGACGTAGGCGAATTGCCCCAGGTCCGCGTTGGAGCGCTCGAGCTCGACCGCCCGCTGCTCCAGCTCGGCCGCCACACGGGCGAGCCCTTCCTCGGCACGCTTGCGCTCCGTGATGTCCTGGACCTGGGCGATCCCGTAGAGCGCGCGGTCGGCGGCGTCGTGCACGATAGAAACGTTGTGCATCACCCAGACCGGCCTCCCGTCGCGCCGCACGAAGCGCTTTTCGATCTGGTAGTTGGGGATGCGACCGGCGAGCAGGTCCTCGGTCAAGGCGACCTCTTCCTCTTGGTCGAGCGGGTGCGTGATGGCATGCAGGCTCGACCGCAGCAACTCGTCCGACCCGTACCCCGTGATGGCGCACAGCGAGTCGTTGACCTGGAGCAGCCTTCCGTCGTCGTCTGGATCCGCGCTGAACAGCGCCATGCCGATCGGGGCATCGACGAAGGCCGCGCGAAACGCTTCTTGTACCTCGCGGAGCGCTTCCTCGGCGCGCTTTCGCTCGGTCCGGTCACGCGCGATCACGGACGCGCCGACCAGCGCCCCCGACGAGCCCCGGATCGGCGACACCCCGAGCGAGACGGCGACGAGGCTGCCGTCGGCGCGCAGCTGGTCGGTCTCGTAGTCGTCGAGCCGGCTTCCGTGCATCGCCCGCCTCAGCACCTCGAAGTCCTTCGGCGCGCGATCTGGAGAGATCAGCATCGCGAACGCCGCCCCCACCGCCTCCTCCGCGGTGTACCCGTACAACTGCTCGGCGCCGGGATTCCAGCTCGTGATCACGCCGCCCGGCGTGGTGGCGAAGATCGCGTCACCGGAGGCCTCGATGATGTCCGCGAGCCGACGCAGCGCCTGCTCGGCCTGCTTGCGCGCGCTGATGTCGTGCAGGAACGAGTTGAACGTGTAGCGACCGCCGACGCGCACGGCCGTGATAGTCATCTCGATCGGGAACTCTCGGCCGTCACGGTGCAGCGCCTCGAACTCCACCCTGCGGTTGAGCATCGCCGCGCGCCCGCTGGCCAGGAACTGCTGAATGCCGCGCTGATGGCCGCCGCGGTGGCGAGCGGGAATGATCGTCTCCGCGAGGTTCCGGCCGATCGCCTCCTGCTCGCTCCATCCGAAGGTGGTCTCGGCCTCCGGGTTCCAGGCGGTGATCCGGCCCGACTCGTCCATCGAGACGAACGCTTCGTGGGCGGTCTTGACGATCTCGCGGAAGTGGCGCTCACTGGAGCGGAGCGCCTCCTCCGCAAGCTTTCGCTGCGTGATGTCGGTCGAGATGCCGCAGACGCCGTACGGCCGGCGGGAGGAATCGAGCAGTGGGAACTTGGTGGAGAGATAAGTTCGCGCGTTGTCCCCGGCCGGGATCGCCTCCTCGAGCTCGAGCGGGATCTGCTCACGGAGCACGCGCAGATCGTTCGCTCGCAGGACCTCGGCGAGCTCCGGCGCGAAGAGCGCCGCGTCGTCGCGCCCGATCGCCTCGTCCCGGGTGACGCCGAACAGCGACTCGAACTCCCGGTTGACGAGCACGTAGCGTCCGTCGGTGTCTTTCAGGTACACGACCGCGGTCGTGTTGTCGAGGATCGCCTGCATGTTCGCGCTGGTCTCGCTGAGCTTGCGCTCCGCCTCCTTGCGCGCGGTCAGGTTCTGGAGCTGGGCGATCAGGTACAGCGGCCTGCCATGGGCGTCGCGGACCAGCGACACGTTGAGCAGCACGTCCAGGGATCGTCCGTCCGCCCGGCGCATGAGCGTCTCGGTCTCGAAGTCGTTGAGCTCCCCCGCCAGCATCCACGGCACGTAGCGCCGGTCGGCGTGATCGGCCGCTCCGGGCTCGATCAGCTCGGCCAGCTCCATCCCCACCAGCTCTCCGTGTACGTACCCGCTGATCTGCTCGAGGGCGTTGTTGACACGCAGGAAACACCCGGCGCGGTCCGCCTCGATGCTCACCAGCGCCATCCCGATCGGCGCCTGTTCGAAGGCGCTGCGGAACCGTTCCTCCGCCTCCTGCACCGCCTCCTCCGCGCGGCGGCGCTCGGCCGCCTGCTCGCGCCCGTCGCGATCGAGCACGGTCAGCTGCTGAATCGCGGCCGCCACGATCGCGGTCAGGTCGTCATCGCAGTCGGCGGGATCGTCGACGAAGAACTCCAACACGGCGATCACGTGGTCATCCGCCACCACCGGGATGGCCACCCCTGCGCGGAGTCCCGCGTCCTTGGCCGCGGGGGCCCGGGCATACTCACCGCCGGCGCCCATGTCGGGCAGCACGACCGGCGCGCACGATGCCAGCGCCCGTCCGGGAAGTCCGAGTCCGGAGGCGAAGACGATCCCTTCGCTCACCTGCCGGAAGGCCTTGAACCGTTCCGACGCGCCGTGCCGGGCGGCGCTGCACGCGAGGCGGCCGTCCACGTTCGGGACCCAGGCTTGGCCCAGCGGCCATCCCATCCGCTCGCACACCGTTCGAAGCGCCGCCGCAAGTGCCTGCTCCTGGCCGTCGGCCCGCCCCATCTCGCCTGCGAGAGCCCGGGCGAGGTCGATCTGAATCTCGAGGCGGCGGCGGCCTGTGACGTCCCTGCCGACGGTGTAAAGCAGCTCTTCCTCCTCGATCGGGACGGTGGTGAACGAGAACCAGCGCACACCGCGCCCGTCGGGTGTCCTGAGGCGGGTCTCGACACCGTCAGCCCCGATCCCCGTCTCCGCGAGATATGGCTTACCGATCAGCTCGCCGGGAGCGCGGCCCAGCAACACCTCGTGAGCCTCATTCGCCCATCTCACGCGGCCGTCGAGGTCCGTGATTGCGACCAGATCGGGAGACACCTCCGCGAAGCGCGCAAGTGCACGCGTGATGCGCTCGTCCCCTTCCCCGGGGGCAAGCACGCTCACGGCCGGGCTCTCGTCGAAGGGTCGGTGGGCCACCGTGCACCGTCTCTTCGACAGCACATCGGCCGCCTTCGCCGCTTACTGAAGCATTAGCGCGACCGCACCACCGGAGGAAGCAGGTCGCGCAGCTCCGCGAGCATCCGTCCGGGGCTCTCGAAGACGTCCCCGTACGTGTAACGGCGAAACTCGTCGCCTCGGGCGCGCGCCTCGCGTTCGCGTCGCCGATCCTGCTCCCACGCGTGGCGCGAATGGTGATACCGGTAGCTGTCGAGCTCGACGGTCAGGCGATGGTCCGGCCACCGGCAGTCGACGCGCCGACCGCCGGCTCGACGGTTGGTCTCGGGGAGCTCGAGTCCAGCTTCCCGCAAACGTGCGAGAAATCGCGATTCGAGGTTTGCTCAGTGTCACGCGAATCTCGCCACGAAGCACCTGCCGAAGCTGCCGGGCGCCGCGGGTGTTCGGACGGCGCGCTAACACAGCGTCGACCTCCGCCGGCGTAGCGCCGTGGCGCACCCCCGCTTCGTGGCATGCTCGCGCGAGATCATCGACGGCCAGCCTCGCGGCCAGATCGACCAGGGTGCGCGCCACCGACGTAACAGGAATCCTGCGCCAGGACGTCGCATCCCTCGGCTCGAAATAGCGCGAGCGTCGCGTGACGACACCCGCGACCCGTCGTTCCGTGGTCGTCGTGACCTCGGGCGGGGGCGGGGGCCCTCTCAGGAGACCGAGGAGATGGGCAGCCGCGAGCCCGCTCAGGAGTGCGTGCTCACCGCATGCACGAACTGCGGCGAGGTAGCGCGCTTCGACGCTCGGTGCACGATGTCCCACTCGATAGGCGCCGCGATGCTCGCGAAGTAGGGCACCCGTGCGGATGCGCTGTTTGATCTCGGCTCTGGTGATCCCGGCCCGGAGCAGCTGCGCGAGAGTGACGACGCCGTGCGCCGATCCCGCGATCCGGGCCATTTCTTGGTCCGCTGTCCTGCCTTGTGGTCGCACTACGACCTTTAAGCAGGACAGTGGCGAAATTCGCCTCCATCGGTTGGACAGCGGAGAGGGAGGGATTCGAACCCTCGAGGCAGGTATTAGCCGCCCACGCGATTTCCAGTCGCGCTCCTTAAGCCGCTCGGACACCTCTCCGGGCGCTTGAGAGCCTAGCGGTCGCGGCTGGCGCAGTCGGGGCAGACACCCACGATCGGAAAGTGCGTGAAGCGAACCTCGAAGCCGGTCTCGCGCCGGACCGAATCGCGCGCCGGCTCGAGCCGCTCTGCCGGCAGCGCCAGGTACCGCGAGCAGCGTTCACAGACGACGTACTCCTGATCCGTCCTGCCCGCGAGCGTATAGAGGCCCGCCGCGTGCCCGAGATGGACGTGACGGACCAGCCCGAGCTCCTCCAGCACCTCCAGGTTGCGGTACACAGAGGTGAGGTCCGATTTCGGGAGCCGCCCGTCCAGCCCGCCCGCGATCTCCTCGGCCGAGAGCGGCTCCGGGGAAGCGAAGAGCGCCTCGATCACGGTTCTGCGGGGCGCGGAGAGCCTGAGGCCCCGCTCCCGCACCGCCGCCACGGCCGCCTCCACATCGGCCGCCACGATCGGCTGTCTCGTGCGCGAGACGGTCACCTACCGAACTGTAATCTCTGCGCCTCGGACTCTTTAATACGAACGACTTGCAATTTCGAGCGGTTCGCATTACGACCACTGATCCGGTCGGGGAAAAGCTGCGTATGGAGTGTTCGGCGAAGCCCAACTGCAAACGATTCGCAGCAGGTCCATGGTCGCCTGGCCAGGGCGTCCCGGAGAGGGGTTGAGATGGAGGCTCAGTCGGTCGCAGGTCCCATCGCCGCAGCACTCCCAAGCCGCTGGCGGCGGATCAGGGGCGCGCTGACGCGCGACGAGTGGTTGCGAGCGGGGGCGCTCGCGGCGGCCGTGCTGGGCCTCCATGTGGTCGGCTTCTTCATCCTGTTCGTGCTCGTCGCGCCGCACGACTTCAGCCTCGGCTCGGCCGGCGCCTTCACGGTCGGAATCGGCCTGACGGCTTACACGCTCGGGCTTCGCCACGCGTTCGACGCAGATCACATCGCCGCGATCGACAACACCACGCGCAAGTTCATGGCCGAGGGCAAGCGACCGCTGAGCGTCGGCTTCTTCTTCTCTCTCGGACACTCGACGATCGTGTTCGCGCTTGCGTTCCTGTTCGCGGTCGGCATCCGTTCGATCGCCGGCCAGGTCTCCACGGACACGTCGACCCTCCAGAGCACAACTGGCCTGGTGGGCACGCTCGTGTCGGGCTCGTTCCTGTATCTGATCGGCATCATCAACCTCGTGATCCTGGTGGGGATCGTGCGCGTCTTCCGGCGGATGCGGCAGGGCGAGTTCAGCGAGGAGGAGCTCGAAACGCAGCTCAACTCCCGCGGGGTGATGAACAGGTTCTACGGCAGGTTGACGCACTCGATCCGGCACCCCTGGCAGATGTACCCGCTCGGGATCCTGTTCGGGCTGGGCTTCGACACCGCCACCGAGGTCGCGCTCCTGTTCCTGGCCGCCGGCGCCGCGCTCGGCGGCGTGCCGTGGTACGCGATCCTGTGCTTGCCCATCCTGTTCGCGGCGGGCATGTCGCTGCTCGACACGATCGACGGCGCCTTCATGAACTTCGCCTACGGCTGGGCCTTCTCGCAGCCGGTGCGAAAGGTCTACTACAACATCACGATCACGGGGCTCTCCGTCGCGATCGCGCTCATGATCGGCACCGTCGAGCTGCTTTCGATCCTGGTCGACAAGCTTGGCCTCAGCGGCGGAGTGTGGGACTTCGTCTCGAACATCGACCTCAACTCGGTCGGTTACATGGTCGTCGCGCTGTTCGTGATCACCTGGGTGATCGCGCTGGCGGTGTGGCGGTTCGGGCGGATCGAGGAACGCTGGGCCGCGGACATGCGGCAGTCGTAGGCCGCTCACCTGCTCTACGCCGGCGGCTACTGATCCGACGGCGGAACGTCCGGCGGCTCGTCCACGAGCGGCAGCAACCGCTCGGTGCCGGTCATCCTGAAGATCTTGCGCGCCGCATCGTCCTGCGTGCTGACGAGCGACAGCGCGAAGCCGCCGTCCCGTGCCATCTCGTTGATACCGAGCAGCAGCGCGAGTCCGGTCGAATCGATGAAGGTGAGCTCCCGCAGGTCGATCACGATGTGAGCCGGCTCATCCTCGGTCGCGTCGGAGAAACGACGTTTGAACGCGTCCGCGCAGACGACGTCCAACTCTCCCCCGAGAGTCATCAGGATCGCACCTGGCGTCTGCGCGACGTCAAAGGTGAATCGTCGGCGGCGACCCGCGTACTGGCTGTCCGTTGAGGTCAGCTCCATCACGCGCCTCGCCAGCATACGCCTCTTCTCGCCACCGCTACTTGACGGGGCAAG
>Ga0075434_100007488_pt1 | contig 10100 bp, 8 predicted proteins | sample RhiMethybrSRZTD3_FD_75298 | JGI IMG/M metagenome (GOLD analysis project Ga0075434, IMG submission 75298) | Populus rhizosphere microbial communities from Tennessee, USA - Rhizosphere MetaG P. TD hybrid SRZTD3 | ecosystem: Host-associated > Plants > Roots > Rhizosphere > Soil | place: USA...
TTTCAGATTATGATAAAGTATGATACCAACAGACATAATATAATTCATAGTTATGAGGGAGAATTCGTGCGCCCGTGACCATTGAATCATAACATTTGTGGAGTGGTAATCAGCTCTCCGAACAATCCTGATTCCATCATTTTTATGTGACCCATTACTATATCTTCGAAAGGATAAACCGGTTTTATATTTTCTGAATTAGTTCGTTCTGTTCTACTAATTGAAGAGGAGAAAGACGGGTGAAGAAATAGCAGTTAAGGACGATTTTTCTTCATATACACAACTAGCTAGGAAAGACAAAAATGATTTCCGATTACGACTGAATTACATTCTCCAAGATATAGTCGCAATTAAAGTGATGGCTATTGACTTGGCCGGAGTGTCCGATATTGAAAAGCGCATTGTGCGAGATGATTTTAATATGGTACGGCTTTGGACGAGAATAATTGCGGAAGGAGGAATTCAAATTACTGAAGATACTGAGGAGGAAGATATTAAAAATAATAGACTGCCTCATCGTACTATTCGCAGAATCCAATTAAGAGAAGATGAGGAGCCTGTATGTCGATTTATCCAATCCCTGACATAAGGAAAAGAACTGGTAAGCAGAATAGGACCACTTCCTGTTTTAGCTTCATAGGGTATCTCACCTTCGGCATACTTTTCTCTCAATCGAATTTTCTTGATTTTGAGCAAGGTTACTTCATGGTTTCTAGCATCCATATCCCAGAACAGGGTCAGAGCTGCCTTGTTTCGTAGGTATGGTTCGTACTTTACTATACTTAGGAACTCATCCCGATCCCATATTTCTGTTTCAGAATATGGACTTTGTCCCTTGGTTCTTTTTTCCTTTATTGTGGCAAAAGTAGGTGTAATTCAATCTGATTGTGGTATTGGTCCAGCTTTGCCTCTCTGATTGTGAATCCATCTGATCAGATGTTTGATTCTATGTAAATAGTGATTCCATGTAGTAATACATTTTTTGTCAGGATCTTGTTCGACTGATTTAACCTTTGTATCAAGAAACCTTGTGATTTGTTCTTTGTGACTTATGTCATAGAATGTAGCATCAGAACCTAAATATTTTGCATATGCGATGACAACCTTAAGAGCATTATTCTGATGTCTATCTGAAGAATCATTATCCTTCATATATTTATGAAATTCTTCAATAGTGGTTGTGTTTGTCTTATTAGGTATAGATCTAATCTTTGTCACGGTAGTCGACAGCTTCGTCGGCATTATTTGATCCTATTACCTCCTCTTGACACGGCTGATGCGTCTAATGTATAGCAATATTCGATATTTGAACCCGTATATATAATGGGCCCAAGGGGGTTTGAACCCCTGGCCGACCGGTTATGAGCCGGTCGCTCTTCCAGGCTGAGCTATGGGCCCTCCGACACAAATTTCATGATTATGAGCCTATAAAAGGGTTAACAATGGGTAATAAGTTAACAGTGAGGAATCGTACCAACGTACTTTTCATGTACATCATCTAGTATAGTATTCAAACATTTCAACGACGAGTTGGATGCACTAAAAGCCTCATCTTTCTCTGCATTCGAATCAATAGACTTTAATGCATCGCGCCATATAGCAGCATGTTTAATATCGATTTCCTGATGAATTTCAAAGTAATTTAAGCATCTTTTATCTGTAAAGCCATAGAAGTTTTGAAGACCTTCGATCTTGGTATTACTAATCTTTGGTAGCTCCTTTTCATATGCGTACATCGCTGCTGCACCTCCTATGACTGACTTTTCAGTCAAGCTTCTCATATCTTCGATAGCTTTGTTAGTCTTGTCACTACCTTCGTAGTCTAACAACTCTTTTTTTTGTACACCTATGGAGGTGGCAAATTCTACCCACGGTGCAACATGGTCGGATTCTTCTTGCATGCTTTTATTTAGCACTTTGTTAAATGACATGTCGGCAAAGTACGGCAGAGCTGAGTCAGATGAATTTGAAATGATATTTTTCACAAATTGAGGAATCGATTTTACTAATTGAAAATATTCCTTTGAGTAGCCCTGAAGATGATTAATGCTAAGATCTCCTTTAGACCAAAGCTGATAAAAAGGGTGCCTTAGCAAGCTCTGCCTTTCTATTTCCTGATCTATTCTTAGCATGAAATTGTCTTGCACAGACCAATTCAGGTGCTACCCATAAAAAAATGTTTTCGCATGAATAAATGTTATCTTGGAAATAGAACCTAAGAAACGAATTTATGTGAATTTATTTTACTTGTGGACTGAGCTCCGGTGGTGTAGAAGTAAGTGTGTCTTCATGAATTAATTGACGACTACTAGTTGCACAATTCGGTCAAGCATTGTGGCCTTTCGAGTCGCAGATCCCGGGTTCAAATCCCGGCCGGAGCAATTCTTATACATCTCCATCTAAATCTACTTCCCGTAAACCTATTGTAAACCATTAATAACCTCAACATTTCAACATAGCATAAGGCAGGAAAGAACAGGTCTTTGAAAGGAAATCCAAGTACAAATCCATTGATTGAGCTCTTTAGTGACTATTTGTCTAAGATTGATGGTGCATTGGAAAGGGAGATCGATCTTTATACTTGGTCGGAGTTTTATGCACCTTTACGATATGCATGCGATGGTGGAAAGAGGATAAGACCACTGATTTTGATTCTCTCTTCTGAATCAGTTAGGAACAGCGAGATGGAATCTGCTGTGAAAATTGGCGAGCCTACATTTTTGGCAGCATCAGCCATCGAACTTTTGCACACGGAATCTGTGATACACGACGATATTATAGACGAACAGAATAATAGACGAGGTAAGCCTTCTTTTCATGTTAAATACGGCTACAATAGTAGCATACTTACTGCAGATTTCGTTTTGGGTATAATCCTTAACTTAGGATCCAAGATTAATAATTCCCGGGTTTCCAGTGAACTTTCCAATGCGGCTATCAAAATGAGCGAAGGTGAAATGATTGAAATAAAACTCAGTAAACAATCTGAAATTGACGTCGATGATTACATTAAAGTCCTAGAATACAAAACTGCTTCTTTGTTCGAGGCATCTGCAAAAATTGGAGCCATCATCGGAAACGGAGGCGAGGATGAGATTCATGCACTTGCGTCATTTGGAAATCTGTTGGGAATAGCGTACCAAATACATGACGATTTGATAGATTGGAACAACGAAGACAAGCTTTTTAATCTATTAGTGAAGAAAAATGAACGTTCTGTGGAATTCGTTAAAAGTATGGAAAATATTTACTTAGCCTATTCCACGAAAGCAAAACATGAGCTTCGAAGAATTGATAATAGTATTGCCAAAAATCATCTGGAACATTTAACTGATTTGGCTGCAATTCAGATATGATTTCATAACTCGCTTTGCTCAGTTTATTTGGTAGACACAAATCCTCAGATTCTGCTTATATTGTATTACTATACTATAGTTCTAGTGCAAAGGAGTAATCGATTGATTAGGATTATTATCGATACCATGAGTGGTAATTACTGGTATCGGTTTTGACACGCCGATGTTAAATGTGTTACTAAACGTAGGTACAGCCTTTGAGGCAAACTCAAGTATCGGCGCGTGCCAGATTCCAAAACCAACCATAAACACAATGGCGAAAATTAATACAGCAGTCGTAGCTCTGGGTTCTTTGACCCTAGTCATGTCAGGTCCTTCTTCCATGTACATTTTTCTCATAATCCAAGCATAGTAACCCAAAGATAGAGCACTATTAAGGACACCTGCTATTGCCAAGTACGGACCCCATGGAACCTGCGAACCACTATTAATAGCCGCGCCAAAGATTACCAGCTTTCCCCAGAAGCCGTTTAACGGGGGTACTCCAGCAAGTGCCAACAATGAGATGGATAATGCTATGGCCGTTATAGGCATACGACGACCAAGTCCTCTGTATTTTTCCAGACTGTAACTGGCCAACGCAGTGGCAACTGCGGCAGCGGCTATAAAGCCAGCTGACTTCATAACTGCATGATTTAATATTTGAAATAGTGAACCAGGCAAAGCCTGATCAGAATATGGTGTAATTGCAAGCCCAATCAAGATATATCCAGCCTGGGCAATACTCGAATAAGCCAGAATCCTAGGAACACTTCTCTGGACCAGTGCACCCAGGTTACCAAGTGTCATAGTAAATACGGCTAATATAGCTAAAACAAGACTCCAATCTGGATTTAGGACAAACATTCCCAGCACAATGACTCGGATTGCGGCAGCAAAGCCTGCTTTCTTGGTTCCCGCTGCCAAAAGCGCACCTATAGTCGTAGGGGAACCTTCGTAAGCATCTGGGAGCCACATATGAAACGGGACCAGTCCCATCTTGAAACCAAATCCAGCTATAAATAGCGCTACTGCCAATAAACCAACCGGTATCAAGTCTTTTTGGAGATGAGCCATCGCCTGGATCGATTGAGCAATATTTGTAGTTCCAGTGATTCCATACACTAGACCTATAGCGATCACAAGTATGGCTGATGACAGCGCACCGAACATAAAGTACTTGATAGCAGCTTCATTCGAAATTGGGTCTCTTTTTGAGAACGCCGCGAGTGCATAAGTTGGTAGAGACATCAATTCCCAAGATACAAGTAACATGACTAGATCAGTGGAGTACGCAATGAGCACCATGCCTATAGTAGACAATAGAATTAGTGAATAGTAAGCAGCAGGATTTGTTCTTCCCTTCATGTAGTTCCATGAGGAAACTGTTACCATTATAGAGACAATTAAGAATGCAACAGCAAAAAACGACCCAAATACATCATTAGAAAGTACACCTGGGCCAAAGGCCATCCCTGGGATCACTTCCCCTGATAATACCCTAGTGATCACAAATCCTATTGCAAAAATAAGAGTACCGACAGAAATTGCACTGTACAGCTTGTTACTACTGCCTCTTTCTTTCCGCAACCCGTCTATTACCGGTATAGCAAGTCCCACAACTCCCAATACAACTGTAAGAATGAGTGGGGTTGATATTACGAGACCTTCAGCCATCTTTCAATATCACCTCAAATGAAGAGTAACATGACTATAATCATGATACCCACTCCAAATACGAACAAATAAGTCTGTGTAATCCCGGTTTGAGCTGTCTTTACAATTTTAGAAAATGATGTCATGGAATACTGAAATGCTGGATTAATTCCTTCAATTACTACGCTTTCAAAATATCTCCACACTACTCGATAAATAAATATCGGGCCAATTACTCCACCCCAGTATAATGCAGTATTAAGATACCATCTGTTGTACAAGAACCTCCAGATACCCCTTGTAATTACGGATGCCGATATGATTTTCGGATTTATGTGCCTTCCAATATAAAAAACGTATCCCAAGCCGCCACCTATTGCAAAAGCTCCAACCGACGCCGCTGCAGCTGTGGGATTGATGCCCAGAAACGTTTCTGCTGCCTTACGGGGACTTTCAACACTTATGTGCTCTTTTATTCCAAATGAGCCTGAAAGATATTCTGCGAATGTGTGATGCAATTGAGCTTCAAAGAGAGGACCAATTAATCCCACAGCGATGGTTGCAACTGCCAAGATGGCAAATGGAAGCCACATAACCTTACCCACCTCATGGATATGGTGCCCGGTCTCCTTCAAGTTCTTTACATGTTTGCTCTCCTCGCCAAAAAAGGCCATTCCTACCATCCTAAATGTGTAAAAGGCAGTCATTATAGCTACTATGACAGCTATTGCGAAAAGAGGTGTTGCATAGACGTATCCAGAATCAAGGACAGCGGCAAATATCGCGTCTTTACTCCAAAAGCCAGAGGTCACCAGTGGCGCAGCTGCAAGCGATAGTGCGGCTAAAAGCATGAAAATGTATGTCTTCTTCATATATTTGCGCATTCCACCCATATCTGTCATGTATCTGGATCCCACTGTATGCAAGAGAGCCCCTGCGCCCATGAAAAGAGAGGCCTTAAACAGGGCGTGACTTACAAGCTGAAAGAATCCTGCCGTGTAACCGTCAACAAAGTTCGTTGAAAGACCAGCGATTCCCAGGGCCATCATCATGTATCCTATTTGAGAGCCAGTAGAATATGCAAGGACCTTTTTGATTTCTGGATTTACCAGGGCCTGGGTGGCTAGTAAAAATGCCGTAATTGCACCAACCCATGCTACGACCTCAAAAAATTGGGTAACTCCAAACGCAGCTAAAGCAAAGAAAAGGGGCCCAACCTGTGCTACCAAGAAAACACCAGCTTTTACCATAGTTGCTGCATGGATAAGTGCAGATACTGGAGTGGGGCCGGTCATAGCCTCCAAGAGCCACTCATTTAATGGAAATTGGGCTGATTTTCCAATTGCTCCTCCAAAGAGCAAGACAGCTGCTGGCACCAAGAGGTTTTGATGGGCCATTTGAACAGACCATTCTTGATTCTGGGCTAGTTCTTTAAATCCAAATGTGCCAGAAAAAATAAATATCAAAAACATTCCTGCGAGCATCATGGTATCCCCGGCCCTTGTCATGAGAAAAGCCTTCATTCCGGCGTGGGTAGGAGATGCCCACATTACGATGCCTCCTGCAAAATGCCCTTCCCTGCCCACATAGTCTTTCTTTCTGTCGGCATGCCAAAATCCAATCAGAGCGTAGGACGCCAGGCCAACACCTTCCCATCCAAAGAACATCATCAGGAGGTTGTCGGATAGAACGATCAGCTGCATAGATCCGATGAAAAAGAGCATAAAAAACCAATAACGTGTCATGTCCTTGTCTCCATGCATATAGCCCATCGAGTAGACCATAATGAGAAAAGATATCCAAGCCACGAGATTAGTCATTATTACAGATAGTGGAGTAGCAAGAACTCCTGCTTTGAGGCCCAATGCGCCTATCCAACTGACCTGGCTATCCACTACACTATTACTAGCTATGAGTGGTAACAGCGTCGATGCTGTAATTGCACTTGCCAAGGCAAATCCGATGGCCGTATAATTTTTAATTCGTTCAGGTCTATGCGATATAGCCGGTATAACAGCAGCCCCTACAAATGGCAGGATCCAAACTAGCCATGTGTTAACACCCAATCCCTGAAATCCAATCGCTTCGTTCATTGCTACTCTGACCGATCTCCCAAACCTATCATATTTTAATTCTGGACTCCAGATCTATGCGTACTGAAAAGCAAGCCTGCTGCATGTTCAGTATAGATGTTGTGAGGCAACTGACTGTCGGATATGGGATTAACATTCCTATTAATTGGTATTGGTGATTGATGACCATGACCTGGTAGCGGCAGGACCTGGGGCGTATTTGCAAACATGGCCTGAATATAGCTTGAGATTGGTGTGACAAATGGGTTAGGATATACACCGATAATAAGAGTTATTGCAGCGAGAACAGCCATTGTAACGGTAACGTACCTGTTTGATTCCTTCACTTGTTGCAAGTATTCTGGAAGTTTCCCAAAAAATATACGCTTGTACATCCACAGAATATAAGCAGTAGAAAGTACTGTTGTCAATATACCAAACCCAAAAAGGACTACTCTGAACGAGTTCATATCATGCACACCTGTCTGAAGAACCCCATTAAACAGAATCCACTCTGACATAAAGCCGCTCGTCGGTGGAATGCCAATGATCGTCAATCCACCGATCATTGCTATTACTGCGGTGTAAGGCATCTTTCCAGCCAATCCTCCTAACTTTGACATACTTCTTGTTCCTGTCTGGAGGATAATCGATCCAGCCATCATAAACAAGATTCCTTTTCCCAAACCATGTGTGACATACATCAGGGTAGCTCCCGTAATGCCCAAGATACTTTCTGATCCTAGTCCAAATAGGATATAACCCATCTGGCTAATGCTAGAATAAGCAAGTACCTTTTTGATATCATCCTGCATAAGAGCCATAGCGCCACCATAAATCATTGTAGCTAGTCCCCAAATGTTGATGTAGATGCTATACTGAGCATAAGTTCCAGTCAAAAGGTCCATCCAAAGACGAAGTAAGCCGTAGGCACCAATCCCAATCATCGCAGGAGACAACAAAGCCGAGATTGGCGTTGGGGCTTCTGCATGTGCGTATGGCAGCCATATATGAAGTCCAAATGCAGCCAACTTAACACCGAGGCCTATTACGATCGCAAATATGATTATTGTTATCCACTGAACTGGGATGCGTGATGCATTTGCCTTTACAACAGAATAATCAAAGCCTCCTGCAAAAAATCCCATAGCTAGCAAGCCTAGCAACAAAACGACTGCTCCCGTATGAGTCCAGAAAAAGAACATGAGAGCAATTCTACGTCTTGCTCCGTAGCCATAAAACGCGACCAGAAAAAACGATGGGACAAGCATAAGTTCGAAGAAGACATAAAATTCTATCAGATTTGTCGCTAAAACTGTTCCCAACATCCCCATTGAAAACATTAGATAGAGTGCAAAATACAGACCAGTCTGGGAATTTACATAGTGTTCTCTTTGAGCTAGAATCGTTCTCTGTTCGACTGTTTCAATATTCAGTCGCCCCGATTGACCACTTCCCGTTCGACTTGTTTCTTCCCTAGTTTCGGAGTAAGAATCGCCAAATTTACCCGTTGTGTTGAATCGTTCATTAGCTTCCTCCTCGATTCGATGTGTCATGTATGGTTTAGAGTAAAGAGCAAGAACTGTGCATAAAATGTATATGGTTATAGCAAATGGCAGACTGAGTCCGTCCAACCTCAAGCCAAAATTTCCAAACTGGCTCCATGTATAACTTTCAGCGTATACAGACTTACCTCCGTTTAGCATCATGGCTGGAATAAATAACATGATTGTTGATATTGCTATCACGGCGAATGAAAACCACGCTGTTATATTCATTCCGTACTTTCTACCAAAGTAGTATGATACCGGTGACAGAATCAAAGGTAAAAAAGTTGCAACCATCAAGAAAAATAGTTGTGCCAACTAGCCCTTCATACTCCTAAATTCCTCAACGTCGATCTCCTTGTACAGCCTGTAGGCAATAATAATAATACCAAGGCCAACTGCCACTTCAGCTGCCGCGATAGCGATTGAGAATAACGCAAAAAGTTGTCCCTGCGCATTATTAACGCTTCTTGAAAAAGCGACCAGGTTTATATTTGCCGCGTTTGCAATTATTTCAATGGCAAATATCATACGTATTGCATTTCTCTTTACCACTAATCCATATATCCCGACAGCAACCAGGATAGTACTTACGATAATGTAATCAATCAGTTCGTTCATGTCGTTGTTCTAGGTCCTCCCTGCGAGCCAATGTCAATGCTCCTATTATGGCAGCTGCCAATACCAATCCCAATACTATGAGCGCAGGAGAATAATATGTGAGCATCTGTTTCCCTATAGCGGTAAAGTTAATTCCAGACCCTTGAATTTTCATCACATTAGGGTTATTGAGTCCAGAAAAGATGAATATTGCTCCCAAGCTGGCCATCAATATTATCAAGAGAACTATCCCAGCGCCTTTTCGGCCTCTATCTTCTCTTTTAGAGAACAATTCTTGAGTTCGTACGAGCATTACAGTGAAAATCACAAGTACAGCGACTGCCCCGACATAAACTGTGATCTGAAACATTGCTACAAAAGGAGAATCCAAGAGCAAAAAGAATCCTGCTACACCCAGCATCGAGATGGCTAGTGCTATACCTCCATAGATTAATTCTCTTGATTCCAAGGCAACAATTGCTGCACCGATTGTTAGTACGGCAGTCGCAATAAATACCGGATCAGCCATGCGTCGCCCCTCTATCATCAATCTTTAGCTCGACGCTACCATCATACTTTGGTTTAACCGCAAGTTGCGCAGGAGTATAAATTAGATGTTCTTTTGTAAAGGCTGATAATTCATAATCATCAGTCATGTACAGTGCGTAGAAGGGACAAGCGTCAACGCATAAACCACAGAAGACACACTTGCCAAAGTCTATTTGAGGCATGATAGATTTCTTGTTGTGTTTCCATTTTTCGTCTACTTTAACCATCCCTATCGCTTCCGCTATGCCCTCGCACGCTATGGCACATAGCTGACAACCTGTACACTTGTCATGGAACAGGATATGTCTCCCGCGGTATCCGGCTATGCCAACGCCACGTTT
>Ga0075434_100007490_pt1 | contig 10099 bp, 7 predicted proteins | sample RhiMethybrSRZTD3_FD_75298 | JGI IMG/M metagenome (GOLD analysis project Ga0075434, IMG submission 75298) | Populus rhizosphere microbial communities from Tennessee, USA - Rhizosphere MetaG P. TD hybrid SRZTD3 | ecosystem: Host-associated > Plants > Roots > Rhizosphere > Soil | place: USA...
TCGTCCTGATCGCCGGGATGACGCCGTACGAGATCTTCCTCGGCCTGTTCGCCAAGGCCGAGGATCCCTCCTCGGGCGGCCGCCAGATGCCGAGTCACTGGGGTTCGCGCCGGCTGGGGATCATCAGCCACTCCTCCCCCATCGCGACGCAGGTCCCGCACGCCGCGGGGATCGCGTACGCGGCGAAGTACCGTGGCGAGGACGCGGTGGTCGGCTGCTGGTTCGGCGAGGGCGCGACCAGCGCGGGCGCCTGGCACGAGGGACTGAATTTCGCCGGGATCCACAAGCTGCCCGTGGTCTTCGTGTGCGAGAACAACTACTACGCGATCAGCGTTGGACAACCGCTGCAGATGGCGATCGAGAACGTCGCCGATCGTGCGGCCGGCTACGGGTTCCCGGGCGTGGTCGTGGACGGGAACGACGTCCTCGCCTCGTTCGCGGCGATGAAGACCGCGGTCGAACGCGCCCGGGCGGGCGAGGGGCCGACCCTGATCGAGGCCAAGACGTACCGGTTCTTCCCGCACACCTCGGACGACGACGATCGGTCGTACCGGTCGCGCGAGGAGGTCCAACACGCCAAGGAGCGCGACCCGATCACCCGCTTCGCCGAGACGCTCACCGACCTGGGCATCCTGGACGCCGGACAGATCGATGCCCTGTGGGCCGAGACCAAGACGGACGTCGACACCCAGATCGATCAGGCCTGGAACGCGGCCGACCCCGATCCGTCCACGCTCGGCCGGCACGTGTTCTTCGAACGGGACGGCGAGTGACGCAGAAGAACGTCGTCACGGCGATCCACGACACCCTGCACGACGAGATGGCCGCGAACGAGCGCGTCGTGGTGCTCGGCGAGGACATCGCGACTCGCGGCGGGGTCTTCCGAGTGACGCAGGGGTTCCTCGACGAGTTCGGCGAGCAACGCGTGATCGACACGCCGCTGGCAGAGGCCGGCATCATCGGGATCGCCGTGGGCATGGCCCTGCACGGACTCCTGCCCGTCGCCGAGATCGAGTTCGCGGACTTCATCCACCCCGCGTACGACCAGATGGTCTCGGAGGTCGCGAGGATGCGGTATCGGAGCAACGGGGACTTCGGGTTGCCGATGGTCGTCCGTGCCCCCTGGGGCGGCGGCGTGCACGGGGCCCTGTACCACTCACAGTCGATCGAGGCCACGTACGGCCACATCCCCGGCCTCAAGGTGGTCGTGCCCGGCACCCCCTACGACGCGTCCGGGATGCTGCGGGCCGCCATCAAGGACCCGGACCCGGTCCTGTTCCTCGAGCACAAGCGCACGTACCGGCTCATCAAGGGCGAGGTCCCCGACGAGCCGTTCGAGGTACCGCTCGGCACGGCGGACGTGAAGCGCGAGGGTGAGGACCTGACCGCGGTTGCCTACGGCCTGTCCCTGCACCTGTGCCTGGAGGCCGCCTCCCGGCTCCAGGACGAGCAGGGCGTCTCGGTCGAGGTCGTGGATGTCCGGACGATCAGCCCACTCGACAAGGAGACCATCCTCGCCTCCGTGAGGAAGACCGGCAAGGCGATGGTCGTCTACGAGGACAACCGCACGTACGGGGCCGGGGCCGAGATCGCGGCGACGATCGCCGAGGAGGCGATGTTCGACCTCGACGGGCCGATCGTGCGGATCGGGGGCCCGGACGTTCCCGCGATGGGCTTCGCGAGCAACCTCGAGCACGCGTTCATGCTCAACGCCGACGAGATCGGTGAGCGGATGCTCGAGCTCGCCCGGTTCTAGCGGAGCCGGCCCACACGGAACGTGCCGAGCCGCATCGACCTTCGGTCTCCCCCTTCCGGCTCAGGGAAATCCCCGAGAGTTCCGATACCTCAGGCACGACCATGGACGATCGACCCGGTGGCCCGAGCGGCAGGTCCGCCGCGCTGCGGAATCTGCTGTTGATCCTGCTGGCCGTGCTCGTGCTCATCGTGCTCGGCTCCGCGACCCGATTGTTCGAGCCCCTCTACGGCTGGGTCGACGCACGTCTCCGTGGTCAGGTCGGCGAGGCCGTCGGCGCGCTCGTGCTCCTCGCGGCGGGGCTCTCCCTGTTCGCACTCGTGCAGGGACGGTCGAACCGACGCGAGAGCTCGGCTCGTCACCAGGCGGAAAGCCGGTACCGGGCGCTCGTCGAGAAGATGCCGGCCGTCATCTACACCCGGGACCCCCGACGGCCGGCCGGCACGATGGCCACGCCGTACGTGAGCCCGCAGGTCGAGCAGATCCTGGGGTTCACCGCGCAGGAATTGACCGACGACCCCGCCCTGTGGATCCGCAGGATCCACGATGAGGATCGGGACGGCGTCCTCGCGGCGTCGGAGCTGGCCGACAGAACGGGCGAACCATTCACGGTCGAGTACCGCCACATCCGCAAGGACGGCACCGTCATCTGGGTGCACGAGGAGGCGGTCACGATCGAACGCGACCAGTGGGGCCGTCCGTCGCTGTCGCAAGGAGTGATGTACGACGTCACCGAGCGCAAGCGCGCGGAGCAGGATCTCGCCGAGACGGAGGCGCGCTATCGCACGCTCGTGGAGCGCGTGCCGGCGGTGACGTACACGTGGGTCGGCGCCCTCAGCCGAGACGAGTCGGCCGCGTCGTTCATCAGCCCCCAGGTCGAAGAGATGCTCGGGTATCCGGCGGACGAGTTCCGAGATCCTCTGCTGTGGTCCAAGCTCGTGCACCCGGATGACCTGCAGCGTGTTCGGGCCGAATGGGCGACGTGCCTACGAGACAAGGGGGCCTTCCGTTCGGAGTATCGGATGCGGACGCGCGATGGCCGTGAGCTCTGGGTCGGCGACGAGGCGGTCCCCGTCCGACGCGATGACGACGGCCATGCGTCGTACCAGGGCGTGATGTTCGACATCACCGAGCGCAAGGGCGCGGAGCAGCGCCTCCAGAAGGCCGAAGCCAAGTATCGGACGCTGGTCGAACAGCTCCCGGTCGTGGTCTACCAGGACGCGATCGACGACGTGAGCACCGCGCTCTACATCAGCCCGCAGTACGAACGGCTCTTCGGCTTCCCGCCGGGGGCCCGGCTGCGCGACCCGAAGTTCTGGGTCGACCACCTGCACCCCGAGGACCGGGACCGCGTCGTCGAGCTCTCGAAGTGGACGAACGAGACCGGCGAGCCCTTCTCGGCCGAATACCGCTTCCTCGGTCGCGACGGACGCGTCGTGTGGGTACGCGACGAGGCGGAGCTGCTGCGTGACGCCGAGGGGCAACCGATGATGTGGCAGGGGGTTCTGCTCGACGTCACGGCCCGCAAGCACGCCGAAGACGCGCTCACCCGTCGCGACATGGTCCTGCAGGCGATCGGGTTCGCGGCCGAACGGTTCCTCAAGAGCGCCGACTGGGCCGCCGCCCTGCCCGACGTCCTGGAGCGACTGGGGACGGCGTCGAGCGCCGGCCGAGTCTACGTGTTCGAGAACGTCACCCTCGAGGACGGGCGCCCGGGCATGCGCCCCTACCAGCAGTGGTTCGGACCGGGCATCGTGGGGGTCGACGACGGCACGACCACGACCCTGGCGTACGAGGACGGGTTCGAGCGGTGGCGTTCCGTGCTGTCGGAGGGCCGGGAGCTCCACGGGCTGACCCGGGACTTTCCCGAGCACGAGCGACGGCACCTCGAGGGCGACGGGGTCCGGTCGCGGATCGTGGTCCCGGTCTCTGTGGGCGAGGAGTGGTGGGGGTTCATCGGGTTCGACGACTACACGACCGAACGGGTGTGGCCGGCCGCCGAGGTCGAGGCGATCAAGGCGGCAGCCGATACCCTCGGCGCCGCGATCGGGCGTACGCGCGCCGAGCATCGACGCCGCGAGGAACAGGCAGCCCGGGAAGGGCTGGAGCTCCGCACGAGCGCCGTCCTCGCGTCCGCGCTCGAGGCGATCGTCACGATGGACGAGCAGGGCAGGATCGTGGACTTCAACCCGGCCGCGGAGCGGATGTTCGGCTACGTACGCGAAGACGTGGCCGGCGAGCCACTCGCCGACGTCCTGGTCCCGCCCGAGCTGCGAGCGAGACACCTCGCGGGCCTCGCGCGATTCCTCGAGACCGGCCGGTCGACCATCCTCGGCAAGCACCTCGAGATGGAGGCGCTCCGCGCCGACGGCGATCGCCTCCCGATCGAACTGACCATCACACACGTCCCGATGCCGGGCGCAACGCTGTTCACCGGCTTCATCCGCGACGTCACCGAAGGTCGCCAGGCGGAGGACCAGCTCCGTGAGGCAGAGAAGCGCTACCGCGCGATCGTCGAGCACGTCCCCGCCGCGATCTACGTGGACGTGCCGGACGGCAGCATGCAGACCCAGTACGTGAGCCCCCAGATCGAACAGATCATGGGCTGCACGCCCGAGGCGTTCATCGCGGAGCCCGAGCTCTGGCTCGACCTGATCGTGGACGAGCAGCAGCGGGAGGAGGTGCGCGCAACCTACGTGGACGCGATCCGCGAGCGGCGGCCCTCGTGGACCGGCGAGTACCTGATCCGCCGTCCGGACGGGCGCGAGGTGTGGGTGCACGACGAGACCACGTTCGTGACCGACGAGAGCGGGACCCCGCTCTTCCTGCAGGGCGTGATGTACGACGTGACGGAACGAAAGCTGGCCGAGCGCGGCCTCCTGGAGAGCGAGCGGCGCGAACGAGAGGCCGCGGAACGCCTGCGGGCGGTCGACGAGATGAAGAACACGTTCCTCGCCGCCGTCTCGCACGAGCTCCGGAGCCCGCTCACGTCGATCCTGGGGCTCTCGCTCACGCTGGAACAGCAGCCCCTGCCCGTCCCGGACCAGGAAGAGCTGATCGGCCGGTTGGCGGTGAACGCACGCAAGCTCGACCGGCTGCTCAAGGACCTCCTCGACATCGACCGGCTCTCGCGGGGGATCGTGACGCCGAAGGTGCGGGCCTCGGATCTCGCGTCCATCGTGAAAAGGACGGTCGAGAGCCTGGATGTTCTCGACCGGCGGTCGATCCTCGTCCAGACCGAGTCGGTCATCGTGCCGGTCGATCCGCCCAAGATCGAGCGGATCGTGGAGAACCTCGTGATGAACGGCGTCCGGCACACCCAGCCCGACGTAGGGATCTGGGTGCGGGTCTGGTCGCAGGACGGCGGGGCGGTCATCGCGGTCGAGGACGACGGACCTGGGGTGCCCGTCGAGCTCCGGCACCAGATCTTCGAGCCGTTCCGGCAGGGGCCGACCGCGTCCCCACACGCGCCGGGGACCGGCATCGGCCTCTCGCTCGTGGCGATGTTCGCCGAGCTGCACGGCGGGCGCGCCTGGGTCGAGGATCGCGAGGGAGGCGGGGCGTCGTTCCGCGTCTTCCTGCCCGGCGACTCCACCGACCGACGGGCCGGGAACGGTCACGACCGGGGCGCCCCCACGGGCATCGCAAGCGAGGTCGCGGGCTAGACTGACTGCGATGCCAGTTCGGGAACACAACCCACTCCAGCGACGCCTCTACCTGCCGATCGTCTCGACGGCCGGACCGCCCGCATCCACCGAGCGCAAGCCGCCGTGGCTCAAGGTTCGGCTGCAGCGCGGGCCGAACTACCGAGAGCTCGAATCCATCATGCGCACGCGCTCGCTCCACACCGTGTGCGAGGAGGCGATGTGCCCGAACATCTCCGAGTGCTGGGAGGAGCGGGAGGCGACGTTCCTGATCCTCGGGGACACGTGCACGCGGCGTTGCGGCTTCTGCGACGTGAGGACGGGGAAGCCCGACGCGGTGGACGAGGACGAACCGGCCAAGATCGCCGACGCGGTTCGCGAGATGGGGCTCCGCTTCGTCGTCGTGACCGGGGTGGCCCGCGACGACCTCCCCGATGGGGGCGCGCGGATCTGGGCGTCTACGATCCGGGCGATCCGTGAGGCCGTGCCCGGGTGCGGAGTGGAGGTCCTCCCGACCGATTTCAAGGGCGGCGGACGCGACATCGCGACGGTGGTCGGGGCCGGTCCCGACGTGTTCGCTCACAACCTCGAGACCGTACGCCGGCTGCACGGCCGGATCCGGCCGGCGTTCGGCTACGACCGCACGCTCGAGGTCTTGCGGACCGCGCAGAGTCTTCGCGAGGGCCAGGTCACGAAGTCGAACCTGATCCTCGGCATGGGCGAGCGACCCGACGAGATCCCGCAGGCGCTGCGCGACCTCGCCGACGCCGGCGCGCGGATCGTGACGATCGGCCAATACCTCCGCCCGACCGAGCACCACCTGCCCGTGGATCGGTGGGTCCACCCCGACGAGTTCGCGAGGTGGAAGGAGCTCGGGGAATCGTTCGGGATCTCGCACGTCGAGGCCGGTCCCCTGGTGCGGAGCTCCTACCACGCCGGCAAACAGTTCCAGCGGGCGCTAGCCCCCAAGGCAACGGAGACCGCCCGGGTCTGAAGGTGTGGAGGAGCCGGCCTGTACGCCGGATCCTGTCCCGGCCCGAAGGCCGGTGGCGACCATCTGTCTGAGCGCTCTCGCGAGCGCCCCGGGGCCGAAGCCCTCGTGCGGCCTACCCGGGAGCTCGGACGGGCCGTCCTCGAACGCTCCCTGCTTGGCCTAGCTCCGGGTGGGGCTTGCCGAGCCGAGCCGGTCACCCGGCTCGCTGGTGAGCTCTTACCTCACCGTTTCACCCTTACCGCTCACGCGGCGGTCTGTTCTCTGTGGCGCTTTCCACGGGTCGCCCCGCCTGGGTGTTACCCAGCACCCTGCCCTGCGGAGTCCGGACGTTCCTCGAGCGTTGCCGCCCGCGGCCGCCCGGCCGACTCCTCCGCGCCCAGTCTAGAGAACACCACCGGCCGTATCATCCGCACGATGCGTGCTCGCGGCGCCCTCGTGATCGTGCCGGTGCTCGCGTTCGTCCTCGCGCTCGCCGCGTGCGCCCAGGAACCGGTCGGCCCCGCGGCGCCGATCGCGCCGGCGCAGCTCGCGCCCGGTCCTGCCCTCGAGGCCTCGGCCGCGCGGCAGGCGGTCGTCGAGTTCGTCGAGGCGTACCGGGAATCGCCCGATCAAGGGGTCGGCCGGTTGAGGCAGCTCGTGGTCGGACCAGATCTCCGGTCGTGGGTTCGGTGGCTCGACGTCCAGCATCGCGAGTTCGAGGGAACGATCGAATCCGCGGCGGACGTGCGCGACGTCGAGTTCATCGGGGCCGTGACGGCCCGGCGCATCCCCCTCGCCTCGGTTGGGCTGTCCGCCTCGGTCCTTTTCCGGTTCGATCCGCCCGACGACGACCCGATCGATCTCGTCCGGGTCCTGGACGGACCGGTCACGCTGATCCGAACGGCCCCGGGCACGTATCGCGTCGAGGACCTGCTGCGCAACGGCGTCCCGATGTCGGACGGCATCCAACCCTTCCGGCGCCAGGTACGAGCGGCGGGTGGCGTGACCGTGCACCTCGATTCGCTCTTCATGTTCCCGCCCAAATGGCAGTTCAACGTCGTGATCGAGAACGCCACCCCACACGACGTCTCCCTCGACCCCGACGGGGCCGCCCTGTTCGTCGACCGCGGCGATGGGTTCGAACGCGTCGAAGGCGCACTCACGCCGTCCCTCCGCGCCGTGCCGGCGGGCCGGACCGCCGAGGGGCTCATGGTCTTCCCGGCTCAGCGCTCCGCGGATGGGCGCGTGCTGTCGCTCGTCTACGGAAGGGGACCGAAGGCGCTTCGGTTCGAGTTCCCGCTGCAGGACCTGGTCACCGCGGTTCCTCCTCCGGCTCCCACAGACGAGGGGACGGCGGAGCCCGCTCCCAGCTAGCGCCCTCGCCGGCGAGCCACTCGTCCACGCCCCGGTTCGCGAGCGCGTCCGCCTGCACGTTGCGTTCGCGGCGGACGTGCTCGAACCGCACCTCCTCGAACCCTTTGATCAGCGAACGTGCCTCGTGGTGGAGCACCTGCAGGGTCGCGTTCTTCACCTTCCACCGACCGGCGAGCTGCTCGATGAGCAGCCGGCTGTCCGAACGCAGGAGGACCCGGGTCGCGCCGAGCTCGCGGGCGCGCTCCAGCCCGCGGATCGCCGCCCAGTACTCGGCGACGTTGTTGGTCGCCACGCCGATCCCCTCGGCGACCTCGGCGACGACCTTGCCGTCCTCGTCGGTGATCTCCACACCGATCCCGGCCGGCCCGGGGTTGCCGCGAGCCGCGCCGTCGCAGTGCAGGATCAGACGAGGACGACGATCCGACGGCAGTACTCACACCTCTTCACGCCTTCGGTGCGCCTCAGCCGATCGAGCTCGACGGCGGAGAGCTTCTCGTGGCAGGCCTGGCAGACCCCGTCCACGATCGCGGCGGCGCCGACGCCGTGCTTCTGCTCGCGAAGATCGTCGTAGAGCTCGAGCAGCTCCTCGTCGAACGCCGGGACGAGCGACCCGCGTTCGGATCGCCTGGCGGCGAGGTCGGCCGAGATCTGATCGAGCTCGCGGACCGCGTCGCCGCCGACCTCCTCGACGCGCGCCCGGGCGGTCTCGGCCTCCGTCTGCGCCTGCGCGGCGCGGGCCTCGACGTCCTCCTTGCGGACCATCAGCTCCAGCAGCTCGTCCTCGGCGCGCGCGCGACGCTCCTTCAGGCTCGCGATCTCGTGCTGCAGCGCCTCGAGCTCCTTCGCGTTGGCGATCGAGCCGTCGTACATGCGCTTCTCCTCCGCGTGGAGCTTGTCGCTCATCGAGGCGATCTCGTGCTCGATGCGGGTCGAGTCGCTCGAGATCGAGTCCGACGCCAGCCGGAGCTCGCCGAGGCGGGCGTCGGCCTCCTCCATCTCCTTGCGGAGCGACGAGAGCTCCTCGCCGGCCTCGAGCTGTTCGCGACGGTGTTCCAAGCGGTCGACCGCCGTGTCGAGGTCTTGCAGCTCGAGGATCCGGTCCAGTCCGCGCATCGGAGCGCCAGGGTAGCCGATGCCGAGCGCTACACGAGCGTGAGCTGCTCCCCTCGCGTGACGCCATGATCGTCGCCGCGGGATCTTCCCGAAAAGCGCAGGGGCTCGGCCGGCGCCGGCCTGACGCCGCCCAGGGATCGGATGAGGCCGGAGACGCGCCGGCCGAGAGCGTCGCGTTCGGCGGCCGGGGCGTAGGGCTTGCGGTAGAGCTCCTCGTATCGTTCGACCAGGTCGGGGTAGGTTTCGGCGAGCCACGGCAGGAACTCCTCCCGCACGCCGGGGCGAAGATGGAGAAGGATCGGCGAGACGTGCGTGGCCCCCGCATCGATCGCGGCCGCGACCACCTCGCGGAGCTGGCGAGGATCGTCGGTGATCCCCGGCAGGATCGGAGCCATCAGGACGCCGCACGGGATGCCGGCATCGTTCAGCGCCCGAACGGCCTCGATCCGCTTGCGCGGGTGCGGGGTGCCGGGCTCGCTCGCCTGCCAGGCGGCCGCGTCGAGCGTCCCGATCGAGAAGGCCGTCGAGACGTCGGTCACGCGGGCGGCCTCGACCAGCGGCTCGAGGTCCCTCAGGATGAGCGTCCCCTTGGTCAGGATCGAGAACGGGTTCCGGTAGTCGGTGAGCGCCCGGATGATCTCCGGCATCAGCCGGTAGCGGCCCTCGGCACGCTGGTACGGGTCGGTGTTGGTTCCCATCGCGATGCCCTCGCCCTTCCAGCGCTTGGCCGCGAGCTGACGCCGGAGCACCTCGGGCGCGTTGACCTTGACGACGATCTTCGTTTCGAAGTCACGACCCGCGTTCATGTCGAGGAAGGTATGGGTCGGACGAGCAAAGCAGTAGCTGCAGGAATGACTGCATCCCCGATACGGGTTGATCGACCAGTTGAAGGGCAGGTAGTTGCCCGGGACGTGGTTGATGATCGTCTTGCACTCGGCCTCGATGAACTCCATCCCTCGGAACTCCGGGGTGTCGAAGCGCCGCCTCGCGATCTCGAACAAGGGCTCGGGGGCCATCCGGTCACGATAGAACATACGTTCGATTCGGGCAAGCCCCCTCCCCTCTCTCGGCACCGGCCTAGGCTTCGGCCCAGATGGCGATCTGGATGGTTCGGCACGGCGAGACCGAGTGGTCGATCTCGGGGCAGCACACCGGGAGCACGGACATCCCGCTCACGCCCGAGGGACGCTGCCTCCAGGCCGCGGCGATCGGCAAGCTGCTCGGCGGCCGTCGCTTCGACCA
>Ga0075434_100007491_pt1 | contig 10099 bp, 9 predicted proteins | sample RhiMethybrSRZTD3_FD_75298 | JGI IMG/M metagenome (GOLD analysis project Ga0075434, IMG submission 75298) | Populus rhizosphere microbial communities from Tennessee, USA - Rhizosphere MetaG P. TD hybrid SRZTD3 | ecosystem: Host-associated > Plants > Roots > Rhizosphere > Soil | place: USA...
CTGTCTCTGGCAAGCCACCGATACCAGGCCGAAGGCTATCCCCGTGCCGTGACAGTTCCGGCGCGGCGCGCGGCACAGCGAACCTTACCGGGGGAGGGCGGACCACCCGGCACTATCCGCGCGGGCCCAGCGCTGGCGTCTAGACTCGGCACCATGGCCGTCCAGATGGCGCCCAGCATTTTGTCTGCCGACTTCGCACGGCTCGCCGACGAGGCGGCGGCGGTTGCCGAGGTGGCCGACTGGCTGCACGTGGACGTCATGGACTACCACTTCGTGCCGAACCTGACCATCGGCCTGCCCGTCGTTGAGTCGCTGCTCAAGCACACCGAGTTGCCGCTCGACTGCCACCTGATGATCTCCGAGCCGGACCGGTGGGCCGCCGGGTACGCCGAAGCGGGAGCCCGCAACGTTACCGTGCACGCGGAGGCGCTCGGCGCCCCGGTCCGCACCCTGCGGCAGATCCGCGCCTCGGGCGCCCGCGCCGGGCTCGCGGTCAACCCGGCCACCCCCGTCGAGCCCTACGAAGACCTGCTGCCCGAATTCGACATGCTCCTGCTGATGACGATAGAGCCGGGCTTTGGCGGCCAGCCGTTCCTGGACGTCGTTTTGCCCAAACTGCGCCGGGCGCGGGAACTGGTGCAGCGACACGGTGCATCGGTATGGCTCCAGGTAGATGGCGGGGTGGGCGAGGAAACCATCGAGCGGTGCGCCGAAGCCGGGGCCGACGTGTTCGTGGCGGGGACGGCGGTCTACGGCGCCGACAACCCGGCGGCGGCGGTACAGGCACTGCGCCGACAGGCGGAACTAGCCACAACCCATGCCTCCTGGTGGCACTGACCGCTGATCCGGGGACGGGGGAGTTGTCGATTCCAGCGCCGGCCAATCGTCGGGGTAGTGACGGAGCCTTTGACGAAACGGAAGGATGATCAGCATGGCCGAATACCTGATCCTCATCTGTGAGGACGAGAACGCATACGCCACCGCCACGCCCGACGTGCTCCAGCAGGTGATGGAGGCACACGGCCGGTTCGCCGAGCAGGTCCCGGAGAAGGGCGGCAAGATCGTCGAGGGCCGGGCCCTGCAGCCCACGTCCACCGCCACCACCATCCGGGGGGACGTGGTGACCGACGGCCCGTTCATCGAGACCAAAGAGGCCGTAGGCGGCTACTACCTGATCGAGGCGCGTGACCTCGACCACGCGCTGGACATCGCGAAGCTGTGCCCGGCCCGCTTCGGCGGCGTCGAGGTGCGGCCGATCATGGTATTCGGCTGAGGTGAGCGGTTCCCCCCCGCCCGGCGACCCGGGGTGCGGGGGTGGCAACGACGCCGAGGACGGCGTCGAACTGGGCACGGTATCCGCCGCGATCGCCGACGCGCACCGTCGTGAGTGGGCCTTCGTGCTCGCCGCGACGGCGCGCGTCGCCGGCGATCTCGACCTGGCCGAGGAGTGCGTCCAAGACGCCTATGCCGCCGCGCTCACCGCCTGGACCCGTCAGGGCGTCCCGCGCAATACCGGTGCCTGGCTCACCACAGCAGCGCGCCGCCGCGCGATCGACGCAAAGCGGCGGGACGCGGTGCTGCGGGCGAAACTGCCGCTGCTGATCGAGCCGGACTCGCCGGTCACCGCCTCCGCGCCGCCAGGGGCCGGCGCGGCGGCGGAGGACGATGTGATTCCCGACGACAGGCTCAGGCTCATCTTCACCTGCTGCCACCCCGCGCTCGCCAGGGAGGCCCAGGTCGCGCTGACCCTGCGGCTGGTGTGCGGCCTGACCACGGTCGAGATCGCGCAGGCGTTCCTGGTCTCCGAGCCGACCATGGCCGCGCGGGTCACCCGGGCCAAGAAGAAGATCTCCGCGGCGCGGATCGCCTACCGAGTTCCCGGCGCGGCCGAGCTGCCGGACCGGCTCGATGCGGTACTCACCGTGGTGCACCTGCTCTACACCACCGGGCACACCGCACCCAGCGGCGAGAACCTGGTCCGCGCCGACCTGGTCGAGCGGGCGATCGGGCTGGCGCGCATGCTGCGCACCCTGATGCCGGACGAGCGCGAGGTCGCCGGGCTGCTCGCGCTGATACTGCTGACCGACGCCCGACGGGCCACCCGCGCCGACGCTCAGGGCCGGGTGCTGCTGCTGGAAGAGCAGGACCGGTCCTTGTGGGACCGCGCTGTGATCGCCGAGGGCGCCGCGCTGGTCCCGTGGGCGCTGCGGGGCGGCGGCCCGGGGCGTTTCGCGTTGCAGGCGGCGATCGCCGCGCTGCACGCCGAGGCCCCGAGTTACGCCGAGACGGACTGGCCGCAGATCGTCGCGCTGTACGACGCGCTGCTGCAGGTCTGGAGCTCACCCGTGGTGGCGCTTAACCGCGCCGTCGCGGTGGCCATGGCGCGCGGCCCGGACGCGGGACTGGCCCAGATCGGGGAACTGGAGGCGGATGGCCGGCTGAGCGGGTACCGCTACCTGCCCGCGGCCAAGGCAGACCTGCTGCGCCGCCTAGGCCAGCCGGCGGCGGCGGCGCGGGCCTACCGCGCGGCCCTGGCCCTGACCGACAACGCCGCAGAGCGCGAGTTCCTCGCCCGCCGCCTCACCGAGGTGACCGGGACACCAATCTGAGCGGTGCGGAATAGCCGCCGTGGCACACTAGTTACGGAAGTAACAGCGTGCTCCGGGGTCGGTGAAACTCCGAGCCGGCGGTGACAGTCCGCGACCCGCGCCAGGCCAGGTGCCCGGCCGGTTGACCCGGTGGAATCCCGGGACCGACGGTGAAAGCCCGGATGGGAGGCAGCACGCGTCGCGCGGTGGCGTTGCGGGCCAGCGCCACGCCGCGCCCGCGCGTTCGCGCGTACCCCGGAGCCGGCGTAAGGACGGCCCGGAGGAGGCGCAGCCGCGGATGTTCACCGGAATCGTGGAAGAACTCGGCGAAATCGTATCGATCGAGCGCCTCGACGGCGCGGCCCGGATCACCGTGCGCGGGCCACGGGTCACCGCCGATGCGCGGACCGGCGACTCGATCGCGGTCAACGGGACCTGCCTGACCGTCACCGGTCTGTCCGGCGCCGACTTCACCGCCGACGTCATGGCCGAGACGCTGAACCGCACCGGGCTCGGCGGCCTGGCCCCGGGCTCCCCGGTCAACCTGGAGCGGTCGCTGCGGGTCGGCGACCGCCTCGGCGGGCACATGGTCCAGGGCCACGTGGACGGCGTGGGCACCGTCATATCCCGGGTCACCGGAGAGCGCTGGGACGTGGTCAGGATCACCGTCCCCCCCGGCCTGGCCCGCTACCTGGTGGAGAAGGGATCGATCGCCGTGGACGGCGCCAGCCTCACGGTGTCCGCCCTCGGCGGCGGCCCGGGGGAGCGGTCCTGGTTCGAGGTCAGCCTCATCCCGGCCACGCTGGCGGCGACCACCCTCGGCCGGGTGCAGCCGGGCAGCGGCGTCAACCTGGAGACCGACGTGATCGGCAAGTACGTAGAGCGGATGCTGCACGGCGAGCCCGCGGCGGTGCGGTCATGACCGCGGCGCAGGGCCAGAGCGTCTCTCTCGACAGCGTCGAGCGGGCCGTCGCCGAGATCGCGGCCGGCCGGGCGGTCGTGGTGGTGGACGACGCCAACCGGGAGAACGAGGGCGACATCGTGTTCGCGGCCAGCAAGGCCACCCCGGAGCTGATGGCGTTCACTATCAGGTACGCCCGCGGTCTGATCTGCGCGCCCATGCTCGGGGAAGACCTGGACCGGCTGCAGCTGCCGCCGATGACCAGCGACAACCAGGAGCACATGGGTACCGCGTTCACGATCAGCGTGGACGCGCGCGACGGCATCACGACCGGCATCTCCGCTGCGGACCGGGCGCGGAGCGTGCGGGTCCTCGTCGACTCCGCGACCGAGCCCTATGAGATCGTCCGGCCGGGGCATGTCTTCCCGCTGCGGTACGCCGAAGGCGGGGTGCTCCGGCGTGCCGGGCACACCGAGGCAGCGGTGGACCTGGCCCGGCTGGCCGGGCTCACCCCGGCCGGTGTGGTGGCCGAGATCTTCAACGACGACGGCACCATGGCCAGGCTTCCCGAGCTGCGCGCCTTCGCCGACCGGCACGGCCTGGCGATGATCACCATCGCCCAGCTCATCGAGTTCCGGCGGCACTCCGAGCGGATGGTCCACCGGGTCGTGGAGACCCGGCTGCCCAACACGTACGGCGAATGGCGGGCACTGGGCTACCAGGACTCGGTCGACGGCACCGAGCACATCGCTCTGGCGCTCGGGGATGTGGGAGACGGGCAGGATGTGCTGGCCCGGGTGCATTCCGAGTGCCTGACCGGGGACGTGCTCGGCTCCCGGCGCTGCGACTGCGGCATGCAGCTCGACGCGGCGATGGCGGCCGTCGCCGCGGAGGGCCGGGGCGTCGTCTGCTACCTGCGCGGTCACGAGGGACGGGGCATAGGCTTGCTCAGCAAGCTGCGCGCCTACCTGTTGCAGGACGGCGGCGCGGACACGGTGGACGCCAACCTGGAACTCGGCCTGCCCGCCGACGCACGGGACTACTCCATTGGCGCGCAAATACTCGCCGACCTCGGCGTGCGCTCGGTGCGGCTGCTCACCAATAACCCGGCGAAGGTGGCCGGGCTGGCCGCCTGCGGCATCGAGGTCACCGGGATGGTCCCGCTTCCGGTCGAGCCGACGCGGGAAAACCTCCGCTACCTCACCGCCAAACGGGACCGCCTAGGCCACCGGATCGACGGGCTGTCGGCCCCGAACGTCGACGTCCAGGCCAGCCCCGACGGTGGTCTCGCGGAGGCCCGGTGAAAGGCCCGCAGGCGCCGGGCCGAACGTCGCACCGCTCCGCGCTGCGCCCGGGCGGCGAGAACCAGCCTCCCCCCTGCTTGCCGGCGCGCCTCCGGCACGACCATGCGCAGCGCCCGCGAGGGAGGCAATGATATGAGCGGCGAAGGCCGGCCGGCCGGCACCACCGTGGACGCGGCCGGGCTGGCGCTGGCCATCGTGGCGACCCGCTGGCACGCGGAGGTCACCGACAGCCTCGCCCGCCGGGCGTGCGCGGCGGCCCGGGCCTGCGGGATCGCCGAGCCGCTGCTGGTGCGGGTGGCCGGCGCGGTGGAACTACCGGTGGTGGCGGCCGAACTCGCCACCGCGCACGACGCCGTGGCCTGCCTCGGCGCTGTGATCCGCGGCGGCACGCCGCACTTCGAGTACGTCTGCGACGCGGTGACGGCGGGGCTGACCAGGGTCGCGCTCGACGCCAGAACCCCCGTCGGCAACGGGGTGCTTACCTGTGACACCCTGGAGCAGGCCCGTGACCGGTGCGGGCTGGACGACAGCCACGAGGACAAGGGCTGGGAGGCGGTCGTGGCGGCCCTGGACACCGCGCTGGTGCTGCGCTCGCTGCGCGGAACCGCCCCGCTGCGCGCATGAGAGGCTGGATTCTTGCTTTCCCTGGTCCTGCCCAAGGGCTCGCTGGAGCGGGCCACACTTGACCTGTTCGACGCGGCGGACCTGACCGTCCGCCGGTCCTCAGACCGCGACTACCACGCCGCCATCGACGATCCGCGGGTCGAGCGGGTGCGTTTCCTGCGCCCGCAGGAGATCCCGTCCTACCTTGAGCGCGGGCTGTTCGACCTCGGCATCACCGGCCGCGACTGGATCGCCGAGACCGGTGCCGATCTGGTGTCGCTCGGCGAGCTGCGGTACTCGAAGGTCACCGCGAACCCGGTGCGGGTGGTGCTCGCGGTGCCCGAGTCCGCGTCCTGGCGGTCGGTGTCCGACCTTCCCGAAGGAATCCGGATCTCCACCGAGCTTCCCGCGCTGACGAGCAAGTACCTGGATGCGCACGGGATCAAGGCCATGGTGGTGCCCTCGTACGGTGCCACCGAGGCCAAGGTCCCCGACATCGTGGACGCGATCGTGGACCTTACCGAGACCGGGTCCTCGCTGCGCCGCAACGGGCTGCGCATCCTGGACACGCTGCTCACCAGCTACACCGAGCTGGTGGCGAACATCACCGCGCACGGCGACCCGGAGAAGCGGGCCGCGATGGAGGACATCGCGCTACTGCTGCGCGGCGCCATCGAGGCGCGCGGGAATGTGCTGCTGAAGCTCAACGTGCCAGCGGCCCAGCTCGCCGCGGTGACCGCGATGCTGCCCGCGATGTCCTCCCCGACCATCACCGCGCTGGCGCGCGGCGACATGAACGCGGTGGAAACCGTGGTGCCCAAGCACACCGTCAACACCCTGATCCCGGCGCTGAAGGGGGCCGGGGCGCGGGACATCCTGGAAATCCCCATCTCCAAGATCGTCGAGTGACCGCTCGCCGGGTGCTGTGACCCGGCCCCGGCGAGACGTACTGTGGGAGAGGGTGCCGGGAATTTCGGGGCATACCGGCTGGCCGGAGCATGTTGTGACCAGCAAAGCGTGTATTTCGTGAAGGGATGCGGCCAGTGCGCGACATCCTGGGGCAGATCGAAAAGTGGTGGGACGCCGGGGAGACGTTCGGCCTGGCGACCGTGGTACGAACGTTCCATAGCGCGCCCAGGGAGCCCGGCGCCGCGCTGGCCGTGTCCGCCGGCGGGGAAGTCATCGGCAGCGTGTCCGGCGGGTGCGTCGAGGGCGCGGTCTACGAACTGGCCCAGCAGGTCTGCCAGACCGGCCAGCCGGTGCTGCAGCGGTACGGGGTCAGCGACGACACCGCGCTGTCGGTGGGGCTCACCTGCGGCGGCATCATCGATATCTTCGTCGAGCCGGTCAGTAAGGAACGGTTCCCGCAGCTCGGTGAGGTGGCGGCCGCGATCAACGCCGGCCAGCCGGTAGGCGTGGCCACCGTGATCGATGGTCCCGGCGAGGTGGGGGCGCGGCGGATCATCTGGAGCCGTGACGCCGAGATCGCGGCCGCCGGCACGCTCGCCGCGGGCGAGCGGCTCGACCAGGCGGTCGACGACGACGCCCGGGGGATGCTCGCGCAGGGCCTGACCGGCGTGCGTCACTACGGCGAGCACGGGGAGCGCCGCCTCGACGAGCTTTCCGTGTTCGTGCAGTCGTTCGCGCCGCCGCCGCGGATGCTGGTCTTCGGCGCGATCGACTTCGCGGCGGCCGTGGCCCGGGCGGGGAAGTTCCTCGGGTACCACGTCACCGTGTGCGACGCCCGGCCGGTGTTCGCGACCCAGGCGCGGTTCCCCGACGCCGACGAGGTGGTCGTGCAATGGCCGCACCGGTACCTGGCCAGCACCCCGGTGGACGAGCGCACGGTGATCTGCGTGCTCACCCACGATCCCAAGTTCGACGTGCCGGTGCTCGAGGTCGCGCTGCGCACCCCGGCCGGCTACATCGGGGCCATGGGCAGCAGGCGGACCCACGAGGACCGGCTGGCCCGGCTCCGTGAGGCCGGCCTGGGCGAGGCGGAACTCGCGAGGCTGCGGTCCCCGATCGGCCTGGACCTCGGCGCCCGGACCCCGGAGGAGACCGCGGTGTCCGTCGCCGCGGAGCTGATCCAGCTCCGCTGGGGCGGATCCGGCCACCCGCTCACCGATACGGTGGGCCGCATCCACCACGGCTGACCGGACGAAGCAGCGCGACATGTCATGAATGTGAGTGTGGTGTTGCTCTTTGAACACCGGGCTCACATTCATCGCCCTTGCGCGGGGCCGCGGGGCGGGCCGTAGGGTGGCGGACTGTGCGTAACCGGGTGGCTGGGGTGCTGCTCGCCGCGGGCGAGGGGAAACGGCTCGGCACCCCCAAGGCGCTGGTCGAACTGGGCGGCCGGCGGCTGGTGGACCGCGGGGCGGACCTGCTGCGCGACGGCGGCACCGCGCCGGTGGTCGTGGTCACCGGGGCCGCGGCGGTCACGGTGCCGGGCGCCGTCCTCGCGCCGAACCCGGACTGGCGCACCGGCATGGGCTCCTCCCTCGCGGCGGGGCTGCGGGCCCTGCCCGGTGAGTGCACCGCGGCGGTGATCGCACTGGTGGACCAGCCGCTGATCGGCGCCGGCGTGGTCCGGCGGCTGGTGGCGGCGCACCAGGCCGGCGCGGAGCTTGTGGTGGCCGCGTACCACGGCCGGGCCCGCAACCCGGTGCTGCTGGCGCGCCCGCACTGGCCCGGGGTGATCGCGGCAGCGGACGGCGACACCGGCGCACGGCCCTACCTGCGGGCCCACCCTGGCCTGGTGACCCTGGTGGAATGCGCGGACATCGGCTCCCCCGACGACGTGGACACCCCGGAAGATCTGGCCAGGGTCGCCGCCCTGCTGTCCAGTCCCGGGGCTTAGCCGCCTACGGCCTGGATGCCCCAGATGTGCGTGACCGTCTCGCCGGGTTCCAGGGTGAGCAGGTCGGTGCCGGTGACGAAGGCGTTCGGCGGGCAGGTCATCGGCTCGATGGCCACGGCGCGGCGGCGGTGCGCGGCGTCGAGCGTGTCCCCGGTGAAGGCCTGGAGCCAGCGGTAACCCGGCCCCGCCCACAGCGCGGCTCCGGTCCCGCTGCAGGTCAGCCGGGCCCACGCCCGGCCCGCCTCGTCGCGGTCCAGACCGGTGAAGGCGTGATCCAGCGTCACCGTCCCGACCGGCCGCGCGGCACGGAAGTCGAACGGGGTCCCGGCGACGTCCTGCGCCGGGCCCGACGGGATGCCGCGGGAGCCCGCGGGGAGCCAGCGGGTCACGGGCAGGGTCAGCTCGCACTCATCCACGACCGGCGCGCCGGCCGCCAGGTACGGGTGGGACCCGGTGCCGTACGGGGCCGGCCTGGTGCCCGCGTTCTGCCCGGTCACCCGCACGGTCAGCCCGTCGGCCTCGCTGAGGTGGTACTCCACCTCCAGGTCGAGGCGGAACGGGTACCCGGAGCGGCCGAGCAGGGCCAGGCGCAGGACGACCTCGTGCGGCGCGTGGCTGGCCAGCGACCACGCCGACCACCGGGTCAGCCCGTGGATGGCGTTCTGCGCGGCAGGCTCGCTCAGGTCCAGTTGGTACTCCGTGCCCGCCACCCGGTAGCGGCCGCCGTCGATGCGGTTCGGCCACGGCAGCAGGAGCTGGCCGGCCCCTGCCGGGGGAAGCTCGTCGGGCTGGTAACCGGTGATCAGGGGCCGGCCGCGATAGCGCAGTTCGCGCAGCCCCGCACCCAGTTCGGTGGCGACGGCCAGGTAATCGCCCGAGGCGATCTCATACTGCGACCCGGTGAGCGGGCTCATGACAGGCACAACACGGCAGGCGTCATAGGGACATTGTCGCTGTCGGGGGCGGGATGCACGGTCCCGTTAGGGCGTGTCCCATAGATCTATGCCGTCGCGAGCGGCTGCCCGGGGGATGCATCGCAAGGCGGAGGAGGAGCCCATAGCGGAGCTATCGGCGACGACGACAACGCAGCGAGGCCCCACCCGCCTCCCCATTCCCCTTCACGGCAGCCGCGCAGCAGGCTGGATGATTTGCAAGGCATGCCCTGGATGCCGCAGTGCCGACGGGGCTGCTTGGGGAGCGGGGGGACCGTCAGCCCCGCCGGCAATTGCACGATAGTCGTACCGGCCGAGCGCGCGCGCCAAGTTCATCAACGACGCTGGTGAGGGGGCTACCGGGAGCGGGTGCTAGCTCAGCTCGTGCGGGGCACCCGCGGCAGCGACCGCGGGGAGCAGCACACCGTTGCGGACCGCCTCGGCGGCCAGCACCCCGAACAGGTAGAAGTAGGCGGCCTCCTCGTCGGGAAACGACCGCGTCTCGTGCCGCGCGCCGTCCATGGACACGAAGACCTCGTACCCATCCAGGCTCGGTACCAGGCACAACGCGCCGTCGATCTCCGTTTCCAGCGCGTAGGCCGTCCGCGGAATGGCCGCCAGGTCCGCAAGCTCGCAGAAAATGTCCCTGGTGGGCACCCGCTGACGGCGCGCGGCCCGCCCGCCTCGGTCGGGGACCGGCTGGGGGACCGGCTCGGGGACGGGCTCGGGCAAGGGCGGAGCGGGGGGCGCGCCCAGCGGGGCGGAGTCATACGGGTAGCTGAACGACGTGGCCGGCAGGCCCCAGAGCAGCGGCTTCTCGATGCGCTCCTCGATCAGCCCGGTGACCTCGTCGCGCGGGGTGAGCAGTTCGAATACGCCCCGGTCCACCTGCCAGTACCCCAGGCTGG
>Ga0075434_100007495_pt1 | contig 10098 bp, 5 predicted proteins | sample RhiMethybrSRZTD3_FD_75298 | JGI IMG/M metagenome (GOLD analysis project Ga0075434, IMG submission 75298) | Populus rhizosphere microbial communities from Tennessee, USA - Rhizosphere MetaG P. TD hybrid SRZTD3 | ecosystem: Host-associated > Plants > Roots > Rhizosphere > Soil | place: USA...
ACTGAGCTTTCTCCTAGTGGCCTCGGTTTTGGTTCGCATTGGGGCTCATTGTGCGCAGTTCACCCAAAACACGGCCAGACCGTTTGTGTAGCTAGGGGTGGACGGCATCGACTCGGGGCTCCGTAAACGGCTCGGTTCGGTGGACAACCTTCTCCTTATACAACCTCTGAATGTCTATCTCGGGCAGGCCCAGCATGATCGAGAGGATCTCGGTGGTGTCTTCGCCAATTGAGGGCGCTCCCCGCCAAATACGCCCCGGCGTGAGCGACATCTTCGGCACAACGCCGTAAACGCGGATCGGAACTCCAGACTGACGATCCAGTACCGGGACCGTCATTTCGCGGGCCCGATAATGCTCATCGGCATACTGGTCTTTGGTCCCGAAAATCCTCGAGCAGCCGATCTTCGCTTCGTTGAGGGTGGTCTCGACCTCGACGCACGACCGAGTCGCGCAATATTCCCGAAGCCGCCGGTCGAGCTCCTTCCCCATCTCAGAATTCACGGCCGCGGCGTCCTTCGAGCAGGCTTCATAGGTGTAGACGTTGGGATCGAGCCCGAGGAACTTTGGAACTCTCGGATAGATTGCACCACCGAAAGCGCCGATGAACACCCACCCGTCCTTGCACTCGAACGTGTCATAGGGTTGAAACGGGGCGCGGTTGCCGGTGTGTCCGTAATGCGCCCCCTGGCCGGTGTACAGGGGCATGCAATGCCCTTGGGTTTGAGCCACAGCCTCGAACTGGGCCAGGTCGATGACCTGCCCCCTCCCGGTTTCCTTGACCTCCCATAGGCCCATCATTGTGGCGGCCCATCCCGTCAGCGAGGCCAGGTAGTCCCCCGTGTAGACCTTGGCTCGCTGTGGTGGGCCGTTCGGATCGCCGGTGACATACATCATGCCGCCGAAGGCCTGCGCGAGGGCGTCGTACCCTGGGCGCCCGAGATACTCCTTCTTACCAAACTGCCCGTACGTACTCACGCGCACGATGACCAGACCGGGGTTCACTGCCAACGCGAGCTCATTGGTGATGCCTGCCCGTTCCAGCGTGCCCGGCGCGGACGACTCCATCCAGACATCGGAGATTTTCCACAAGGCCATCAGGAGCTCGATGCCCTTGGGGTGCTTGAGATCGAGACCCATTGACAGCTTGTTCTTGGTGATCTCGGCCTCGTCGCAGCTGTGTTCCCTTTCTCCGCGGGTCAAGAGCGGGGCCATCACGCGGAATGGATCTCCGCCAGGGCGCTCGACGTGTATGACCTCAGCACCGAACTCGGCCATCTTGGTGCCGATGTATGGCTGCGCGACGATGATCCCGGTGCTGACAACGCGAATCCCCCGCAGGGGTCCAAATGTCGGCGCGATGGCTGGTGCCATGGGTCTTGATAGGTTTGCGATCCAGTCGGGGATCTTGGCGCTCAGCGCTGCGATCTGGTCCTCGTGTTTAACGATCCGGGTATCGTGTGCCACGGTCGACACCTCCTGTCTGTCAGGACCGACGGAATCGGCGCCGCTACACCTCGCCACATCCCACCCATACGAATGACGCGTTAGGGATCCGTTAAACGCCACGCCGGGCGGCTCATCCGGCGTGATAGGCTGCGGCTCGAGGCGCCATGGCGCGGCTTGACCTGACCCTTTTTGGCGGCTTTCTCGCCCGAATCCGGGGCGAGCCGCTGACGTTACCGACGAAGAAAATTCAGGCCCTGCTTGCGTACCTCGCCCTGCCAGTGGGGCATGCGCACCAGAGAGACAAGCTGGCCAACCTCCTGTGGGGAGGCACCCCCGACGCATCAGCGCGGAACAGCTTCCGGCAGGCGTTGTTCGTCCTCCGTAAAGCATTGGCGTCGAGCGGTGATGTTCTTCGGATCGAAGGGGATACGGTTGCCCTCGACCGCGACGCTGTCGAAGTCGATGCAATGGCCTTCGAACGCGCCGTCGCGGATGGGATGCCGGCGGCACTCGAGAAGGCGGCGACGCTCTATCAGGGCGACCTACTCGCCGGGCTGGCCGTGGCGGAGGCGCCATTCGAGGAATGGCTGCTGGCAGAACGTGAACGCTACCGCGAGCTCGCCCTGGAGGGTTTGGCGAAACTCCTCGTTCACCAGCGCAGCGCCGGGGCGCTGGAAGGAGCAATCCGAACAGCACTGCGGATAGCGGCGCTCGACCCTCTTCAAGAATCTGTGCATCGCACGCTGATGCGGCTATACGTCCGGTCAGGGCGACGTGGTGCAGCGCTCCGGCAATACCAGGTCTGTGTCGGCGTGCTGTTGCGTGAGCTGGGGATCGAGCCGGAGTCGGAGACAAGACAGCTCTACCGAGACATTCTTCAGCGGAGCGAGGTCACCTCCAGTGAGGGTTACGCGCCGGAGGTGGCAAAAGATAGCGATGGATTTCGGGACGGTGCGATTTCAATTGGCACTCGTGGTGCGAGCGAGGCACCACAGCACGAGGCGCTCATTGGACGCGACAGGGAACTGACAATTCTCGAAGGCGCCCTGGCCGTGGCCGAGACGCGGCGTGGCCAGGTTCTGGTCGTGATCGGCGAGGCAGGGATCGGCAAGACGGCCCTCATTACAGCACTCGCCGCCGAAGCGGATCGGCGAGCCGGCTTAGTCCTACTCGGGCGCTCTCACGAAAGTGAGAAGATCCTGCCCTTCGGGCCCTGGGTCGACGCGTTCCGCAACGCCCAGGTGACCGGCGATGAACGGCTCGTGTCGTCGCTGAATCCAGTCTGGCGCGCGGAACTGACCAGGTTGCTCCCCGAAATCGGTTCGCCGGGACTTCCGACGCCGAGCGAAGACCGTCGACGGCTCTTCGATGGCGTCACCCATCTGTTGGAGTCTCTCGCCTCCCAGCAACCAGTCACGCTCATCCTTGAGGATCTGCACTGGGCTGACGAAATGAGCGTACGGCTCTTCTCTTTTGTCGGTCGTCGGCTCGGCACATCACGCATGCTGGTTGTGGCCAGCGTGCGCGAAGAGGAATTGGCCGACGCGTCCGCTCTCCGTGGTGTCCTCCAGGAGTTCCAGCGCGAGTCGCACGTCGTGCAGTTGCCTCTCGCACCACTGACCCGTGAAGATACCGCCACCCTCGTGCATTCGCTGACCCGAAAGGGAACCGACGAGGTCGACATTGCCAGACTTGCCTCTCAGGTCTGGACAGTGAGCGAAGGCAATCCGTTCACCGTAGTGGAGACAATGCGCGCTCTCCAGGCCGGGACCAGCCCGGATACACCGGGTGGCCTACCGATGGCAGAGCGCGTTCGGCAGGTCATAGCGACGAGGCTGGAGCGCCTCGGCGCTCAGGCCCGATCACTCCTTCCGGTCGCCGCCGTCATAGGGCGCGAATTCGAATTCAACCTACTCCAGCGTGCCGCTGACGTTGACGAAGGAGTTGTCGCCCAGGGGGTTGAAGAGCTTGTCCGCCGTCGGGTACTGCACGGCGTCGGCGAGCAGCTCGATTTCGTCCATGACCGGATCCGCGCCGTCGCGTACAGTCGGCTCCCTCCACCTCAACGGAAGCGAGTGCATGCCCGGGTGGCCGAAGCCATCGAAGGGCTGTATGCCGAGAATCTAGTGCGCCATTCCGCCGTCCTCGGCATGCATTACGAGCACGGCCAAATGTGGGACAAAGCGGTGTACTACCTGCGCCAGGCCGGCAGCCAGGCTCTGGTCCGGTCGGCCTATCACGAAGCTGTGGCGTCATTCACATCGGCTCACCGAATCATCGTGGGGCGTCCGCAGAATGACAGCCACAAAGAGCAAACCGTCGACGTTCTGATCGGTTTGAGTAATGCACTTGTTCCACTGGCCGACCACACGCGGGCCCTCGAGACGCTTGAGGAAGCGGAAGAGCTTGCGTGCGCGATCGATGACCAGCGCCGGATGGCCCGGGTTCTTTCCGCGATCTGCGGAACTCGCTGGCTGCTCGGCTCCTACTCCGGGGCAGTCGAGGCCGGCGACCGTGCCCTTGCCCTCGGCATTGAACTCCAAGACGTCACTATCCAAGCGTTGACCAACCATCGTCTCGGCCAGGTGCTGTACAGCATCGGGGACTACCGCAGAGGTGCCGAAGCGCTCACGCGTAGCATCGACGCCATTGACGTTGATCGCATCGACGATCGCGGTTTGCGCAGTACCGGCGGCGTTTCGATTTGTGCATTCGCCAAAATATTTCTTGCCTGGTGTCACGCCGAGCTCGGGGAGTTCCAGGAGGCACTCTTGCAAGCGGAATCGGCAGTGAGCCTCGCCGACGTGGCGGAGCACGCGTACACACGTATACAGTCTTGCCTCGGTTTCGGTCTGGCTCGTCTTAGGAAGGGAGAGCTTTACCCGGCGATCGAGGTCCTTGAACGAGGGCGGGCGCTGTGCCAAACCACCGAAGCGCCTTTCCAGGCGCAACTCAATGCTGCGTCACTCGGTTATGCGTACGCTCTCACCGGGCGTATCGCGGACGGTCTACCGCTTCTCGAAGACGCTGTCGAGGACGTCTCCCGTACGGGCGGGCTGTTCGCGCAGTCGCTTCTACTCGGCTGGCTCGGTGAGACGTACCTGTTGGCCGACCGGATCGACGACGCATTGACCACGGCCACCCGGGCGCTCGACGTCTGCCGAGCACGAAGTGAACGCGGTCGAGAGGGCTATGTCCTCCGCCTTCTGGGCGAGATCGCAGCAACCCGTCAGCCGGCTGACGTTGCGACCGGCGAAGAATGCTACCGTCTGGCCATCGAGCTGGCACAGCAGCGAGGCATGCGCCCACTCGTGGCACACTGCCACCTTGGGCTCGGCAAGCTCTACGGACGCACGGGCAAGCGTGAGGAGGCGCAGGAGCACCTCACCACCGCGACGACAATGTACCGCGCGATGGGGATGACGTACTGGCTGGAGCAGGCGATCGTCGCGTAACTCAGCATCAGTGTCGAATCGCTTGAGGAGTGCGCGTTCGTCTGCCTCGAGGGAGTCTCGCTGGTCTCGCCTGATCCGGTGGGTCTCCTTCTCCTTGTACGCCCCGCTCGCTGGGTCGCCATGCCACGGCCCACTCGGCGTCAGCGTAACCATCAGCGTCGCGCTGGACCACTTTTGCGTCCCTCTTGTACCGGAAGAGATTCGGCTGATCTGTTAGACGAATGGTCTAAACTGCCACGGCGCTCAAGTCGTGCGCCTTCCGGCAAAGCCGATCCGCACCGTCGGCCGTCGATCGGCCAAACTCGGGACGATTGCAGATAGCCGGCTATCTCAATACCGTGCGCGGGGGCCGCCATCTTTCTCCGCTCAACGAGAAATCTTGTGCCCGATTCAGGGTTGTCGCTTGTCGTGGTGAGACCAAAGTCTTATGGATTGTGACAGTACCGAATGAGATGTTTCCGCCGCTGGATATCGCCGGAAAACCCTTAGTTGAATTCGGTTGGGATCGCTCGTGTTCCCGAGATCACCCGAACAAAACGGGAGGGTTGCATCGCAGTGTTCACCGTCATCAGCGGAAGAGGTGATTGAGCAAACTGTGTCGCTTAGGGCGGCCAGTCACCATTCACCGACAACAGAATAACGGGCCGAAAACGGCCCCACACGAACGGGGAGGCCGAGATGTCCGAGAAATTCGACTTCATCGTCGTGGGCGGCGGCTCCGCGGGCGCGGTCATCGCGTCGCGTCTCTCCGAGGATCCATCGTGCCGGGTGGCACTGATCGAGGCGGGCGAGCGTCCGCCGGAGATCTCCGCGCTGCCGATTGCGCCGGCGGCGATGCAGCTCAATCCGGCGACGGATTGGATGTACACGGCCGATCCGGGCAAGGCCGGGCTTGGGCTCAACGGTCGGCGCGTGCCGGTGCCGCGTGGCAAGATGCTTGGCGGCTCGTCGGGCATCAACTACATGATGTACGTGCGCGGCAATCCCGGCGACTTCGATGCATGGTCCAAGGGCGATGCCACGGGCTGGAGCTATGCCGAGGTGCTCCCCTATTTCAAGAAGAGCGAGGGGCTGGCGCCGAGCACCGAGATCGTCATTGACGAGGCCGCACACAATACACAGGGGCCGCTCGGCGTGTCTGTGCGCGAGCCGATCCTGCCTGCGGCGCGGCAGTTCGTCGAGGCGGCGGTCGCCGCCGGCATCCCTCGGGGCGACTACAACGGCCGCGACCGCAATGCGCCGAGCGGTGTCGCCTCGCTGACACAGTTCACGACGCGGAACGGGCGCCGGTCGAGCACCTATCAAGCCTTCCTCGCCGGCGAGCCAGAGCGGCGTCCCAATCTGACGATCATCACCGGCGCGCGGGCGACCCGGGTGCTGCTCGAAGGCGAAGGTAAGCGCGCCATCGCCACCGGTCTCGAATACCAGAACGCCGCCGGCGAGACCCTGCCTGTTTACGCCACGAAGGAGGTGATCCTGAGCGCCGGCGCGATTGGTTCGCCCCAACTCCTGCTTTTGTCGGGCATCGGACCGCGGCGAGAGCTTGAGGCGGCGGGCATCGGTTGCCGGGTCAACGCGCCGCATGTCGGCAAGCACCTGCAGGATCACGCGATGTGCCCGCTGATCTACCCCGCCCCGGGCCTCGGGGTCACGATGAACGATGTGGCGCTGGCGATGGGACCGGACGCACTACGCGCTCCGGGCGGGCCATTGCCGGCGGATCCCGCGGAGGATGCGAACCTATCGCCAGAACTACTGGCCTTGAAGCAGGCTGCGGAACAGCGGCTCACCGAGTGGCAGACGAGCGGACGCGGTCTGGGCGCGTCGTCGTTGGCCGACGCTGCGGTGTTCTGCTCGAGCGGTCTCGGCGATGCCGGGCGCCACGATGTCCAGATCATCTTCTTCCAGACCGGCACCAACGAGGACTTTCTCCGGACGATCCTCAACATCGATACTGCGCTCTTCTTCGACGATGCGAGGAAGCGTGTCGCTAACGACGCCGAAAATCTGTTGCTGCTCCCGCACCCGGCCCTGCCGCACAGCCGAGGCGAGATCGTCCTCGATAGCGCCGATCCCACCGCCCCGCCGGCGATCCATATGAACTACTACGATGATCCGCGCGATATGCGGGTCATGGTGGCGGCGATCCGGCGTGCCATGGACATTGCGGCGCATTGGCCCGGTAGCCGCCGGCCGGGGCCGGTTATGATTCCCCCCTTCCTCGCTGAGAAGCACGGATATCGTGAAGGAGGCGACCCGAGCGACGCGCTGCTCGAAGAGTTTGCGCAACACTTCTCGCTGACCGTATATCATCCGACCTCAACCTGCCGGATCGGCGACGTGGTCGATCCGCGGCTACGTGTGCTCGGGGTCGGCCGGTTGCGGGTGGCGGACGCCAGCGTCATGCCGGCGGTGATCGCAGGGAATACCAATGCACCGACAATCATGATCGGCGAGAAGGCCGCCGAGATGATCGCCGCCGAGCATGGCGTCCGCCTTGCCGAATTCGTCGGCGAGCGCACCGCCTGAAAAAGAGACCGCCCGCCCCGGTCTCCCGGGACGGGGGCTCACGATCCGCGGACGCTTCTGCTTCAGGCAGACCGATCGAATAACGCTCGCGACGCCGAGATGACGGGGAGCGCTGCGGGGATACGGCGCGAGGTGGCAACCTAGCCAGCGACGGTGCGTCCGGAGACTGATTCATCGCATCTCAAACGAGCCAGTTGCCACCTTCGTGTTCGCGACATACAGATCCACGCGATAGATGCCTGGAAGCCACCGCCTCGGCGACGGCGTCCTCGCACCCGACCGGTCATAATAGTAGTCGTCCTCCCATCCGAAGAAGTCGTTATGATGTGTATCTGACCAATCGGCAGGTGCAGCACTCTGGAGGACCTTGCGCTGGACGACTCGCTCGCCATCCACATCTCGATAGAACAACAGTGCTTCGATCACGAGAGGCAGCCAGCGGTGAGGCGGGGGGTGTGAGAGATCGAGCTCCCAACTTACGTCGCGTGTTGTGGCTAGAGGAAACTGTGTGCGATAGCTTCTTTGGGCGCGCGATGCGGCCGTCGCGTCGGCGTCATAGAATCTGAGCGCCGTCACCTTCGCGTCGAGCTGCATAATGAAGCCCCGGGCCGAGGATCGATCGGCCGCCTTCGCGCGGACCTCGTCGTAGATCCGGTCCTTCTCGTCCATGCGGAAACTTCCGGTCGCGACGAGTCGCTTATCGACGACGATGTGGACCTCATAGTCTCCGCGCTGCCACCGCTGAATATCAACACCGGTGGTCGGTGAGCACGATCCGGGTCCCCCTGGCTGCCCTTGCCGGCGCCGACAGTCCTCGTAGAACTGGTTCGGTATGTCGACGGTCTTCGTCCCGGCTAGGCGGGCGCCACTCCAAAACACGGACGAGGTCGACTCCGCTTCCACGGGGAAGTCATCTTTGGCGCGCCATATGACGTCACCGCCGGGCCCCTTCCAAATCGCTTCGATCGACATCGAGCTGCGACGGCCCGGTGGCGGATGCACGAGGTTGAGCTCCCAGAAGATGTATCGGGCGGCATTGTAAAAGAACAGATCGTCGTATTGATGTTGCGTCGGCTGTTGAAAGCTTACGAAGATCCTGAGCCCCGTCACAGTGGCCCGCAGCGCGGGGATCTGTCCCGTCGCTTCATCGGTCCCGGCTTCATTGCTTTTGTTCGCAATCACCTGCCCCGTTCGGGCGTCGACGGTTCTCGAAACGCCCCGGAGCGTTCGAGGATTTTGTCCAAACCGGATAGTCCACACGGCGCTTGAGCGCGTCGGGCCGTCGGTCTCCATATGCAGTTCCGCGCCAGTCACAACACTGCACGAGCGCGATGTGAGGGGATCGCCACCCGCGCACTCGGTGCCAAGGGCGGCCTTCGCCTGCGTGATCGCCCTTTCGAAGTTCAGTGAGACGTCGGGCGGAATGGCGTGGGTGTATCGACTCGTGGGCCCAGACGACCGTTGTGCGCGCACTGTGGTGTGAGTCATATCGCCGACGACGGTGAGTGCCTGTTGGCTCGAGAGTGACCGAAAGTGAAAGAGTGCGCCGCCGGGCGGCCCGGTCTTATTCACATCCGGATATCCCGACGGCCCCATGCCAAAGCCGAAGGCGAGGAGCTCTATCTGGACTAATTCCGCATCGGTGTGCCACTTGTGGGCTTCGACCCGCGCTTGGGCGGCGAGAGACGAAAACGAAGCGGTAGTGTCGGCATATGCCGCTCCATTGAGTGCCATCACCAAAATCGTCACGCACACGCCGCGCCTGATGGCCTTGGCGAACGCGCTCCTCATCGATTTGGATCGCACCAAGATGGCCGGCTGCCATTGTATTCCTTGTACGATCCGGTGCCGCGTTCGTAGCAGTGATTTGCCGTCGACGGAACGGACGCCCCGGGCTGGGGACGGAGCCAAGGATCGTCGTTCGGGAAACAGTTGCCGGGATGCGTCTTCAGTTCCATCTCGACCGCTCCGCCCGGTTTGTACATCCCGAGTACCTTGCCGCTGCAGCTCATTATGTAGCGGCGGCCATCTCTCGCTTGGGGCGACGGGTCACCCGGCTTCCAGTTGAGGTAGGGCGGTGGTTCCGCTTTTGTTTGGCTTTGTACCCGCGCTCTACAGGCCAACGCCTCGTCGTCGATCTCCTTCGCCGCGGCGTTCCACTTCGCCTGCACGTCCCTGACGCACTGACGATCTCCGGAACATGCCGCTGCGTCACGATCTAGCTGTGCGCGCACTCCCTTTCGGTGATCAACGCGCGCGTTGATACAGTCATTCATCGTTTCTGCGAGGACCGCGCCGGTGGTGACAACGATGCCCGACACCAACGCGACGATAGCGGACAGTATCCGGATCGATGTCACTACCCTGCGCAGATACGTGACCATGCGGCCCTCACTCGCTTGATGGCTCTGTCCAGTCCGCACGTGTTTGTTAGCCCTTCACCGGGGACGGAGCGGCGCGGGCGAAGCGGCAGCCCATCAGCACTATTTCATGTTGGAGCGCGTTGCGGTGGGAATGTTGTCTTTGCAGCTTTTCCCCGTTGCGTCAACAAAGGTGTTCTTCCCGATTCGCATGGTGGGCGTGCTCCTGATCGCCGCCGGCTTGCCGGTACTGCTCGATTCCTTTGCCCGCTTCGCCATTCAAGGTCTGGGGACGCCGGCTCCCGTC
>Ga0075434_100007496_pt1 | contig 10097 bp, 12 predicted proteins | sample RhiMethybrSRZTD3_FD_75298 | JGI IMG/M metagenome (GOLD analysis project Ga0075434, IMG submission 75298) | Populus rhizosphere microbial communities from Tennessee, USA - Rhizosphere MetaG P. TD hybrid SRZTD3 | ecosystem: Host-associated > Plants > Roots > Rhizosphere > Soil | place: USA...
TCTTGCCGGGGACCGACACGGCCCCGCCGGACCCCGATCAGCCTAGACGGCCCGTTGCTGGGCGTGCGTCAGCGCCGCCACCATCGCGGCTTCGGACGGCACTCCGGTCAGCCGCCCGCGGGCGTCCCGATAGAGCCGGCAGCCGCCGTTCCTGCCGGCGTCCGCTCCCTCGATCTCCACGCCGTCGACCAGGATCGTTGGCGAGCCGTAGCCGGACAGATCGGCGGGCGCGTCGCGGGCCTCGAGGTTCACCTCGTCGATGGGCGCGTGATGCCCGAGCGATCGCAGCACCGCCAGCAATCGCTCGCGCGTGGCGAGCGCGTTCGGGCAACCGGGGAACGTGAGGAGCTGGACCCTCATCGCCGCGCCGCCGCTCAGGATCTCAGGTAGTGCTGCGGATCCCGGACCAGCTTCCGCGTGCAGCGGTCGCAGCAGGTGACGTATTCCTCGGCGCCGAGCCGCACGTGCGGGCGACCCTGGTCGACGACGAACACGACGCCGCTCACCGGACACCGGGTGAGCCGGCCGGCCACGGCGCCCGGCTGAGCGACGACTTCCTTCGCGTCGAACGGGGCCTGGGCCGCGCAGGCGAAGCGGCAGACGCCGGACATCGCCGGATCGAATCGGCCCGTGAGCTTTCCGCCCGGTCCCTCCACCGTCGCCGCGGTGCTCTTCGGGCTGCACGACTCGTCGGCGCACGCGCCGGACGCCACGGCGCCGGTCGTCACGCAACGGCCGCGCGCGCCCACCGCCCAAGCGCCGGCTGCGGCGAGGGCCACGATCGCGAGCGCCACGAAGGTGCGGAGCATGAGGTCACCCTCCTCGAGATGGATGAAGTCGCCCCCGAGCATGCCACAGCGACTCTGCGGAACATGGACAAATCGGCGTGAATCCGACTCGTTGAGACTGCGAGCGCGGGCTCAGGCGCGCGGTCACGCCCGCGCGGGCGCTTCCAGCGTCTCGGTGCCGCGCACGCGCCCGGCGAGCAGCAGGAACACCCCGAGCGCGGCGAGTCCCACCAGTGCCTCGGTGTACAGCATGCCGTTCGTGCGCCAGGCGTCGTGGGCCCAGCCGTCCACCCGCAGCATGCCGAGGCTGAAGAGCGTGTTGAGCGCGAAGTAGAGGTTGATCTTCGTCGCCGCCGCCGTGTCGCCGATGATGGCCAGAACCAGCGCGGTGAGCGTCGCCGCGCACATGCCGACCGAGAACGTGTAGAAGAGCGTCGAAGCGGTGAACCCCACCTGCGTCCGCGGGGACCAGGCGATGAGCATGCAGCCCAGGACGCCGAGCGCGCACGAGATCGCGTACGCCGCGGGTTTGGGAACGCGATCGGCCAGCCTGCCGCCGGCGAAGCACCCGGCCACGATCGCGAGTCCGCCCCCCACGCCCAGCACCACGGAAGCCGTGTCGGCGCTCGCATTCCACTCGCCCGCGATTCCCCCGAAGAGCCCCTGCGCTGCGGCCGTGCCGATCGGGAGCACCGCGAGGATCAGTCCGATCCGCCCGCCCCTCGATCGAAGCAGCGCGCCCAGCTCGCGCCATGCGTCCGCGGCCCGCTCGCCGAGCGAGCCCGGGCGCCGATGGCGCGGCGGCTCCTCGACGCCGGAGAGCGCCAGCGAGCACATCCACAGCACCGCCGCGAGCGCCACGCCCGCCATCCACGGGCTCGGCAGGTGCTTCATGAGCCACAAGCCCAGCCCGCCGCCTGCCGTCTGCGCGAACTGGTTCCCGGACTGGAACCACCCGCCCGAGCGGCCGCGCGCGGCGGGCGGCGAGTTGTGCGTCATCAGCCCCTCGGTGGCGAACGCGATGAACGTCCCCGCGACGCACGTGAGCAGCACCACGAGCGAGAGGAGCGGCATGGTGCGCGGCGAGGGGGGCACGGACGACATGGCGACGAAGCCGACCGACACGAGCCCGATGGCGATCCGGTACCAGGTCTTCCGCGACAGCGTGTAGTCGCCGAGCGGCGCCCACACGAACTTCCAGCCGGAGGCCAGCCACGACATGCCCACGACGCCGGCGATGTCGGAGACGGAGACGCCCGCGCGGCTCGCGAGGTAGCCGATCGCAATGGACGGGAAGCCGATCGTGAGGCCGAACGGAAAATAGAGCACGGCCCACACCCACGGATGTCGCGGGCGCGCACCCGTTCCCGGACCCGGCGCGGCCTGTTCCATTCCGCCGATGTTAGCCCGGACCGTTGACGAGCCGCTACTCTCGCCGCATGAGAGCCGTGCGCCTGCGGGCCGTCGGCCGGCCCCTCGAGCTCCAGGAGACGATGCCGCGCGATCCCGGCCGCGACGAGGTTCGCGTCACGATCCGCGCGGCGGGCATCTGCCACTCCGATGCCCACTACCGCGCCGGCCTCTCCCCGATGGGCCCGTTGCCGATCACGCTCGGCCACGAGATCGCCGGGGTCGTGGAGCGTGCGGGCGAGGGCGTCGACTCCCTGGCCGCGGGGGATCGGGTGTGCCTGCACTACCTGCTTTCTTGCAGTGCGTGCGTGCACTGCCTCGCCGGGCGCGAGACGCACTGCGAGCGTGGCGCCATGCTCGGGCATCACGTGGACGGCGGCTTTGCCGAGGCCGTCACCGTCCCCGCGCGAAACGCCCTCAGGTTGCCCGACCGCGTCCCATTCGAGCACGGCGCCATCCTGATGTGCTCATCGGCCACCGCGCTGCACGCGCTGCGCAGAGGGCGGCTCCGCCGGGCCGAGCGCGTGGCCATCTTCGGCTTCGGTGGGCTGGGCGTCTCGGCCGTCCAGCTCGCGCGCGCGCTCGGGGCATCCGAGATCTTCGCCGTGGATGTTCGCGCCGACCGGCTGGCGCTGGCGGCGAAACTCGGCGCGACCCCCGTGAACGCGGGCGATGCCGCGGCCGGGATCGCCGCCGCCACGCGGGGCCAGGGCGTGGATGTCGCGCTCGATTTCGTCGGCCTGCCCGCCGTCATGCGCCAGGCGATCCGCTCGCTCGCGCCGCGCGGCCGCGCGGTGCTGGTGGGCTTGAGCGACCGGATGCTCGAGCTGGACCCCTACCGCGAGATCCTCGGCCGCGAGGCCGAGCTGATCGGCAGCAACGACCACACGCTCGACGAGCTCCGCGAGCTGATCGGATTCGTGGAGCGCGGCGCGCTGGACCTCTCCGCCGCCGTGACCGGAACGGTGCCGCTCGAGGCCGGTGCGATCAACGCCGTGCTGGATGCGCTCGAACAGGGCCGGGCGGGCGTGCGCACCGTGATCGTGCCCTGACGATCGGGACGTCGGTCCGACGGATCGCAGCGGCGCGGATCGATCGGGGCGTCAGTCCGACGGATCCCCCCGCCAGAGCACCGGCACGAGCGCGGTCCACACGAGCACCGCGAGCGATGCCAGGTTGACGTCCACCGTGTACGAGAGGAAGCGCCCGCCCATGGCGTACACCCACAGCACGAACGACACGGCGGAGATCGCGACCGACACCCACTGCGGTCCCCGCCGGTCGCTGGTGCCGAGGGCGCGCACGATCACGAGCAGGATCAGGCACGCCACCGGCCACTGGCCCGCGTAGCGCTCCTGCGCGAGCGGCCGGCCCGCGAGGAAGACGGCCACGATCTCGGCCGGAACGAGCTTGACGAGCCGCGTGAGCCACGGATCGATCGAGCTCGCCGGCCTTCTGATCAGGGCGCCCGGGGGCGCCGAGTTCAAGCGCAGCGCAGCGTTCAACGGAGCCCTCCGCTCTCGCGCGGCCGAAGAGGGCTCAGCGAAGCGTTCGCGCCAGCTCGGTCACGCGCTCGACCAGCTCCAGCAGCGGCCGTTCGCCGCAGCCGTCGTCGAACGTGACCTCGTGAGCGCGGCCGTCCTCCTCGATCCGCACGCGGTAGTGGATCATGTCGGGGAGCTTCGAAGCCCGGACCGGCGACAGACCGAAAAAGGCCACGCCGGCGACCAGCTGCGTCAGGCTCCGGCGTGTCTCCTCGGGCAGTACGTCTGTGTCGAGTTCGTGCTCGCTACGAAGCCCGGCGATGCCTCCGCTCTGGACCACGAGAATTCGCACGATTCACGGCCCCCTTCGCCCGCCCTGTCGGCTGTTCCGTGGTCCCCGACTTCGTGTGCGAGGAGCTCTTGACCTCGATGCCCACCTTCTTCCAGGCCGTGCGAACCACCGTCGCGCCCTTCGTGCCGAACAACCGGCCCGCGGCGTCCACGGTGGCGGCGGCCGCGACCAGGAAGTCGGCGTCGCGGTGCAGCGACTGGGTGAGCGCAAGGTACCAGACCTTGCCCGCCTTCAGCCACGCCTTGCCGCCGAACCCGATGGACGCCAGATAGAACGCGTGGTTCGGGATGCCCGAGTTGATGTGCACGCCGCCGTTGTCGTCCGCGGTGTCCACGTAGTCCTTCATGTTCGCGGGCTGGGGATCCTTGCCCAGCCGCGGATCGTCGTATGCGGTGCCCGGCGCCTTGAGGCTGCGCAGCGCCTTGCCGCGGATGCCCTTCGCCCACAGACCGGCGCCGACCAGCCAGTCGGCCTTGCTCGCGGTCTGCTGGCGCGCGTACTGCTTCACGAGCGAGCCGTACACGTCGCTCATGTGCTCGTTCAGGGCGCCGCTCTGGTCCTGGTAGTCGAGACCCGCCTCGTACTGGGTCACGCCGTGCGTGAGCTCGTGGCCGATCATGTCGAGCGACTGGGTGAAGCGGCCGAAGATCTCGCCGTCCCCGTCGCCGAACACCATCTGCCGCCCGTTCCAGAACGCGTTGTTGAACGCGCGCCGGTAGTGGACGGTGGCGTCGAGCGGCAGGCCGCGGCCGTCGATCGAGTCGCGGCGGTGCACCTGGAAGAAGTAGTCGTAGGTGGCGCCGAGCGCGTCGTACGCCTCGTTCACCGAGACGTCGTCCGTGGCCGGCTCCCCTTCTCCGCGCACCGCCTTCCCCGGCAGCCCGAACCCGTGCTCGGCGTCGTACACGGTGCGCAGCCGGCCCTCGCTGTCCGTCGTGGTCAGCGGCGTGACGCCCCGCATGTGCAGCCGCTCGGTGCGGAGTTCCGTGGCGAACTCGAGGCTCTCGCGCGCGCGATCCGCCACACCTGGCCATGCCGCGTCCGACAGGGTCGCCATGTGGGCGAAGATGTGCGGCGGCACGATCAGCTGCGGCGTCCGGGGAAGATCCTTCTCGTTCGCGACTCGGCGCAATGGGCACCTCCTTGAATCCACCACCAGCCGGTGGCCGGGGAGCGTGGCCTCGGGGGCGCACGCAGCACACATCGCTGCCGCGTGCCCCCGGCTACGGCTCCATGCGGACGCCGGTTGCGGGAAGCGAGCGGCGTGCCGCGCGGGGCCGGGGCGGCGCGGTTTCACGTGACGCTGGCGGGCATGCGAAATGGCAGCGGACGCAAGGGCTTCCGGGCAAGCGGGCGCGACGGCGGGGACACGCCCGGGCTCTGCGCAATCGAGATTGCGCCCGCCCACCGGCCAGCCCCTGGGCGGTGGAGGAGGGCGGGTGGGCCCTTCCGGGCCGCTGGCGATGGCCACTCCGAAGCCGTCTCGCAGCCCGCCCTGTGACTCGTGCGCGGTGCAACTCCCCCGCGGGCTCAGCGAGCCAGCAGCCGCTGGACGAACCAGAAGCCGCCGGCTCCCGCGATCCCCACGGCGAGGAAGCGGACAAGCCTTGCGTGCACGCTCGGCGAGCGGCGCGCCACCGCCGCCAGCGCCGGGGTCACGAGCAGCACGATCACCGCCTGCCCGATCTCCACGCCCAGGTTGAACCCGGCGAGCGACCAGCCGAGCGCTTCGCGCGGCAGACCGAACTCCGCGAGCACGCTGGCGAAGCCGAAGCCGTGCACGAGCCCGAAGCCGAACGCGAGCGGGGCGCGGCGGTCGTGGCGCGTTGCTCCCGCGCCCGCGCGCAGCGTCTCGAACGCCACGAACACGATGGACAGAGCGATGAGCGGCTCGACCAGGCGCGGCGGCAGGCGCACGAGGCCGAGCGAGGCGAGCGCCAGCGTGATGCTGTGCGCGAGCGTGAACGAGGTGATGATCTTGAGCAGCCGCGCGAGCCCGCCGCCCAGGAGCAGGAGTCCGAGCACGAACAGGATGTGGTCGGGACCGATCGCGATGTGGTGCACACCCGCCGGCACGAACGTGCGGAGCACGGCGAGCACTCCGGCCGACCCGGTGCCGTAGACTCGGGTCACGCGATGCTCGGTGGTGAGCACGTCCTGGCGCAGGAGCACGCCGTCCCGATACACGCTCACGAACGTCTCGTGGTTGGCGACCTGCGGGAACACGGGGCCGACCACCTCGACCGCTGCGGCGGGACGCTCGAGCGCGGCGTCGAACGCGATCTGGACGCCGCGGCCCTCGGGATCGAGCCGCGCGCCGGCGAAGCGCCAGGAAACGGCGCGACCGTCCGCGCGCAGCTCGAAGCGGCGGCGGAGAGAGTCGGCGAGGGCCGGGCCCGCGCGCGCGAGGAACTCGGGCTTGCGAAACCACTCGGGCATCGGGACCGCGAGCGCCATGGCCGCGTCGTCCGGGTGGACCGTGAGCGTCCCCGCCAGGCGGCTCGGGCTCCAGCGCACCTCGAGGTGCGCGTACGACACGTCGTGCGCCGAGACGCGGCCGGGGCAGGAGACGAGCGCGAGCATGCATGCCGCGATCGCGAGCGAGCGCGAGCGAACGGCGAGCCGGGTCATGGCCGATGGGCGGGGCAGCGCTCCGGGCAAACTCGGGCGCGGTGCTCTCAACGCGGGGATCGCGCCCGCGCATCGGGGGCGCGGCGGGCGAACGTCAGGGACGCCCAGGTGCTCTCCCAGTCGGCGGCCGGCAGCTCGAGCGCGCTCGGCTCGCTCGGCTGCATGTGCACCACGCTCACGAGCCACTCGCCGGGCTCGCGTGTATCGAGCGAGACCTGCCCGCGCTCGTCGGTGCGCGCGGCCTGGACCACGGCCACCGAGTCACGCTCGATCAACGCCCGCGTGCGGCCGTCGCTCCCCCACGGCTGTCGCCAGGTCTGGACCAGCGCCCGCGGCAGCGGCAGGCCCTGCCAGAGCACGCGCACGTCGAGCCGGGCCGCTCCCGGCGGCGAGAGCGGCACCAGCTCGAGCGGCTGGCCCAGCGGCTCCATCGCGCGGTGGGCGTCCGGGCCCGCGAGCCACGCCTTGCAGCAGCGGCGGTAGTGCTCGCGACCCGGCAGGTCCTGCGCGAGCTTCCGGCGCGCGGCGAGCGGGTCGTCGAGCCCTTCTTCACGCAGGTACTCGTCGAACTCGGCCGCGGGCAGCTCGATCGAGGCGAAGTTGGAGCGGTACTCCACCCATGCGCCGCCTGCCTCCGAGAACTTGACCCGGGCCCATACGACGTCTCCTTCCACCGCTCCCGGCGCGAGCGGGACCGACCGCGAGCCGCGCCACGTGAATCCGACGCAGCGCTCCGGCGACCATGGCTTGGCCTCGCCGCGGAACGACGTCCCGGCGCTGGCGCGGATCTCCACCACCTGGCCCGGCGCCGGCGCGTAGTCGCTCGCCGCGAGCCAGTACTGATGTGCGTGTGCTGCGACGGCCGCGGCCAGCATCAGCGAGGTCAGCGCCCCGATCCGGATCCGGCTTCGGCTCATCCGGCGAGCTTGCCCAGCATCACGACGGGGCCCGAGGGCTTGTGATGATCGGGCGAGCCGCCGGCGGACTCGAGCGACACGGCGAATGCGGCCACCGCGCCCTCGCGGCTCACGCGCTCCAGTCGCACCACGGCGCGGCCGCTCGCATCGGCGTGCACCACGCCGAGGCTCGTGGGCCCCGCGGCGGTGATGGCCCACAGCTCGTAGTCCTTGGCGCTGGGCGGCGTGAACCGCTGCGCCACCACGATCGCGAGGTCGGACGCCGGGTCGTACAGCACCTGTGCGGCCAGCGCGGGATCGCCGCTCGGCGTGGCGGCCAGCGGCACCACGCGCGCGCTCGGGGCCTCGAGGAGCCCCGCCCAGCGGCGCGCCTCGTCGAGCCCGCGCTCCAGCTCGCGCGTGCGCGCGTCGGTGGTCGCCAGCCGGCGCTCGAGCGTCTGGATCCGCTGCCAGCCGAACACGCCGGCCACGGCGAGCAGCGCGGCGGCAGCCGCCCACGCGAGCGTGGCGAACGAAGGCCGCGTGCGGCGCGGCAGCGAGACGATGTCCGCGCGCGGCGTCGGGCGCGCTTCGTGGCCTGCCGGGCCGCGGCCGGCTTCGCGCTCGAACGCGGCGAGCACGCTCGCGCGCGCGCGCGCCGGCGCCCGATGCTGCGGCACCGAGAGCGCCAGGACGGTGGCGCCTCCGGCGAGGGCGCGCAGCTCCGCCTCGCACGTGGCGCAGCCGTCCACCAGGTGCGCCTCGAGCTCGGCGCGCTCGGCGCCCGCGAGATCGCCGAGAACCTGCGCCGCGCAGAGGTCGAGGTGCTCGTCGCGATGGCGGCTCATGGCAGCGCCTCCAGCGGTACGCGCTCGCGGAGCCGGAGGAGCGCCTGCCGCGTCCAGGACTTGACCGTGCCGAGCGGGGCGTTGAGCCGCGCGGCGATCTCGCTCTGCGACAGGCCTTCGAAGTACGCCAGCTCCACCACCTGTCGCTGCGGAGCGCCGAGCGTCGTGATGGCCGCCGCGACGTCCTGCGCGAGCGACCGGCGCGCGTAGCCCGCGGCGGGGTCGGCGGCCGGCGGCGGGGGCGCCGCGGCGGCCTCGGTGGATGCGGCGCTCTCGGCGCGCCGTCGCGAGCCCAGGCTCCGCACACGGTCGAGCGCGCGGCTGCGGGCGATGGTCACGAGCCACGCTCCCACCGCGCCGCGTGCGGCGTCGTACGACCGCGCGTTGCGCCACGCCTGTGTCCAGGTGTCCTGCAAGACTTCCTCCGCATCCGACGCGCTGCCGACGATCCGCAGCGCGAGCGAATAGAGCAGGTCGGCATGGTGGTCGTAGAGCTCCGCGAGCGCGGCCGAGTCGCCGTCGGCCACGCGCTCGAGGCATCTGCGGTCTCGTTCCGATTCGTTCATGGGTGGGTCGGGCCGATGAGGGCCGGCACCACGATTACGGGGCGAACGGGCAATCGGACCATCGCGTCCTTCGGAAGCGAGAGGGCTGGGAATCGGGGCCGGCAGCCAGGCGCGTGCGGGGCGCTACCTTAGGAGAGGGCCGCCCGGCGTCACAAGCCGATGCGGGGACGGGGCGAGGAGTCAGCCCGCATCGTCAGCCCGCATCGTGCGGCCGCGGCCGCATCGTCCGACCGGGACGCGGAAGGCCGCGCGGCTTGCGCCACGCGGCCTCCGGTCGAGGGTCCCTGCAGGCCCCCGAAGCGACACAGAACACGCCAACCCTCGTGCCCTGCGCGCGTCTCCGGCGCCGAACGGCGCGTGGAAACCGAAGGAACGGGGGGCGCTTAGCCGCGAGGGGGGCGGACGGCGGGGCTCTGCGGGCGCGTGGGCGCCGAGGAGCCATCCGCGGGGTCGCGCGGGAGCTTGTGCTGCGCGGGGACGGCGAGCCGCGGAGCCTCGAACGCGGGAATCGCGCCGGGCGCCTCGTGATCGGATCCCCAGGAGGAGTCCTGGTCGGTGTCGGCGTCCGGCTCGTCGGTGCTGCCAGGCAGCGCCGGCTCGAGCGGCCAGACGGGGGAGACTTTGAGCGAGACGGGGGCCTGCTCCGTGGCCGGCAGCTGGACGCGAGCTTCCTGCCCGTTCGGGGCGTGAGGGGCACGCTCGGCAAGCGGCTGGGCCGCGGCCACGGCGGCCACGCACGGAAGCGAGAGCAAGAGCACCAGCAGCAGGTTCCTCATGCTGAAATTCAAACCTACCTGCGCGCGCGGAACAACATGGAAGTTCGTTGGTTGGCGAGATTTTGATGGCGCATCACATCGTCGTGCGCAACGCAACGAATGCGGCCTCGCCGGCACCGCGTTCAGCATCTCGCAGGCGCACGCGATCCATCCGAAATCGCTTACCGCGCGACGCCCGAGCGCGCGAGCGGAACTGCGCCGCCCGCGTCCCTGCCGTTTTCGATCGGCCGCTTAATGCCTTCCTCGCATGAACTTGAGGCTCAAGCGACGGTTGCCGGGGACGCATGGCTCGTGTATAACTCCACGCTTGGTCAAGGCCCCTCTCGCCGTGCGGGGCCTTCTGCCC
>Ga0075434_100007497_pt1 | contig 10097 bp, 8 predicted proteins | sample RhiMethybrSRZTD3_FD_75298 | JGI IMG/M metagenome (GOLD analysis project Ga0075434, IMG submission 75298) | Populus rhizosphere microbial communities from Tennessee, USA - Rhizosphere MetaG P. TD hybrid SRZTD3 | ecosystem: Host-associated > Plants > Roots > Rhizosphere > Soil | place: USA...
GAACAGTGTTTCGTCGACAATCCGAATGTCGGTTTGGTTTTCACTGACGCGTCGATTGTCGATGAGAAAGAGAATCCCCTTGGTTACAACCTTTGGGCCAGTCTGGAGTTCGACCACGCTTCTCAGGCTAAAATAAAGTCGCCGGCTGCATTTGAGCTTTTGAGCCAACGTGAAATTGTGACAGGCGCAACCATGTCGTTTCGTACTAAATTCAGGGATCTCATTCTACCTATTCCCGAGGATACTTCCTTGATACACGACGGTTGGATAGCACTAATCATTTCGTTGGCAGGATCATTGGATTTTATTGATCGCCCTCTTATCAAGTACAGGCAACATGACACGCAACAAATAGGCGCCTCACGTAAGGAGCCATCTGAAATAGCAAATGGCATTCGGGAAAGGGCGAAGCGTCGGACCAGTTTTACTGGACACATCAAGAAACTGGAGGCAGTGCGCGAACGAATGGTAGCGAAAAAAGATCGCTACGAGTTTAAGATGGAGAAGGAAATCGATCACCAGTTGAAGCACATGTACACGCGAGTCTCGATTTCACAGCGAAGGCTTAACGGGATTCCGGCCGCGATCAGAGAACTTTTCGCCGGACGCTACCATCGATACTCGAGCGGGTTCTATAGCTTGATCAAGGACCTGGTTCAGTAAGTGGCATGCACAAAACTATGGCTCGATATCACAAATTGTCTTTGCGCCCGCGCCGACCTTGTGCTTTCCTCATGACAACCACTGAATCGCTTTCCGCGCGGAGGACATAAACCCTAACTGCCACATGGTCAGTTTTTGAGCATGCGTCCGATTATCAAAGTTCAGGACTTATCTAAGCAGTACTACCTTGGCGCGCCCACAGCAGCTTACTCGACGTTGCGGGAAACGCTGGTCGAACTAGCTCGCAAACCCCTTCGATCACTGCGCCGAAGGGATGGCCTTCCCACAATCTGGGCGTTGAAGGACCTGAGTTTCGAGATCGAGCAGGGCGACGTCGTAGGCATAATCGGTAGAAACGGGGCCGGAAAGTCCACTCTCCTAAAAGTCCTGTGTCGAATCACTGAACCTACGGTGGGACGAGTTGATCTCTACGGTCGAGTTGCAAGCTTGCTCGAGGTCGGCACCGGCTTTCATCCGGAGTTGAGTGGTAGAGAAAATATTTTTCTAAATGGCTCACTTCTCGGCATGACGAGAAAGGAGATCCAGGCAAAGTTTGATGAGATAGTCGCCTTTGCAGAAGTTGAGAAGTTCATGGATACGCCGGTCAAACGTTATAGCAGCGGGATGTACGTCCGCCTCGCTTTTGCTGTTGCCGCTCATCTCGAACCGGAAATTCTCGTTGTAGATGAAGTTTTGGCAGTGGGTGACTATGCGTTCCAACAGAAGTGTCTAAACAAAATGCAGGATGTCTCAACCCAAGGCCGGACAATCTTGTTTGTGAGTCACAACATGGGCGCGATCAGCCGGCTTTGTAAGAATTGCATTCTACTCGACCATGGCAAGATGTTAGCTATGGGACCAACCACAGAGGTCGTTCAAACATATATGACCAGCGGACTGATTGAGCGACCGGAATATGTTCAAGTGTCAAACCCACAGAAGGCGATTAATCTCACTCGCGTTGCTGTCGTTACGGACGACAATTCGATCCGTTCAGATATTGCTTACAATGAGAGGTTCCGATTTGTAGTTGAGTACGAAGTCAATCAGAGTGTCTCAGGAACAAGCGTTGGTGTGGCCTTGTTCTCTATCGATGGGACCTGCGCATTTGCCACAGCGGACTTTGACGCACATCCAGAACTACTCGGCGCTCGCGAGCCCGGGAAATATCAAACTGAAGTTGAGGTTCCCGCCGAGTGGCTGAACGTTGGCAAATACACGGTCAGTGCTTACATAGCAAATGCGGCTTCGAGTGTCGTTTACGATTCGGTTGAGGCTATCACATTCAACATTGTAGACACTGGAACTCCGGGATCTAGAAATGGAGTTCAGCGTCGAGGGGTGTTGCAGCCGCTTCTAGATTGGAAAACGTCCCCCGTTTAAAAATGAAAGTAGTCATTCTCGCAGATTCGTTGGCTTTACCTCGCGAAGAGGTTGGCGGCGAGCGATGCTTTGAAGCCTGTTATCCGTATTTGCTTCATGAGTCGCTTCGCGATGAATTTGGCAAAGAGGCCCCGCTGATTATCGAGCGTGGGATGCGACTGCGCACGGTCGAAGCTGTGCTGACAGACTGGCATGAACAAGTGGAATTGCGTAAGCCGGATGTTGTGATCGTTCACGTCGGAGTAGTCGACTGCGCCCCGCGGGTATTTTTGAGACGCGAAAATGCTTTTCTGGCGAATAGACCAAAATGGGTGCGGAACCCAATTTTGAAGTTCGTTCATGAGCATCGTCGTTGGATCATTCAACACAGGCCTCGAGTGTACGTTCCCCTGGCTCGTTTTCAGCGTCATGTGGAAGAAGTCACTCAATTGGCTCGAACGTCTAAGATACAGTTGCTAATGTACGTAAATATTGTGGAGCCGCCCGATGCAATTGAACTGAGGTCCCCGGGTTTTCAGCAAAACGTTCGGCTCTACAACGAAGTCCTGGCTAAACAAACGAGCGAATCAAATGTGCGGTACGTTGATGTCAATAAACTGATCAAAGCTGAAGGAGGTTCGGGTATTCTGACCATAGACGGAGTACATCTGAATGAGCGCGCCCATCAGCTATTAGCTTCAAAGCTTAATCAGGAGATTTCAAGCTTGTATCAGTCTCATACTCAGTCGGAACTGACCGGAGTTCATGCCTGAGCTTCAGCAATAGAAAGATGGCCCCATCAGTTCACATCATCGCGGAAATGGCGTGTTCGCACGAAGGCAGTACAGCTCACGCCCGCAAAATAATCGACGCGGCTGGCGCGGCTAAGGCCGATGCGATTCAGTTTCAAATGTGGAAACTTGAGCAAATGGTCGTACCGCACCATCCGGACTATCCAATGTTGCAAGGGATTGAGTTATCACCCGCAATTTGGACTGAGTTGGCGGGCTATGTTCGTGCGTCTCACTCGATGCAAATCATCGCCTGCGTCTACGAACCAACTAGTGTAGACCTCGGCGAGAACATCGGCGTCGATGCCTACAAGATTCATTCGGCGGATCTTTCAAATCCTTACTTGATTGATTATGTCGCCAAAACAGGTAAACGGATCGATCTTAGCGTCGGCGCTTCCAGCATAGTTGAGATTCAGACCGCGATCGATTGGATAAGGAATGCTGGAAACGAATTGCTCTGGCTGATGTATGGCTACCAGGGCTTTCCGACACCGACTAACGCCATTCATCTGGATTACATGAAGAAACTAAAAGAACTGTTTGAACTACCTGTTGGTTATCAGGACCACAGCGCGGGTGGTTCTGAAGCAGCTTTCTGGTTACCAGCGGCAGCAGTTGGCATGGGAATAGACATACTGGAAAAGCACATTACTCACGACCGTTCGTTCAAAGGCATCGATCATGAAGCGGCATTGAACCCCGACGAGTTTGCACGATTCGTCCAGATGGTACGGGAACTTGAGGTGGCGCGAGGTTCAGCGCTTCCGCGACCGTTTTCCGAACAAGAAGAAAAATACAGAAAGTATGCGAAGAAGAGTTTGGTCGCTGCTCGAGATCTCGACGCGAATCACGAGTTGACTCTCGAAGACTTGCGCTACATGAGAGCAGACAAACTTGGGCTGCCACCTGATCAGGCAACCGCAATAATTGGTCGTGTAACCAAGCGCGCAATTCCCGCCTTCCACGTCATCAGCGGAGACGACCTCAATTGAAAACCGGCTTTCTAATTACCGCCCGGCTCAAATCAACGCGTCTTCCCGAAAAGTTATTGTGTGAAGTTGAAGGTCGACCGATCTTCAGTCATATGATCGAGCGTCTTAAGCTCGCAAAGCGAGTAGATGAAATAGTCGTATGCACTTCCACCAATTCCCAGGACGACAGACTGGAAACACTAGCGGCATCTGAAGGCGTTTCTTGTTTTCGGGGTCACGAGGACGATGTTGTAAAGCGACTCTCTGACGCTGCCACTCAGTTTGGTCTCGACTATATTTTGAGTATCACTGCCGATTGTCCCTTCTCTGACCCCAACTATGCCGACAGAATAGTCGAGACTTTCGAGCAGACCGACGCCGATCTCATTCGAGCGCTCGATCTTCCGCATGGCGCATACAGTTACGGCGTGAAGCCCTCGGCATTTCGCCGCGTACTCGAGATAAAGGACGATACAAACACCGAAGTCTGGACTCGTTACTTCACGGATACAGATCTGTTTAAAGTATTGGATCTTCCGATTGCCCGATCTCATAACAAGCCTGACTTGCGAATGACATTGGATTACCCTGAAGACCTCGAATTCTTCAGGGCGGTTTTTGCGCAGCTGTACGAACCCGGTAAGGTCTTCACTCTCGATGAGATTCTTGATCTCCTCGAGTCGCATCCCGAGATAGTAGCGATCAATAGTCACTGTGCCACCGCTTACAGGAAGCGTTGGACCCGTCAGTCGTCGATCAAACTGAAGTCGCGGTACGAAGTGAATTCAGCGGTGATTATCGGGTTAGGCTCGATCGGCAAGCGACATGTGTCTAATCTCCGTTCGCTGGGCATAGAAAAGTTGTTCGCACTAAGAAGTGGCTTTGGAGAAAGAGCTAATGTCCAGAGCGACGAGATTGAAGTGGTTACAAACTGGCAGGCTCTAATCGATCGTAAACCGGATGTAGCCATCATCTGCAATCCAACGAGCCTTCATTTGGAGGCACTTCAACGGTGTCTGCCGTTTGTTCGGGGTGTGTTTATTGAGAAGCCTCTCGCGAGTTCGCTGGCAGGAATTGATAAACTACTCATCGATATCAAAGAGGGCGGGGTTACTTCGTTTGTTGGACACAATCTTCAGTTTCATCCCGTGGTTAAGACAATTCAGTCCTTTGTAGATAGTGAAGCTTCTGGGAAACCACTCGTACTTCAGTGTCAAGTGGGTCAGTTTGTTGAAGATTGGCATCCGGGTCGTGACCACCGAGAAGCGTATTATTCTCGGAAAGATCTTGGTGGCGGAGTCATGCGATCGTTGATTCATGAAATCCACCTGGCAACGGAAGTTTTAGGACCTGCACTCAGAGTGCACTGCATGTTGCCGAAATCAGATCTCGTTTCACTGGAAGTGGACGTGATCGCAGATCTCATGATCGAGCACGTTAATGGCTGCGTGAGTCAGATTCATCTCGATATGATCCAGCGGCCAGCCCATCGTCAAGGCGTAGTCTCATGTGAACGCGGTTGGGTGGCTTATGATCTAATTACTCAGACGATTAATAGTGCTGCTGAAACTCAAACGTTCCAGGAAGACGGTATGAACCAGTCATACTTTGATGAGATGAAAACGTTTCTTGACTTTGTGAGTCAGGGAAAGGTGCGTCACGAACACGATGCGTGGAGGGCTACTCAGAGTCTCGCCATTGTTGATGCCGCGTTTGAAGCAGCGGAAACGGGTGGCGTGTGTAACATTGCTGAATGGGTGATTAATCTGAAGTAGTTTGGAAATCGAATAGTTTGTTTGACCTATCTCAAAAGACGGCTTTAGTAGTTGGTGGTCGAGGTTTCCTTGGGCGACGCTTTTCAAAGGCACTTGCTGAATCGGGCGCTCAAGTCTTTGCTGCTGATCTGCTTGAGCTGTCTCCTGCAGCGTCGAGCGAGAGTCTTGCTCCAGATCAGGTGGAGAATGTTCACCAACTTAACATCGATGTCACTAGTCCTGAATCTGTGAAGAGTGTGGTTGATGAAGTCATTGAGCGGGCGTCCAAGATCGACGTGCTTTTGTACTGCGCGACCACTAAGCCCCAGGATTTTTACAAACCATTCACCGAGTGTTCCCTTGAAGGATGGCAATCAGTAATAAGCGTTGAACTCGATGGATTGTTTTTGGTTACTCAGGCAGTCGGTTCCGTTATGGAAGTTCAGGAAAGCGGTAGCATTATTTTCCTATCGTCGATCTACGGGATTGTCGGGAACGATCAGCGAATTTACCAGGGTGCCAATCTCCCACAGTTATATGCTGGAGCCCAACGCGACGAACAAAAAAAGATCTATTCACACTCTGTTTACGCAGCTGCAAAAGGCGCTGTGATCTCATTGACACGTTACCTCGCAGCTTATTGGGGAGATCACAACATACGGGTGAACTGCGTCTCACCCGGAGGGCTGGCTCATCCAGGTGAAAACGAAGAGTTTGTGGCCCGCTATTCCGAAAGAGTTCCATTGGGACGAAAGGCCGGACTAGATGAAATAAACGGTGCGATAGTTTTTCTTGCATCCGATGAAGCGAGCTACATCACTGGCCACAACCTCGTAGTTGATGGTGGTTGGACCTCCTGGTGAGAATCACTCTTCGACAACTAATGACATCCTTCACGACACATGACAGCAAACGGATGGTACAGCTCGACGTGTTGCGAGGCGTGGCTGTTCTACTCGTCATGGGTCACCACATAGTTTTGCAGCCAAACGAGTCTGGAGTTTTTCAGCCGGTGGAGAATGTATTGATTCGTTTCGGATGGTCCGGCGTTGATCTGTTCTTTGTACTCAGCGGCTTTCTCGTGGGCGGGTTACTATTTGCGGAACTGCGCGCTCGCGGAAAACTCGACGTACGCCGATTTATTATTCGCCGCGGCTTCAAAATCTGGCCTTCCTATTTCGTCTACCTTTTCGTCGTATTTCTTATCCTGCTTGCCGCGGAACATGGCAATGCTCATCGTGCCCTCGGTCATATCTTGCCGAATTTCTTTCACGTTCAGAACTATCTGGGAACGGCCAGACCACATACGTGGAGCCTCGCAGTCGAAGAACACTTTTACGTATTTCTACCCCTGCTGCTTCTGGTCTTGACACTTCGCAAAAGAAATAAGCAAGACTTGATCGGAGCACTCCCAATAATCGGGATCGCCATAATAGTCGGTTGTACGTCACTACGTTACGTAATGAATGCTGGTCGGGAATACGATCCAGCCACACATTACAATCCCACTCATCTGCGGATGGATAGCCTCTTCTTCGGCGTTCTCCTGGGTTACTTCTATCACTTCAAGAGCACCTGGCTCGCAAAGATTGGTTCATATCGCTATACCCTTTTGTTTGCCGGTATGGCGATGGTGCTTCCGATGACGATAATTGACATTCGTTACAGCTGGTTTGTTCCAGTCTTCGGCTTTTTAATGCTTTATCTAGGCTACGGTTTGATTTTGCTGGCAGTTATTTACACGCCGTTGTCGGAAGGTATTCTCGGCTCTGTTCTCGGAAGCTCATTTGGCCGAGTGTTGGCATTTATTGGTTTCTTCAGTTATCCAATCTATCTCTGGCACATAGATCTGGCTCGTCTACCTCTTCAGGCGCTGGCACGAAGAGGTTTCCTTTCAGTTCTTTCTCCGACGTGGAGATGGATTGCCTTTACACTCATCTATGTAACATTGGCCACGAGCGCCGGTGTCGTGCTTGGTCTTTTAGTAGAAAGACCGGCTCTCGCACTGCGAGACCGATTCTTTCCTTCACGAACGCGGGCAGCTGTCAATCTTGCGGTGGCTTCTGGAAACGATCACGGGCTCAGCGGGGTCAAGAGTACTGATCCAGAACTTGTCGAGGTTGGTTCGTGAATAAAGTCGTTCGAATTGGAAAGTCATTAATCGGGCGAGGTTATCCTGTCTTTGTAATTGCGGAGGCTGGTGTAAACCATAACGGTGATCTCGGTCTCGCTACGGAGTTAATTGATGTAGCGATCTCCGCAGGCGCCAATGCTGTGAAGTTTCAAACTTTCAATGCGGATGCGATCGCGGCCACTGACGCACCGAAGGCCGAATATCAACTAGCAACGACCACGCCTGGGCAGTCTCAACTCGAGATGTTGCGCAAGCTCGAATTATCTCGGGACGCACACTTCACTTTGAAAGCTTACTGCGATAAACGAGGCATGACGTTCCTCTCAACTCCTTTCGACGAGCCGTCAGTAGAGTTACTAGAGGGTTTGAGTGTCCCTGCTTACAAGGTGAGTTCAGGAGACCTGACGAATTTACCTTTGATTGAACAAGTATCGCGAACAGGCAAGCCCGTAATAATCTCAACAGGCATGTCGACACTCGAAGAAGTTGGAACAGCCGTGAAGACGGCTCAAAGTGTTGGATGCAACGAGCTCATACTTCTTCACTGCGTGTCCAACTACCCAGCTACTCCTAACGAAGTAAATCTCCGAGCAATGAGAACGATGGAGCAGGAGTTTGCGGTTCCGGTCGGTTTCTCTGATCACACGGAAGGTATTGCAATCTCGTTGGCGGCGGTGGCGTTGGGTGCGGCTATTATCGAAAAACATTTTACGCTTAACCGCAACCTGCCTGGGCCGGACCATCAAGCCTCGCTTGAACCAATGGAATTAGCTACGTTGGTAAAGGAGATTAGAAGTGTCGAGGACTCTTTAGGGGATGGTTGCAAAAAGCCAACGCCGGCTGAGATTGAAACCGCTAAAGTGGCCCGGCGAAGCATAATGGCAGGAATTAGTCTGAAGGCTGGTACTGTTTTGAGACGTGACTTACTCGTATTGAAGAGGCCCGGCACAGGACTTCCTCCCTCAATGGTGGAGTCGCTCATTGGCAGACGGATTAGAATCGATATACCGGCGGGAACAATGATCAAATTAGAAATGTTGGATTAACTTTAACTGGGATGAAAATCTGGATAACTGGTTGTGCGGGATTCTTAGGTCGGCGGTTGGCGCGCACTTTCACCGATTCTGGGTCCGAAGTCGTTGGGTTATCAAGACGTTCGTGTGCGGACATAGCGCAGTCTGTAGTTGTGGATCTCTCCAGGAATGGGGCCGTGCAAGTCATTCGTGAGACAGTAGCGTCGACCGGCGCTCCTGAAGTGGTTATTCACGCCGCATCCAAGCAACCTGGTTCAGGAAGTCTATCGGATTTCGTTCGTGCGAACGTTCAAACCAGCTTCAATCTTCTTCAAGGGCTGAGTGAATACCCGCCGAAACAAGTGATCTACACTTCAACCCTCAGTGTTTATGGTCCAGGACTCTCGTGCCCTGTCAGTGAAGGCGCGCCTGCAGTGGCGCCGCAATCATATCCCGCGACCAAACGATGGGCCGAGGAGGTTATGCAATGCTGGAAAGGATGCCAGGTAACAGTCTTTAGAATGCCAAGTTTATATGGTCAGGGTCAGGCCGACAGCTTCATCGATGGATTGGCGCGTCTTGCAGTTCGTGGAGAGCCTTTGGAGCTTTACTCGCGCGGCGAATTGGTGCGAGACGCACTACATGTTAGTGACATTGTTTCTGCCATTCAAAGCTGCATAAACCACCCACCATCTGTGCAATTCTCACTGATGAATCTGGGTTGCGGACGCCCTGTATCGACCATGGAATATGCAGCAACTCTAATCGAAGCACTCGGAAGCTCAAGCCAGCTGATAAAGACAGATCGTTTAGCCTCACAACATGACTTGTGGGCGGATATCTCGCTGGCTCGCCGAACAATTGGCTTTGAGCCTACTGAATTGAGACAATCATTAGAAGCTTATGCCAATGAGTTACGAGCATGATCCCGCGCATCCGCTAACGACCGCGTTCCCCTTCTTCCCGCCTGAAGAACAAGAGTGGCTGAGCAACCGGCTCGCCGACATTCTCAATCATCAACTTGCTATGGGACCGAGAGTCACGGAGTTTGAAAAAGAGTTTGCGTCTTACTGCGGACAGTCTTATGGAATCGCATTTCCAAGTTGTACCTCTGCGATGGAGGCAGCCCTCCGAGCATTGGGTGTCGGCCCGGGAGATGAAGTACTAGTTCCGGTTGAAACGTTTATCGCGACTGGAATGGTTGTGTCGCTGGTGGGAGCTCGTCCTGTTTTCACTGAGATCGAAGATCAAACTTTCTCGATGGATTTCGACGATGCGTGGAACCGGGTCACGGATAAAACTAAGGGCGCGATCGTTGTTCACTTTGGTGGCTTCATTTCACCGGGTCTGATTGATTTTGTTGAAAAGATGAAGGCTGCAGGCCGGTTTGTAATTGAGGATGCGGC
>Ga0075434_100007498_pt1 | contig 10097 bp, 6 predicted proteins | sample RhiMethybrSRZTD3_FD_75298 | JGI IMG/M metagenome (GOLD analysis project Ga0075434, IMG submission 75298) | Populus rhizosphere microbial communities from Tennessee, USA - Rhizosphere MetaG P. TD hybrid SRZTD3 | ecosystem: Host-associated > Plants > Roots > Rhizosphere > Soil | place: USA...
TCGCCCCTCACGGCGACGATCGACTCGCTCGCAGACGTGATCTCCCCCGGGATCTTGGGCGCGGTGGACTGCGGCGTGAGCCTCCCCTACGCGCTCGCGGGCGGCGACACTCTGGAGTGCAGCTATCAGGCCGCGCTGCCGGACGGCACGAACCGCACGAATACGGCGACCGTCACGACCACGGGCAAGGTCCACAGCGGATCGGGCAACGCGGCGGTCGAGTTCGGCGCGCCCACCTCGCAGGTGAACGCCACGATCCACGTCAACGACTCCAACGGCGGCGCCTGGAGCTTCAGCGACAGTGGCGCCATTTCCTACCAGCGCACGTTCACCTGCAACGGCGATCAGGGAGAGCACGGGAACACCGCCACGATCGTCGAGACCGGGCAGAGCGACAGCGCCGCGGTGGGCGTTCAGTGCTATGGCCTGCAAGTGACCAAGGACGCCCACACGTCGCTCACCCGCACCTGGCAGTGGACGATCCAGAAGTCGGCCGATCAGACCGATCTGCTGCTTACGCCGGGCCAGCAGTTCCCGGTCAATTATCAGGTTTCTCTCACCACCACCTCCAGCGACAGCGAGTGGGCCGCCCACGGCACGATCACCGTCGTCAATCCCAACTCGTCGCGCGGCGCGCTGCTCAACTCGGTGGCGGATCTGGCGGGCACCATCGGCGGCACGGTCGATTGCGGCGTTTCGTTCCCCTATCTGCTGGCGCCGAGCGGCACGCTCACCTGCTCCTATGACGCCGCCCTGCCGAGCGCAGCCACCCGCACCAACAAGGGCACCGCCACGCTGCAAAACTTCGCCTACGCGCCGGACGGCAGCGGCACGCCGACCGGCACGTCCGATTACTCGGGCACCGCGACGGTCGACTTCACCGGCGCCGCCGTCTCCAAGGTCGACGAGTGCGTGGACGTGAAGGACAACCTGCAGGGCACCCTCGGCACCGTCTGCGAGAGCAACGCGCCCGGGAGCTTCCAGTATACCCGCAACATCGGACCCTTCGCGTCGCCCGGCCAGTGCGGCGCGCAGCACGTCAAGAACACGGCAACCTTCATCGCCGGCGACACGGGCGCCACCGCGGCCAGCTCCTGGACCGTCAACGCCAACGTCGCCTGCAGCCAGGGCTGCACGTTGACCCAGGGCTACTGGAAGACCCACTCGCGCAAGGGACCCGCGCCGTACGACGACACGTGGGCGCAACTCGGGCCGCAGCAGGAGGACAAACCGTTCTTCCTCAGCGGCAAGAGCTACTACCAGGTGCTGTGGACGCCGCCGGCCGGCAACGCCTACTACATCCTGGCGGTTCAGTACATCGCGACTTCGCTCAACGTGCTCAACGGCGCCACCATGCCGGCCGAGGTGCAGTCGGCATGGAACGAAGCTACGACGCTGTTCGCCGCCTGGACTCCGGCGCAGGTCGGCGCTCAGAAGGGCACCCAGCAACCGCGCAAGCGCATGCTCGAGCTGGCCGGACTGCTCGACATGTACAACAACGGTCTCATCGGTCCGGGCCACTGCTCGGAATAGGACGCAGGGAAGGCAGGTCCGCAGTACACTCCTCACCGGGCGGCTCAGCCGCCCGGCTTTTTTCTTTCCCAGTCACCGCGCAGGAACGCCAAGGCCGTCTCGACGAAGGGCGCCCGCATGTCACCGAAGATCGGGCCGTGACCGCCGTTCGGCACGATCCAGAGATACGCGCGCGGAATGGCCTGGTAGATCTCGACAGGGATATTGATCGGATAGATCGGATCCCGGTCGCCGTGCACGATCAGCGTGCGCGCCACGATCGTCGAAAGGTAGGGCGGCGTGAAGCTCATGTCGTCGTAGCTGTCCTTGAGGGCATTGCTCTGCTCCAGCAAAGCGCGGATCTGCTCGTCGCCGTGCTTGTGCCATTCCCGCAGCAGCTTCCAGTCCTGCTCGGTCCGGCTCTCGACCGTGATCAGGGCCATAGCCGCCCGCGCCTCGGCGGGAAAATAGTGCGCCGGGCTGACGAGCACCATGGCTTCCACCCGCGCCGGCTGTTGCGTGGCCATGTGGAGGAGCGTCTTGGCGCCCGCGCTCATGCCGACGGCTTTGAAGCGCTCGATTCCCAACGAGTCCAGCAGCGCGAAGATGTCGAGCGCCGATTGCCGGAACGTGAACTGTCGCGAAGGATTCGTGGACCGGCCATGCCCGCGCAGGTCCGGACTGATCAGCCGGAATCCTTCGGGCTGCTCGGTGAAGATGAGCTGCCAGTGCGCGCCGATGCCGGTGAAGCCATGCAGCCAGACCAGCGGCTCGCCCTCGCCGCTGATCTCGTAATACATCTCCATGCCGTTGATCGGCGCGGTGTGCCCGGAGCTTGGCGACATCGCCGGCGACGGCTGCGGCGCCGGAACTACTCCGGCGGTGGCATGGGTCTCGGCGGTCTCAGTTGGCTGCATAGCTCCCAGTCGAGCACGAGGCACAGATCCATCCTACCTCACCCGCGGCCACCGCCTCACACCGCGATAACGCACCATCCGGCCTTGTTATATTCTCTTCGTTCTCGGCTCAATGAACGGGCCGTCTTCAGATCGGTGGTTTCATGACGACACCCGAAGCCGGCGGCGCGCCCTTCCTCGACCTTTATGGAGAGGACTTCCGGACCGATCCGTATGCGGTGCTCGGCCGGCTCAGGGAACAGAGCTGGCAGGCGGGCACGGCGATCGGCACCGCGGTGCTGCGCTACGGCGAGGTGCAGAGCCTGCTCTCCATGCGCCAACTGCGCACCCCGGGCGCGGATTTCCTCGCTATGCAAGGGATCACCGAGGGATTGCTCGTCGACACCATGCGCGGGTTCCTGCTCAACGCCGACGGCGAGCCGCACGACCGGGTGCGGCGGCTCGTGAGCAAGGCTTTTACGGTCCGCCGCGTCGAGGACTTCCGTCCCGCCATTCGCGGCATCGCCGAGGAGCTCGTGGCGGAAATGGTTCTGGGCGAGGAGTGCGATTTCATCGCTGCTTTCGCCCATCCCTTCGCTTGGCGGGTGCTCTGCCGGTTCGTGGGCATACCGGAAGAAGCGCAGCTCGAGGTTCGCCTTTGGGCTCACGACGTGGGCTTGATCTTCGGGTACAGCGTCGAAGAGCACAGAGCCCGCATCGAGGCCGCGCTGCGCAATCTGCACGGGTTCATCGACGAGCTGGTCGACGAGCGGCGCCAGGCTCCGCGCGACGATCTGCTCAGCGCATTGATCGCCGCCGAGGAGGCGGGCGAGCTGCTCACCGACGCCGAGCTGCGGTCGATGGTGATCACCCTGATGGCGGCCGGACACGGTACGGTGCAGCACCAGTTGGGCCAGGCCATGTCGGCTTTCATGGCGTACCCGCAACAGTGGCGGCTGCTGGCGGCCGAGCCCGCGCTGGCGGCTCAGGCGGCGGACGAGGTGGTGCGCTACTGCCCGTCGTCGTTGCTGGGCTTGCCGCGCATCGCCAAGACCGACGTCGAGGTGAACGGTTTGAAGCTTGCCGCGGGGGCGTGCGTGCTGCCGATCACAGGCTCGGCCAACCGTGACGCCTCGGTGTTCGAGGCCGCCGACACGTTGGACATCTCCCGCAAGCGCATGCCGCACCTGACCTATGGCGGCGGCATCCACTATTGCCTCGGCGCGGCTCTGGCCCGCGTCGAGCTGCAGGAGGCGCTGCCGCTGCTGGCGAGCCGGCTGCTCGAACCAACTCCGGCGGGCCCCGGCGAGTGGCTGCCGCCCACCGAGGTGGTTTACGGACCGGTCCGGCTGCCCATCCGGTATCAGCCCGTCCGGCCCTGAACCCCGCCTCGCCGCAACGCCAAAGGCGAGATCTTGGACTCCGGCGGCATACTCTCCCGCGGGAATACGGCGGTACTCTCCGCGATTTATCCTTTGGAGGCCCCGACACCGGCGACCGGAGAGCGGCCGCGGGTGATCCTGCTGGGGATGTCGAAACGGCACCCCCGCAATCGTCGATCGGGTAGAATGGTCGTTTGCCTCCGGCCCGCGCGGAGGGCAACCTCGTCCACATGAATACGTATGAGTTGCTGGTCCTGTAAGGGAGAATCGTCGTCATGATGAAGCGCATGATCCTGATGCTCGTCGCCGTGCTCGTCTTCATCGGCGCCATCGGCGCCATCAAGGTCCACCAGATCCGGGGGGCCATGGCGAAGGGAGGGTCGTTTCAGCCGCCTCCGGAAGCCGTCACCACGATCGTCGCCAAGCAGGATTCCTGGCCGGCCACGGTCAACGCCATCGGCACCGTGACCGCCGTCCAGGGCGTCACCGTCAGCGCGGACCTGCCGGGCATCGTCGAGAGGATCACCTTCCAGTCCGGCCAGCGGATCCGCAAGGGCGACGTGCTCGTGAAGCTGGACACCCGTCAGGAGCAGGCGCAACTGACCGCCGTCCAGTCGCAGCGCGACCTCGCCCGCCTCAATCACGAGCGGATGAGCGGGCTGCGGGAGAGCGGCGTCATCTCCCAGTCCGACTACGACCGCGCCGCGGCCGAGCTCAAGCAGGACGAGGCCCGGGTGGGCGAGATCCGCGCCACCATCGAGCGCAAGACGATCCGCGCGCCGTTTTCCGGGCTCCTCGGCATCCGCCAGGTCAACCTCGGCCAGTATCTGGCCGGCGGCGATCCCATCGTGCCGCTGCAGGCGCTGCAGCCGGTTTACGTGAATTTCGCCGTGCCGCAGCAGCAGGTGGGTCGGCTGCGGGCCGGCGCCGCGGTGCGCCTGACGGCCGAGGGGGGCATCAGCTCCAGCGGCAGGATCAACGCCGTCGACTCGGTGGTCGATGCGGCGACGCGCAACTTCCAGATCCAGGCCACCTTTCCCAATTCCGACGCCCGGCTGCGCCCCGGCATGTACGTCGAGACGCAGGTCGTCCTCGGCACCGGCGAGGCCATCATCGCGCTGCCGGCATCGGCGATCAGCTACGCGCCGTACGGCAATTCGGTCTACCTCGTCGAGGACATGAAGGGTCCGGACGGCAAGCCCTACCGCGGCGTGCGCCAGCAGTTCGTGAAGCTCGGCCCCTCGCGCGGCGATCAGGTAGCGGTCGTCTCGGGCGTCAAGCCGGGCGAAGAGGTGGTGACCTCGGGCGTGTTCAAGCTGCGCAACGGCGCCGCCATCCGCGTCAACAACGAGATCCAACCCGCCAACAGTCCGGCGCCCAGGCCCGCGGACAGCTAGGAGTAGAGCGCCGTGAAGATCACCGATCTCTTCATCCGCCGGCCGGTTCTCGCGATCGTCGTCAATCTGGTCATCCTGATCGCCGGCCTGCAGTCGATCCGCTCGCTGACCGTGCGGCAATACCCGCGCAGCGACGTCGCGGTGATCAACGTCACCACCGCTTACGTCGGCGCCAACGCCGACCTGGTGCGCGGCTTCATCACCACGCCGCTCGAGCGGACGATCGCCAGCGCCGACGGCATCGACTACATGGAGTCCTCGAGCTCGCAGGGCGTGAGCGCGATCACCGTGCACCTGAAGCTCAACTTCGACACCAACGCCGCCCTCACCCAGATCCAGGCCAAGGTGGCGCAGGTGCGCAACACCCTGCCGCCGGAGGCGGAGGCGCCCATCATCTCGCTGGAGACCGCGGACAGCCAGTTCGCGGCGATGTACCTCAGCTTTTCCACCCCCGACCTCGACCAGAACCAGATGACCGACTATCTGGTGCGCGTGGTGCAGCCGAAGCTCACCGCCATCAGCGGCGTGCAGAAGGCGGAGATCTTCGGCGACCGCACGTTCGCCATGCGCATCTGGCTCAAGCCGGATCAGATGGCGGCGCACGGCATCTCGCCGTCCCAGGTGCGCGACGTGCTGGCGGCCAACAACTATCTCTCCGCCCTCGGCCGGACCAAGGGCTCGGCGGTGTCGGTGAACCTCGTCGCCAACACCGACCTGCAGACGGCGGAGGAGTTCAAGCAGCTCGTCGTCAAGCAAGACAAGGGCTCCGTCGTGCGGCTGGGCGAGATCGCCGACGTGGTGCTCGGCGCCGAGAACTACGACCAGGACGTCCGCTTCAACGGCGAGACCGCCGTGTTCATGGGCATCTGGGTGCTGCCCACGGCCAACACGCTCGACGTCATCGGCCGGGTGCGCGACGCCATGCCGGGCATCCAGGCGCAGTTGCCGGCGGGGATCAAGGGCGGCATTCCCTACGACTCGACGGTCTACATCCGCGACTCGATTCGCGAGGTGCTCAAGACCCTCTCCGAGACGCTGCTCATCGTGATCCTGGTGATCTTCCTCTTCCTGGGCTCGGTGCGGTCGCTGATCATCCCCGTGGTGGCGATCCCCATCTCGCTCATCGGCGCGGTCTTCCTGATGCTGGTGGCCGGCTTCACCATCAACCTGCTGACGCTGCTCGCCATCGTGCTCTCGGTCGGTCTCGTCGTCGACGACGCGATCGTCATGGTGGAGAACGTCGAACGCCACCTGCACGAAGGCAAGACCCCGTTCCAGGCTGCGATTGACGCCGCCCGCGAGCTGGTGGGCCCGATCATCGCCATGACGATCACGCTCGCCGCCGTGTACACGCCGGTGGCCATCCAGGGGGGACTCACGGGCTCGCTGTTCCGCGAGTTCGCCTTCACGCTCGCCGGCGCGGTGATCGTCTCCGGCATCGTGGCGCTGACGCTGTCGCCGATGATGGGCTCGAAGATGCTGCGCGCCGGCGACACGGAGCGCGGCTTTGCCGGCTTCGTCAACGGCCAGTTCGAACGCATCCGCCGCACCTACGCGCGGATGCTGGCGTGGACGCTGGAAGCCCGCCCCGTGGTGCTCACCCTGTGGGTGATCGTCATGCTGCTGCTGGTGCCGTTCTACATCTTCTCGCAGAAGGAGCTGGCGCCGGCCGAGGATCAGGGCGTCGTCTTCGGCATCCTGCAGGCGCCGGCGAACGCGACGCTCGACCAGACGAAGCTGTTCGCGGACCAGATCTACAAGACGTTCCACTCCTTCCCCGAGACCGCGGGAACGTTCCAAATCGTCTTTCCCACCGGCGGCTTCGCGGGCATGATCGTCAAGCCGTGGAGCGAGCGCACGAAGAGCAGCGCCGAGCTCCAGGTGGAGGCGTCGGCGAAGCTGTCGCAGATCGCGGGCGTGCGGGTCATCCCGCTGACGCCGCCCTCGCTGCCCGGCGGCGGCGGCGGTCTCCCCGTCGACTTCGTGATCGTCTCCACGGCCGAGCCGCAGCAGGTCAGCGACCTCGCCAACCAGATCGTGCAGAAAGCCTTCGCGAGCGGCCTCTTCATGTTCGCCGACACCGACGTGAAGTTCGACCAGCCGCAGACCCGCGTCGTCTTCGACCGCGACAAGCTGCGCTCCGAAGGCGTCGATCTCTCCCTGGCCGGCCGCGATCTCTCGACGCTTTTCGGCGGCAACTACGTCAACCGCTTCAGCATCGGCGGCCGGAGCTACAAGGTCATTCCGCAGGTCGAGCGCGCCGAGCGGCTGACGCCGGATCAGCTCTCGGATATTTATGTTTCGGGCGCCGGCGGCAAGCTCGTGCCGCTCTCCACCTTCGCCACGCTGCGCACCACCACCGAGCCGCGCGATTTGAAGCGCTTCCAGCAGCTCAACGCCGTGCACATCACCGGCGCGATCCCGCCCAACGTCTCGCTCGACACCGCCTTGCGTTTTCTGGAGGACGAGGCGAAGAAGACCCTGCCCCAGGGCTATACCGTGGACTACGCCGGCGAGTCGCGGCAGCTACGCATCGAGGGCGGCAAGTTCCTGGCGACCTTCCTGCTCTCGGCGATCCTCATCTACCTCGTGCTCGCGGCGCAGTTCGAGAGCTTCCGCGATCCGTTCATCATCCTGGCGGGCTCGGTGCCGCTGGCGCTCGCCGGCGCGCTGCTCTTCTCCTTCCTCGGCTTGACCACCCTCAACGTCTACAGCCAGGTGGGATTGATCACGCTGGTGGGCTTGGTGGCGAAGAACGGCATCCTGATCGTGCAGTTCGCCAATCACCTGCAGGAAACGGGATTGGACAAGCTGCGCTCCGTGCTCGACGCCGCCACCATCCGGCTGCGCCCGATCCTGATGACCACCGCGGCCACGGTGGTCGGCCACTTGCCGCTGGTCTTCGCCCGCGGTCCGGGAGCCGGCGCGCGCAACAGCATCGGCATCATGCTGGTTTCCGGCATGATCATCGGCACGTTCTTCACCCTGTTCGTCGTGCCGTCGATCTACACGCTGGTGGCGCGGACGCACACGGCCGCGACAGCCGCCGAGGAAGCGGCCGCGCCCGAGGCCGGCCCCGAAGCGTTGCCGGAGCCGGCGTAGGCTCTTACCGCGTCGCCCGCACGCCGAGCAGCTTGAGCGGCAGGGCGTTGTAGTTCTCGACGTCGACGGTGCCGGCGGTCATGCTGATCCTGGCCGCCGCGAACATCTGGCCTTCGCCTTTGCCGTCCCTGCCGACCTTGAGGTCGATGTAGCTGAAAGGATAGTCGAGGCTGCGCGCGCCGTTGGCGAGCTCCCGGAAGGAGATCTGGCGGTCCATCATGATGCGGATGTCGCGGCCCGCGCCCGCAGGTTTCGCGAGGACCACGGCGATCGGATAGCCGAGACCGTTGCCTACCCGGATATAGCCCTTCTCGAGGTCCCACAGCGCATCGCGCAGAGAGTCGGGGCCTTTGCGGTCGAGAATGCCGGAGAGCTTCTGCACTTCGGCCTCGGTCGAGTAGCGATCGATGTGGATCACCACCGGCAGGGTGGACGGGCGCCCTTCGGGGTTCACCATGGTCGCCGTGAATTGCTCGGCTCCGGCCTGCACGGCGGCGGCCAGCGAAATCGCGAGCGCCACGACGCAGGCGCGCCGGCCGGGGTTCGTCAAGCGGAAGTTCTTTATGCGTTTCATAGGGACTCCCTTCACGTCACGGCTTGTTTCCAAGCAAACCTCGCACCAATACTTATGAGGACAGTGATATCGCATCGCGACATGTCCTTTCGTTATACACTCTCGGCTATGAAGTCGCTCCATAGGGTCCCCGCAATCGCCGGCAGGGCGGCTCCGGAGTGAGCCCTTCGGGGGCCTGATGCCCGTCTACGGTCCCCAGACGAGAGGAGCGGATCACGAGCTCGTGATCCTCGCTCACCTCGTGCAGATGGTGAAGGCCGTCCGCAACATCCCGGACGAAGACATCGCGCACCGGTTGGGAGTGACGGTGGGCGCGGCGGCGCAGATGCTCTCCGAGAGCGCCAGATTGACCTTCGATGAGCTTCGCCGGCTCTTTTTGGCCGTGGGCCTGACCACGGAGGGAGTCTTCGAGACCCAACCGGGAGCCCCGGAGAGGACGAGCCTCACGCCCGCGGGCTTCGGCAACGCGATCGAGCAAGGCCTGGAAATCCTCAACGAGGAGGCGCCTGAGGACGAAGGGATGGCGGCGGCGAGCCCGTAAGCCCGCCGCCGGGAAGCTCGGCGTTTAATTCTGCGGCGGCCGGTAATCGTCGCCGTCGTGACGGTCGCGGTCGTAGCCGTCATTCCGGTCGTAGCCGTCATTCCGATCGTGGCCGTAGCGGTCCCGTCCGGAATAACCCTGGCCATAGCCGCTCCGTCCGTAGTATCGGCCCAGCGCGTTCATCAGCTCGTAGATGCGGTCCATGCCGCGGTCGACGTAGGGCCGTGGCCGGATGTAGCGCAGCGAGTCGCTGAGGTTGAAGAAGGCTTCCTCCAGCCGCGCGAAATCGTCGGTGCCGTGCCGGCGATCCTGCCGGTAGCCGTAGCCGTCACGATAGCCGTAGCGGTCCCGGTCACCGTAACCATCCCGATCGCCGTAGCCTTCGTGGTAGCCGTAGCTGTCGCGGCCCTCGATCCGGGCGTGGAGACGGGCGGCCTGCGCGTTGAGCTCGTGCAGCTCGGCTGCTACGCGAGCCTCGGCGCGGGTCGGGCGGCGGTTGTTGCGCTCGAACTCGCGGTGAATGTAGGTGGCGGTGTCCTCCAGCTCGTGAGCGAGCGTGGCGACGCGGTCCCACCGGCCGGAATCGGGATAGGGATTGCGGTAGGAGTAGGGGTCCGGCGGCGGATAGCCCCTCATCTGCGCCTGCAGCGCGGGCGAGAGGGCAAGGGCGAGAAGGCAAGCGGTGAGCACGGT
>Ga0075434_100007499_pt1 | contig 10097 bp, 10 predicted proteins | sample RhiMethybrSRZTD3_FD_75298 | JGI IMG/M metagenome (GOLD analysis project Ga0075434, IMG submission 75298) | Populus rhizosphere microbial communities from Tennessee, USA - Rhizosphere MetaG P. TD hybrid SRZTD3 | ecosystem: Host-associated > Plants > Roots > Rhizosphere > Soil | place: USA...
CTTGCCCTCCAGCCCGCACTTCCCGCCGACCTTGATGCCGTCCACGTGCACCAGCCACCACTGCGCACCCGGCCCCAGGATCCACGCCACCACGACCGCCACCACTACTCCGGCAACCGCCAGCACAACCCGCGCCCGCCGCTCTAACGCCGCGCTCGCGCCCGTTCCATCTGTGCGCTGCTGTCGCCCGTCTCGCCGTCCGGCGTTCCCTCACCCACCCAGCGAACCTACGAACACCGCCCCCGGCCGCGCTCGCAGAGCCGCCGATCTGCCCGCATCCGGGCGCCCGCCGCAGCGCGAAAACCCCTACGGGCGCGGCCTCGCCCGCCGCACTCACCGCGCGGTCGGTGACACGGACCCGAGTGGAGGGCCACAACGGGGGGACGGGGACACAACGTTGCAGGCTAGAGAGGGCTCACACGCCGCAGGCCCGTCCGCGTACCTTGGTGATCATGCGCATGATCGACAGGCCGGTGCTGCGGGAGTACCTGTTCTTCACCCCGGACAAGCTCGGCGCGGTTGGCTACCAGCGCGCGTGCGCGGTGACCGGGCTCAAGCCGACCTCCGGCGGGTACGGCGTGCTGCTGCTGGCCGCCCAGGACGCCGGGCACCACGCGACGCTGGTGACCTGGGACGTGAGCTGGGTCCAGGCCATCGCCGAGGTACAGCGGAAGGTCGCCCGGGGAGAGATCACCGCCCAGGCCGGCGGGGTGGACCTCACCCCCGAGCTGCTGCGCGAGAAGATCGCCGCGCTGTATGACGGCTGGCCCGACGAGTGGGACGGCCACTCCCCGGACGGGAAAATCCTCACCGCCTACCGGGGAGACACCCCGCACTCCCGGCACCCGGACCCATGACAGGGGCGGCCAGCGGGCCGTCACGATCGAGCGGCAGCACGACGGCCCCTGAGGAGACAAGACCCTGCCCAGATATGTAGGAGATCATCGCTCGTCCCTCGCGACACCACGGGCAGGCATGTGTACGGCGGTGCCACGGGCACCAAAACGGGTGTACACCATCAGAGGGCAATGACCAGGGGAAAGACACATGTACGCACACGCGCTTCGCGCACATGGTGATGCCGTACGCACATGTGCGCACAAGGACATTCCCCTGATATACGGGCGTTCCAGGCCTCCGCTAACGCTCCGGCCGTGGAACATGAGAGGGCGAAGGAAAAAAGGGCATAAGGGAACCTGGCAACAGTGGTCCTACGGACTCTCGCTCCGCTCGACCTCTCCGCTGACGCTCCGAAGCACTGTTGGTCGGCATAGCCGACGGGTTCCTCCGCTCGCCGGATCCTCGGTCGCTGGCGCTCCCTCGGCCATGCCCAGCGCTGCGCTCGAGTGACGGAGACCCACCACCACCGCAGTTGTCCACAGGAGTGGCCATCGCGGCAAAAGGGCCGGGACGGTGGTGGATCGCCCGGCGCTGCGCGCCCGGCTCGTCCGAGGAGGACGGCCCGCCGACCCGGCCCCGGCCGACAACGCACTGCAGGCACGCCTGGCCGCCCTGCCGCCCGACACCCGGCCCGCGCCCTCGGTCGCCGCCTACGACCAACTCCTGCAGCACCCGGCGCCCGCACCGCCGGCGGCGAGGATCGGCCACGCCTGGGACGACGGCGACGTGTGCCTGTGGCGCGACGAAGGACGCTGGGGCCTGACCGGCCCGGACGGCGACATCGAGGTCGCCGGGTTCGGGCTGTTCGGCAACAGCCTGCGTCCCGGCGACACCAAGGGCGCCCAAGCCGCGGCGGCCGACGCGCTCACCGGCCGGGGCCGTCACCGGCTGGGACCGCGACGAATGGAGCCGCTCGGTGCACGGGCCCTCCTCCTGGTACGCCTGCCTCGCACCCGCCTGACCACCGTCCGCGAACACAGGGCACGGGGCCGCGGCCGGAGTCGGCCGGGTGCGGGAACCGGCGGGCCGGAAGACGGCGCTGGCCTTTGTCCAATCACTCGCCACCTGCACGAACATCACAGATGACGTCTGGTGGTAGCTCCCTTACCAACAGGCCGACACCGGGGGCGCGACGGGCCCGGCTCGCCCGGTCAGCGGTCGTCGTCTTCGTCGTGTTGATCCTGGCGGTCATCGTCATCGTGACGGTCGGCCGCCGACTGCGCCCGCCGATCGAAGTCGTCCTGCGCCGAGTCGCTGCCGGGATCACGCGCGGCGGCGGACTGGATCCGGGCGGCCGCGTCCTTGTCCATCGGAGTGTTCTTGCCCATGCCCGGCACCTACCCGCTGTGTGCGGCGGCGTGGCCGGTCAAACCGCAAAGAACGGCGATTCGTCTCCAGGGGGTTCGCGGCGGCCGCCGCGACGATCCGGCAGCGGCGTAGGGCAATGCTCCTGGCGGTGAGTTAGCTCGCCGGCGACGCCGCGGTGTACGCGTCCAGGCCGGCTCGGCACGGCCCACCGGACGCCGATTCCGACCTAGCTCGCCTCACTCCCCCTCGCCTCGCCGCAGCTCAGCCGCGAGTGAGGCCCCGCCGGAGGCCGAGTGAGGTTCCTAACTCGCCGTTCGGTCAGGGATCACTCGGTGACGGCTTCTCCCACGGGCCCACGGTGCCGTCGACGCCGAGCTGCAGCCGCGACACATCAGCGTAGGCGGCCGGAGGCTGCTGGCTCAGTTCCCCAGTTCCGCCCGGATCTGCTGAGCGGCCTGCTCCAGTTCCGTGGCGATCCGGCGTGCGAGGTCGGGGTGGTGGTGGGCCAGGCGGGTAGCCCGGCGGGCAGTCTTCTGGATGCGGCCGATCTCGGCTTCGACGGGGCCGTCCGGGTTGGCCTGATCTGTGTCGGCAGGCAGGACGCGAGCGTCTTGGGCGAGGAATGCCTTAATGAGGCCGACAGCCTCATCGGGGTCCCAGTGATCGTCAGGCAGTGTCGCTAGGACGGCATCAAGCAGTCGTCCGGTGACGCGTTCGTCGGCCTGCAGGAGCGTCTCGTACACCAGCACAGCCGCGTCGTTCCCGGCCCGCTCGGCGAGCGGCAGTAGGTGGCGGGTCTGCGACTCGTTCAGCCGCAGCCGGGAAAAAATATTTCCCAACCGCCGCAGGAGGTGCTGTCCGAGCGGGGCCACCTGGATGAGCTGGTTGGTCCGTCGGATGGACCGGTCGCGCGCCTGGCAATAGTCCTCGAACTTCGTGCACTCGTCGCGGTACAGCTCTCCGTCGCGGGTCCACTTGGCGACCATGCCTTCAACGATGAAGCCGAGGTCCACGCCAACGGTGGCGCTCTCGTACTGCTCGCGGATCTGCTGTTCGTCAGGGGTGAGGTCGGCGGTGGTTGCGAGGGGAGCGTCGAGCGGGGTGAACGAGTCCAGGTACTCGATCATCTCCTGTGGGGTCGTCGGCGGCCGGAGGACGACCTTTTCGACCTCGCCGATGCGCTCCACGACTCGTTCGACGGCTTGCTCACCCGTCGCCGGCGCCGACGCCCTCCCGGCGGCCGCCGCGGCGTCCGACGGTTGCTCATCTGCACGTTCGTAGGGCTGGTCGTGTAGCGGGGAGACCGGGTCGGTGTGTTCGGCGTCGTCGGCCAGGGGGTTGCTGTCGCCGCCGATGCGGCTCTTGCTCTTCTTGGGAGGCATCAGGCGGCTTCGGCCATGTACTCGGCCACGACCTCGTCCCCGATCGCCCGGTACTCGGCCAGGTCGTCGATCGGGTTGGTGGTGCCCACGGCCTCGCGGTACCACTGCCAGTTGTGCACGCCGTTGTCGAGCACCTCGTACTCGGCTTCCGCCAGGTCCTTGCGGGCCTTCTTCTCCTCAGTCGAGTTGTGCACAGTCGGGATCTTGGTGAGCAGCACGCGGACGTTGATGGTGTGCGTGATCCCGTCGGCGGCTTCGACGGCAGCCTTGAACGTCGAGGGGAGGCGCTCCATCTCGGCCTCGTTGGTCGCCGTCACCATCAGCAGCTCGTGGCACCACTTGACGGTCGCCTTGAGGATCTCGGCGGACTCACCGCCGGTGTCGACGATGATGACGTCCCATTGGCCGGTGTCGATCTTGTCCTCGATGAACTCGTCAACGTGCTTGCTGGGGAAGCTCTCCAGGTCGAAAGGCCACTGGAACCCTCGCTTGCGGAGCTTGCGGTACCAGGAGTAGCCGCTCTGCGAGAGCGGGTCGGCGTCGACCACCAAGACGCGCTTGCCGTGGACTAGGGAGAAGTAGGCAGCGAGGAAGAACGCAGACGTGGTCTTCCCGACGCCACCCTTGAGGTTGGCGACCGCGAGCACCAGGACGTGCGGCAGCGTGAGCACAGGCGTTGCGTCGGGCGGGGCTGTCTGAGTCATGGTTCGTGGTTCTCCTGCGCCGTTGGTGATGCCTGCCTAGTTTGCACCCCGGCCACATCCGAGGCACGGCTAACACAGGTCAGCCGGTCACGATGATGGGCCGGTCCGGTGTCCAGCCGTCCGGTGGGTCTGCGATGGGCGCCAGGTGGAAGCGGGCCTCGGGGATGATCTGGGCGGGGTTGACTTCGTGGGGGCGGCCGCCGAGGTAGCGGTAGAGCTTGACTTTGCCGTCGCGGTGCAGCTGCACCAGTTCGTGGCGGGCGTACTCGGCGCGGGTGGTGGCGTCGGTGAAGCGGCCGGGGCCGCCGAGTTCGGTGAGGGTGGTGATCAGGGGCAGGCCGTGGTGGATGGCGGCGTCCCAGATCCGGCGTTCCAGCCCGTCCGCGGGTGGGGTGGTCAGGTGGTCGGGCAGGGTGTCGAGTTCGCGTAGCAGCGTGGCGGTCTCGGCGAGCGCGTCGGCCAGGCGGCGGCGGGCGAACGCGGTCGCCGCGGCGGTCCTTGCGTCGGCGACGTGTGGGCGGGCGGCGGCCACCAGGCCGGTGAGGTGTTCGATGCGGCGGGCCCAGCCCAGCCAGTCCAGGGCGGGGGAGCGGTCGGGGTGGCGCGCGTCGGCGGCCTCCAGCTCGGCCGCATGTTGGGTGATGGCGTCGGCGAGCTCCCGGCGCTGCCGCTCGGCATCGCGCAGGGCCGTGACGTTCTTCAGGAAGTCGAAGTCACGGCCGCCCGAATCGTCGCCCCAGTCGTCTTCGTCGTCTTGGCCGTTGTTGTGGTAGGCGCCGGAGCGTTCGGCGGCGAGCTCGCGTTCGACGATCTCCTCTACCCGCCAGTGGAAGTTCTTGGCGACCTCGTCCAGCGTCTCCCACACCTGGCGGTAGGCGCGGGCCCACAGCACCTCCACCGGGTCCAGGGTGGCCGCGGCCGCGCGGTCCAGACGTTGGTAGCGGGCGCGTTCGGCGTCGCGTTCGGCGTGGGTCTGCTGGGTGAGGGCGGCGAGCTGGGCGCGGGTGCGGGCGGCGTCGGCCGGGACGACCGCGGCGACCGCACGGCCGTGCTTGGTCAGGTAGGTGACCTGGTCCAGGTACCGGGCTTGGTCGGCGAGCTCCCCGAGTCGGGGCCGGGCCTCGCGGATGCCGACGTGCGGCCTGTCCGGGGCGTCGGCGTCGGGCGGCGCAGCGGGCGGGGGAAGCGCCGGATCGTCAGCCATGGAGGGCATTGTGTACACAAGGTCCACATGGTTGCCGCTGCTTCGGGTGATATCGCTCCCCCCGGTCGCCCTCGAGGAAGACGACAGCCCGCGACCTTTACTTTGTAAAGTTGATGGGTCGGAGCTGTTGATCATCGTCGGCGTGGTGTGCCGGTGGTGGCGTTGGCGATGGCCTGGCGGAGCATCTGCAGGTCGGCCGGGTCCAGAACGTCGGCGGCGGTGCCCGGTGTCGGTGGGGCGGGCTCGGGCTCTGGCGGGGGGACGGGCTGCAGGCGTGGCTGGCGGGGCGGATGGTCGCGGCGTCGGTCGCGGATGGCGTTGAGGGCTTGGCGGGCGGCTTGGCGGGCGTTGGCTGAGGCGTTCATGGCGGCCGCGCGGTCGCGGGCCAGTTCGTCCTGCAGGGCGCGGTGTCGGGCGCCGTCGTTGTCGACGGCAATCGCGGCGGCGCGGCGGGCGGCCAGGGCCATGCGGCGGAGCCGGGTGGCGGCGACTGCGCCGAGGTCGCGGGCGGATCGGGTGTGGGTGGTCAGGGCCTCGATCACGTCGGAGGACGTGTAGGCGCACAGCGCCGCCCACAGCAGCGGCCGCAACCTGGCGAGCGCCTTGGCATCCGGGAGTCCACCTGTGGGCCGCTGAGCGCGCCACAGGGCTGTGCAGCGGTCGATCACGCTCGCGATCACCCCCTCCTGATCGCTGAAGGCCTGCCCCATGGGCAGATCCGGGGGTGGCCCGCACCCCTGCCGGGACCTGCTGTGGAGGGGTTGGGGGAGAGCCCTCTTAAGGAAAGGTGACGTGTGTAGTCCTCCACGGAAAGACGCGGTGGCGGGGCGGCGGCGGGTGGACGACGCTCCGATCCGGATGCCCTCGCAGCCGGCCAGCACGCGGTGCTGTTCGGCCAGCGGGAGCGCTACCCGGACAGCGTCCGCCGCCGCCGGGGCGCGCTTGGCGGCGGCTCGGGCGGTCTTGGACGGCCGGGCCCACCGCTTGCGCAGCTCGGTGCGCAGCTCGGCGGGCAGGTCGGCCGGGAGCTTGTGGGGGACGCACATCTGGTAGGCGACGCCGCGGCCGGGGCAGGCGGCGTGCACCTGGCGCATCAGCCCGGCCTCGGCCAGGCGGCCGATGTCGGTGTAGGCGCTGCGTCGGCCGATGCCGTGCCGGTTCTTGTAGCCGGGTATCACCTTGTCCTCAAGGTCGTCGATGCGGCCGCGCTTGGACGTGTGGTGGGTGAGGTGCATGGCCATCCGCCGCGCGTAAAAGGACAGCTCACCACGCGCGTACAGCAACTCCACGAGCCGGAACCACAGCTCGGGCGACAGCGGCGGCTGCGCGTCCGCGTCTCCCCACGACGCGGTGCGGCGGCGCTCGCGGTTCGGGCAGCCGCGGCGGGTCCGCCGCGGCGGACCCGGCACGGCCGGGCAGGCAGGACGGAGCGGACGGGCGGCTGGTTGGTCACTCCCGGAGGCGTCACCGGAAGTGTCACCCGGCGTGTCACCGGGCAGTGCGAGACCAGCGCCGGGACCGGATGCTATGGTCATCACCGACGTTCAAGAACAGCGCTCGGCAGTCGCTCGCACTCCACAGGTTGGTAGCCCGGGGGGAGTACGAGAGACGTTCAAGACAGCGTGTGAGTATGTGATTGTCAGAGAGGGCGCCCTACGGGGCGCTTCTTTCGTTTTGCCTGGGAAAACCTCCGCAGCGGGGGCATGCGCAAGATCGGTCGGCGCCGAGCCTAGTGCTCCGGGCACCCAGAGTCCCGTAAGCGCGACCGAACGAGTTGACCGCGTCGTTCCCCTCGCCCGCTGCACACCTGGGTTCGTGCAGCCGTCAGTTGCGTGGCCGGTGACATTGCGCCGGGCGGTGGCGCCGGAAACGTGGGTGGGCAACTGCGGTCTCCTTGGCTTGGGAGAGGTGTGTGCAGGGCGGGGCTGGTGTGACTCGGTGGGCCGGAGAGAGCCCGGTCCGCCACGGGGCGGCGGGCCGGGCTGGTCGGAGCTAGAGGTCGGTGTAGGCGCCGCGGCGGCCGTCCACCAGGGCCAGCAGGATCCGGCCCGCGGCGGCGGTCTGCAGGTCGCGGTGCTGGATCCACTCGCGGGCCTGGGCTCGGACCCGGCCGATCGCCTGCCCGAGGGCCACCGCAGTGCTGTCCAGGTCACGGACCGAGCGGACGAGGGCCAGGACTTCGCCGGCGGACGCGACGGGCTCGTCGGGGTGGACGGCGTCGGCGCGTTCCTCGAGGGCGCGGATCTGTGCGGGCGGCAGCGGCGCAGGGGGCGGCTCGCTGCTCGGCTGCTCGGTGCGGGCTGTGCTGGAGGGATTGGTCATCGTGTGGCCTCCGTGGGGGCGCAGCGGCTGCACAGGTCGCCCATCTGCGGGTCGGGCACCCAGTGGCAGCCACCCGGGCAGGCGGCGTCCTCGGTGCAGCCGCACACGCAGCAGGTCGCCATGGCCTGCTCCTGGTCCTGGTCGTCGTTTGGGGGCGGGCCGAACAGGATTTGGTGGGCGCGTTGGAACCGCATGGTGTCGTGGTCGCTGGTCTCGATCACGTAGGTGAGGGCGTCGGCGACGTCGAGCATCGCTCCGGCCCACTGCCGCGCGTCCGGCCCGTCGCCGTCCTGGTTGCCGAGGCCTTGGTCCGGGCCGGTCGCGGCCGTGCCCTCGGGGTGGTCGCGCCAGCCGCGGGTGAGGATGCGGGTGGTCTTGGCGTGCACTGCGGCGGGCAGGTCGATGCCCAGGACGTGCGCGGCGTGGTGGGCGGCGATGACCACGGTGCGCAGCGCCGAGGCGAGCCCCTCCGGGTGGATGCCGATCAGGTAGGCGTCGGTGAACCATCCGGCGGCCGAGGCCACGTTGAGGACGGCGCGGTGCCGGTCGGTGTCGGCGTCGCCGGTGAGCGGCGGGTACAGCGGACGGTCGTGCATCTCGGGGGGCACGTCGGCGTCCAGGCCCAGGACGTGGGCGGTGACGTAGGTGGTGATGGCCACGTCGGCGAGCTCGGCCTCGATCTGGTCCCAGGTGCCGGTGCGGCGGGCCATCCCGGCGGCGCGGCGGTAAGCGCCGACGAACTCGCCGGCCTCCTCAGCCAGAGCGAGGACCTGGCGGTCACGTTCGGCCTCGCGGGGGAAGTGGGCGCGCAGCTGATCGGCGAGGAACGCGCCGAGGGCGGGCAGGTCGCGCGGCGGCTGTGCGGCCGCCGGGACGGTGTGATCGGTCATGGAGATTCCTTCCGGGTCAGTGCAGGAGGGCCAGTTCGGTGGGGGTGGCGCAGTCCAGACAGACGCCCAGGCGGGTGGGCAGGACGTAGCCGGCGTGGGTTCCGCAGCGCGGGCACCAGCGGCGGGCCGCCAGCGCCCGGGCAAGCGCCTGCAGCTGCGCGGCGGACGGGGTGCGGCGGGGCAGGGCGAGCCGCTCGTCATACAGCAGCGCCTCACGGACCCACCCGGCGTGAGCGGCCTTTCGGGACCGCCAGCGGATCTGCCCGGCGGGCGGCTGCCCGCCCGGTCGCAGGCCCTGCGCGCGAAGCTGCCCGCGGGTCAGCAGATGGGCGGGGGCGGCGCCCCACGGCCACGTCGGCAGCCCGCCGTGGCGGGCGCCGGCGGGGTCGTAGAACGCCACCAAGGCGGGACTGGTCACCGGGCACCGCCCAACCCGCTGCCTGATGCTGCCGGAGCAGGTTCCGTCTCCGCGCCGGCGCCGGCGGCCGCGGAGACGTTTCCTGCGATCTGGTGGGCATGCCCGGCGGCCAGCGCCGCCTCCACGACCTGGTCCGGCAGGAACGCGCCGACGGCCGGGACCAGGTCGGCCATGCCGTTGGCGCGGGCCCACTGGCGCACCGCGCGCGGGGTGTAGTCGGTCCCGGGCCAGAACCGGCGGTCGGTGCCGCGCGGCTTGGAGCCGCTGGGACGCTTGCCCGCCCCGGGCCCGTCCGCGCCGCCGTTGCCGGCAGCGTTGCGGGCGCGCCGGGAGACCTTGACGCCCAGGTTGCGGGCCTGTTCCTCGGCGGCCGCCAGCTCGGCGCGGAGCTTGTCGACCTGGGCGGCGGCTTGGGCGCGGGCCGTGGCGTCGGCCTCGTCCTGGGCGCGGGCCTGTTCGGCGGCGATCAGCCGCTCGCGCAGCACGGTGACCGCGGCGTCGACCTTCGCGGCGGCCGAGGCGATCCGGGGAACGTCCTCGTAGTCGACCGCGGCGGCCAGCAGGTCATCGATCAGCGCCGTCCGCAGCCGCTCGACCCGGTCGCCCGGCTCCCGCGTCTTGTCGTCTTTGTTCCCGTCCTCGCGGTTGCCGCGCCCGGCCACGCCGTCCGTCGTGCTGTCCGTCGTGAAGCCGTCCGTCTCGGCGGTACGGGGGCGGGCCGGGCTGCTGGGGGCCGGGCTGCTCGTCGGGGCGGGGCTGGTGAGGGCGTAGGCGGCGCGGGTGGCGACGGCCTCGACGGCGGCCAGGGCGGCCGGGCCGCCGGGGTGCCGGGCCATCCCGGCGTGCCCGATGCGCAGCCCGTGCCGCTCGGCCAGCTTCACCACCTGCTGGCGTGACCAGGTGGAGACGTCGCAGACCTTGTCGACGGCCAGCGGCTTGCACAGCAGCGCCAGCACCTTGGCCTGGGCG
>Ga0075434_100007500_pt1 | contig 10096 bp, 11 predicted proteins | sample RhiMethybrSRZTD3_FD_75298 | JGI IMG/M metagenome (GOLD analysis project Ga0075434, IMG submission 75298) | Populus rhizosphere microbial communities from Tennessee, USA - Rhizosphere MetaG P. TD hybrid SRZTD3 | ecosystem: Host-associated > Plants > Roots > Rhizosphere > Soil | place: USA...
CGGAATCCAGAAAGTGGGCCGCACTAGCTTGCTCAGCGGTCCCATGCGGTCAAGCGTAGTAGGTGTGTTCCGTTTCTCCTAGAGGGGCCTGGCGGCGAGACGAGCGCCGCGGCGCTTCCCATCCTCCCGCCCGCCGCTCACGCCACGGCGCTCGGCAGCGCTCGCCTAGTCGCTCTATCGGCCACGTCCGAAACGCGGATGTTCCGAGCCGCGCGCACAAGCGGGGTCGGAGCGCCGCCACACCCCTACTGGGCGATGCTGGGGCGAGCTCCATGGGGAGAGAGAGCCGCATGGAGCCACTCCGACCCCATAGCGAATCGTCTCAACGTCTCGGACTCATGGCCATGATCTAAGCCGGTCATTTTGTGAAGACCACTCCGGCCTACTCGACGCGCTAGAGGCTCATCCGGCCATGTCCTCGACGACAAGCACGGGCGGCTCGTCGCCGTCCCTCTACTGTTGCCACAAACGGAAGGGAGATAGCAGATGGCACTCGGAGACGAAATCGACGACATCTTTCGACGCGAAGTGAAGTCTCTGCCCGCTTACGCGAAGGCGCAGCAGGAGGCTGGATCTGGGGTCGCAGTGCCGGTGGACGAGATGAACCAGCTGCTTATGGGGCTGGCCGTCGCTGCGCAGCGTTCGTTTCACGTGCTTGCTGACCGCATCGAAGACATGGAGAGCGCATAACAAGAATGCCGCTCCCCTCGCTCTTCCCCGCCTATCAGGAGTTGGCTGTAGTCGTCGGCGAATGAGACCACTGCAAGCTGGACTGTGCGACCGTCTTCTCGCCTGCGCCAGCGGCGGGGAAGGGGACGCATAAGCGAGCCGGCAGACTCGCTCGGGGAGGGTCTCACCCCCGCGCACCAACGCGCTGGTGGCGTAGCCAGTCCTCCGGCCCGCTCGAGACGAGCGTCTCACTCGCGCTCGCTCTTTGTATCGGCCGATTGAGGTGAAATTCGCGACCTCTCGAACTCGAATCAAGGCATAGCTCCAGCTCGGTCTCACCGCCGCCCGAGAGGATCGGCCTCGGTCTGTTCTCCGCGCAAGCGTTCACGCCCAGCAGTCGGAGAACCTCCTGCCTTTGGAAGCTTGTCGACCGTTCCAACCCTCGAGCCCTCCTACCCCGCCAGAGCTTTCATCCTTCCGGGGATTCCCCGCCTGGGTTCCTCTGCCGGGTCCAACCGCGCGGCGCTCGTCTAGGCGCCACCCTCGGAGGCCGGAACCTGACTAAAACCTGACTTTGGGGCCGCTTCGCTCGAGCCGGGCGGATCCTGCTACCCCGAGGGAATCACACGGTTTGCAGGGGAATCCAGAAAGTGGGCGGTGCGTGGCTCGAACACGCGACCTCCTGCTTGTAAGGCAGGCGCTCTCCCAACTGAGCTAACCGCCCGTACGGCCGAGTGTATTGGGTCGGCACACGTCAAAGTGGTTGGCGGAGGTCGCTGCTCTCCGAGCTCGGAAGCGCCTGGAAGCTGATGATCACGTTGCGCGTCCACGTGATGTGGTCCTCCCAGAGGTTTCGCATCTGGTCGTGAAAGGCGAGCTCCGAGTGGGAGATCGGCCTGTGGGACGCCGCAGGAGAGACGGCCCGCGTGTTGCGGGCAGCGGACGCGCCGGACACGGTAAGCGCGAAGGTCGCGCCGGCGATCGCGATGATCCCAACTAGCAGCGCCCGAACGAAGACACGCTCAGTGACATGGGTACTCCTTTCGGGTTGCCACAGCTGCGAGACGTCTGTCCTCTATTGCGGATTTCAGTCGTGAAGCAGCCGCTATCCCGGCTGAACTACCGCCCTCGGGCAAGGCTTGGTCCTGGGCGCAGCGCTATTCGGGATGGATGCGGGGCTATTCTGCGCTTCGGCCCCCGTCGACTAGCGGCCTAGGTCACAGCCCTTTCAAGGCTGTAGCACGGGTTCGAATCCCGTCGGGGGCACTGCCGCACTCCGGCTTGACCAGTCAATAGGCTCGATTTACGCTCGACGGGCCCGGGCTAGACAAGCATCCATCGGCGGGGGAAAGACCACAGGGATCGTACGAACGGACGGAGGGACTACCTCATTGAATTCTGAGACCGCCGTTCGGCCCGGTCGGCAGACCTGGCGCACGCTCGACTTCACTCGGAGTGAAGAAACCTTCCTCCATGCGAGCGGGCCGTCGTTCGAGAGCCGGGATCCAGCCACGGGCGAGGCCGTTGCCGTCATTCCAACCTCGACCGCAGCTGACCTGGACGACGCGGTAGGCCTCGCGAGGGAAGCGGGGGCTACGACTCGTTGGGCGACGGATGGGGGGCTTCGAGCGCGGGTCCTCTACGGCTTTGCACAGGCACTGCGGTCCCGTCGAGACGAGCTCGCCGAGCTCCTCACTCGGGAGCAGGGCAAGACCATCCACGAGTCTCAGATCGAACTGAACGGCTCGGCCGAGATGGTTGAGTACTACGCCGGACTGGCCCGGGCGGTCTACGGCCGCAGCACCGTCCTCGGGCCTGACGTCACCGGGGTGATCCTCCGCGAGCCGGTCGGCGTCGTCGCCGTCATCACGCCGTGGAACTGGCCGCTCACGCTTCTCGTGCGCTCACTCGCACCCGCGCTGGCCGCGGGAAACGCGACGGTCGTCAAGCCGGCGAGCCTCACTTCGGCCGTCAGCGTGAAGGCGCTCTCGCTGCTTGCCGAGCAACCCGAGCTGCCACCCGGGGTCCTGTCCGTCGTACTCGGGCCCGGTGCGACGACGGGCGACGCGCTGGTCGGACATGCCGGGGTCGACATGATCGCCTTCACCGGCGAGACACGAACGGGCATCCAAGTGATGAAACGCGCGGCGGAAGGCCTGCGCAAGGTCGCACTCGAGCTCGGTGGCAAGTCTCCGAACGTCGTCTTCGCCGACGCGGACCTCGACAAGGCGCTTGCCGGCGCTGACAACGCGATTTTCACGACGTGCGGCCAGATATGCACCGCTGGCAGCCGGCTCCTCGTCGAGGAGCCGATCGTCGACGACTTCGTCGAGCGACTGGCCGGGAACGCGCGCCAGCTCCGAGTCGGAGACGGGTTGGATGCCTCCACGCAGCTCGGTCCGGTCATCTCGGCCGAGCAACGCGACAAGATCCTGACTTACGTCGAGCGTGGGAAGGAAGAAGGGACGCTGGTGGCAGGCGGGCTGGCGCTCGACGATGACGGGCATCGTGGCGGCCTCTTCGTCTCCCCGGCGATCTTCACGGATCTCCCCCCGACATCGAGCCTGATCCGTGAGGAGATCTTCGGTCCCGTCCTGACCGTCCAGTCGTTCCGGGACGAACAGGAGGCGATCGCCCTGGCGAACGGCACCGAGTACGGTCTCGCCGCGGGGATATGGACGCAGAACCTCGACCGGGCTTGGCGGGTCGGCCGCGCCATTCAGGCCGGGACGATCTGGGTCAACACCTACCACCACTTCTACGACGAGGCGGAGGTCGGCGGCTACAAGCGCTCGGGAATCGGTCGCCACCAAGGCCTCGAGGGGCTCCACGAGTTCACGGAGACGAAGCATCTGAACTTCGACGGGAAGCCGACTCTGTGGTGAGCTCCGGGCGATGAGTGCAGGCTGAGCCGGAACTCGCTGGTCGGGTTGCAGTGGTCACGGGCGCGGCGCGGGCCATCGGTCGTGAGACGGCGGAGGTGCTCGCGTCGCGTGGCGCAATCATCGTCTCGATCGACCTCCTCGATGCGGAGGCGCTGGTGCAAACGATCACGTCCCGCGGCGGGTCGGCCATCGCGCTGACGGCGGATGTGTCCGACGAGGAAGCGGTCGAGTCGGCGTTTCGGGAAACGCTCGACCGATTCGGCCGCATTGACGTTCTCGTCAACAACGTCGGACAGTTCGCCGACATCGAGCGCCGAGCTTTTTGGGAGATTCCCACCGAGGAGTGGGACCGTCTAATGGCCGTCAACGTCCGGTCGGTCTTCCTCTGCTCGCGCGCGGCCGCCGAACCCATGCGCCAGGCAAACTCCGGGCGCATCGTCAATCTCGCCTCGAACGTGGTCACGTTCGGTATGGCGAACCTCATGCACTACGTGGCTTCGAAGGCGGCCGTGATCGGGATGACCCGCAGCATGGCGCGCGAGCTCGGCCCGTTCGGGATCGCAGTGAACGCAGTCGCTCCGGGTCTTGTCACCACCGAGATCACTGTCCGGACCATCCCTGAGGAGTACCGCCGGCTCGTCGCAGACGGGCAGTGTTTGCAGGAAGCGATCCTTCCCTCTGATATCGCCGAAGCGGTCGCGTATCTGGCCGGTCCGGCTGCACGGATGGTCACCGGGCAGACGTTGCTCGTGAACGGCGGCGCGAGCATGGGGCCTGCGTGAAGCACTCGGTCTCGATCAAGTTCATGTGGTCCGATCTGCCCTTGCCCGAGCGGGCAAGCCGCGCGGCCTCCCATGGCTTCGACTACGTCGAGCTGTGGGACTGGCGCGACGAGGACATCGACGGTCTGGCAGAAGCATGCCGCGAGTCCGGGATCGGCATCGCCGGGTTCTTCGGTCACTCGAGGGCAGCTCTACTCGATCCGTCTCAGCGAGACGAGCTGCTCGAGCTCCTGGCCGAGACCATTGCCGTCGCCGAGCGCGTCGGTGCGCGGCAGCTGCACATGTTCTCCGACGACCGCGCCCCCGACGGCTTCCGCAAACACCCGCCTCTGACTGCAGCCGCGATGCGCCGCTCGTGCGTGGACGGCCTCCGGGAGTGCGCGAAACTCGTGGAGGCCAAGCCGCTCGAGCTCGTCGTGGAGGCGATCAACGGGGTCTACGTACCGGGGTACTTTCTGCAGGACAGCGGTGCGGCGCTCGAGCTGTGCCGGGAAGTCGACCATCCACAAGTGACGATGTTCTTCGACTGCTATCACCAGCAACTGGCAGGCGGGCGGCTGATCGAGAATCTCGTCGAGGCGCTCCCGTGGGTCACGTCCGTCCACATCGCGGACGTGCCGGGCCGTCATCAGCCCGGTACAGGCGAGATCAACTTCACCTCGATCCGGCGCGTGCTGGAGCAGCAGGGTTACGACCGCCAGCTCACTTTCGAGGTTGTCCCGGTGGACGGGGACAGCGAAGCCGCGGTCGCTGCGATCAAGGAAATCTTTCCGTTCTGATGCGCGGTCTCCGAGGGCAGCGCGTGTTGGTCACCGGCGCGGCCGGTGGCATCGGCGCCGCCGCGACCGAGCGACTGGTCGCGGAAGGCGCACACGTCGCCGCGGCCGACCTGGCGCCGCCAGATCTCGACGCCGAGGTGTCGCTGGCCGGCGACGTGACCGACGAGGACGCCGTCGAGCGGCTCGTCGCCGAAGCGCGCGCTGCCCTGGGTGGACTCGACGGCTTGGTTCTGACCGCCGGCATTCATCATGTGGGGCCGACCCACGAGACGAGTGCTGCCGACTTCGACCGCGTGCTCGCGGCGAGTGCGCGCGGGACCTTTCTCTGCCTGCGGGCGGCTCTTCCTCACCTGCTCGAGCAGCGGTCGGGAAGGATCGTCACGTTTGCCTCGACGGCGGCGCTCGTCGGCGCTCCGGGATTGACGGCCTATGCAGCCGCGAAGGGAGCGGTGCTCCAGATCACCCGGTCGATCGCGGCCGAGTACGCGGCTCAGGGCATCCGTGCGAATTGCCTCTGCCCCGGAGCGACGAACACGCCGCTGTTGCGCCGGCTGATGGCCGACCGCCCGGATCCCGAGCGCTTCGAGCAGGCCCATCCGATCGGCCGCTTCGCTGACCCGCGTGAGATCGCCGGAGCGACCGCTTTCCTCCTCAGCGACGACGCCTCGTTTTTCGTCGGCTCCGCGGTGACCTGCGACGGAGGCTTCACTGCCGTATGAGGCGCGCGTTCATCACGGGCGGAGCACAGGGGATCGGGGCGGCCGTGGCGCGTCGGTTGATCGACGACGAGGTCGAGGTAACCGTCGGCGACCTTGACGAGAAGAGGCCCCTCGCGGACGAGCAGGGACTGCGCTTCGAGGCGCTCGATGTCACCGACGAGCAGAGCGTCCACCGCGTTCTCGATGGCTCTCACGAGGTCGACGTCCTCGTGAACTGCGCCGGGGTCACCATCGCGGGCCATGCTGTCGACGAGGTCTCGCTCGCCGACTGGGATCTCCAGATCGGCGTCAACCTGACCGGGACGTTCCTGACGACGCGTGCCGTCGTGCCGCGAATGCGTGAGCGACGCGCCGGACGAATCATCAATCTCGCTTCGGCCCTTGCGACCCGTGGTCTCCCCGGGAGTTGTGCGTACTCCGCCTCGAAGGCCGGCGTTCTCGGGCTCACGCGTGCAGCCGCTGCGGATCTCGCTCCGTTCGGTGTCACCGTCAATGCCGTCGCCCCCGGGTACGTCGATACCCCTATGACTGCGGGCTTCCCGCCCGGACTACGCGAGCGGCGCCTCGAAGAGATCGGAATGGGTAGGTTCGCAACAGCGGATGAGATCGCCTCGGTCGTGTCGTTCTTGGCGTCGGACGGGGCGAGCTACGTGACGGGGGCGCTGGTCGAGGCAGGTGGAGGATTCCGAATCTGACGGGGAAGGAACGATGACCGGGTCACATCCAGCAACCGAGGCTTTCCTCGACCTCTACCGGTCGCTCGTGCGCATCCGTCGTTTCGAGGAGCGCGCTTCCGAGCTTCGCCTCGCAGGGTTCATCCCGGGGTTTCTCCACCCTTCGATCGGACAGGAGGCTGTCGCCGTCGGAGCGTGTGCCGCGCTCGGGCCGGGCGATGTGATCACAAGCACCCATCGCGGCCACGGCCACATGCTCGCCCGCGGCGCCGATCCACGGCGAATGTACGCCGAGCTGTTCGCCCGCCAACACGGTTACAACCGCGCGAAGGGCGGCTCGCTGCACATGATCGACACGGAGCTCGGCTTCCTCGGCGCGAACGGCATCGTCGGCGGCGGGATCCCACTTGCCACGGGCGCGGCTCTGCAGCTGAAGCGGAGCCGGTCACAGGCGGTCGCCGTGTCCTTCTTCGGCGACGGCGCAACGAACGAGGGCGCGTTTCACGAGTCGTTGAACCTGGCGTCGCTCTGGAGCCTCCCCGTTGTCTACGTCTGCGAGAACAACCTCTACGGAGAGTTCACGCGACAGGACAAGCACCAGACGGTTAAGGACGTCGCGGTTCGCGCGGATTCCTACGCCATGCCCGGAGTCGTCGTCGACGGCAATGACGTCCTCGCCGTGCGCCGGGCGATGGAGGAGGCGGCGACGCGTGCACGATCGGGCCAGGGCCCGACGCTGCTCGAGGCGAAGACCTATCGGCACCGCGGGCACTACGAGGGCGACATGGGGGCGTACCGTCCACACGACGAGGTGTCGGAGTGGCTCGCACGCGATCCCATCGCGCTCTTCGGCCGGAGGCTCATCGAGGAGCACGGGGTCACGCAGGACGAGCTCGAGCTGGTCGCGTCCGAGGTTGAGCGCGAGCTCGACGAGGCGGCCTCGTTCGCCGAGTCGAGCCCCCACCCCCTGCCGGAGGAGGCCCTCGAGGACGTCTACCAGGATCCGTACGACGGGGCGGCGCTGCGATGACGACGATGACATATGCCGCGGCAATCCGGGAGGCGCTCGCCGAGGAGTTGGAGCGTGACGACGAGGTGTTCCTCCTCGGCGAGGACATCGGCGAGTCGGGCGGCGTCTTCGGGGTGACCAAGGGGCTGTTCGAGCGGTTCGGTCCCGACCGCGTCCTCGACACACCGATCTCGGAGGAGGCCCTCGTCGGCGCAGGCGTCGGCGCCTCGCTCTTAGGAGGCCGTCCCGTCGTGGAGATCATGTTCAGCGACTTCGCGGCGCTGGCGATGGACATGATCGCCAACCAGGCGGCAAAGACCCACTACATGACCGGAGGCCGGTTGACCGTGCCGTTGACGCTGCGTCTTGTCACCGGCACGGCCGGGGCGACCGCGGCGCAGCACTCGCAGAGCCTGGAGGCATGGTTCGCGCACGTGCCCGGCCTGAAGTGCGTTGCGCCCTCGACGCCTGCCGATGCGAAGGGGCTGCTGAAGTCGGCAATCCGCGATCCCGATCCGGTCTGTTTCTTCGAGCACAAGCTGCTCTACAACAGCAAGGGAGACGTCGACGATCCCGTTGAACCGCTGCCTTTCGGACGAAGCCGTGTGCCGCGTGAGGGATCTGACGTCACGGTCGTCGCGTATCTCAAGACCGTTGACGAGGCGCTCGCAGCAGCCGACTTGCTCGAACCCGAGGGTGTCTCACTCGAGGTGCTCGATCCGCGGACGCTCGTTCCGTTCGACCGGGCCGCCCTTCGCGCGTCCCTGGAGAAGACCGGCCGCTTGGTCGTCGCTCATGAAGCCCCGAGCCGCGGTGGCTTCGGCGCCGAGATCGCGGCGATCGCCGCGGAAGAGTGCTGGGAGTTCCTGCAGGGACCGATCGTCCGGGTCTGCGGAGCCAATACGCCGATGCCGTACGCGCCCGAGCTCGAGAACGCGGTCATTCCGGATGCGGCCCGCATTGCCGACGCTGCGCGCTCCCTCATCGAGACGCGGGTGGCCTGATGGCCGAGACCGTCACGCTTCCCAAGTTCGGGCTGACGATGGAGGAAGCGACGGTCAACGAGTGGCTCGTGGCGATCGGCGAACGTGTGGAGCAGGGCCAGATGCTCGCGCTGCTCGAGAGCGAGAAGGTGAACCTCGAGCTTCCTTCGCCGGTTTCGGGGATCGTGGCCGAGTATCTCGTGGAGATCGGCGAGACCGTCCCGGTGGGTTCGGCCCTTGCGGTCATCGTCGACGACGGGGAATTCGAGCAATCCTCGTCGCGAGGGGCGTGACATGCCGGTCGTGATCGTCGAGCTCTGGGAAGGCCGCAGCGTCGAGCAGAAGCGCGAGCTTGTGCGTGCAATTACCGAGGCCATGGTCAGCCACGCGGACGCGCGCCGCGAGTCCCTTCAGGTGATCCTGCACGAGGTTCCGCGCAAGAACTGGGCCCGGGGAGGCGTCCTCGGGGTCGATCGGGACGAGAAGTGAGCCTCGACGCCCTCGCGCACGAACGAACGGCCCTGCTCGTCGTCGACATGCAGAACGCGTTTTGCCATCCGGAAGGGACGCTCGGACTATCGGGCGTCGACGTCCAGCCTGCCGCGGCGTCGATCCAACCGGTGCGTGAGCTCGTCGAGGCCGCGGCGGATACCAACGTGCCCGTGATCTGGACGCAACAGGAGCATTTTCCGGTCGACGCCCAGCGTGCTCGCAAGCGTCTTGCCGCACACACCGCCAAGCGCAAGCGCGTATCCGCTCTGTCGGGGACTTGGGACATGGACTTCGTCGACGAGCTGAAGCCGCTGGCAGACAACCCGAGCCTCGTGATCCGGAAGCACCGATTCGGGTCTTTCTACGAGACCCGACTCGAGCAGGTGCTGCGCATGCTCGGCACCGAGGCGCTGCTCGTATGCGGCGTGACCGCGAACGCATGCGTCGAGACGACGCTCCGCGAGGCGTATCTGCGCGACTACGACGTCGTCGCGATCACCGACGCGATCGCTGCCGTTCGCCCTGAATGGGAGCCGACGGCCCACGCGGTCTGGGCCCAATATCTCGGCATCCTCGCGACTGCACCCGAAGTGATCGAGTGGCTCGAGCGGGGTCGCCTCCCGCGTGCGCTGGGATTCGGGCATCTGCTCCTACAGACGGACGACCTGGAGCGCGCCGAGGCCTTCTACTGTGGGTTCCTCGGTCTTAGCGTTCGCGAGCGCGGGACTTTCCGCGATGGTCGGCCACTCGTCGTCACCCGCGAGGGCATCAGCCTGACCAGCGGTCGGCCGCCCGGGGACGGGCCCGTCGAGCACCTCGCCTTGCGTGCTCGCGGAGTGCGCCGGCTGGCCGAGCGAGCGGCCGACGCGGGGGTCGCCGTCGTGCGCGGTCCGGAGCTCGGTGCGTACGGCCTCTCGCTCTACGTGTCGGATCCCGACGGCAACCAGGTCGAGGTCTTCGAGGAAGAGGCGACGTAACGGGGCCCGTGGCCGCTGACATCGCCGACGAGATCCTCGGCAAGACGCGCCGAGGCATGCTGGAGGGCGGCTTCGACGTCGTCGTCGCGACTTCGCCCGAGAATGTCGCCTACACCTCGGGAGCTTC